>Ga0307378_10009649_pt1 | contig 12656 bp, 1 predicted proteins | sample UN1MG_FD_202238 | JGI IMG/M metagenome (GOLD analysis project Ga0307378, IMG submission 202238) | Soil microbial communities from Risofladan, Vaasa, Finland - UN-1 | ecosystem: Environmental > Terrestrial > Soil > Coastal area > Acid sulfate soil | place: Finland: Risofladan, Vaasa | collected...
TACATATACCGGCTTGTCCACTCTTAATAGTATCGCAGATATTGGAAATGACGGAAATACGAGTTACCGAATTGAAGCCTTCCAGGGTCTGCTTGATGAGGTTCGCATCTATGACGGGGCTTTGTCGCAGTACGATATAGCGGACCTGGCGGGTATTACGACAGCATCCAGCCCCAGCCCTGCTGACGAGGCTACAGGAGTATCGACAACTGCAGACCTTAGCTGGTCGGCTGGATATTACGCAGCAAGTACGAATGGCCACGATGTGTACCTCGGCACCAACTACAACTCGGTAGCCGATGCCAACCATTCGTCGAGCGAGTTCAAGGGTACGCAAAGTTCCACCACATACGATCCGGGGACCCTGTCTGCCAGCACGACCTACTACTGGGCCATTGATGAGGTTAACGATGGCTACACCTGGCCGGGCGACGTCTGGAGCTTCACGACGACTTCAGGCGGTGATACTACAGCCCCCAGTCCCGACCCGATGACATGGGCAACGGAGCCTTACGCAACCGGCGCAAGCTCTATATCAATGACAGCCACCACCGCAACCGATGCAAGCGGAGTAGAATACTACTTCGAATGCACTGCAGGCGGCGGTCACAGCAGCAACTGGCAGGACAGCACAACATATCAGGATACGGCCCTGAGTGAATTGACGCAGTACACTTACCGTGTCAAGGCGCGCGATAAGAGCGGCAACCAGAACGAGACTGCCTACTCGACAACCAAGTCAGCGACTACACAGGACGGTACTGCTCCCAGTCCCGACCCGATGACATTTGCTACTGAGCCTTATGCAACCGGCTCTACCTCGATTTCGATGACTGCAACCACCGCTACCGATGCAAGCGGAGTAGAGTACTACTTCGATTGCACAGCAGGCGGCGGCAACGACAGCGGTTGGCAGGACAGCGCTACTTATGAAGATACCGGGCTTAGTGAACTGACGCAGTACACTTACCGTGTCAAGGCGCGGGATAAGAGCAGTAATCAGAATGAGACTGCTTACTCGACAACCAAGTCAGCCACAACACAGGATGGGACAGCACCGACTCCTGACCCGATGACCTGGGCTACTGAGCCTTATGCGACCGGTGCAAGCTCTATATCAATGACAGCCACCACCGCTACGGATGCAAGCGGAGTAGAATACTACTTCGAGTGCACGGCAGGCGGCGGACACAGCAGCTCCTGGCAGGACAGCACAACTTACGAGGATACAGGGCTGAGTGAGTTGACACAGTACACTTACCGTGTCAAGGCGCGTGACAAGAGCAGCAATCAGAATGAGACTGCTTACTCGACAACAAAGTCAGCCACGACACAGGACGGTACAGCACCGACTCCCGACCCGATGACATGGGCGACTGAGCCGTACGCGGTCAGCAGCAGTTCAATATCAATGGCCGCTACCACTGCAACCGATGCAAGCGGAGTGGAATACTACTTCGACTGCACTACCGCTGGTGGTCACGACAGCGGATGGCAGGACAGCACCAACTATACGGATACGGGTCTTAGTCCCAGCACACAGTACAGCTACCAGGTCAAAGCCCGTGATAAGAGCAGTAATCAGAATGAGACTGCTTATTCCACACTCAAGTCGGCTACTACACAGGCACCGCCTGATACCACAGCTCCGAGTCCCGACCCGATGACCTGGGCGACCGAGCCTTACGCAACAGGGACAAGTTCTATATCAATGATAGCTACGACCGCCACTGATGCAAGCGGAGTAGAGTACTACTTCGACTGCACCGCCGGCGGCGGCAGCGACAGCGGCTGGCAGGACAGCACCACTTATGAGGATACTGGTTTGTCAGCCAGTACTCAGTACAGCTACAGGGTGAAGGCGCGTGACAAGAGTGGTAATCAGAATGAAACCGCTTATTCGACGGTTAAATCCGCAACGACTCAATCCGGGGAAGGACCGAGTCCTACCGGCTGGTGGAAGCTTGACGAGACCAGCGGCACCACAGCTGCAGATTCTTCCGGCAATAGTTACAACGGCACGGTAAGCGGCGCCACATGGGACAGCAACGGCTATGACGGCGGAGCGCTTAATTTTGACGGAACCACAACTTACCGTTGTGAGATTCCGACCGGGCCGCTGTCGGTATCGGCAGGCACGATTAGCTTATGGGGCCGTCTGGAAGGTACCCAGTCCGGTGCCAGATACTTCTTCGGGCACAACTCCGACCCGAACAGCGATGCCAACTGGGACGACAGCATACAGCTTTACATGGACAACAGTGATACGGTTTTGGACCTCGGGTTTGGCGGTGTTCATCCCAAGCATGCCAACATTATGACCTTAAGTACCAATACCTGGTACAATATAGCCCTGACGTGGGACGGCACCAATTATGCTGTGTATGTTGACGGTGTCAGCAAGGCAAGCGGTACATATACTGGTTTGAACATGCTTGCCTCTATAGCGGACATCGGCAATAACGGCAACAGGACCCAGGACACCGAAGGTTTTGCCGGGCTTATCGATGATGTGCTTATCTACGACCAGGCGTTGTCCAAGTACGATATAGCGGAACTGGCGGGCATTACGACAGCATCCAGCCCCAGCCCTGCTGACGAGGCTACAGGAGTATCCACAACTGCCGACCTAAGCTGGTCTGCCGGCTATTACGCGGCAAGTACGAATGGCCACGATGTGTACCTCGGCACGGACTACAACTCTGTAGCCGATGCCAACCATTCGTCGAGCGAGTTCAAGGGTACGCAAAGTTCCACCACGTATGACCCCGGTACTTTGTCTGCCAGCACGACCTACTACTGGGCCATTGATGAGGTTAACGACGGTAACACCTGGCCGGGCGACGTCTGGAGCTTCACGACCGCAGGCGGGGACACCACAGCCCCGAGTCCCGACCCGATGACCTGGGCTACTAATCCGTATGCAACCGGGACAAGTTCAATCTCGATGAGTGCCACCACTGCAACCGATGCCAGCGGGGTGGAATACTACTTCGAGTGCACCGCAGGCGGCGGCCACAGCAGCAACTGGCAGGACAGCACTACTTATGTAGATACCGGCTTGGATGACCTGACACAGTACACTTACAGGGTCAAGGCACGTGACAAGAGCGGCAACCAGAACGAGACCGGCTACTCGACGACCAAATCGGCAACAACCGAGGATGGCACTGCACCCAGTCCTGACCCGATGACGTGGGCCACCGAGCCAAATGCAACCGGCAGCAGCAGCATAACAATGACCGCCACCACCGCTACCGATGCAAGCGGAGTAGAATACTATTTCGAATGTACGGCAGGCGGCGGCCATAGCAGCTCCTGGCAGGACAGCACAACTTACGAGGATACAGGCCTAAGCGAAAGCACACAGTACACTTACCGCGTCAAGGCGCGCGATAAGAGCAGCAACCAGAATGAGACTGCTTACTCGACAACGAAGTCGGCCACCACCAACGCTGCCGAGCCGACTGACATCAATGGGAATACGGCTGACACAGCTGTTGAAAGTGACGGCTATGTCAGGTGGGGCGGTGAAGCCACGTCGGGTGTGGGTGGTTGCTCCACAGACGGCCACGATTGGTGCACTGTATTTGTATTCGAGTTACCAACACTTGAGCAGGGGCAAACGATTACATCTGCGAATTTGAAGATTTATTATGAAGGCACCGGTTACTATGCCCCCCAGGGTAACGTTGACCTGCATGGTCTGGATTACCGCAGCAGCAGTTCGGTTCTGACCGGTGATTTCTACCAGGGTTCATTCACGGGAGATGAGGACTCTACGGGCATCCAGGACGATATAGTAACACCATCGACATCGACCGGCACTATCAATACCAGCAGCAGCGGCGATACAGCACTTAAGAATTATCTTAACGCGCAGTATACAGCCAGCGCCGAAGGCGGTGATTATGTATTCCTGAGAATCAACGATGATATTAATGAAACCAATTCTCCTCTGCAAAGGTTCTATGACTTCTCAACCGCCAATCACGGTACAAGCAGTCAAAGACCTGTTCTGACGGTTACAATCGAATAACCGACAAAGGCTATAGCAGCCAATTGACATAGATTCGGGGCCTGGACTGACTGAAGTTCAGGCCCCGACTGCTTTTGCACAGTCCATGGGGTACACCAGGTCCGTATCTATGACTATGCTATGAGCGATGCAGATGTAAACGACCTGGCCAACGAATAATCGGTTGTGTTATCAGGCTGATTGGATGTTTTTCGGGCTCGTACCGGCCAGTCCGGTGCGGGCCCGATAGTTTTAGATTCGGACAGCGGCAGGCCGCAGTCAGCATTACAGGATTCTTCTTGACAAAGGGGTCGCTGATGAGATATTATATAATTTGTGTTTTTTGACAGGATTTACAGGATAAAAGGCAATAAATTTAAAAAAATCCCGTTAATTTTGTCTAAAAAGATTCTCGCTTGAAGGCAATTCAGTTTGAAGGAGGAGCTTTAATGTGCAAAAAATCACTTCTGTCAATTTCTGTTGTTTTGGTGCTGGTTGTGGTCAATAGCGTGGCATTTGGGTACGAGGAGAATCCCACCACGATTGACGGGGGGCCCTGGCTGGACCAGAATGATTACAGCATTGTGACGGGCCAGCCTGTCATAGATGGTATTATCAGCCCCGGCGAATGGGACGATGCCGAGTGGATTAATATCGGCGGTAACGTTTACGGCGGCGGGACCTGGCCGGACTGCACTCCCAATGACCTTACTGATGTAATGTGGGCCAATATGTGGAGTCCGGAAACCAACCTGATTTATGTGGTAGTGCAGGGCACCGACACCAGTCATAACTTCGGCACCTACGTCAGTTGGAATACGCAGGACGATTTGGAAGTATATGTCGATGCCGGTGAAAGTAATCTGAGCGGCTACAATAGTGATTTCCGCTATGGCCAGCATTACTTCATAGGCCCTGATGGCATCGGTGGTGGGTGGGTTTATTTAGCTGACCAGCCCGCTGACGCTCTGCTGCCGGGCGGCTACGCCGTCAACGTAAATGGTGACGTGATAACCTACGAATTTGCCATCACGCCGTACCAGGAGCTTGACGTTGGCAACCCGGCCAACTCAATCATCAAAAACCTGCAGGTAGGCGATTTAGTTGGTCTGGATGTGTGTATGTCTACCGCCGATGTGGCCCAGCAAACTACGTTTATGTGCGAGCACTCACAGCCGGTTGGTTTGTGGAAGGATGCCGGCTATATGCTGGACCTGACTTTGATAGGTGTGTTTGTAACGGCCCATAACGAGAGCCCTTCGGACGGCCAGACAGATGTGGCAGCTGATGTGGTGCTAAGCTGGGCACCGGGAGAATATGCCGCTTTTCACGATGTGTACTTCGGCACCGATTATGACGACGTTAATGATGCCAATACATCCGATTCCACGGGCATATATCGAGGCCGACAGAATTTTGACGCCAACAGTTATGATACCAACGATTACGCTGCCGACGGCCTTTGGCCGGGCAAAACCTACTACTGGCGCATCGATGAGGTCAACGATGCCTGTCAGCCGCAGCCGTGGAAAGGAGACGTCTGGAGCTTTACGGTTGCCTGCGATATGGTCGTGGCAAGTCCCATTGACTTCAACGACCTTGTGGCATTTGCGCGGCAGTGGCTGGTTGAAGGCGGTACTCAGCCGCAACAGGGCTGGTGCTGCGGCGCAGACCTTGACCATAGCGGCTGGGTTGACTTTGGTGATTTTGCCTCCTTAGGGCAGGATTGGCTGACACAGCCTCTGGGGCCAGCTTACTACGTTGACTTCGACAGTGGTAACGATAACAACAACGGCACCAGCACTTTGACACCCTGGAAGCACTGTCCCTGTGACAACAACGCCACGGGTATTGCCGCAGCGACTATACTGCAGGGCGGCGATACGGTTATCTTCAAGGGCGGTGTTCACTACCGCGGCGAAATCAAGGTAAATGCCTCCGGCGGTTTGGGCGTTCCGATTGTCTTCGACGGCGATACCGCACAGACCTGGGGCAGCGGCAAGGCCGTTATCGACGGCTCCGAGCTTCTGACCAGCTGGACACCCTGCTCATCTGCCGAGGACTGCGGCGGCGCCGCCTATTGGGCCAATATGTACAAAACCACGCTGCCTGTCGGATGCGACGATGTGTGGAGTGTAAATCTTATGGAGAACGACCAACTGCTTGCTGTTGCGCAGGGCCCGACCGCACCCGACCCGTTCTTCTACGACAAGACCTCAAGCTATAATGCTGTTCCGCTGACCGACGCCAACAGCACCAGCATTGTGGATGCCAGTTTCTTCACGCAGTCAGACCCTAATGCCTGGGACGGCGCCTATGCCCATGTCTGGGCCACCGGCAACCAGGTCTATACCTCGAAGGTAACCGGTTATTCACCTTCGACGCACACGATATACTTCGAGACGTTACCCAATCCCCCTTATCCGGACAGGGAGACCCTCTATGCGATGGGTAACTGCGTGGAGGTCCTGGACGCAGCAGGTGAATACGTAGTTAATGAAAGCAGCGGCGAAGTTTACCTGTGGCCGTACACGACCGGTGACATCAGCAGTGTGGGAATAACAGTCTCGGTGCGAAGGAACGGCTTTGACTTCAACGGCAAGAGCAATATCACGCTCCAGGGCTTTAAGATAATAAAGTTCAGCGCCGGTTTTGGTAACTGGGCCAGCGGTGCCGGCATCAAGAACACCACCGATGGCGCCAACAACATCATAGTTCGCAACAACGAGGTGGCGTACAACCGTTCGATGGACAAGTTTGCGGGCGTGGACCTGCGCGGCAGTACCAGCGAAGTAACCGTTGAAAACAACTATATCCACCGCAACCTGCGCAGCAGAGGACTGCTGACGGGCGGCTCCAACATTACATTCCGCAACAACATCCTGATAAAGAACGGCGGAACGGGGATTTATATGGGCGGTGCCCATAACGTTGACGTAATCGGAAACAGTGTGCTGGACCATACCGGTGTGCACGCCAACGGCATTACGGCCTATCAGGGCTCCTCGGACATCCTGATTTTGGGTAACACGGTTCTGCGGGGCAACTGCGCGCTGACCACACAGGACAGCGACTCGATAACGATGGCCTACAACGTCCTTCACACGTACGGCGGCGGTCTTTGCGTTGCGGACTGGACCTGGGACGGCCTGCACTGCACGAACCTGCATTACTACAACAATGTGATAATGAACGAAAGCCCGCCGGCCCTTTATACCGGCGGTACCGGCCTGATTGTAACCAATAACATCATTAACGGCTGGGGCGGGTCAGGTTCGAACGTTACCTATAACCTTTATACGGCCCTGGCGTGGAATCAGTACCCGCAGTACAACTGGTACCTTGGCACCGGCGAAATAATCGAGCAGGACAAGAGCAAGGTTTTCGTGAACTATGCGAACCTGGACTACCACCTGAAATCCACAAGCCCTGCCAAAGATGCAGGTATAGATGTCGGCTACAGCGAGGACCTTGAAGGTAATCCGGTTCCGTCCGGCAGTGCTGTTGACATCGGCGCGTATGAATACCAGCAGTAATGTTGGGCATATAAAGAGGATGCAGCTTTTTGGGGCCTGTGCCGTAAAGACACAGGCCCCTTTAGCTTGTGTGACGGTAATGACAGAGCAAATTCCTTTCCGGATTTATTTTGAGTCTCTTTGGCCGTTTGCAAGGTTTCCGGTGTTGTTTACTTTCGGTGGGTTGCCGCCGCAGTACTGACAGTATCGGCATAGCTGAACGCAAGCGGGTAGATGTACAGTCAACGTTTTCTCTAAGTCGCTGCGGGGCAAGCAGTTAGCTGTGCAATTGTAATAATTTTCTGTTTTTTTTTCGCTTGACACCGTCACAAGCGGCCCATACTATACTATCAGCACAAGTCTTACATTTTGTTTCCGGGTAGAGCGGAGGTTTTTATCTTAAGCTGGTGTGACAGGCGTATGTCACAGTTGAAATGAAAACTTTTGCAAGGCACGGTTTTCCGGTGCTTATGTAGATAGCTTTAAGGAAAGAACAACTACTTACAGGAGGCGACAAATTACATGAGTCATTCCTGGAAATTCATATCGTTATTCTTCGATAATTCTATCAATTCTGTCAAAAAACACTATTAACCCGGTGGAGGGGAGAAAGGAGGTTAAGTCAGTTTTCGATAAACCAGGGTAGTTCTGTTTCGTGTAGTTGTAATCAAAACATTGTTAACCGGGGGAAGGAGAAAATGAAATGTCTAAAAAGTTGTCTATTTTAATTGCAATTGGTTTGGTTGTCTGCCTGGCGGCAGGCAACGGGTATGGTGCGCAGATTCCCATACCGGATGGTTTTCCCAAAGCCAGCAATACGGGCCTGGCGGGTGTGGGGCTTACCGTCAATGACCTTACAACGTACACCGGCTCTTTGACAATTACCACAAACGGAACAACCATCGAACAGAAAGATATCACCGGCTGCCTGCATATTCAGGCAAATAACGTTACGGTCAAGAAATGCCGTCTCAGACAGGGCGGGTGGTACGGCATTCAGGCCAATCACGGTTATACCGGCACGATAATTGAAGATTGTCTCATCGAAGGGCCGGACCAGCCGGGCATTGCGGTGCTTGCCAGTGACACCACAATCCGCCGATGCGACGTATCCGGGTATGAGGATTGTATTGTGTTTTACACCAACGTGAATATCATAGACAATTACTGCCACGGCCTGGTTGAAACGTCAACCTCGCATAACGATTGTATTCAGCTGCCCGTCGGCGGTAACTGTGATATCATAGGCAACACTTTACAGGCTTTGTACCAGACTCAGACCTCGGCAATGCTTATACAGTCGAATTTCGGTCCGGTAGATGACGTATGGATAGAAGGAAATTTTCTGTCCGGCGGTGCATACACGGTTTATTCGGACGACCAGTTTTATGGCGCCCCCACGAATATAACCTTTAAGGACAACGTTTGGGAGAAGGATTCCTGGCAATACGGTTATTTAAGCGCCGATGGAAATCCTACGTTTATATGCAACACCTTCCACACGGGTGAGCCGGTCCCCGCCAATCCCGCATGTGATACCAGCAATCAGCCTCCGGTGGCTGATGCCGGTGCCGACCGGCAGGTTACAGACACCGACGACAACGGCTCCGAGCAGGTAACTCTTGACGGCAGCGGCTCTTACGACCCGGACGGCAGTATTACAGGCTACGTCTGGAAAGAAGGCACCACGCAGGTGGGCACCGGTGTAAGCCCGAACGTGACTTTTAACGTTGGCTCACATACGATTACGCTTACAGTCACCGACAACGATAGTGCAACCGATACCGACAACGTGGTTATAAATGTTGCCGCGGCCAGCGACACGACCGCACCAAGCCCGAACCCGATGACCTGGAACACCGTGCCTTATGCTACCAGCGGCAGCTCTATACGGATGATTGCAACCACCGCAACAGATGCAAGCGGCGTGCAATACTATTTCGACTGTACCACAGCCGGCGGCCACGACAGCGGATGGCAGGACAGCACGATTTACGAAGATACAGGTCTTAGTACCAGTACCCAGTACAGTTACCAGGTTAAGGCAAGAGATAAAAGCACCAATCAAAATGAAACCAGCTATTCAACACTGAGGTCGGCCACTACCGAGTCAAGTACGGCTGTTACCAGCACGACCGCCTGGCAGAGCTTCAGCTTCAGCAGCCAGAGCGGAGCGCTTATTTTTGAATTTGATGCCACACCCAACCTTAACAGTATGGACGGTCTTGTGGGCGTACTTAACGGCACGGCTGCCGGTTACAATGACCTTGCGTGCATTTTACGCTTCAACGATTACGGCAATATAGACGTGCGTAACGGCGACTCCTACGCAGCGGATGTTACGCTGCCATATTCGGCAGGTACCACCTACTACGTGGAGATGGACATTAATATTTCCGGCCACAAGTACGACGTATATGTAACGCCGGAAGGTCAGTCCGAGGTTACCCTTGCAAGTGGCTACGACTTCCGCACAAGCCAGCAAGGTGTCAGCAGTCTTGACCATTGGACTTTAGTACACGAGACGGGCAGTTTGACCGTGGACAATGTAGAGGCAACCACCGGCGGCGGTGACACAACCGCGCCAAGTCCCGACCCGATGACCTGGGCGACTGAGCCTTATGCAACGGGGACAAGCTCCATATCGATGACCGCAACAACCGCTACCGACGCCAGCGGCGTTGAATACTACTTCGAGTGCACCGCAGGCGGCGGAAACAGCAGCTCCTGGCAGGACAGCACCACGTATCAGGATACAGGGCTTAGCCCCAGCACACAGTACAGCTACCGCGTGGAGGCACGTGATAAAAGTGCCAACCAGAACGAGACGGCATACAGTACCGTCAAATCAGCCACAACTCAATCTGCAGGTGACACAACCGCTCCAAGCCCCGACCCGATGACATGGGCTACTGAGCCTTATGCCACCAGCAGCAGTTCCATATCTATGACAGCTACAACGGCCACCGATGCAAGTGGTGTTGAGTACTATTTTGAGTGCACCGCAGGCGGCGGGCACAGCAGCGGCTGGCAGGACGGTACCACATATCAGGATACCGGTCTGAATGAGCAGACGCAGTACAGCTATCGCGTCAAGGCACGCGATAAAAGTGGTAATCAGAATGAGACTGCTTATTCGACAGTAAAATCGGCAACTACGGAAACCGCGCCTGATACTACGGCACCCAGTCCCGACCCGATGACCTGGGCAACAGAGCCTTATGCAGCTTCTGCGACATCGGTGGCGATGACTGCTACTACCGCTACCGACGACAGTGCCGTGGAATACTATTTCGACTGCACCGCAGGCGGCGGCAGCGACAGCGGTTGGCAGGATAGTACTACATACATAGATACAGGTCTTAGCGAGCTGACCCAGTACAGTTACAGGGTCAAGGCGCGCGACAAGAGTACCAATCAGAACGAGACTGCTTACTCGACTGTCAAGTCAGCTACAACTCCGGATGGCAGCGCTCCCAGTCCCAATCCGATGACATGGGCCACTGAGCCGCATTCCACCGGGACAACTTCTATAGCCATGACTGCGACAACTGCCACAGACACAAGCGGCGTCGAGTATTACTTCGACTGCACCACAGCCGGCGGTCATGACAGCGGCTGGCAGGACAGCACCAGCTATGAGGATACGGCGCTTAATTCGAATAGCACCTATAACTACCAGGTCAAGGCACGCGACAAGAGCAGCAACCTGAACGAAACGGCCTATTCGACGCTGAAGTCGGCCACTACCGACACGGTGGTTGTACCGCCGCCGAGTCCGACGGGTTACTTGAAGCTCGATGAAACCAGCGGCACAACTGCTACGGACTCTTCAGGTAACGGCTATGACGGTACGGTCAGCGGTGCTACCTGGACCAGCAGCGGCCATACGGACGGTGCATTGAGTTTCAGCTCAACGAGCGACCGCTGCCAGATTCCTGGTGGTGCCCTTTCCGCCTCACAAGGCAGTATTACACTTTGGGGCCGGGCTTCAGGAACCCAGTCCGCTACAAGGTACTACTTCGGCCACAGCTCCAATCCGAGCGGCTGGGCTGACAGAATCCAGTTGTATCTGGATAACGGTGACATGGTGCTTAACCTTGGTCTTGGTGACACTCATACCAGGGATACGGGCATTATGACCCTGAGCACCGATGCATGGTACCACGTAGCGCTGACCTGGAACGGCAGCAACTATTTCGTTTATGTTAATGGTGCGCAGAAAGCCACCGGCAGTTACACGGGTCTGAGCACCATAGGTACATTTGCGGATATCGGCAATGACGGCAGTAATGCCGAGCGTACGGAGGCGTTTACCGGACGCATAGACGATGTTCGTATATTCGACAAGACGCTCGACCCCGACGAGGTCTTCGAGATTTACTCAGGCGTGGTCTTTACGGCCAGCAGCCCAAGCCCCGCCGATAATGCCAATAACGTCAGCGTGGATGCGGTACTTAGCTGGACAGCCGGTGCCCATGCGGCTTACCACGAGGTTTATCTCGGCACCAATTACAACTCTGTAGCCGATGCCAGTCATTCTTCCAGTGAGTACATGGGCAACTACAGTACCAGTTCATTTGACCCGAACGCCTTTGACCCGAACCTTCTGGCCTACGACACGACTTACTACTGGGCTGTGGACGAAGTCAACGGCACCAGCTTCTGGATGGGCGATATATGGAGCTTTGTAACGCAGGCTGCGTCTGATACTACAGCTCCCAGTCCGAATCCGATGACCTGGGCAACCGAGCCGTATGCGACCGGTGCAAGCTCTATATCAATGACGGCGACCACAGCTACGGATGCAAGCGGAGTTGAATACTACTTCGAATGTACAGCAGGCGGCGGGCATAGCAGCTCCTGGCAGGACAGCGTCACCTACACCGATACCGGTCTTAGTGAACTGACCCAGTACAGCTACCGTGTCAAGGCCCGCGACAAGAGCAGCAATCACAATGAAACTGCTTACTCAACGGTCAAGTCAGCTACAACCCAGGACGGTACTGCTCCGGCTCCGAACCCGATGACCTGGGCGACTGAACCTTACGCAACCGGCGCAAGCTCTATATCAATGACGGCGACCACAGCTACGGATGCAAGCGGAGTTGAATACTACTTCG
>Ga0307378_10009650_pt1 | contig 12655 bp, 10 predicted proteins | sample UN1MG_FD_202238 | JGI IMG/M metagenome (GOLD analysis project Ga0307378, IMG submission 202238) | Soil microbial communities from Risofladan, Vaasa, Finland - UN-1 | ecosystem: Environmental > Terrestrial > Soil > Coastal area > Acid sulfate soil | place: Finland: Risofladan, Vaasa | collected...
TTCGCGCGCCCTTGCGAAGACCGGAAAGACCATCGCTGCCAGGATGCCGATGATCGCAATCACCACCAGCAGCTCAATCAGGGTGAAGCCTCTCTTCCGAACACGCATGTACGAACACCTCCTTTGGGTCCTCTAGTACTGCCTGAGCACTACCAGACTCAGAACCGGAAGTCGACGACTGACCGAGACGGCAGGGAACGCCTTTCGGGCTCTGCAACAGGACTGCCAGACTGCGTGTTCGCGGACGTCACCTCCCCTCCGGTCCCCGGGGCCGCCATTGGTGATTCCTGCATCCCCGAATGGCTTCCTACGGTCCGGGAACCTCTCCCGCGATATGACCGCCCGGCGTACGCTCCGGACGCTGTTGTCTCTGGCCCGCGTGCTCAACTGCGGCACGATCCCTCCTCACACCTTAATGCTAACCGAACCGCCCTCCACCGTCAATACGCGATGCTCTCAGGTACTTGACGGATGCTTACGAAGCTGACACACTGGTGTGTAAGCTGCGCAGGTTACGCGAGGGGCCACATGGTCAGGACCAGCGGAGTGACAGATCAGTTGGCGGGGCCGCTGACAGTAGCAGCCCTTGGGGTTCGCTGGCCACATGATCCCGGCTATACGGTGGTGCGTCCAGACGGGCTCGGTATGTACCTGCTCGTCCATTTCCGGTCGCCCATGAGCGTGTCGACGTCGGAAGGAACTGTCTCTACTAAACCAGGCGACTGCTTACTGTACGACCCGTCTTTCCCCCAATGGTACCGGGGCCGCGGGGCCGAATTCATTGATGACTGGCTGCACGTCTACGGGCCGGGAATGCGGGGGCTGATCCAGCGCTATGGGATCCCAGTGAACACAGTCTTCCGGCCTCGCGACACTGAATTCATCACGCCTATCCTAGAAGCGATCAACCGGGAGATGCGGCGGCAGGACCGGCACTGGGGGGACTCGGTGTTGTTGCTGGTCGATAGCCTGTTCCTGCAGCTGAGCCGCCACCTGAGCCTGGCCGGGGTGACGCCGACAGATGAGGCGTGGGAGGAGGCGCTACGGGACCTCCGGATGCAGGTCCATGAACGGCTGCAGGAGCCCTGGAGCGTGGCGGCGATGGCGCGGTTGGTGAACCTGAGTCGGGCGCGCTTCGCGGGCCTGTACACGAGGCTGCTGGGCGTCAGCCCGATGGAGGACCTGATCCAGGCGCGCTTGCGACGCGCGTGTGCACTGCTGACGGACCAACGCATACGTGTGGCAGATGCAGCCGAGCAATGTGGGTTCAGAAACGTGTGTCACTTCAGTCGTCTCTTCCGGAAGCATGTTGGTTGCGCGCCGCGCGATTTCCGCCGATCTCCGGTGGCACACGTAGCGGGTATGCTGACGTCCGGAGAGGGGAAGAGCCGACCTTCCATGTTGCTGGAGCGGAGCGCCGTGACCCATGGGTGGCACTTGCTAACGGGCTGGGATCTCGAACAGTACCTTGGCACGACAGATCGGGACCCAGAGCCGCTCCACACCGATGCGGGACCACCCCGGCGTCGCCGTCGACGCGCGCGCTAAGTAAGGCTGAGCCCGACCCGCCACGTTAAGGCGCACTAGCTGGGCGCGTCGCCCTCTTCGATCCCAGGCGCCCTTGTTGAACAGGGGAGTCGGGGTGGGCAGAGAATGGGATGGTCGGCGGTGTCGCGGCGCTCTGGGAGCTGGGCCAACTACGAGGCGAAACACCTCGGCTCCGTCACCCTACCGCGGCCGACCGATTCTGGTTCTCTGGAGGTATTGAGATGCTCCGTCTTTCCCTGGTCGCTGGTCTGTTTGTGGTCCTGACCATCTGCGTATCCGGGACGGCAGTGCGGGCAGAGGTGCGGCATCACGAGGATCCTGAGGACGCGCGCCCCGTGACCTTGCTGCTGAATGGAGATCCCTGGTGCGAGGGATGGCTAGTCCACGACATCTGCTGGATCCCGGTCAGGCAGATCGTCAATCTGTTTCCGGAGCTAGTTCGCGTCGAATGGGAAGCCCCGGCCATCGTCCACGTGGTCACTCACTTCGGTCATCCGCAGGAAGACGATGACTTCTCTGAGGAGGGGTGGCGCCCTGAGGAAGAGGAGGAGGACCTCGCCGACGAGCAGGAATGGCGCGAGCATCAACTCAAGATGGAGCTGGACGATGAGGACGAAGAGCTCGTGCACGGTGATGTTGAGTTCGCACTGACGCAGCTTGCCGCGGACCGCGAGCATGCAGAGCGCATGGCTCACATGCTCATAGAGAGAGAACAGCAGGCTGTCCAGCGCGCGCGTGACGCAGTGGAAAAGGAGATCCATCTCGAGTTGGAGCGCGAGCTCAAACGGCTTGAGCACGAGCGCTTACAGGTGGAGCTGGACGCGGAGGCGGTACTGCAGAGAGAGCTCGCGGACCTCGAACACATCTACCATCGGGCGGAGTCGGAGATCTGGCTTGATCTCGAGGACGAGCTGCGCCGCATTGAGCGCGAAGAGGCTGAGCTGCGCCATCACCTAGACTCGGCGGAGGGCTGGGATCCCGACGAATCCGGGGAGGAACTGGAGAGGGAGGAGTGGGAAGAGACCGAAGGTGCTACGGTTGGAGGTAGGCAAATGGGATCGCTTGGAGAGACCGCAGACGTGCCGCAGTTGCCTTCCGGCCCGTCCGGCCCGGCGCCGTTTGGCGCGTACTACACCCAGCTCACGTTCACCCCGGAATGGGATGCGCCGTGGCGGGTGGACGATCATGCCGACGTCGTGGTCCGCTTCGATAACGGCGGACATCGCTTCGTGTTTTGGCGCGGCACCAGCTACATCCCCTGCTGGGTTACCGACGCCGGCGTCTGGTACACGAACGAGTTTGTAGAGCGCCGCGGCGCTCATAGTCCCAACACGGAAGGCTGCGTCGAGCCCATGTCTGACAAGCAGTGCCGCTTCTCCCACGTGCGCGTCATCGAGAGCAACGACGCGCGCGTCGTCGTGCACTGGCGCTACGCCCCGGTGGATGTCAGATACGAACACCCCTTTACCGATCCCGCCACCGGCTGGAGCGACTGGGTCGACGAGTACTACACCATCTATCCCGATGCCAGTGGTGTACGGAGAATCACGGTGCACACGAGCGCCACCGATCGCTGGTGCGAGTTCCAGGAGTGCATTGTCGTGAACCAGCCGGGCACCATGCCCGAGGACAACATTGACCTCGACGCCGTGACGTTGGCCAACGTGGACGGGCAGGAGAGAACGTATACCTGGACCGAGGACGGGGGCCCGGAGTTCGATGCGGGGCCCCCTCGAGCCAACATCATCAAAATCAACACGAAGGGTTCAATCAGACCCTATGCCATCGCCCCGCCGGCCGCCGAGGGCCAGCTCATCACACCGTACAGCGGTCACGGGAGAGACTCGCATTTCAACTGGTGGGACCATTGGCCTGTGTCCCAAACGGCATCCGATGGCCGAGGGGCAGTGTCCGCGGAGAGGCCCTCCCATTCGTCGTTGGCGCACATCGGCCTGCCGGGCGTCGCTACGGCAGAATGGAAGCCATACAAACAGGGCCGGGATACGATCACGAAGATTATGTTGCACGGGCTGACCGACAAGGCTGCGGCAGGCTTGTCGCCACTAGCGGAGTCATGGCTAGAGCCAGCCCACGCGGCCGTTGAGGGCCCATATGCGAGCAGAGGCTATGACCCCACCCAGCTTGCGTATGTCTTCGTTGCCGAGCGCCCAAGCCAAGCTTTGGAACTCACCGTCAGACTCGAGGCCTCGGAGGCATCGCCTGCTGTCAATCCAGCGTTCGTCGTAGAGCGCTGGGGCACCGCGGATGCAACAGTCAGCCTGGACGGTACGAACCTGAGCAAGGGTAGCGACTATCGCGTCGGCCATAGCGAGGGTGTCGGTGGGAAGAATCTGATTGTCTGGATCGAGACTACGCAGACGAGTCCCGTGACCGTCAAGATCGCGCCGTTTCACTCGTTGGGATAGCCCGCGGGCGGGTCACAAGTCCTCGCCCGGAAGCCCATCTTCTGCTGCGGTCTGCCCCTGCAGGCAACTGGCGCGGAAGATGAGAGGACGTCTGTTGTATGCTTGCCCCGTTGCTGATCTCGATCACTGCCTGTCTCAGCTTCTGAGTAATCTGCGCCGGCGTGTACTTCTTCCCGTTCATCGCTTCCTTGCTCCTGCCCAGCAGTCCAGCTCAATCCCCAACACTCAACCTGGATGCGTTCTTGGGGACAAGGACGAGTTCCTCATCGTAGTGCTAACTGGGCCGCAATCAAGAAGCTCGGCAGGGGATCTATCGACGTTTCGACTCAAGTCGGGCGCGGATCTCGAAGTGCTCTCCTCATAGAGATTGCCTCGACAGGGCCCGCAGCCGCACATAGCCTGTGCAGGGCGCAGTTCCATTGATGCAGGAGCATCCATCAAGTATTCGAAAGGATCGCATGTTGCCACCTCGTCAGCGATTGCGGTAGAGTTAGAGTGCGGATGCATGCGATGCGCTCATACACCACTTGACAGGACGTGACCCGCCACTACAAAATGCGAAGGAACCTGTCCGGGTGGGCACCCACCAACCGTAAGCGGGCAATGGAGCCTGGATAGGTCGTCGGCCACGGAGGCCGGCCCGATTCGCAAGGTAGTTTGATAGATGAACAGACAACAAAACATGAGAACAGTAACCATAGCACTGCTGGCGCTCACAACGGTTTCATTTTCTGGATGCAATGATAGTATCAATGAAACTCGAGAATGCGCGCTCGACGGCGGTTCCCCAGGACCTCGAGGAGGCAGCCCTGAGCCTATAACCATTGTTTCTCCGAGCAATGGATCAAACTCTGAGTTGTTTGCAGCTAAAGAACTCCGGAGATATATATTCCTCCGTACCGGCGCTGCTCCGACCTTGGCAACGGCAGACAACGCCAGCAGTCTGCCTGCGGGAGAGGTGATTGTAGTTGCTGAAAACTCCAGTGGCCTTGTATCAGAGCTAAAAACTGAGTATGGAAACGTGAATGCCCCCGATTCTGATAATCGAAAGGGCTACCTCATTAAGTCTATTAGTAAAGACAGCAGACACATCTTAGTAATAACTGGTGCAAACGCTGAAACCACGTTGTATGCGGCCTACCGTTTTGCAGAGCTGATTGGGTGTCATTTCAACTTGGCAGGGGATGTAATTCCGGATCAGAGAATCGAAAAACATCTAAAAATCAGTGGTTATAATGAGAAATCACAGCCCTGGTTTGAACTGCGTGGAAACCTTCCTTTTCACAATTTTCTGGCAGGGCCTGATCTTTGGAGCACAGCAGACTACAGATCCTTCATAACTCAGCAAGCGAAGATGGGGTTCAATTTCTTTGGATTGCACCACTATCCCGAGCGCGGAGAGCCGACATCACTGGAAGGTCCAGAGCCGCACATCTGGATTGGACACAAAGATGATGTAAATGCTGATGGTACCATCACGGAAATGAGTGCATACACGTCCTACTGGGCCAGTACGTACCGGACCGGCGAAAACAGTTGGAGTGGAACACCTGTAAAAACCACTGATTTTAGCGATGGTGCGGACAAGCTGTTTCCACATGATGAGATGGCATCAGACGCTATTGGATTTAAACAAGCTGTTACTGCTGCGGAGAAGGCCGAGGTATTCAACAATGTGGGATTCTTGCTTCGCGATGCGTTTACTCATGCCAGAGAGCTTGGAATTAAAACAGCCTTGGGAACCGAATCTCCGTTGGCCTTCGAACCTGGCAATCCCAATATCAATTCGGAGGGGGACCCAGCGCACATTATTACTGAAGACTGGATTCGTACTTGTCCCGCGTATGTAAGAGACAGAATGAGAGATGTCCATGGGTATACTGTTCCTACATCCAGGGGAGCTGATAACGAGGCGTTCGCCAAAGCGTTATATGAAGGAATGTTCACAAGAATAGTGAGAACGCATCCCTTGGACTATTTCTGGATATGGACATATGAAATGTGGTCATATGGCGGTCATGCACCATCAAGAGAACAAATAGAAGCAGTTGCAGACGATTACAAGTATGCTCACCAGGTGATGACTCAGATGAATACGCCTTTCAAACTGGCTACCTTTGGCTGGAAGGTTGGAAGCAGTGGAGGCGATGGGGATGAATTGGAATTTCACGATGATTTACCACTGGACGTGCCCTTTGGTACGTTGTGGGATGATGCACAGGGCATGTCGGCAGTATTGCCTACCGGCCGTGAGGGGTGGTCTTCCTGCTGGTACGAAGAGGATTGGGGGTTGATACAGCCTCAATTGAGAAATATGCACATTTGGAACGAGGTTGCCAACGGACTGCGAAATGGAGGTGTTCAAGCGCTCATCGCCAAGCATTGGCGTATCAATTCTGCTGCCCCAATGTCTTCGGCACATGCAAAACTGGCCTGGGATAACAGGGTTCCTGTCTCTGAGTCAATGCCGACGATTGCTGATGGGGTCAACAAGTATCCGCTGTTTGACATCTGGAATCCCAATCCAGCTCGTCAACCCACTGAATTTGTTTGCTGGATTACCAAGCATTACCAGGATTGGGCAAGAGCCAACTTTGGACCAGAAAAGGCTGTTGAAATCGGCAACCTATTAGCCATGGCTGACAGATTGGGAGAACCCAAGTTTACCGGCGGGGGAGTAAAAGGCGCTATCCCAAGGTCTTCACGGTTTCTCCCCAGTGCTCTCAATGAGCTGGAAGATGACGATCCCACGAGCACTACGGACCCCAAATTCTTGAACGCCATTCAGGTGTACACCGAATTCTGCTCGTACAAGGACCAGATTGTCGGAGCAGGAAATCGGGATCGCTACATGTATTGGTACCATTTCTTTATGGGCCAAATTGAGCTGCTCAAGATGGCTATTTACAAGAACCGATACATTGAGAGTGATGGTACAGACTCGGCCATGAAAGATAAGCTCTTGAGCTCCTGGAGCAAGCTCATGACACACGAGATACAGCGTGTGAGAAATGTGTCTGAATTGGGTGTTATTACTCAATTACATCAATCTACATTGGTTGATTCGATCAGAGTAGATTTGGGAATCAGCGATCCGATTGCTACCACATATGTTGGTGACAAAGCGGTTCGAGCCATGCCCGAAGTTACTCAAATATATGGCAATGAAGACTTCAAGCAAAAAGCTCTATTCCTGGGCGAGGGAAGTATTGCCAACCCAACCATGCACTACCGTGAAATCGGATCAACAGGAGCATTCTCTACCGTAGCGCTTACTTCGATCAATGGTAGCAGTCATGTAATGGAGGCTACTTTGCCTAACCCCGGCTATGATTTTGAGTACTACATAACAGGCGCGATCGGTGGAGAGACCGTCACTTATCCTGTGACAGGGGGTGAGGGTGCAACCTATATCAACAAATCAGTAGTGATCTACCCCAGTCCCTAGTCCCTCGACAAAACTGAATCCGGGCGCAAGTTGGGCGCAAATCGAGTGCTTAAAGGTGAGTTCGAATGGTCGAATCAGGCTCTGCCGAAAAACATCTTCACTGGTCGAACAGAGCGAAACGGCGGTTCAGACGGAAGAATACACAGGTTTCCTCAATAACAGAGGAGCCGCGTCGCAGTAATCTGCGATTCCTTGACTCGCGTCAAGCCGCGTCGCACCACACATAACGGTGATGAATCCCTCCACCCCGGGGCAAGGATTCGACCCGAGCTGACTTCGAAGGACTCGGCGTCACTGACCGGCCGTGCGGTGAGTCCTTCCCAAACGATAGGTGACAGCGATCCACGTGGTAATAACGTATGTACTCGGTGAGCAAACGGTGAAGATGGTTTTCGTTGAAAACCACAACGTGGTCAAGCAGCTATCGGCGCACTGACAACACCCAGCGCTCCGACACGCCATTTTGCCATCGGGATTCCATGAAGTCCGCGCCGGTTTTACTCCCCAAGACTTCAGAGTTCTCGGCACGAGATCGCCGTACTTGCCGTCTCGGTCCAGTATCAAGTACCGCGGCACGGTGTCGAAGGGAAACGCTTCCCGCAATTGCAGGATAACCCATTCTGCATATGGGTGGGGCGTGACAGCAAAACGGACGATCTGACGCCGCTCGTACCTAATGACGAAAAAGACATAGAACACCTGGAACGTAACGTTCGGTACGGTGAAGAAATCCGCTGTGCCTTACTTTTATTAGGTCGCAACAAAGGGACAGTGTGACTGAAACGGGATACTCGCAATAGAATATACAGCCGGGTCAGGACCCTCCATATGACATTTATAGGCCGTGCTCGACACCGCCATCAAAAGACTCGATCCCCCTTCTCGGCCCAATCCCGCTCTAACAACTCGAGCCCCCGCAGAGCCCAACGCACCCAACCGCCCTCCTTGTCGATGAGGTCGGCGAGCCGGAGGGGGCGGAGGCGGTGGTGGTTGAGATCCGCGATCTGCTGGCCTGCCCCTCGAAGTGGTACCAGAGTCTAAGTTAGTCCTGGGTCATAGGCGGCCGAGAACGGTAGCGTCCGCGCCTCGCAGATCGACATCGCATGCTGGTACGCCTCCGGCGCTGGCGGCCGATAACCCAAGGAGCTGTGCGGCCGGGCCGTATTGTACTGTTTTCGGTAGCGATCCGCCAGCACCTTCGTCTCCAGCACGGTGTCGAAGAGCTCCATGTTGAGGAACTCATCCCTCACCTTGCCGTTAAACGACTCTCCGTAGCCATTCTCCCACGGACTGCCCGGCTCGATGTAGAGCGTCCCCACGCCCACCCTCCTCAGCCACCTGCGCATCTCGGTCGCCGTGAACTCCCCTCCGTTGTCAGACCGCAGGTAGGCCGGCGGCCCCCGGTCAACGAACAACTGCGTCAGTCGCCACATCACGTCCTCACTGGTCAGTCTTCGTGCTACGTCGATCGCCAGACACTCTCGGCTGTGTTCGTCGATGATCGTCAGCACCTTCAGCCGGCGCCCATCGCTGGTGCGATCCATCATGAAGTCGTAGCTCCACACGTGGTTGCGGTACCGGGGCCGCAGCCGGATACAGGAGCCGTCATTCAGCCACAGCCGCTTTCGCTTAGGCTGCTTCTGAGGCACCTTCAAGCCCTCTCGGCGCCACAGCCGCTCTACTCGCTTGTGATTCACCCGGAACCCTTCCGCCCGCAGCAGCGCCCATATCCGCGGCGATCCATAACGGCCGTACTGGCTGGCCAGCTCCACCATGCGCCTCACCAGTCTCGGCTCGTCGCTGGGCACCCGCTGCTGGCGCCGTTGCACGGAGCGGGGCTGTTCCAGCACTCGGCAGGCACGCCGTTCCGACACTCGCTCCCGGCCCAGCGCGTCTCGTACATACTCCACCGCCGCCCGGCGTTTCACCGGGCTCAGAAGTTTCCCGAGTTCGCCTCCTTCAGGATCTCATTGTCCAGCGATAGGTCGGCCACCAGTTTCTTCAGCCGCGTGTTCTCTGTCTCCAGCGCCTTCATCCGCTTCGCCTGATCCAGCCGCAGGCCCCCATACTCGTTGCGCCAGCGATAGAAGGTCTGCTCCGTCACCCCGATCTTCTTCGCTGCCTGCGGCACCGTGCACCCTTTGCTGATCTCCACCTCCGCCTGCCGCAACTTCTGGATGATCTGCTCCGGCTTATACCGCTTCCCATTCATAGCTGACCTGCTCCTCTCCAAAAAGCCCGGTTTCCCTAACTTTCAACCTGGACCTGTTCTTGGGGGAAAGGTCAAAGACCGTACAGACTTTCAGGCTGACCGGGAGTGGAATCACCGACGTGAAGACCGCTGCTCCGCGGTCCTCGCCACCCCGGGAGTCTGTCGCCGGCAATCCCGTACGTGGGCCCGTGGTCGAATCACCTGTGGCCTGGTGGAAGTTCGATGAAGCCCAGGGCGACCTCGCTCGAGATGCCATCTCGTCGCACGAGCACACCATCCAGGGCCACAAGAGCCTCTGGAAGCAGGGGGTCTCAGGAACGGCTCTCGCGTTCGATGGCTACTCCTCCCAGATCGCAGTGCCGGAGGGCGAAGCTCCCAATCTCGGCAGTTCGTTCACCATCGACGCCTGGGTCGTGCTCGGAGCTTATCCATGGGACTCGGCGCCGATCATCCATCACTCGACCGAGTGCGGTGAGGATGGCTACTACCTCGGCTTCGATTCGCTAGGTCGAGTGCTCTTCGTCGTCAACGGGACCGGGATTACGTCGCCCGACCGTCTCCCACTGAACCAATGGCTTCACCTCGTCGGCGCATATGGCGGCGGGTCGATGGAGATCTATGTCGATGGGGTGGAGAGTGCTCGCTCAGGGGCCTCCGGAGCACCGGACCTTCCCAGCATGCCTCTTGCCATCGGTATGAACAACGAAGACCTCGAGGCGACCGACCCGGTGCGAGAGGAACACCACTATCCCTTCCGGTTCGGCATCGAAGGGCTCATCGACGAAGTCAAGCTCTACGACAGGAAGCTGAGTCCGGCGGAGACACGCCGATCGTTCGAGAGCTTTGATCCGGGCGAGTCAGTGAGAGAGAAGCCCGATATCCAACCTCGTGTGCTGCCGGGCATGCCAGGCGCTGCATCAGACTTCGGCGCGACTCACCTCCATCTGAAGTACCACGACCTGTGGGACAACATGTGGCGCGTCGATCCCTATGCCGACGTCGTCGTCAAGTTCGACGACATGCCAACCAGCTACGTCTATTGGCGAGGAACGACACACGGCGTCAACATGGTGACAGAGAACAACCACTGGATGTCAGACCAGAGCGTCGAGTTCTTCTGCGAAGAGCCTCCCGGAGGGCGACCCTCCTTGTCCGAGCACATGTCGGACAAGGAGGCGCGCTTTTCGCACGTGCGCGTGTTGGAGAATACAGACGCACGGGTGGTGGTGCACTGGCGATACGCGGTGGCCGACCTCTTCTACGACCTCTGCCGACCAACGGACTTCGTGGATGAGTACCACACAATCTACCCCGATGGCGTTCTCATTCGGCACGTTGTCCACTGGACCGGAGTCGTGGACTACCAGGACATGCAGGTCTTCTCCAATCCGGGCCTGACCCCCCTGGATGTCGTGAATCTGCAGGCGCTGTCTGTCGCGGACATCGACGGCCGCACGGCCGACTTGACCTGGTCTCTGCCCCACGGGGTCCCCTCCCTGCCCTTCAAGGCATCCATCGAGATGGCCAACCTCCGGTCCAGGTGGAAGGTCTTCGCTGGGTTCCAGGGGGCGGGTCCGGGGCCGTGGGGCGAACACGAGCAGTCTCCCAATGCGGCCGATCCATTTGCCGGTCCGTGGAACCATTGGCCGGTGAGTCGGATGGTCTCAGATGGCCGCTTCGCCGTCGACGGTGATGGCCGCGTGAATCACTTCGCGCTCGCGGCGAGCAATGCGGCACATCTGGGCACAGGCTCCTCTCTATACGGCTTCTCGGAACACGAGACTTCGACTCAAGATGTCTCGGTCGTCATACCCATCGTCAGATCGTGGCGACACAGTCCAACGGTGAGTGCGGTGACGGGCGGGACCAGCCATGGCTACAACATCGATCGGCGCGAGTACAGCTTCACCTTGAGCAGTTCATCATTGTCCTTCTCCCTCGATGGCTCAGTTGCCCGTCCCATCATGAACCCGTGCTTCGTCATCAAGAAGTGGGGCAGTAATCAACGGGCAGGACTCGAGGTCGACGGCCGCACGATCGCTGCCGGACGAGACTTCCGGCAGGGCGTCATCCGTGATAGCGACGGGACGCAAACGTTGATGGTCTTCGTCGACTACTCCGCCACTTCGGTCACTGGTTTCAAGATTCAGCGGCTGAGTGAATAGACTCGGCGACCGCTGTGGTGGCCCCATAGTCGTGGAATCTCACGTCGAGTGGGCCCGCCACTGGCAGTTCGGTGTCGGATCGGTGGCGGTTGTACCCTCCTGTCCTTGTCACCCGCCCATGGAACCGGCCTGAGTGGACTCACACCGATCCTTCCGATGCCAATCCGAACGGTTTCAGGATTGCCCGACAACGACCCCTGGCTTCACCGTCGGTTGACCAGCACAGGTGAGATCATCCTCGCGCCTCTGTGACGCGGAGCCTCGCCTCCTTGCCGGCGCGCAGGACGATTCGGCGGCAGTCGCTTCGGCCCGCCGCCTCGCCGACAAATGCCTCGCCCTCAACCAGCTCGGCTGCCCCGATGTCGTAGGGGAACGTGAGGGTGATCGTCTGGTCCCTCGCCGATAACAGTGCGACGTCGACCCTCCCGGGCTGCCACTCCATCTCGGTGATCGTCACCTGGCCGCGGCAGGGAGCACCCGTGATGCGCCCCGATCGCATCTGGTTGGGAACTGCCGGCAGCAGCTCGATGGTGCCGGGCCAAGAGTGAATCAGCGCCTTGACGATGACCGCGGGAAGTCCGCCGCTGCAGTCGGTGTTGAAGATGTGCTGGGGATCGTGGGATGAGGCGAGGTTCTTGAAGTAGTAGTTCCTCGCCAGCATGTCTGTGACGAAGCTCACCATAGCACTGTCCCCAAGGCTCGAGGCGGCAAGCCCCATCTGAACCAACCCGAATGCCATCAACTCCGAGTCAGTGTGCTTGCGCCGCTCAGCCGCTCGCAACTCGATGGCGCGCTGGAAGGCGTTCTGGAGGTCCGGACGATCGACCAGATCCGGCGGAAGGCCGTTGAGAAGCGG
>Ga0307378_10009653_pt1 | contig 12651 bp, 10 predicted proteins | sample UN1MG_FD_202238 | JGI IMG/M metagenome (GOLD analysis project Ga0307378, IMG submission 202238) | Soil microbial communities from Risofladan, Vaasa, Finland - UN-1 | ecosystem: Environmental > Terrestrial > Soil > Coastal area > Acid sulfate soil | place: Finland: Risofladan, Vaasa | collected...
ACCGGGTGACGGCGTGCTTCTTGCATAATGAGCCGGGGAGTTGACCTCAGTGGCAAGGTTAAGGGCCTCTGGTCCGGAGCCGAAGGGAAACCGAGTCCGAATAGGGCGAATGAGTCGCTGGGGACAGACCCGAAACCAGGTGAGCTACCCATGGCCAGGGTGAAGCGAGGCTAACCCCTCGTGGAAGCCCGAACCAGTGTCAGTTGAAAATGGCTTGGATGAGCTGTGGGTCGGTGTGAAACGCTAATCGGACCTGGAGATAGCTGGTTCTCCCCGAAATAGCTTTAGGGCTAGCCTCGGGTGGTGACTCGCGGAGGTAGAGCACTGAATGGGCTAGGGGCGTTCATAGCGCTACCAAACCCAATCAAACTCCGAATGCCGCGAGATTCAAACCCGGGAGTCGGACTGTGGGGGATAAGCTCCATAGTCGAGAGGGAAACAGCCCAGATCGCCGGCTAAGGTCCCTAAATCAGGCTAAGTGGCAAAGGAAGTGACTCCGCACAAACAGCCAGGAGGTTGGCTTAGAAGCAGCCATCCTTTAAACAACGAGTAACATCGGACTGGTCGAGTGGAGTTGCGCCGAAGATGTAACGGGGCTCAAGCCTGATACCGAAGCCGCGGATGTCTGAGTCTCTTCGGAGGCTCGGGCGTGGTAGGGGAGCGTTCGGCCGGGAGTGAAGCGGTACCGTAAGGAGCCGTGGACCGGGCCGAAGTGCGAATCCCGGCATCAGTAGCGAAAAAGAGAGTGAGAATCTCTCTCGCCGAAAGCCTAAGGTTTCCCAGGCAAGGTTCGTCCTCCTGGGTTTAGCCGGGCCTAAGCCGAGGCCGAAAGGCGTAGGCGATGGACAGCCGGTCGACATTCCGGCGCCACTGTGAGACGATAAAGACGCGATGAGGGGACGTCGTTGAGTGTGTCAGCGCGCGATTGGATTGGCGCGTTCTGGGCCGAGGCAGTCCGGTAGGCAAATCCGCCGGAACATCTGCCAGAGTCTGGAGGAGGAAAGGCTTCGGCTGGACTGAACTGACGTGACCAGCGGCCAGGAAAAGCCTCTAGCGAGTTTCACAGTGCCCGTACCGCAAACCGACACAGGTAGGCGGGCAGAAGATGCCAAGGCGCGCGAGAGAACCCTCGCTAAGGAACTCGGCAATCTCGCTCCGTAACTTCGGGAGAAGGAGCGCCTCCTGGTCCGAATGGACGCAGCTTGCTGTGCTCCCTTCGGGCTGCCGGAGGTCGCAGTGAAAAGGCCCAGGCGACTGTTTACCAAAAACACAGGTCTCTGCTAAGCCGTAAGGCGAAGTATAGGGGCTGACGCCTGCCCAATGCCAGAAGGTTAAGGGGAGGGGTTAGCTCACCGCAAGGTGAGCGAAGCTTCGATCCGAAGCCCTGGTGAATGGCGGCCCTAACTCTAAGGGTCCAAAGGTAGCGAAATTCCTAGTCGGGTAAGTTCCGACCTGCACGAAAGGCGTAACGATCTGGGCGCTGTCTCAGCGAGGGACTCGGCGAAGTTGTAGTGCCAGTGAAGATGCTGGCTACCCACGACAGGACGGAAAGACCCCGTGGAGCTTTACTATAGCCTGGTATTGGATCTGGGGGTCTCGTGCAGAGGATAGGTGGGAGCCTGTGAAACCGTGGCTCTGGCTGCGGTGGAGGCGACCTTGGAATACCACCCTCGATACCTCGGGATTCTAACCGTAGCCCTAATCGGGTGACGGGACAGTATCAGGTGGGTAGTTTGACTGGGGCGGTCACCTCCGAAAAGGTAACGGAGGTGTTCAAAGGTTCCCTCAGTGCGGTTGGAAATCGCACGGCGAGTGTAAGGGCACAAGGGAGCTTGACTGCGAGAGCTACAGCTCGAGCAGAGACGAAAGTCGGACCTAGTGACCCGGCAGTTCGGGATGGAACGGCTGTCGATCAACGGACAAAAGCTACCCCGGGGATAACAGGCTTATAGCCCCCGCGCGCTCACAGCTACGGGGCTGTTTGGCACCTCGATGTCGGCTCGTCGCATCCTGGGGCTGGATAAGGTCCCAAGGGTTGGACTGTTCGTCCATTAAAGCGGTACGCGAGCTGGGTTCAGAACGTCGTAAGACAGTTCGGTCCCTATCCGTCGTGGGCGTAAGAGGTCTGAGGAGAGCTGCCGCCAGTATGAGAAGACCGCGGTGGACGGACCTAGGGTGTACCAGTTGTCCCGCCAGGGGCATATGCTGGGTAGCCATGTCCGGACGAGATAAGCGCTGAAAGCATCTAAGCGCGAAGCTCACTCCAAGACGAGACCTCTCACCGGGTTAACCGGGTAAGGCCGCAGGAAGACTACCTGCTTGATAGGCCGGAGGTGTAAGCACGGCAACGTGTTGAGCTGACCGGTACTAATAGGCCGAGGGCTTAACCCCTTCCAGAGAGCAGATCTGACGCCAGGACCGCGTGAAGACATCCCTCTCTCTCACGACTATGCTCGCCTTTGCTTCCGGTGACTCTAGCGGAGGGGAAACGCCTCTTCCCATTCCGAACAGAGAAGCTAAGCCCTCCAGCGCCGATGGTACTGCACGGGCAACTGTGTGGGAGAGTAGGTCGTTGCCGGGAGCTTAAAGTTCCAGCATGACCCGCCCCCCAACTCAGGGAGCGGGTTCTGCGCGTCTGGGGTCGGCGGCAGGACCCGCTCGTCCTGGCTGCGAACTCTGGAATCTGACCGACGTGCTACGAGGTGAGACGATATGACGCCCAAGATGCAACAGCCCGAGAATATCGAAAAATGGGTGGATGCCGCCAAGCGCCTCGGAGCCGCCGAGGCGAAGGTGATCTCCCCGGAAAGCGTCATTACCGCCCCCTGGGTCCGCCTCAAGTGCCAGTTCGGCTGCGGTGGATGGGGACGCCGCCTCACCTGCCCGCCCCACTCCCCCACCCCCGAGCAGACCCGCGCCGTCCTCGGCTGCTATCAGACCGCGCTGCTCGTCCACTGCCCGGGCGGCGGCGAGTGGCGCTCCATCAAACAGATCGTCGCCGACCTCGAGCGCGAGATCTTCCTCGCCGGATACTACAAGGCCTTCGCCTTCGGCTCCGGCCCCTGCGACCTCTGCGATGAATGCACCCTCGAGCCCTGCCTCCACCCCCACGAAGCTCGCCCCGCCATGGAGGCCGCCGGCATCGACGTCTATGCTACCGCCCGGGGCAACGGCTTCCCCATAGATGTGGTCACCGACCACGCCTGCCCGCAGAACTACTACGGGCTGGTCCTCGTGGAATAGCCGCCCAAAGCCTCTCGTCAGCGTCTCAGCGCCCTCAGCGACCATCTTGCCATTCCGAGCGCGCCTCCTCTCCCCGTGTTCATGTCACCGGACACAGTGCTTCCAGGGCGACAATCGAGCGTCTATCGCTTACAGGGCGCCTGCCCCTCACGTCGCATGGAGCACAACCGGCATCGGCCGGGAGGGCGACAGAGCAAACCCGTCTGGCAAGGAGGCGGAATCATGTATGACGCCAGGTCGTTCGGGATGACGCTCGTGCTTGGGGTCATCCTAGCCGTAGCCTGTATGCAGCCGATGGTCGCGGCGGATGAACTCAACATCGATGTCGACGTGACCGCGACCACGGAAGCCGTCTCGACCTACATCTGGAGCATTGACAAGTGGGCGGACCGGAGCACTCTCACCCTCGATTACGGCGAGGAGGTCCCCGTCAACTACTCCGTCACTATGGACGTCTGCTGCGCCGACGACGAGTACTTGGTTTCAGGGGACATCTACATCACCAATGACGGGTCCGGCAGCGTAGACATCTGCGACGTCGTGGTGACCATCTCCCCTGATATTCCGGGGGCCGCCGACTGTGGCACCACCTTCCCCTACGCGCTGGACGAGGCCGAGACGCTTACGTGCTCGTACAGCGCCATCCTTCCGGACGACTCCACTCGGACCGTGTGCGTCGACGTCACGGCGAACGGTTTCTCCGGCTATCAGGGCACGGCCGACGCTGACTTCGCCGGCGTCGTCGCCGAGGAACTCGACGAATGCGTGGAGGTCGTGGACGACTATGAAGGCTATCTCGGATCCGCGTACGTCTGGGAAGCCCCGAAGACCTTCTGCTACACCCGCATGATCGGCGGCGGCGACGTCTGCGGCTGCCATCAGGTCGTCAATCACGCCTACTTCACGACGAACGACACGGATCTCTCCGCCTGCGCCATGTGGACCCTCTCCGTCCTCACACCGTGCGACGGAGTCTGCACTCGGAGCCCCGGCTACTGGAAGACACACTCCGAGTACGGCCCCGCGCGCTATGACGACACCTGGGCCGAGCTTCCCCACGGTGCCGACACGGACTTCTTCCTCAGCGGGCAGAGCTACTACCAGGTGCTGTGGACCCCGAAGCACGGGAACGCCTACTACATCCTCGCCTTCCAGTGGATCGCCGCTCAGCTCAATGTCGAGAGCGGGGCGGCCATACCGGACGACGTTCTCGATGCCTGGCTCGAAGCCAAGGACCTATTCGAGACCTACACGCCGCAAGACGTAGCCGCTTTCAAGGACATGAGCATCGCACCGCTCAGCCCTATGAGACTGAGATCGAGAACCCGCACGATGTCCGGGGGCAACGACGAGCTGCGCCAGCAGTTCATCGAGCTGGCCGAAATCCTCGCCATGTACAACGAGGGGTACGTCGGTCCGGGGCACTGCTGGGACTAGGCCCGGATCGGTAGGAAGGCCCGTCGAGCAGGGGAGGGCGATCCAAAGATCGCCCTCCCTATGTTCGCATCAGCCTAGCCTGGGCGGAGATCACTGCGAGCGAGTAATCGTAGCTCGTCTAGCGCATCGTTTCCGGAGTCAATGACACCGAGAGAGTGAGCCTTTGCAGCGATCCATCCCACCCATCGGTCGATCTTGCCTTGGTCGTCAATCTCGTCGATCTGCTCGATCATCCAGAGGGTGTGGCGCACGTCGTCGGTCGCGCCTTCAGTGGGCCGTGCCTCCGGGAATGCTCCAGAGAGCCTCTCTCGTAGAGCCGACAGAGTTCTCGGATACCTGCAGATTGGCACTTAGTACCCCGCCTCCTTCTCCACGACATTGAGGAGCGGCTCGGCCGCGACATAGCGCCTCAGATTCTCGCAGAACAGCTTCATGAAGCGCTCGTGCGAGCGCGGGGAATCGCCTGCGCGGTGGGGCGTGATCATCACATTGGGCATGTCCCACAGCGGCCTGTCCTTCGGCAGCGGCTCCTCTTCGAACACGTCCAGCCCGGCCCCGGCCACCTCGCCGGCATTCAAAGCCTCCACCAGCGCCGCCTCGTCGATCAACCCGCCGCGGCCGATGTTTATGAGGTAGGCCGTGGGCTTCATCAGCCGGAGCTGCTCCTCGCCTATTAGGTGCCGCGTTTCCGAGGTCAGCGCCGTGCAGAGTGCAACGTAGTCCGACTCCCCGAGGAGCCAGGGAAGCTCCTCCGCCGCTCTGACCTCATCCACGTGCTCCGAGGGTCGTTCGGGGCGTCGCCGCGTCGCGATCACGCGCATATCGAACGCCTTCGCCCGCTTTGCCACCTCCGAACCGATCCCCCCCAGCCCGATGATCCCCAGGGTCTTGTCCTTCAGTTCGTCCATCTCGTGTTCGCCCCAATCCGCCCATTCGTGCTTGATCTGTCTCCTCAGCAGATGATTGAACTGCCGCGAGAAATACAGGATGAACGCCATCACATGGTCCGCGATGGGAATCGCGTACGTGCCCGCGGCGTTCGTGAGAACGACCGGGCTCGCAATGAAGTCCGGCGTCATATACCGCTCCACGCCGGCCCCGCCGGACTGCACCCACTTCAGGCGCGGCGCCGACTTCCACAGCTCGTCCGACCAGTTCCCCCCTTGAATGACCTCCGCTTCCGCCGCCTTCGCGAGGGCCTCCTCCATGCTGCGTGCGGCCTCAGCCGTCACCGAGTCCGCAACCGCCTCGATACGCTCGAGGTCAGCCCGGCTCATCCCATGCGTGATCAGCACCTTCACTGCCATTACTTCGTCCTCTCAACGAGATAGCGCGCCACCGTTCGGAGATCATCGGCGGGGCGCGGCTCCGGCGCGGAGACCTCCAGCGCCTTCAGCGCTTCTTCCAGCGAGGATCCCGCCATTCGCTCGCAGAAGCTCCGTGATCCCAGCTCCTCGAGCCTCGCCGCAATCTCCGCCGCCTCCTCGTCCGACTCCAGACCCCCCGCGAGACGTGCCGCCATCGCCTCGCGCTCCGACTCACCCGCAGACGCCAAACCGTGGACTATCGGCAAAGACCGCTTGTTCCGTCTGAGGTCGCTGCCGACCGGCTTCCCCAGCTCCTCTGCCTCGCCCCAGATCCCGAGCACATCATCCCTGATCTGGAAGCCGAGCCCCAGCTCCCGCCCGAAGCGTCTCAGCGCCTCTCTCTTCTGTTCCGGCGCGCCGGCGATCCGAGCCCCAATCGCACACGCGGCCGCGAAGAGCGCTGCGGTCTTGCGCTCGATCATCACGAGGTAGTCGTCGACGCCCACATCGACGCGGCCTTCGTACGCGATGTCGAGCTGCTGGCCCTCGCAGACCGCCAGAGTCGCCTCATTCAGCTCCCCGAGCACGGCCGCTGCGACGGCAGCGGACGCCCTTGTCGGCCCGAGTCCGGTCAGGACCAGGTTCGCAAGCGCAAACAGCGCATCGCCTGCGACCACCGCCTGGCCGGTTCCCCATCGCTGCCAGACCGTCGGTCGACCGCGCCGCACCAAGTCCCCATCCGCCACATCGTCGTGCAACAGAGTGAAGCCGTGTAGCAGCTCGATTGCCGCCGCCGCGGGCGCAGCCGCCTCCTCCTCCCCACCGCTGGCCCCGCACGACAAACAACAGATCGCTGCCCGCACTCGCTTCCCCGTGTGCGCAGCATCGGTCCCGCCCGCCGCTTCCTCCAGCCCGAGATGGTAGCGGATCATCTCGTACAGAAGGAGGTCGGCTCGACCGGCCAACAGACGAGAAATCTCTCTGTCGGCCGAGCCGCGAAACCGGTCCAGGATCCTACTCGCGGAGCATTTCTCTTTCACGGGTTCGCGCGTTCGCTGTCGGCTGCGGATTTCCTCGCTGGCTCGTCATGTGCCGTAACTCTCGAGACTGAACGATTTTGTAACTCCAAAGGTGAACAGTAGAAAGACATCACCGGAGGAGGCAGTAGGATGGCGTTTCTGAGGCAAGAGGCGAGGGTTATTGAGAGGTTTCGCATCATCGAAGTGGCAGAGGCTGAGTCGGTGACGGAGGCGGCGCGGCGGTTTGGGTGTTCCCGCACCACGGTCTACAAACTGATTGAGCGGTACCAGGAGGGAGGGCTGAAGGCGCTGATGAATCGCCCTCGAGGGCCCCGGGATCCGATCCCCGAGGAGGTGGTGGAGCTGGTGGTGGAACCGAAAGCCTCCGCCCCTCATCGTGCCACCTCCAAGGTCCAGCGGCTGCTGCAGGAGCGCTACGGCATCCAGCTCTCCCGCCAGAGCATCTGGCGTATTCTCTCCGCCAGGGGCCTGGCTCGGATTATGGACCCCGAGCCCTTGGTGCGCTTCGAACGACCGCACCCCAATGCGCTCTGGCAAATGGACTTCAAAGAGGAGGTGCGCTTTCCCTTCGGCAAGGCGCATCTGCTGTGCCTCCTAGACGACGCCAGTCGCTGGTGCGTGGGCGGACGTTGGATCCGGAACAAGAAGGAGCCGACCGTGCTGGGGGCGCTGGCGGCGATGCTGGAGCAGGCGGGTCTGCCGGAGAGGATGCTGACCGACCGGGACACCCTCTTCTTTGGGCCCGCCACCCGCCGGACGGGGCTCACCACCTACCAGCTCGGGATGGAGGCGTTGGGGGTGAAGACCAGCTTCGCCAAAGCCTACAAGCCCCGCACCAAGGGCAAGATCGAGAAGTTCATCGGATTCCTGGAGCGGGACTTCATCTGGGAGGTCAAGGACCAGGTGCATAGCCTGGCTGACCTCCAGGCGCGCTGGGACCAGTGGCGCCAGTGGTACAACCAGCGCCGGCCCCATGCCAGCCTGGGCGATCTGCCCCCGGCCCATCGCTACCGGGCTTCCCGCCGAGCCGCCCCGGCTGAGCTGAGAAAACTGCTACAGGTGGAGGTGAGTCGGCTGGTCCGCCGGGACGCCACCATCTCCCTGCAGGGACAGCGCTTCGCCGTGCCGCCAGAGCTCATGGGCAAGCATGTTTGGGTCGGCCTGCTCGGAGACGATATCGTCATCGAACACGCGGGTCACACCGTCGCAACCTATTCCAGATGAGTGTCCAGTTTTGGAGTTACAATTCTGTTCACTCTTGGAGGTTACGGAACACGTCAACACAGCTCTCGGCCCATCCGCCCCGCCGCTGCCAGCAGCCCGGAGCACCTTGACATCTCCCGGACTTGATGGTATTTTCACCGTTGCCCGGGTGTTGCCCGCATTTGGATACGCGTCTGAGCGCGGCGTGAAGACTTGCCAGTGTCGCTGTCAGCCTTCTTCCGTTGCCGTTCAGACTAGAGGAAAGGAGCTTGGCGGTGGCCACTGGCAGGGTAAAATGGTTCGATGATGCCAAGGGGTACGGCTTCATCGAGAGCGACGAAGGGGACGTCTTCGTCCACTACTCGGCGATCGTCAGCAATGTCCCCGGCCGGAAGAGTCTGTACGAGGGACAGGAGGTAGAGTTCGACGTCGCTCCGGGCCCCAAGGGGCTCAAGGCGGCCAACGTAAGGGTTCGCTGAAGGTACTCGGGCATCGGTGCCTCGAGATCCCCGGCCGCTCGCAAGGTTTCTTATGGGAGTCGCCAGAGCGTCTTGGGCCCGTATTCTGCCGAGAGGTCCCATCCGGGGCCCAGGATAACGCGGCCCCAGAAGGACTTCGTGTAGACGAGTCAGAAGAACTGCTCCGTCGAAGGTGGTTCGCAACTGTGTGACCTCGCTGGAACATCCCCCTGATTGTGCTTCGGCTGTAGCAAGTTGCCTGCCTAGAGGGCAAGGGCAATCAAACAAATCGTTCGGGATGGCCCCGCTGACAGAAGGGGGATGCCGTGGGAAGGCATGTCGCCACAGTCTACGTAGCGAATCTGCCGTGGCGAACAACAGAAGACGAACTCGAGGCGCTGTTCACTGAGTTCGGGCCCGTCGTGGATGTCCGGGTCATCCAGGATCCCGTTACAGGCCGCTCTCGGGGCTACGGCTTCGTCGAACTCGAAGGAGCAGACTCTGCCCAGCGAGCTGTGAGCTCCCTGAACGGCCGTGAGTTCAATGGGCGTCGTCTCTTAGTAAGCCCTGCGCGGCCCAAGCGCACCCAGTACTAGCGGCCGCCACCTCCCAGACTAAGAGCGCCTATCAATACCGTGTGCGTTCCGCGATCAGAGCCGCCCAGCTGCCATCAGAGGCATCGGCGGGCGGTTCTGATAGCGGCTCTAAGGCTCAACGACGTCTACCAGGAGACCGAGCGCGGCGACCGCCCGCTGGCCCACCCGGAACGCGTCCGCGACCTCGCGCGCTGCCTCTCCGGCGGGGCCGCTCAGATTGGATGGCGACAGCACTGTGGCCACTTGCTCGTCGCACGCCACGCTGTCCCCCGTCTTCTTGTGCAACACCAATCCGCACAGGGCTCTACGGCTGCCGGCGACGGCCTTGAACTGGCGAACGGCCAGCCCAATCCGTTTCGCATCAATCGCGGTGACGCGACCCTCTTCGGCCAGCCTCACCGGTGTTCGCTTCGCAGCCGCCGTGAGCGCCTTGGAGTCGTCTATGACGCCCACATCGCCCCCTTGGCACTGTATCATCTCGCGTAGTTTGGACAGCCCGCTTCCGTTAGAGAGACCCCGTCGCGCACGCCCCTTGCCCTCCTCCGCATCCCGCGCCGCGCCACCGAGCACGAGCATCTGTCCGGCCACGACCTCGCAGAGCTCCACGAAATCCTGGGGCCCTCTCCCCCTCAGGGTCTCAATCGCCTCTGCCAGCTCTGCGGCATCTCCTACTGTACGACCCAGTGGTTCGTCCATTCGCGTCACGAGCGCCACCACCCTCTTCCCGGCGCGCGATCCAATCTCTACCATTGCCTCAGCTAGCTGGCGCGCAGCCCTCACATCGGACATGAAGGCGCCCCTCCCGGCCTTCACGTCCAGGACGATACCGTCCGCACCTACTGCCAGCTTCTTGCTCATCACCGAGCTTGCGATCAAGGGGGTGCTCTCTACGGTGGCGGTCGCATCTCTCAGCGCATACATCTTCCTGTCCGCAGGCACCATTTCGGCCGTCTGCGCGGCTATGGCCACGCCAATCCGGGCCACCTGATCACAGAACCGCTCCGGGGAGAGATCAGTGGTCAATCCAGGGATGCACTCGAGCTTGTCGATCGTTCCGCCGGTGTGCCCCAGCGCTCGCCCCGACATTTTCGGTACCGGCACCCCCAAAGAGGCGACCAGCGGCGCGACCACCAGAGTCGTCTTATCCCCAACCCCGCCCGTGGAGTGTTTGTCCACCTTTGCCCCTGGAATGCGCGACAGATCGAGTCGCTCCCCCGACTCGACCATCGCCAGCGTCAGATCCGCCGTCTCCCGCGCCGTCATATCGCGCAGCGCGATCGCCATCAGAAGGGCCGCCATCTCCGCATCAGAGACATCGCCCCTCGTGTAGCCGGCCACCACATCTCGAATCTCCCGCGTGGTCAGCTCCCCTCCGTCCCGTTTCTTCCCAATGATCTGTCGGACGATCACGCCGATCCTCGAGGCCGGATTTGTCGAGGATTATAGCACGACCTGGCGACGGAGAAGAGTAAGCCTCCGCCCGGCGGAGTCACCGCGCACGAGAGCATGTTTCGATCGGCTGCCCGGTCAGCATCGCCTCTACGTCCGTCGGATTCCCGTTCTCAGCCAGCGCAGCAGATGACGTGAGCGCCGGCGGAGACGGATCCTCGGCTGAGGCAAGGCCCGCCGCTCCCGCCAAGCTCTCGAGGTCCTTGCTGAAGCGATGTGCTTCGTGCCGAATTTCCATCTCCGCCGTGTCCTTCTTTGCCCTCGCCACCGCAACGAGATCGCGGCCAATGACGAGGTAGAAGAGACACAGCAGCAGGGCGGCCGATACCCGAAAGCACCAGGTCGCACGCAGCCGGGCCGCGCGGGCCCGTTCGGCAGCAACTCGATGGCGGAGATACCGGCCTGAGGGGTTCATGGGGACGACGGGTGCACCCAGTTGAGTCCGGCCGCTCTGTGGCGGCCCCGGCGAGGCATTCACAAGCTCTCTCCAGGCGCCCGGAGTCCGGTGCCTCGCCCCTGTCTCGCCTTCCCCAACGACTCGGTTATTCCACAGCGAGACCGGATCGCGCCACACGAAACTATCCGCCAGCCCCGCCCCGTCCCCGTCGCGGGCTCTGCCCGCCCCTCCCGGCGCGCCTTCGGCCCGCCTCGAACGCCCTCAGGTTCACTTCCAGCAGCGACGGGCGCAGGCAGGACTTCAAGGCGGTTTTCCACGCCTCCAGCGGAATGTCGACGTGGCGGGAGAGAGCGCCGATGAGGACCGTGTTGGCTGCCTGGGCGTTGCCCGCCTTTTGCGCCACCTCGGCTGCCGGCAGCAGAAGAACCTGCCGCGCCGACCCCTTCAGCCGCTCTGCCACGTCGTCCGGGTACTGCGGTGCTCCGGGCGGCCGGACCGCCGGAAGCACCCGTAGGTCATCGGCAATGGTCAACCCCTCCCGCCTCAGGCGATGCACGTGACGCAAACCCTCAAGCAGCTCCAGCGCGACCAGCACGTCCACCTCTCCCTCCGGGATCAGCGGCGAGTACACACGCCGCCCGAAGCGGATCTCGCTCACCACCGTCCCGCCCCGCTGAGCCATGCCATGAACCTCGTTCTTCTTCACATCGTGGCCCGCGCAGAGCGCCGCGTTGGCGACGACGTCGCTGGCCAGGATGATCCCCTGTCCTCCGACTCCCGCGATGGCGATATTGGTCACGCTGCTCACTCCGAGACCTCCGTTATCGCGCCCGCCGGGCATATCTCGGCGCATACCCCGCACCCCGCGCAGAGCTGGGCCACGATCTCCACTCGCTTCTTCCTGCTCCCCTCAGGCGTCACGTCCGCAATCGCCGGGCACCCGTGGCCGAGACACTGGCCGCACCCGACGCACCGCTCCGCCTCGATCCGATACGGATGGCGGACTCGATCCCTATCCAGGAGCACGCACCGCCGCCTGGCGATGATGACACTCGGCTCCGCCCGCCCCAGCGCCGCCTTTAGCACCTTCTGGGTCTTCTTCACATCATACGGGTCGACCACGGTCACGTCGCGCACCCCGACCCCACGGCACACGTCTTCGAGCGACAACCGGTTGGTCGGCTCCCCGCCTGCCGTCTTCCCCGTGGCCGGATGCTCCTGATGCCCGGTCATGGCGACCGTCTCGTTGTCGAGGATGATCACCGTGGTCGCGCCCCTGTTGTAGACCACGTCGATCAGAGGCGTGATCCCCGAATGCACGAAGGTCGAATCGCCGATCACCGCCACCATGTTGTCCGACCGCCCCGTCGCCTTCTCCACCCCGTGCGCCACCCCGATGGAGGCGCCCATGCAGATGCACGTGTCCATCGTCTGCAGCGGCGGCTGCACGCCGAGCGTGTAGCACCCGATGTCGCCGGACACGAACACCTTCAGCCGCTTCACCGCCGTCAGCAGCGCCCG
>Ga0307378_10009658_pt1 | contig 12647 bp, 8 predicted proteins | sample UN1MG_FD_202238 | JGI IMG/M metagenome (GOLD analysis project Ga0307378, IMG submission 202238) | Soil microbial communities from Risofladan, Vaasa, Finland - UN-1 | ecosystem: Environmental > Terrestrial > Soil > Coastal area > Acid sulfate soil | place: Finland: Risofladan, Vaasa | collected...
GACAGGCATTTGCAGACCCTGGAGCGGCTTGATCTGATCTTCCAGAACGTGCCGCAGCCGACCTACACCTTCAAGAACCTCCTGACCCAGGAAGCGGCCTATAATTCGATGCTGTATTCCCAACGGCGACAACTGCATCGCCTGGTGGCCGAGTGGTACGAGCGCACGTGGTGCGATGACCTGGCCCCCTATTACGCCACCCTGGCGCACCACTGGCGCCAGGCGGATGATCCGGCGAAGGCAATTGACTACCTGGAAAAGGCCGGCCAGCAAGCGCTGCGGAACGGCGCTTACCAGGAAGCCGAGCGCTTATTCAAGGAAAGCCTGGAGCTTGATGCCAGATCTGGGGTTCTGAGTGCGGGGTTTTATGACAGGGTCCCTTCTTGACCCCCAATCCACTCCCGCTCTCCTACTCACTGCTCCTCCCTTGACATTCTAGAACATATCGTGTATAATATGCATACTACCCGTTTAAGTGGGTAGAACTCATAGCCTTTGAAATCGTTAGCATCAAGAAGAGGTGAGAAGAAATGCCTGCCCCAGAGCCAGGTTTCATCGTTGCACCCACGGCCCCGCCCGTCAGCGTGGCCCTGGAGCCAGCCCACAACGCCCTGAATAGCCTGCTGCTGCTCGTCAGAGCCGATGAGCTTTCTGGCCTCGATACCTGGGTCACCCGCACTGCCGCTGCATTGACACCCCAGCAGCGGCACACCAATCACCTCGTCTTGATTGGTGTCCATTTTGCCATCGTCCCTGAGCGGAGCTTTCCCAGTTTTCCGGCCTATATTGACCACCTGGCGGCTTTGGATCCAGTCGTCTTGCGCAACCGGGTTTTCAATGCCTACGCCCAGGTTCGAAGAAAGGACGGGGAATGTGGCCCGCCACCTGATCCAACCAGCGAGCAGGTGCCCATAGATATCGCACCACTCCTGGAGGACGTGGGCGTCTTTCTCGCGTTCCTGGAGCAGCGATTCTCCGCAGAGCAGATAGATCATGAGATCGAATCCGAGGCCCATAGATACCTCAACGATCCGCCCGCTATGCAGGCGTTGATCGTCTCGCACTTTCGCAGGTTGTGGGAGGAGTTTCTGTCCCCCGAATGGGATCGCGTCGTGCCAATGCTGCGGGCATCCGTGGGCGCCTTTCAGCAGATCGGCCTCGGCGACCTACCCAGGCTCGAAGCTATCCAACTGGTGCTCGACCGGGACATCGGCACGGAGGAGGAAAAATACTGGAACGTGGCACTCGAACATACGGAGCGCCTCATCTTCGTCCCATCCACACACGTGGGCCCCTATGTTGGCAAGTTCAGATCGGGAGACACCCTGTGGGTGCTGTTTGGCGCTCACATCCCCGCAGGAGCACACGTCCACGCGCCTGATTTGAGCCGGGCGGAGATCGTCGTCCGGCTCAACGCCCTGGCGGACGACACCCGCCTGCGCATTTTGAAGCTGGTTTCGGAAGGAGGTGAACTGCGCTCTCAAGATATCATGACCCGACTGGAGCTCAGCCAGTCGGCAGCCTCACGGCATCTGACGCAACTCAGCGCTACGGGCTATCTCGACGAACGACGTTGTGAAGGTGCCAAGTGTTACACACTTAACCCCAGACGCGTTCAGGATACCCTGCGCGCGATCTCCGCGTTCTTGTTGGGAAAGCAGGTAGATCAGATAAGGAGAGAGTCATGATTGACAAGAAACAGTTATGGTCCCTCGCGGAAGAGACGATGCGAGCTTTTGGCCCCTTTTACCAGGGCCCGATGCAAAGTGCCATCCAGGATTCGGGCGCTACCCTCGATAACTGGTTTGGTTTGAGCCTGGCCCGGGGCAGCGCCCCTGTCCCGTTCACGGTTGCGCGCTTTCACGCCTTGTTCCCTTACACCGCACGGGAGCAGTTCGCGCAGGCACTGGAAGCGCTTGTCCAACTGGAGCTGCTCGAGAAGGTCGGCCAGGACGTTTATCGGCTCACAGGCCCGGGACGCAGGGCGGTCGAGAGTATCTACGAGGCCGCGCATCAGGGTTTGGGGACGATCGAACTCCTCCCGGCGCACGAGATGGCGCAGCTCAACGCCCTGCTCTACCGGCTGGTGGAGGCAATTCTTGATGCACCGGAACCGCAGGAGAAGTGGGCAATCGCCTACAGCCGTTGGACCGATCCCGGTGAGGGTGCTTCGGGCTCCGTCCTGACGGACCAGTACCTGACCGATCTGCTCCGTTTCCGCGACGACGCCCACCTGGCCGCCTGGAAACCTTGCCATGTCAGCGGCTACGCCTGGGAAGCGCTGACTCTTATCTGGCATGGCCAGGCCAGCACCGCCGAGGAGCTGGCCGAGCAACTGCCCTATCGGTCCCACACCGTCGAGGATTACCGGGAGGCGCTACAGGACTTGGCGGCCCGGCGTTGGGTCGTTGAGGAGCCGGGCGGCTACCAACTGACCGAGGAAGGGAAACAGGTCCGAGAAGAAGCCGAGGAGACCACAGATCGCACCTTCTACGCCGGCTGGTCCGCGCTGAGCGAGGAGGAACTCGCCCGGCTGCAGGACCTGCTGACGCAGGCGAACGAGAACCTGCAGGCTGCTGTCCTGGAGCGGTTGTGGGGCCTGACCACGGACGTATCGCGGGCGACTCTCCCCGTGACACGGGACGTCGTGAACCCCTTGATCGAAAAGCACGGGCTGGACAAGCCGGGCTTTCTCGCCATCTTGCTGGCGGCCCGCGGGTTCGAGCCTGAGCCAGTTTCGCTTGCTCGCCTGTCTATCCGCGGTGCCTACACCAACCCGGCCCAGTACCAGAACCTCCTGAACGAGGTGGCTGAGGCAGGATTTGCAGCGCTCAAGACGGATGGGGAGTACAAGCTCACCGAGAAGGGCCGCGCGGCCTTGCACCAAGTTGAAGACGCTTTCTACATGCGACTGGGCGAAATGGACGTCTTGCCTGAGGAGGATCTGACCCGCCTGGAAGGCTTCCTGCAGAGACTCGCCAGCGCCAGCCTGGCTGCAGAAGAACCCACCAGCAAGTGGTGCATCACCACGACGCACCGGGGGCACCCCAGCCAGGAGTATGCGCCATTGGCGAGGGTTGATCAGCACCTGGACGATCTGAACGCCTTTCGCGATGACGCGCATCTCGCTGCCTGGCAGCCCCACGACGTCAGTGGGCACGCCTGGGAGACGTTCACCTTCGTCTGGCGCGGCGAGGCCGGCACCGCCGAAGAACTGGTCGCAAAGCTCCCCTACCGGGGCTATCCTGCACAAGTATACGCGGAAGCCTTGGAGGACCTTGCCGACCGGGGTTGGGTGGAGAAAACGGCGGAAGGCTATCGTGTCACCGGGAAGGGCGGCGCTTTACGCCAGGAGGCCGAGGACGCGACGGACCACTACTTCTTCGCTCCCTGGGCCTGCCTGGATGTGAATGAAAGGAACCAACTGCACGGCTTGCTGGCCCGGCTGAAGAAAGGGCTTCATCAGCTAGCCGAGAGCAACGCAGAGGCCGCGTAAGGTACCGTCCCAGTTCTAAGAATTGCGTAGAACAAGCGGCAGGTAGATGCGGTACTGGTGGATTTCATCAGCGCCCAGATCGGGATAGGTTCCTTCCGGGGCAGGCCGGGGGTCGCCATCTGTATCGCTATTGACACCTGCATCCATGCCCCGGCCGGCCATCGCTGAAGCAGGGCCAATGTGATAGTCGCCCCCGGCGCGATCCACAAACTGCGGATTGCCCTCCACGTCGTGTGTCCCGCCGGTCAGGCCAGGAGCGCAGGTTGCACCGTTATCGTAGAAACCGTTGTAGTCCCAAATGGCTTGGGTGGTGGCCGTGGTGCTGATGCCCGTGCCGTGGCCCGCGATCAAGTTGTTGTACAGGTAGACCTCCGAGCCCGTGCCCATCAACTTAACACCCTCGCCGCCACTGCCACCATTGTCAGCTATGGTGTTGTGGATCACCTGTAGCGGCCCATACCAGCCCATCAGGGCCATCCCGTCACCCCCGATAGCGGAGATATTGCTGTAAACAAAGTTGTTTACCACCCGCGCCGGACCTCCAGCGATCAACAGGCCGCCACCCGGCTCCGGGCCCTGCTGAGGGCGCAACAAGGCTTGCTCCGCCCGAGGGATGGAGGGGAACTCGCCATCTGCCACGTTATCGTAGATGCGATTTGAGTCTATCACACTCTCCACGCTCTCATCGCCCCACACCAGCAGGCCGCCACCACCGTTCTGAGCGTGATTGCCGGTGATGGCGTTATAGCGGATGGTGGCCGCAGCTTCGTCGTGGACGACGAATCCGCCGCCAGAGCCGTACAGGTTGGCTTCGCCACCGGTGACCGTGAAGCCCTCGACGGTCGCCTGCACGCCCTCACCCTGGATGATTACGACGGTCCCCATGCCTCCGGCGTCCAGCGTGGTGGCGTGAGAGGCGATGTCGCGACTCCAGTCACTCTCGTGGTAACCGCCCAAGAGGTTCACACTGCGCGTGACGGTGATGCGCTCTGTATATTGCCCGCGTCCCACGTAGACCGTGCCGCCGGTGCGCGTCTCGCCGAACCCTTTCGTCACCGTGGCGAAGGGGTTGCCGGACGAGCCGTCACCGCTGGTGTCACTGCCGGCGAACACACTTACGTAGGTCTCGGCACGGTAGGCCTCGTCCGCGCCGATATCTATGCCGCCACCAAGTGGACGTGGGTCGCCCTCAAAGTCCAGGGGCACGGTCACGCTGCTGTCGCCCTGGTCAATCAGCGAGGAGGTCAAGGCCAGATGGTAGTCGCCCGCCGCCTGATTGTCGAACTGTGGAGCGTCAGTGAGGTGGTTTGGTCCCCAGGAAACGCCAACGGTACCAGTGACGTTGTCATAGTAGTCGTTGTAGTCCAGTATACCCACGGCGCCGCCAACCATCCACACGCCAATGTCGTGTCCGATAATGATATTGTTGCGCAAAGCACCTGTGGCTGCACTGGTGACGAATACCAGCCCATCACCGCCGGCGCCTGGGGCGTTGTCCGCCACGGTGTTGTTGATCAACCTGACGTCACCACTGAGACAGAACACACCGCCTGCCACCACTGTATTGGTCAAGAGGATATTGCGCGCGATGATGTGGTTCGTCAGCGTGAGCGGAACACCAGCGCCGACATTGATAAACAGGCCAGCTCCGCCAAGGATTGGAAGGAAAGGATCGCCCCAGGCCACATTGGTCATCACGACGTTGCGATCCATAACTGCGCTAGCCTCGGTGAAGAGATAAGCCCCGCCACCTGAAAAGGCCCTGTTACCGACAACCTGGTTATGAGCGATGGTGCCCGTCGCCGAGTAGACGAACGCCCCGCCGCCGAGGTAGGCCACGTTATTCCTGACCAGGTTGTCCCGCAGGACATAGTTGTCCCCACCTGTGATCAGCACACCCCCACCCGGGCCTAAGAAGGCGGTGTTGCTGACGATCTGATTGCCGACGATTTCTGCCTCGTCGTCCTCACTGGAGATCCCCCCACCGCCGTTCGTCCCTCCCAGGCCAGTGGCCCGGTTGCGGGCGATGAAGTTGTTGCGCATCTCGGTGCGGCTGTATTGACCCAGGTACATCCCACCACCACGGGTGGCTACGTTGTCCACGATAGTGTTGCGACGGGCCTCCTGGAGCTGATTCGCATAGATGCCGCCGCCGCTCCCGTCGCCGTATTGGCTGGCTACGTTGCCCTGCACCAGGTTGTCGTTGAAATCCTGTACCCAGTCGGCGTATACACCCCCGCCATAGCCCGTGCCGCTGATGCTGGCGGTGTTGCTGAGAATACGGTTGTCGTAATGATGACCGGCGGCGTACAGCCCTCCGCCCCGGCCGGTGCCCTTCACGGCGGCCACGTTGCCATAGATTTCATTGTCAATCAGGGTGACGTCGCTGCCATACAGATACAGACCACCACCTTCGCCTGCCCCCCATAAGCCGGTGGACGAGAAGATGGCCGTGTTGCTGACGATAGTATTTCCGGTCAGAGTAGCTTCTGCGGACCAGCCAATGTGGACACCCCCACCCTCACCCCTACCCTGGCCGACTATCTTGGCGGTATTGCTGATGACAGTGTTATGCTCGATAATGGCGGTGCTGTTGTAGACGTGGACACCCCCGCCGTAGCCGCCACCGGCGCCGCAGTTGCTGCAGGCGATGTTGTCCGTGATGACGTTGTGCCGGATGGTGGTCGTACCGCCGTGTTGCAGACCGCTATGGTGAACGCGAATCCCCCCACCCCAGCCCAGGCCGGCAGAGTCCTCGCCGCCCGTGATGACGAAACCCTCGATGGTGGGCGAGACGACACCTTCTACCTGGATCACCGAATCGGTCCGTTGGGCGTCGATCGTGGTGACGTAGACGTCCCAATTGCGGTCGCTAAAGTCGGTGTTCCACCCACCCTCCAGAATCACACTCTTGGTGAGCACTACTGTCTCGCGATAGGTGCCCTCGGCCACGCGGATGGTGTTGCCGTCGCTGGCGTCGTTCACGGCCTCCTGGATCAAGGCGTAACATCCGCCAGTGCCGCCAGGGTTGACGCAGAGAATGGCCTGGTCAGGCAAAACGGACGACACGTCGTCACGAGTGCCGGCCGGCCTGGCCCTTGCGCTGGTCGTGACCAGGAGTAAGCCCGCCAGCGCCAGTGGAGCCACGATAGCCAAGACGATTGATTTTACTCTGTTCACTTTTCCTCCTCGTGTGTGGTGGCTCAACTCCCCGCGCTCCGTATTCCGTGTTGCATAGGTCGTCCTTGGAGCGCACGTACTCTTTCGTAGTGCAATCAAGGCCCCCAAACCCTAAGCGGAAAGGCAGACCGTGAGCTTTTTTCCTTCGCTCGATCAAGTGTACTCTGTCTGTGCCAGACTGTCAAACAGCACCTTCGTCGGCGGACAAAGCCTGACAATCATCCGCCCTTTGGCCCAGTCGATCTGATGATCGTTGATGACCGCAATGCTGACGCCGGGCACGTTGTGATACTCCATGCGCTCCGCGATGTTCGCCCTCGTGTCCCGGCGGACTTGACCGTCCTCGGTGATGGGAATGAGGCCGCCACCGAGGTGGGCTCGGCATGCCTCAGGGCGTTGTTCAGCGCCTCCTGTGCAATACTGTTATCTGGCCAGTGAAACGTTACCTCCTCTGCATCTTCGACAGCCGTGCGTAGTTGTACAGCCTCCCCATCCTGCCGGAGCGAGGTCAGCACAACGGGTGGGACATGTGGGTTGTCCTTGAGTCGCTCGCGTCCAAGTTCCTGAACGTTTCTGTACGGGGATCGAACCTTGATAGTCCGTTGGTAGAGCATCTTTTCAAAGTGGGGTGCAATACCCAATACGTCTATCGTCCTCACCGCGCGGCTAGTGCTAGATGATTGATCCTATTGCAGAATATTACTTCCACCGCAGCGGCAATTTCGCGAAATGAGACCCTTCAGCGCTATGTCAGGGGGCTTTGGCACGAATCACATAGCCGTAGGACGGTCGAAAAACGGACGGCAGGGATGGAGCAACGCCTCGCGTGGATTACCCGAGGTAGTGAGCGTATGTGGAGGCCAGTGTAAGCGTCAGGTATCGAAGTTGAAGTCGAAGGCGAGCTGCCGGTAGCGGCGGTGCTGTGCCCGTATGTGCTCCAGGGCCTGGCGGGCGGCCTTGCGCATACGGTGAGTCTCCAGCCACCGTTTCATCCAGATGTGGCCGCGCTTCGGTTCCCAGATTTCTGCCAACTGCATAATGCAGCCACAGCGGGGACATTCGAGCGGGTCGTAGCCGAAGGAGGCTTTGATACGCTCGCGCCATTTGAGGTGCTGGAAGGTCTGGGCCAGGGGCTCCAGGTCGAAGAGAGGGAATTGGAGGCGAAGCGCGTCCAGAGCAGCGTGGACGAGAGGGACGAGTTTACGTTTGACGTTGCGAGCGTAGAGACCGGCGTAGCGCACCATCTGCATTCCCTTCGGTGGGATGTGAGGAATCATTCGTGAGATGAAATCGAGGGCAGAGCAAGTGACAGTGACGCGCTGGCCGGTGTTGGAGTCGACGTACCAGTAGGTGACGAACTGACCGTCGTAGTTGGTGATGTGTGAGGTGGCCAGGGTGGGTGACCGAGATAGCGGCCGATGTATTTGGCGGCGTCGAGGCCTTTTGGGTAGAAGCTATCGGTCTTGACCTGATACCCGCGATAGTCGCGGTAGCCTTGATCGATGGCCTTTCGCAACTTCTGGTCGAAGGGACGTGACTTTCGGAGGTGCTTGCAGAGCAGATAGCGCCACTTGGCAGCCAGACGGCCACCCGGCAGTTTGTCGATCTCTACCCACTTGTCGTTTTTCAGGCCGCCCTTGGTCATCACGAGGTGGACGTGAGGTTTGAAGCCCACGTCACGCCCGCCAGGGTGGAGGGTGTAGATCATGCCGATACGCACTCCGGAGTAGAGCTCTTCCACCAGTTCGCGGACGGCCTGGGCTGCGGTTTTGAGAAGCAGAGAGTGCGGTAAAAGTCAAGTCACGATTTGAGTCGAAAAACGGACCTTAGCAACTGAAACGGAGACGCATCCAATCATGCCTGCCCATGTCGGTTTTTTCGAACGATGGGGGCTAGGGAGACCTATGATGGCCAGAGAGCGCAGGGATCAGCCCCGGGTGACTTGGTCTGCCTGGAGCAGCTTTAGCGCCGGCCGATGTAGCGAGGTAGGTTCAATAGTCCCTCCCGGAGCGATAGGGCTCGTTGCGGTGTAGCAGCCCGACGACGAGTCCCACGCTCTTGCGGGCCGTCAAGACCAGCGCCCGCTTGTGATGGTGCTTGGCAGCTTCCTTGAACTTGCGTGCATAGTAGGCGGCATATTCTGGGATGTGTTGGCGCATCAGGTTGGCCGCCTGGATGAGGTAGTAGCGCAAGTAGCGATTGCCCGACTTGGCCATGCGGCGGTCTTCGGCCTCGAACTCACCTGAGTCAGAGCGAGGCCACCAGAGGCCAGCGATTTTGGCCACCGCGTCTTCCGCATCGCGCAGGTTGCGTGGGCGATAGCGCTTGTGTTTTCGATCCCACTTGGGGCCTTGCAGAAAGCGCTGGGTGTCATCGATCTCAGCACCGATGCCGCTCGAGAAGACAGGGCCCACGCCGGGGATCGTGGCCAGTTGGGTGATGACCGGATGGGTTTCGAGTTCGGTGGTGATCCAGTTATTGACCTGGTCCACTTGCGTTTCGAGGAAGCGGATGTGTTCGAGGGTGAGGTCAAGAATCCGCTGGACAGGCAAAGCCAAGGTCTCAGCGAGCGGAAAACTCTCCTGAGCCACCCGGTGGAGTTTGCGGGCGTTGTCAGAGGGATGTGGGAGATGATGGCCACTGAGTTCGTACAGGTGGGTGGCCAAGTCTTCCACAGGCAACTCGGCTAGCTCGTCCAGGGTGGGGTATTCGGTCAGAACCAGGCGGCTGGTGGCGCCGAAGACATCGGAGAAGGGCTTGAGGCAGCGATAGGAGCTGGCTTTGAGGAACAGGAAGGCAGAGAAGTAGCATTTCTCGCGCGCCAGGTTCTGCACCAGGTGAAAACGCAGACGGGAGTAGAAGCGCAAGGGCAGGCAGTCTGGTGGTGACCAGGTGGTGGCCGGGCGACGGGTGCGGGTGCGTTCGGCGATGTAGAAGGGGTCTTTCTGGTCGCATTTGTCATCCTCGGCAAAGCATTTCTTGAACCATTTGACCCAGCGGGGGTTCAACAGGAACAGGTTCACATCGTAGGGTGCCAGGTCGGGGTCAGCAGAGAGTTGGAGGAAGAAGGGCAACCAGAGGTAACCGGTCGCTTCGCCGGACAGATCCACCCCGTCGAACGAGTACCGATCGAGGGCGTCGAGTAAGAGTTGTTTGGCCAGCGCATAGCCAGGCAGTGAATTGGCGAAGGAAACGTGGGGTTCAAGCGGCTGGCCGTCAGGCAAGAGCAGACAGAAGTCTGTCCTCTTTTGGCTGAAATCGACACCCACTTGCAGACGATTAGGCATAGGCAGTCTCCTTTCCAAGAGATGAAGCGTACATCCGGCGGTCCAATCGGGTGCCCCGGCGCTCACTGGAGCGGCATCCTTGCGGCCAATCAGCCCTCATGCTCTGTCGAGGAGGTCTGCAGGCTGCTACCCTGCAGCTCGGCAGAGGTAGGGGCATCGTGTGAGGTCAGACGTTGATCCCCAGCGAGACCGGGAGTCAAACTCAGATAGCCGTGGCCCATATCTGGTCAATACAGGTCCGGCAAGGAGGAACAGACTTGCCCGGTCGGCCCGCAGTCCGGCCCACGCCGAACTGCGCACTATTGTCGTCGGGGCACCCGATTCCCGCAAGTAGGTTGTTAAAGTACAGATAGGTGTAAAGGTATTTTATACAAGGAGGTGGGTATAGATCATCTCGGATCGCCTTCCGTAACCCGCTGGGGGCAGGTCTATGCAGCCCAATCCTTTCGCCAGATCCTGGTCGTGCAACCGTTTGACTCCCTGGAGGTGTCGTTGCAGCGCAGGAATGACGCTGCCCGGCAACACTGTCACTCGATCCCGGGCCCCTTCGCTATTACGCACGACGATCTGGCGGCCAGGCAAGTCCAGGTCGCCGACCCGCAGCCACATACACTCCATCAGCCTCAGCCCGCTGCCGTAGAGAAGCTGTGCGGCCAGGCGGTACGTATCCGATAGGCGTTCGATGACGGCGAGCGCTTCCTGCTGGGCCAACACAGTGGGAAGACGTTTGGCGCTCTTCGCGCGGATCGCTTTGATGGGGCCATCCAAATCCTTTCCGAGAACCTCCCGATACAGGAATAGCAGGGCGTTGAGCGCCTGATTCTGAGTGGAAGCAGCAACGCCTTCCTTCGTCGCCAGGTGAAGGAGAAAGGCTCTGACGTCCGAGTAGCCCATCTCTTGAGGATGGCGTTTGTCGTGGAAGAGAATGAAGCGCTTGATCCAGTCGACGTAGGCTTCTTCGGTACGGACGGAATAGCCCTTGAGACGTATGGCGTCACGAACGCGATCCAAGAGACGTTTGGAACGGTGTTTCACTCCTCCTCCTGAAAACGGATTTGCGTGACAGCGATTTCTGGTTTATACTGTGCACGATCAAGATGGAGGCTCATCATACAGGGCAACTCTGGAAATGTAAACGACGGAGATGGATAGAAGGACTCCGCCTAGAGCATCCGTTCTGATGGTGGAGGGGGATTCCGCCTACTAATAGTCCGGCGGCTGCGCTCTCCCCCAAAAAGCGGGGGAGGCTTGCCGCCGAACAGCGCGGCGGAATCCGCTGCTTCGTCGTCGGGGCTATGCTTTTCAACAACCACTGTACGGGGCTATCAACAATCGTAAACGGCAACTGCCGAGCTGCAAGACCCGCGCCGCCGCCGAACAAGCGGATGAACCCGACCTTGCTGTTTTTTGAACTGGCAAATGCTCTGCGGCAGAAAAAGTCACAAACATTCCACCATTCGTCCGCTAGACCCGCAAGGCGGGTTATCCGCCGCGCCGTTAGCCCGCTCATCCCATAATAGCCGAGCATAATATGTTTGACTTATTTGGCAGAAACAGAAATGATAATGAACGTGACGACGGACGCCCACGGATAATATTTGCGGATATGCGGCGTCCAGGCCGTCCAATTCTTTCAGAGGCAGGATACAAAGTCTTTTCTGCTACTGCCTTTTCAGGTTGGGCATTAGTTGTTCTTGTCGTCTGGATATTCCGCGTCGAAGTATCACTTTCAAAGGAATTGGTCACTTCGCTTGCTGGTTCGAGCGTTGAGTTGGCCGCGCTCTCTCTGGCTGTCTTGGGCATACTCCACGAGTTAAACAAAGAAGACAAGTGGTTCAAACTCGGACTTTTCCTTGTTTCTATCCTTTTTGCTGTCGTTGTATTTGGCGGGTTCTTTTTGGCACTTACTTGGCAGCCAGCCTTTGATTTACCTCAACAAATCACTGTAGTTGTTATAGGCATTTTGGGGTTAGTCGCAATCCTTCAGATAGATTGGAAAGTGGCGTTACGGCTTACCCGCATACGCTGGATTGCTAGTGTAGTCTTGCCAACTAAAGTAACAACCGCCATACAACAAATTCGTTTTACTGTTCCATTTGTTCTGCCAATCCTTCTGATTTGGCTACCAGGCTTGAACCGTGCAACTGCGATAATTGTCCTATTTGCAGGTGCTTTGATAGCCCTTGTTACACTGATGGGTGTAACAACATTTTCATTGCTCAAGTCAAAGGAAAAGAGCGGACCAGAAGACCCTTTCATTGCAACTCTCCGCGCGCGATATGAGACCGAAATAAAGTCTATTATCCGATTTGGTGAACTCAAGGTCAGAACAATGGACGCGCTGGAACTACTGCAAGCCGTTTCAATTCAAACGGCTTCCCAAGAAGGGCAAGCACCATCGTCAGTCACTAGATCGTCAATACTAGTCCGTTTGCGTCAACTGGATGTTATGGAAGACGAGAGAATAATAGACGCAGTTCTTTCTTCTCTTGTAAGCGACAGCCTTGTCTTCCGCGAAGGCTACGATTCGTTCTGGACCGTTCCCAATTATCAAACAATTGTAGTGACCCCCTAGAATTGGACAACTACGATAGTTCGCGTAGAATCAGTCCACGAAAGGGGAAACACTATGTCAAAGCGTCGAACGTTTACACCAGAATTGAAGGCCCGGATCGTGCTCGAAG
>Ga0307378_10009659_pt1 | contig 12647 bp, 10 predicted proteins | sample UN1MG_FD_202238 | JGI IMG/M metagenome (GOLD analysis project Ga0307378, IMG submission 202238) | Soil microbial communities from Risofladan, Vaasa, Finland - UN-1 | ecosystem: Environmental > Terrestrial > Soil > Coastal area > Acid sulfate soil | place: Finland: Risofladan, Vaasa | collected...
GCGCGTCACCGGGGTGGCGCTGGGGCTGGGCTTCGTGGGGCTGAACCTGGTGGGCGTCAGGGAGGCGGCGCGGGTGCAGTTGGCGATGGTCGGGGGGCTGCTGGTCCTGATGCTGCTATACGTGGCATGGGGGCTGCCGGCGGTGAACGCGGCGCACCACACGCCCTTCGCCCCGCACGGCGCGGCGGCGGTGTTCTCCACGGCGGGCTTCGTGTTCGTCTCGTTCGGCGGGCTGCTGAAGATCGCCAGCGTGGCCGAGGAGGTCCGCGACCCCGGTCGGACGATCCCGCGGGCGATGGTCCTCTCGCTGGTGGTGACGACGGCCCTCTACGCCCTGATGGTGTTCATCACCGTCGGGGTGGTGCCGGCCCGGCAGCTCAACGGGTCGCTGACCCCGATCGCCGACGGGGCGATGGCCTTCATGGGCCGGGGCGGGCAGGTCGCCCTCGGCGTCGCCGGCGCGCTGGCCTTCCTCACCACGGCCAACGCCGGGATCATGACCGGCTCGCGCTACCTGCTGGCGATGGGCCGCGACGGGCTGCTTCCCTCGGCCGCCTGCCGCGTCGGGAGGCGATTCCAGACACCTCACGTCGCGATCCTCGTCACCGGGGGGCTGGTGATCCTCCCGCTGTTCGTGGACCTGCACGTGCTGGTGGAATCGGCCTCGATCGGGCTGATCCTGACGAACATCCTGGCGAACGTGTCGGTGGTGCTGCTCCGGGAGAGCGGCCTCCAGAACTACCGCCCGGTCTTCCGCTCGCCCCTGTACCCGTGGGTCCAGGTGGCCGGGACGATCGGGTTCGTCTTCGTGCTGTTCGAGATGGGGGTGGAGGCGTTCGCCATCAGCGCCCTGCTGGCGGTGGCGGGCTTCTGCCTGTACTGGTTCTACGGACGGGCCCGGGCGCAGAAGGACTCCGCCCTGCTGCACCTGGTCCAGAGGATCACCGCGCGGGAACTGGTGACCGGCACGCTCGAGGCCGAGCTCAAGCAGATCATCCGCCAGCGCGACGAGATCGTCCTGGACCGGTTCGACGGCCTCGTGGAGGGCTGCCTCGTCCTCGACACGGACGACCCGCTGCCGGCCGACGAGCTGTTCGACCGGGCGGCCGCCAGGCTCGCGGAGAGGATGGGCATCGACCGCGCGGCCGTGTACGAGGCCCTGCGGGCGCGGGAGCGGGAAAGCAGCACGGTGATCGCGCCGGGCCTGGCCGTGCCGCACGTGGTGGTGGCGGGCGAGGGCGTCTTCGAGGTGCTCCTGGCCCGGTCGCGCCAGGGGTTCGTGTTCGGCCCGCAGCGGGGGGGCGTCCGCGCGGTGTTCGTCCTGGCGGGCTCCCGGGACGAGCGGAATTTCCATCTCCAGGCCCTCTCCGCCATCGCGCAGGTCGTCCAGGAGCCGGACTTCGAGAAGAGATGGCTGGCCGCCCGCGACGAACAGGGCCTGCGGGACCTTGTGCTCCTGGGGCAGCGCAGGAGACACTGAGGCCACGAGGCGCTCTGCCGGGACTCCCCGGCCGGCACGCTGGAGCGAAGGTCGATGATGCGAGTGCTGGAACGGATCGCCCGACACCCCAAGGCCGTGGTCGCCGCGGCGCTGGGGAGCATCGTGGCCGTGGGCTTCCTGGACCACTGGACGGGCCCGGAGATCTCGTTCTCCCCGTTCTACCTGGCGCCGATCGCGTTGGCGGCCTGGTGTGCCGGCACGAGGGGCGGCGTGCTGACGGCGGCCCTGGCGGCGGGAGTCTGGCTGATCGCCGATCTCTTCCCGCCCCACTACTCCCATCACGCCATCGCCTTCTGGAACGCCGCCGCCCGCCTGCTGATGTTCCTGATCGTCGCGCTGCTGCTGTCCAACCTGAGGCGTCTGGCGGCCGGGCTGGCGAAAACGGCGGCCGAACGCGCCCTGGCCCTGACCGCCGAGCGGGACGGCCACCAGGCCACCCGCGGGGCCCTCCAGCAGAGCGAGTTGAGCTTCCGCACGCTGATCGAGAGCGTCAAGGACTACGCGATCTTCATGCTGGACCCGGCCGGGAACATCGTCACCTGGAACGAGGGCGCCGAACGGCTGACGGGGCACGACAGGGACATCGCCCTTGGCCGGCACGTGTCCTTCCTCTGGCCGAGCGAGGACGCCGAGCACGGCCGGCCGCAGGAGGCGCTGGCCAAGGCCGCCGCGGAGGGCTTCTGCGGGAGCGAGGGGCTCTGGGTCCGCAGGGACGGCTCGCGGTTCTGGGCGATGACCGTGCTGACGGCCCTGCGGGACGCCCGCGGACGCGTTCAAGGCTTCTCCCAGGTCGTACACGACATCACCGACCGCCGGCGCCTGGAGAACGAGGTCCTCGACGCCGAGGAGCGCGAGCGGCGCCGGATCGGGCGGGACCTGCACGACGTGCTCGGCCAGGACCTCACGGGCATTGCGTTCCTCAGCAAGGAGCTGGACGAGGACCTCCAGGCCCAGGGCCGGCCGGAGGCCTCCGACGCGGCCCGGATCGTGGGATTGGCCAACCAGGCGGTGGACCGGGCGAGGTCGCTGGCGAGGGGGCTGTGCCCCGTCGAGCTGACCGCCGAGGGCCTGATGACCGCCCTGCGCCAGCTCGCCTCGGAGATCAGCCAGGTCTTCGGCGTCCGCTGCGACTTCGACTGCGCCCGGCCGGTGCCCATCGCCGACGAGGCCGTCGCGCTTCACCTGTACCGCATCGCGCAGGAAGCCACCAGCAACGCGATCAAGCACGGCCGCGCCAAACGCATCACGATCCGCCTGGGCATCTCCGACAGCCACAACGTGCTGGAGGTGATCGACGACGGCTGCGGCATTCCGGAGGAGCTGCCGAACGGACAGGGCATGGGGTTGCCGGTGATGAGGTACCGAGCGGCCGCGGCAGGGGGCTCTCTCAGCGTGCGGCGTCTGCCGCGAGGCGGCACGGCAGTGACCTGTACCATCCCCCTGGGCCAGTGGCCGGACAGGAGCGACCATGAGCACGGCGAGTGATGCCCCCGGCGGAGGCAAGACGCGGGTCCTGATCGTCGACGATCATCCGGTCGTCCGGGAGGGCCTGTCGCGTCGGATCAACCGGCAGGACGACATGGAGGTCTGCGGGGAGGCCGAGACGCGGTCGGACGCCCTGGCGGCCATCGCCGCCTGCCGGCCCGACCTGGCGATCGTCGACCTGGGCCTGAAGGACAGCAGCGGTCTGGAGCTGATCAAGGACATCAAGGTCCGCTACCCCGACCTGCCCGTGCTGGTGCTGTCGATGCAGGACGAGAGCGTGTACGCCGAGCGTGTCCTGCGGGCGGGGGCCCGGGGATACGTGATGAAGCACGAGGCGACCGAGAAGGTCCTCCTGGCGGCCCGGCGGGTCCTGGAGGGCAAGGTCTACCTCAGCGAGAAGCTCTCGGCCGACTTCCTGGACATCCTGTTCGGCGGGCGGAAGGGCCCGCCCGGCGCGTCGGCCGGCGAGCTCCTGACGGACCGCGAGCTGGAGGTCTTCGAGCTGCTGGGGCAGGGGCTGGGAACGCGGCAGATCGCCGAGAGGCTCTACTTGAGCGTCAAGACCATCGAGAACCACCGCGAGCACATCAAGGAGAAGCTCAAGCTCTCCAGCGCCCCCGAGCTGGTCCGCCGGGCGGTCCTGTGGGTCCAGAGCCAGGCCGAGGGCCCGGGAGCCCCCTGACCCCGCAAGCCTCTCCCGGGGGGGACCGGCGACAACTGCTGCTGGAACAAGGGGCAATTCGTGCGCAGGAGGGGATAGGGGAATCTCCTATCGACAAGGGGCGTCGGCCCGACCGCACAAGCGGGGCTGCCCCGATTGTCCCCCTGCCCTCGCGGCGAAGATAATACCTTGAAGGATGGCGGCCTCCGGCCCGCCGAAGCCACAGGCCCGTGGAGGCGACCCGGGCGGCAGATGCAAGTGCGTGGAGCACGATGTCAGGAAGAGGAAAATGAAGGTCTTCATGCTTGGCTGGGAGTTCCCTCCGCACATTAGCGGCGGCCTCGGAACGGCCTGCCAGGGACTGACCCGGGCACTCAATCAGGCCGGGGTGGAGGTGGTGTTCGCCCTGCCCACGTGCGTGCCCTACGCTCCGGGCTGCTGCGTGTCGCTGCGGACGCCGGCCAGCCTGGAGGAACGCCGCGCCCGCCGGTGCGCCGAAGGGCCGCCCTACCCCTTCTCGCCGGGGGAGGCCCGCACCACGTTGCGCCCGGTGGCCGCCGCGCTCCAGCCCTACGGCACGCCCCACCGCTTCGAGCAGGCCCGCGGAGCCCAGGGCCCGGGCGACTCCTTGGAGGGCCGCTGCCCCACGGCCGCCGACCGGCCCCCGGTCTCGTGCTCCGGTCCCGGCCGGCCGTACGAGGGGGACCTGCTGGCACAGGTCCGCCGGTACGCCGAGCTGGCGACGGAGGTCGCCGAGGGGGAGGAGTTCGACGTGGTCCACGCCCACGACTGGATGACCTACCCGGCGGGTCTGGCCGTCGCCCGGCAGACCGGCAAGCCGCTGGCGGTCCACGTGCATTCGACGGAGTTCGACCGCTGCGGGGACCATCCCGACCCGCGGGTCTGCGAGATCGAGCGGGCCGGGATGCACGCCGCCGACCGAGTGCTGTGCGTCAGCTACTTCACCTGGCGTACCGTCTGCCAGCGATACGGCGTGGCGCCGGAGAAGGCCGTCGTCGTCCACAACGGCGTCGACGCCCCGGGCGGGGAGGTCTTGAACTCCCGCCCGATCGCGCGGAGCGAGAAGGTAGTGCTGTTCCTCGGGCGGATCACCCTCCAGAAGGGCCCGGAGTACTTCCTTCGCGCCGCCAAGCGGGTGCTGGAGAAGCTGCCCGACGTCCGATTCGTCCTGGCCGGCAGCGGAGACCTGTTCGGCCGGATCGTCGAGCTGTCCGCCGCGCTGGGGATCGGTCGGCACGTGACGTTCACCGGCTTCCTGAACGGCCGGGAGGTCTCGCGGGCGTTCGGCATCGCCGACCTGTACGTCATGCCCAGCGTCTCGGAGCCTTTCGGGATCGCCCCGCTGGAGGCCTTGGCCCACAACGTGCCCGTGATCGTCAGCCGGCAGTCCGGCGTCTCGGAGGTGTTGAGGCATGCCCTGAAGGTGGACTTCTGGGACATCGACGAGATGGCCGACAAGATGGTCGCCGTGCTGACCCGCCCGGCGCTGCACGAATCGCTTCGCCGGAACGGGGCGATGGAGGTCCGAAAGCTCACCTGGTCCGCCGCGGCCCAGCGGTGCATCGACGTCTACCAGGCCCTGTCCGCCGGTGCCGCGCGGTGGAACGGCCTGTTGGCGGCCGGCTCGCAGGGATCCCTTACGGCGGCCGCCGCAGGCTGACGGCGGCGAGGCGGTCGGAAGCGGACACGCAAACGCGAGGGACGGCTACATGATCGTGCAAGGCGGCAAGGACGGCACCGTGACGTTCATCTGCCGGCCGGCGGGGCCGGCGGGGAAGGTCTACCTTGTGGGCGACTTCAACCGGTGGGACCCCACGAAGAAGCGGATGGTCAGGGCCCGGGACGGCAGCTTCCGCGCCCGCGTGGCCCTGCCGCCGGGCAACTATGAGTACAAGTTCGTCATCGACGGGCTCTGGGGCAACGACCCCGACGCCGCCTGTCAGGCGGCCAATGCGTTCGGCACGTGCAACAGCGTCGCGAACGTTCCGTCATCCATAAGCCGGCCGGGCGGGGGGGTCCGGACCGGCCCTTCAGGAGAGGACCGATGAAGATCGCCATCCGCATCGTGGAGGTCTCCGGCGGGGTTTTCCGGGCAAGCTGCCCTGCCCTGCCGGGCTGCACGGCCGCCGGGACATCGCCGGATGCGGCGAAGCAGGCCCTGGCCGCCGCGATCTCCGGGTACCTGTGCAGCTTCGACGCCGCCACGCCGCGATTCGAGCTGAGCGAGGCCGGTCCGGGCCTCAGCCGCCTTGCCTGTTGAGCCCTGGCGGAAGCCGCCCGCGGCAAGGCGCCCGCCGGCTGTTTCTTGCGGCGGCGCGGGCGGCATGGCGTTATCCTGAGGCAAACCTCTTTCAGGAGAACCGCCATGACCGCCAAACGCACCGCCGGGCTGGCCGCCGGGCTGCTGGGCCTGGCCCTCGCGGGCGCCGAGGGCGCCGAGGGCCGCAAGGTCCGCCAGATCAAGGTCCTCGCCGACAAGGCGCCGGACTGCTCGACGCTGGAGTCGATCGTGCAGTCGATCACCCGCGGCTGCCAGACCAACGACGAGAAGGCGATCGCGATCTACAACTTCAGCCGGCTGGCGTGGTACCACCGCCAGTACCCCGGCGAGAAGGGCGGCGTGGCGGCGCTGAAGATGCTGCACGTGTACGGCTGGAGCCTGTGCGGCGGGCAGCACGCGGTGCTGTCGGCGCTGTGGCGTGCGGCGGGGTGGAAGTGGCGGTTCGTCGGCTGGAAGGGCCACACCACCGTCGAGGCGTTCTACGACGAGAAGTGGCATTACTTCGACACGTTCCTGAAGGTCTACGTGTGGAAGGACGACCCCACGGCCCCCGGCGGGCGGACGGTGGCCAGCCAGGCGGACATCGCCGCCAACCCGCAGCTCATCAGCGAGGGGCTGGTCTTCGACAAGGCCCGGAACGTCTACTACCCCAAGGGCAACCGCTTCGAGATCATCAACGACCAGGCCAACTGGCAGGCGCCGGCGTTTCTCGTCTGCGGGGACGAGCCGCAGGGCGTCCTCAGCGGCGTGCAGGGCCGCCGCGACGCCGGGCCCGCGACCGGGTGGATGGGCATCAAGCACGACAGCGCCGGCTACACCACCGACGTGGACCTCGCGCCCGGCGAGTCGCTGGAGCTGGACTTCTCGGCCGTCCCCGGCGCGCACTGGTGGAACGGGCGGAAGTACATCCCCGGCCACACCTGCGGCGACAAGGACTACCGCAACTGCCCGGCCATCGGGCCCGTGCTGGAGCCCTACCGCGCGCTGAGCGACCGCGGGGCGCGGACCTACTCCAGCGGGCGGCTTCTCTTCGCGCCCGACCTTCGCAACGACGCGTTCCTCTCGGGCCTGGCCGCCAGCGAGAACGTCAAGCTGGACGCCGGGCGGCTCGTCCCGGCTGAGACGTCCAAACCGGCGTCGATCACCGTCGAGCTGGCCTCGCCGTACGTCATGAGCCGCGCCTCGGGTGCCGCGGCCGGGGCGACGGGCGCCGAGGTCTCCACCGACGGCGGCAAGACGTTCCAGCCGATCGACCTGAAGGACTTCTCCGACGCCGTCGGCGGCCAGTACGCCGCCCTCGTGCGGGTCGCGTTCGACAAGGCCCTTTCGGCCCTGCGCCTGGAGGCGATCGTCCAGCACAACCGCTGCGTGCTGCCGTACCTCTCGCCCGGGCGGAACGAGGTCACCGTGTCCGTGGCCGACGCCAAGCAGCTTGGCGACCATCGCCTGGCCGTGACGTACGCCTACTGCCTCGGCTCGCGGAGCCGCTCGTACGAGGACATGGCCGATCGCGGCGCGGAGGCGGCCCGCGCCCACTACGCCGAGTGGTCGCAGACGCCCACGGTCGTGCGGAAGGTCTTCCGGGCGGGCGACCTGCCGGCGACGTTCACGATCGACGTGCCCACGCCGAAGGGCAAGCACCCCGTCTACCCGCGGATGCTCCTCCTGCGGCGGGAGGTGCTCGCCCCGGGCACGGAGCCCCAGCCGCTGCCCGAGGGCGCCGTCGAGGCGAAGGCCGCCCCCACCGACGAGATCCAGACGCTGCCCAACCCGTTCCTCGTGGGCATCGCTCTGCCGCCGAAGAAGGTCGAACGCCCCACGGCCGTGCGGAAGCTGCCGCTGTTCTGCTCCCATGTGGTCAAGACCGACGGGCAGGTCTTCGACAACAACTTCCTCAAGTGGCGACCGAAGGAGGTCGAGGCGTGGGTCATGCTCGTCGGCGGCGAGCTGAAGCCCCTGCCCGCCCCGCGGGACATCGTCGCGGCCCGCCTGTGCTTCCCGGTGGTCAACGGCTGCCCGCAGGCGACGACGCAGGTCGGCTGCACGCTGCTGGAGGCGCCCTTCGAGAAGGGCAAGCCCTACGACTTCAAGAAGCTCGGGGAGGTGCAGGGCACGGTGAACGTGCCGAAGCAGGCGGCCGCGGGCGAGGCGAAGTACTACAGGATCGACGTGACGCGCGGCGTGAAGGGCATCGCGGCCGGGGAGGCGAAGTACCACGGCTTCTGCATCCGCACGGTCCCCAACCGCAGCGTCGACGACGGCTGGACCACGCGGATCGACCTCACCAAGGACAAGGTAACCTACCTCGAGCTGGAAACGTATGCGCGGTAGTGGAAGGGCGCGTACGTGGATGAAGACCTGCCTTGGCGTGGCACGGGCATCCCCGAAGGGGCCCGTTGGGCTTGGCCCTGCACTGACGGCTTCAATCCACGGGCGAGACGCCCGTGGGACGCATGGGCAAGATGCCCATGCCACGTTTTCATACGCGTTCTTAATCAGAAGGCCTGCTATGCTGGCCGTTTCCCAAGCCCGCAGGGCGTTTGGCGGTAGCCTCGGGCGCGAGCCCGTGGTGGACGCCCATGGCCCATCCGAGCCCCCGCAGGGGCGATTGAGGCATAGCCACAGCGCGCGCATTTCAGTCGCCCCGTTCCGGGGCTCTTTCCCAAACGGCGTATCCCCCCACGGGCTGGCGCCCGAGGCTACCGCCAGTCGCCCCAAGGGCTCTTCCGCGACCAGAATCGGCCGCCCGTTCTGAGAGACTACAGCAGGGCCGCGCGCCGCGGCCGGAGGCCTTGACCCGCTCACTGCCTTGATCGCGCAATCGGTCCGTGGTTAACTGGCGGCTGGCGAGTACGGGTTTTCGATCCTCGAACACACGAGCGGAGGCACGGCAATGGATCGCAGAGACTTCATGAAGGCGGGCGCGGTGGCCGGGGCGGCGGCGATGAGCTTCACGGCGATGCGTGCGGCGGCGGCGGACGCGCCGAAGCCCAACGCGGCGAAGTTCAAGCTCAAGTACGCCCCGCACTTCGGCATGTTCCGAAACAGCGCGGGCAACGACCCGCTCGATCAGATCCAGTTCGGCGCCGACCAGGGCTTCACCGCCTGGGAGGACAACGGCATGGGCGGCAAGCCCGCCGACCTCCAGGAGAAGATCGGCCAGAAGATGACCCAGCTCGGCATGACCATGGGCGTCTTCGTCACGGGGCTGGGCAGCCTGGTCAACCCGCCCAAGGACACCAAGGACGGAATCGTCAAGAAGGCCCGCGCGGCCATCGAGACCGCCAAGCGCGTCAACGCGAAGTGGACCACCGTCGTCCCCGGCCGCTACAGCGAGAAGCTGGAGATGGCCTACCAGACGGCCCACGTCGTTGACAACCTCCGCTTCGCCGCGGAGGTCCTCGAGCCGGCCGGGCTGGTCATGGTGCTCGAATCGCTGAACTGGTGGGCCAACCACCCGGGGTTGTTCCTCACGAAAATCCCCCAGGCCTACGAGATCTGCCGGGCCGTCAACAGCCCGTCGTGCAAGATCCTCGACGACCTCTACCACCAGCAAATCTCCGAGGGCAACCTGATCCCCAACATGGAGATGGCCTGGAGCGAGATCGGCTACATCCAGATCGGCGACAACCCCGGCCGCAAGGAGCCCACCACCGGGGAGATCAACTACCGGAACATCTTCCAGTGGCTGCACGAGGTCAAGAAGTACGACGGCGTGCTGGGCATGGAGCACGGCAACAGCAAGCCGGGCAAGGAGGGCGAGCAGGCCGTCATCGACGCCTACCGGGCGTGCGACGATTTCTGATTCCTCTTTCTGCAGGGACGCAGGGGATGGCGGATAAGAGTTGTGCAGTGGGTCTCGTCGGGCTCGGGCAGATGGGCTCGGGGATGGCGCGGTGCCTGCGGAAGGCGGGCTATGCGCTGACAGTGTACGACCTGACGCCGGAGAAGGTCGAGGCGGTCGTCGCGGCCGGGGCGACGGCGGCGAGCAGCTCGCGCGAGGTGGTCCAGCGGAGCGAGATCGTCCTGACGAGCCTGCGCTCCTCGGCGGTGTTCGTGGAGGTCGCCGAGGCGGACCTGCTGCCGGCGGCCCGGGCGGGGCAGGCGTTCCTGGACATGGGCACCACCGAGGCGTGCGAGATTCGCCGGCTGGCCGCGGCCTTCGCCGCCCAGGGCGCGGCCCTGCTGGACTGCCCCGTCAGCGGCGGGCCCGGCGGAGCCGAGGGCGGCTCGCTGCACATCTTCGTCGGCGGCGAGCGGGGCGTCTACGAGCGATGCCGGGCGATCCTGGAGGCACTCGGCAACCCCGAGCGGATCGCCTGGTGCGGCCCGAGCGGGTGCGGGCAGGCGGTCAAGGGCGTCAACCAGCTCGCGATGGGCCTGGTGGCCGCGGCGTACCTGGAGTCGATCGCCTTCGGCGTCCGCGCGGGGGCGGACCTCGACGCCATCGCCCGCGGCGTCGGCGGCGAGGAGGGCTGGCGACGCCAGGTGGCCGACTGCGCCCGCCGCGTCAAGGAAGGCACGGCCGAGGGCGTCTACGTCAAGTTCCCCGAGTTGCCGTACTTCCTCCGCGAGGCCCGCGAGCAAGGTTTCGCCCTGCCGCTGACGGAGGCGCTGTTCGGCTTTCTCGACCCCCACCCCCGCGACCGCCGGGACAACATGCTCCGCCCCGTCGTGTCGTTCTGGGAGTACCTGATGAAGGCCGGCGGCTCGCGTGGCGAAGGGTCCTGATCCCCAAGCCCGTTGAGGAACCGCACCGGCGGCGAGCTGTCCCGGTTCGCACGTCCCGCTCGTACCCGTGCTCGCGCGGTCACGCCGCGTCGGCGCGCCGGGCAGGCACAGAGGCGGAACGGCGGGACTCGTCGGCGAGGATGTCCGCCAGGCGGCGGAGCAGCGTTCGGGCCGGCCAGGTCCTCCTGGCAAGTGCGGGCTGGGCGGAGGCCCAGAGCGGGGCCAGGGGCAGGAGGATTGCCCGCGGCTCGGTGCCCGACAGCTCGGCGGTGAGCCGGCAGAGCGCCTGGACGAAGCGGACCGGCGCCGCCGCCTGCCGGGCGAGGGCCGACAAGGCCCAGCGGCATCGGCAGGCCAGGGGGCGATGAACGCCCTGGCCGCAGGGCCCCTCGGCCAGGAAGGGGCATTCCAGCTCGAGCTCGGCGTACCACCGCTCGGCTTCCGGCGGCGGGGCGTCCCGGCCGGGGGTGTTGCCGGGCCCCGCGCCTTCCGCCATGCTCCGGGCCGCGGCGTGCCGAAGGCGGTCGGCCGCAATGCGGAACGCCGCGAACGTGCGGTCGCGCCGCAGGGCAGGCAGGGATTGGAGCTCCTCCAGCAGCCGGAAGGTCTCGGGGGGCGACAGGGGCACCATGGACCGGCCGCAGCCCGAGCCGCCGGGTCCTCTGGGGGCGTCCTGCCCGGCCCGGCCGAGGCCCGCCTGCACGAACTCCACGACCCGGTCGCAGAGCTCCCGCGCGATCGGGACGAGCTCCGCCAGGCAAAGGGGCCCTTCGGGGACGGCGATCTGCGCACGGAAAGTCCCGCCGGGCAGCTCCAGGCAGACGTCGACGGGTCCCGACGAGGCAGAGCGTACGCCACCTTCTCCCATGTCACCTCCTGCGCTGTCTCCGGGTGTGGCTCACTCCGGGCGGGCACAGTTCCCTTGAGCTGTGCGCCGCCGGCCGGGCAAGCCGCGACCTGAACCAGGCCTCCCCTTGGCTCCAGCGGGCCCCCACAGTGCGGGCCGGACTGCATATCGGCCGGATTCCGCCCCTGCATTAGCGGTCCGCCCACATTGGGTCTCCGGCCGGCACCGCTTCCCATAGCCGTGTTCTCTCGGCCCCCGCCGCCCGGAGAGGTGTGCCCCCGGGGCCTTACAGGGCGCCGGGCGGGCGCCAGGTGCCTTTTGCGGTGCCCTCGGCGCCGGCGGGGGCCACGCGGAACTGGCGGTAGCACGAGAACGCGGCATTGGGGACGGGCAGGAGCGTGGCGTTCGCCCCGGCCGCGTCGATCAGGATCAGGCCGTCCCTCGAGGAGGCCTGGACGACGGTCCGGCCGTCGGGCAGGCGGCTGGCGGCGGTCACCCGGGCCTCGGCACTTCCGCCCCAGCTCCAGACCTCCTTGCCGGCGACGGTCAGCTCGACGACGCGGTTGCGCAGGTAGTCCACGACCAGCACATTGCCGTTGGGCAGCTTCTCGGCGTCGCGCGTGTAGCCGAGCCTGCCGCCCTCCCATGCGACCCGGCCGTCGGGGGTGACCTCTCGAATCCCGCCCTGGAACGAGCACAGCAGCGTGTTGCCGCTGGCCAGGCGCTGGGCCGCGCAGACGCTCGTGGGGCCGAACTCGTGCTGCCAGGCGATCCGGCTGCCGGAGCGGTCGATCTCGATGACCCGGTGGCCGGTGTAGTCGATCCCCAGCGTGTTGCCGTTGGGCAGGCGGCGGAGGTCGCGGACCATTCCCGCCAGGGCGAGGTCCCGGTTGCTCCAGACCACCTGGCCGTTGGGGTCGTATTCCTCCAGGTGCGTCTGCTTCTCCTCGTAGTAGCTGACCAGGAGGTGGCCGTTGGGCAGGGCCTCGGCGCCGCGGGGCGGCCGGATCGTCTGGCGCGAATAGATCAGCCTGCCGTCCAGGCCGACCAGGCAGATCTCCCGGCGGGCAGAGTTGCAGGTGACCACGCCGAGGATCCGCGGCACCTCCTCGGCGGGGAC
>Ga0307378_10009662_pt1 | contig 12646 bp, 13 predicted proteins | sample UN1MG_FD_202238 | JGI IMG/M metagenome (GOLD analysis project Ga0307378, IMG submission 202238) | Soil microbial communities from Risofladan, Vaasa, Finland - UN-1 | ecosystem: Environmental > Terrestrial > Soil > Coastal area > Acid sulfate soil | place: Finland: Risofladan, Vaasa | collected...
CCCGGGGTCACCTTTAGCACGCAACTTCTCGAGATACGGCGCGGCCTTCCGCGACAGGAGCTTCTTGACCGTCGGCGAAGACGGCAGCGCCTCGACGCGCTCGCGAACGCGACTGACGACATCGACCATGTGGTCAGATGATGCCACGAACCACGGGGCTGGCCGGCCGTCGTTGTCGGTCGAGGCCGAAGAGCTGCCTTCAGCGACAGTCCGCGCAGACGCCGCCCTCGACGATCTGGGCCGGCTTCTCGATGCCGCACACCTCACAGAGGGCATGTTTGACATCGACACCCCGAGCGCTGCTGGCCTTGCCGGCGGTCTTGGGCTGCGAACGAGGTGGCGGGCGCAGCTCCGAGGGTGCCACGTCGGCCTCCTCGGACACCTCCCACCAGTACGACTGCTCGGGCAGCTCATAGAGCGTGGGCTGACGGTCGATGTCCACCAAGCGCTCCTCGGGGAGCTCGTCGCGGTCGAGTTGCCCGAACCAGCTGACCTCGCGGTGGTGGCGGAAGTCCTTGACCGGTGACGGATCGACGAAGTCGTAGGGCCCGGCGATCGTGCCGAAGTAGACGATGCGCGATCCCGCATGCGGGGTCACCACCAAGTCGCCATCACGGACCTCGTGCACGAAGCGGTGCAGCATCGTGGCGACCGTTTCGGATGACGACTTCGCGCCACCCTCCTTGAGCGCATCGACGATCTCGGCCACGCTCAGGTCGCGGGCATCGGGAACCGCCTCGTAGCGCAAGGCTGCAACGCTCGCGATCACACAGTCGGTGAGGGCGTAGCCGCCTTCCCCGGTCCGGACGAGCCATGCGGTCGCCGATTCGTCGGTCAAGGGTTGATCCCGTCTTCGAAGTCGTTCAATTCAAGTGCTTATCGCACTCGGGCCACCGAACCCTCACGCAAGCGACGCGTCGCTCGCCGCAGCCGACTCGCCCGTTGGTGACGATGACGAGGTCGGCATCGGCCCGGCCGACGACCGCACCCCTGATTTCGCCGAAGTCGTCGGAGCGCAGCGCAGCTCGCGCAATTCGAGCTCGGGCCGTCGCGACCCTCGAAGTGCCGGCTGCTGCACCGAAAAGGGTCCAAGGTCCCGGTTCGGCAGCGAAACCCGTGGATACGGTCGATTCGAGGGTGCGATCGGCACCCGCGCAGGAGGAATCATGCCCACTGTCCGTGGTCGTCGGTTCGGAGCAGTCGTGCTCGCCATCGCGATGTTGTTCGCCGCGTGCGGTGGTGGGGACGACGACACGATCAGCGCCGACGACACCTCGTCGAGCAGCAGTTCCTCGTCCACGTCGGCTCCAGGCTCGTCGTCCACAGAGCCCACAGAGTCCACAGAGCCCACCGCGCCTGCCGTGCTTCCCGGCGAACCCACGGACTTCGGTCCGCGAGCCGGCGGGACCGTCGCAGTGGTCGGCGTGGCCTTCGACGACGAGCTGAACGTGCGGTCCGCACCCGGGGTGTCCAACGCCATCGTCGCGACGCTGGCCCCGACGGCGGCGGCCGGTGCCACCGGAAACAACCGGCTCCTCGGCGGGTCGATCTGGTACGAGATCGACGCCGACGGCACGACCGGCTGGGCCAACGGCGCCTTCCTGCTCGGGCTCGGCGACACCCGGGACATCACCTCGCAGGTGATCTCGCAGCTCGGCTCGAGGCCCAGTGCCGCGACGATGCTCGGCCTCGGCCGCATCGTGGCCGACTCGCAGGCGTCGACCGACGTGGAGTCCGACATCGTCATGGTCGTGGCACCGACGGGCGGCGACCTCGGCGAGGTGACCTACGACGTCATCGGACTGGCCGACGACTCCGTGGGGGGGCTGCGGCTCCACGTCTTCGGACAGCGCGAGTCCTCCGGCGCGGGGTTCGGTCTCAAGAGCGTCGAGGCCACCAGCCTGTGCTCACGCAGCTTCGGGCCGGCCGGCGACCTCTGCGCCTGAACGGTCCCAGCGGCCGAGGTCGTGGCAGGGTGCGTCGGTGGACCTCGTGCCCGACACCATCGTCGAGTCGCTTGGCACGGCAGGTGTCGGACGCGGCTCACTGCTGGCTGTCGCGGCGTCGCCGGGAGTCGGGTTCGCCGTGGCCGGCGACGGCGCCGCGTTCGCCCGCGTCGCCGACGACGACGCCATGGCCTTCTGCCTGACGGCGATCGAGCGCGACCTCGCGCCGCGATGGGTGGTGTGGAACGGAGCAGAGAGCCGCGCGCTCCTCGACCTCGGGGTGCGCCTCGGTGCGTGCTGGAACCTGGCAGCAGTGCATCGCCTCACCGTTGGAGGCTGGAAGGCCGATCCGCCGCGCATCTGGGCGCACCACCGTGGCCTCGACCCGTCGACGGTGCCCGACACCGGTCGGGACGATCACACGGTCGACCTCTTCACCGCTGCCGATCGCGCCACGGGCGACCTCGACGACCCGGTCCGACCGGACGGCCACCTCAGGTCCGACTGGGGCGGGCGGCTCTGGGATGCAACGCCGACCCGACTCGCAGCGTGGGCGGCAGTCGCACTCGAGATCGCGCAGGCGCAGACCATCGAGCGGGCCGGGGTCGCCGACCGACCCAAGGCTGCACTCATCGCACGATCCGAATCGACCGTCGAACTGCTGTGCAACGAAATGGCAGCCAACGGGCTCCCGATGGACAGCGTCGTCGCCGAGTCGATCGTCGGGTCGCTGGCCGGTCCGCGCCCGGCGGGCGAGGCCGAAGCCGACGAGATCCGTCGAAGCCGGGATGCGGTGGTGCTCGCCCACGCTCCCGTCGGTGCCGACTTCGACCTCCGAAGCCCGGGACAGGTGAAGTCGCTGCTGCGACGAGTCGGGATCGAGGTGCCCGACACGCGTGCCTGGCGACTCGAGCCCCTCGTCGGCCGCCATCCGATCGTGAAGCCGCTGCTCGAGTGGCGCAAGGCCGAGCGGATGTCGACCACGTTCGGCTACGCCTGGCTCGACGAGCACCTCGGCGATGACGGACGACTCAGGGGGAGCTGGACCAGCTGCGACGGGGCGGCCGGTCGGATGACGGCGTCGGCCGGCATGCACAACATGCCTGCGGAGATGCGCCCCGCAGTCATCGCGGACGACGGGTACGTGTTCGTCCGAGCCGACCTCGGCCAGGTCGAGCCGCGGGTGTTGGCCGCGGTGTCCGGCGATCCGAAGCTGGCGAAGGCGAGCACCGTCGATGATCTCTATGCCGAGGTGGCCGAGACGCTCGGAGTCGAGCGCGAGATCGCCAAGGTCGCGGTGCTCGGCGCGATGTACGGACAGACCACCGGTCGAGGTGCGCAGGCACTCGCCGAGCTGCGCAAGGCCTACCCGGTGTCGATGGACTTCCTCGACGAGGCCGATCGGCGGGCCAGGGGCGGCCACGATCTGATGACCTACGGGGGTCGCCGGCTGCGGATGGACAACCGCACCGACTTCGATCTTCCCGAGCAGGCGGCTCGATCGCGCACTGCAGCGCGGGGCCGGTACGGGCGAAATGCGGTCATCCAGGGTGCTGCCGCGGAGCTCTTCAAGATGTGGGCGGTCACAGTGCGAAGCCGGGCAGAAGACCTCGGAGCCGACGTCGTGCTGTGTCTGCACGACGAGTTGCTCGTCCATGCGCCGATGCCCGTGGGTCAGGAGGTGGCGACCCTCGTCGACGCAGCGCTCGACGAGACCGTGAGGCGGTGGGCACCCGATGGGTCGGTGCGCTTCCTGGCCGACACGGCGCTGATCGGCCGGTGGTCCGACGCCAAGGACTGAGCCGAAGGCAGACATCGACGGGTGGCGCTACCGTCGGCGCTCATGAGCGAGAACGAAGGCATCCGGCTGGTCATCGAGTTCGAGGTCGGCGACATCGATCGATTCCGTGCGATGGCCGAGGCCATGGTCATGTACAGCAAGACCGAACCGGGAACGCTCGTCTACGACTGGTACCTCGACGAGGAGAATGCTCGCGGCAAGCTCTACGAGGCGTACGTCGACAACGATGCGGTGGTCGCACACGGGATGGGTCCGGTCTTCCTCGAGATCGCACCCAAGTACCTCGACTGCCTCACCGTCACGTCGGTCGAGGTCTTCGGTGACGCCAGCGAACTCGCCAAGGGCGGCGACGTGCTGCGTGCGCCGACGCTCTGGTGGGGGCCGGCGTTCGCCGCGGTCACCGACTGAGCCGATGGCAACCGACGTCGAGTGGCGGGTGCTCACCGCTGGCGCCGCGCTGGCATCTCACCGCCTGATCGGCTGGATCTTCTGGGACCCGGTCGGCGTCGCCAACTATGCCGCCCTCGGCGTGCCGGACGGCATGGGCTACTACGTCGCCACTCGCGGGCATTCGCTCGGCGACGCCGGCAATGGAGCGGTGACGGCCGCGTTCGGATCGATTCACCAGGACTTCGTCGCCATGGCCCTCGACCTCTGCCGCGCCCACACCGACTTCGAATCGACGGCACTGGCACGCGACGCAGCAGTCGTGGCCGGTCTCCACGAATTCGTTCCCGAGATCTGCGAGCCGCTCGCAGCGATGGCCGACGAGTTCTGGGCCGCTGCCGACGCACTCGACCCGGCCGGCCGGGCCTTGTTCGCCTCGCTCCGCGACCGAACCAGACCTGACGATCGCCTGTTGTCGGCCTGGCTCGGCGTGAACTGCATCCGAGAGTGGCGCGGGGACACCCACTGGGCCATGGTCATCGCCGACGGGCTGTCGACCACTGCTGCGGGCATCCTCGACGGCGCGTGGCGCAACTACGCCGACGACTGGTTGCCGCGGAGTCGCGGCGCCGACGACACCCTGCTCGATTCGGCCGTGGCCGAACTCGACGAGCGGGGCTTCGTGACCGATGGCCGCGTCAACGCAGCGGGGATCGCTCACCGCCACGACCTCGAGGACCGGCTCGACGATCTGTGCTCGGACGCATGGCGACATCTCGGCCGAGCGCGCACGACCGAGTTCGTCGAACTCATGGACGACGCCGGACTCACCCTGCTCGCCAGGATCGACGAGACTGCCGGCCCCAACTGGATGCCTGCCGCTCGCGACCGGGTTCCGCCGAGCTGATCACACCAAGTCGCCTCGCCTCGTCTCCTCGCAGGTCATCGACAGCACCCCGGGGTTCGGTCGATGATGAGAGTCCGCCACCGAGGAGACCGTCCCATGCCGTCCATCACCGGAATTTCCCACGTCGACCTGAGCGTCACCGACCTCGACGCCAGCGATGCCTGGTATCGAGAGCTGTTCGGGGCGGTGCCGTTGTTCGGCGGACGCAACGACGATCGCGGCTACGACGTCCGCTACATCGTCGAGCCGAACTCGATGGTGATCATCGGCCTCGAACAGCACGATGCGAACGACGGGTCGACCTTCAGCGAGCGTCGCGTCGGACTCGACCACCTGGCGTTCAACGTCGAGTCGCGAGCCGAGCTCGATGCGTGGCTCGAACGGCTCGACCGCCTCGACATCAGCCACTCGGGCATCACCGAGGGGGAGAGCTGGGACGTCCTGGTGCTCCGCGACCCGGACAACATCCAGCTCGAGCTCTTCTTCCTGAAGGCGAGCCCCGCCGACCTCATGCCGACCTGAGTGGCAAAGGTCGATCGTCAGCGACGAGCGGCGACGAAGCGGAGCTGGTCGCGGATCGCCTCGACCGTCGGCATCGGTGCCCCGGCCCGGCGTGCCGCGTCGATCGGAGCGTCATAGATCGCAGCGATCTCCATGGGTCGTCCTGCCTCGGAGTCGAGCTTCATGCTGGGCGCATACGGCGTCATCGTCAGGGTCATGTCTCGTCTGCCCTCCGCGAAGGCCTCGTCGAGGTCGGCACCGCAGGCACGACCGGCGGTCACGACCTCGGACATCATCGTGGTGACCAGCGAGCGGGACGACGGGTCGTTCATCAGCTCGTCGGTGCTGGCGTCGAGCAGGACCGACAGACCGTTGTACGGGATGTTCCACACCAGCTTCCTCCACCGGGCGGTGCCGAGATCGGGGTGGGCCGTGGCCGCGAACCCAGCCGACTCGAGGTCTTCAGCAAGACGCCGGACCGCGGCCGTCACGACGTGCGCCCCGTGCTCGGCGACGTCGACCGACCCGTAGTCGAGGTGCTCGACGTGACCGGGCGCCCGGCGATGCGCACAGACGAAGCACAGCGCGCCGACGATGGCTCCGCAGTCCGGAACCGCACGGCGCAGTCGGTCCTCGGCCCCGAGTCCGTTCTGGAACAACGCGACAGTCGCCCCTTCGGTCACGGCCGGTCCGACGAGTTCGGCGAAGCGATCGTTCGCCGTCGACTTCAGGGCGACCAGCACGACCTCGGCCTTCGGCGCCGCGCCCGGCTCGGACACCACCCCGGCCTCGAGGGTCGTGGAGGTACCCGCGGCGTCGATGCGGATGCCGTGCCTGCGCACCTCGTCGGCTGCGGCCGGGATCACCCAGGTCACCTGATGGCCCGCCTGCTGCAGCCGTCCCCCGTAGAGCAGCCCGACCGCGCCCGCGCCCACCACCGTGTATCTCGTCACCGAAGGCGACGGTAGCGACCGACGCGGCGAGGGTCGGCGCCGACAGCTCGCGGCCGCACCCATGTGCTCGCGCCACGAGCGGTCCGAATCGGGTTCAGCGGGCTGCGAAGTGGCGGACGAGCCGGCGATGGTCCTGCGCCACGAGGCGCGCGACGACGCGGTTCGTCAATGGTGCCGCGAATCTGAACAGGCCTCTGGGTTCGCCGGACACGTGCGCCGACACCCGGCAGCGTCGTGCAGCGAGTGGTTCGACCAAGCGGGTGATCTCGATCGGGAACGTCGATTCGAGCGTGTCGAAGGTGATGCTCCGACCCGGTTCGAAGTCGCTCACGATGAACGACGAGACCATGCGTCGTCGGAGGAAGGACGCCTCCTGGTGGTACGTCGAGGCCTCCGCAATCGGTCCGTGCGAAGTCCAGACGCACGACCTGATGCCCTTCTGCCAGATGGGGTTGTTCGACGCATCGGCGACGAACCCGAACACTTCGTTCGCCGGCGCGTCGACCTCGACGTGGGAGCGAACCTCGAGCATCGGTGGAGGGTAACCAGCCCTCCCGCAAGTCCCTCCGGTGCCTGCACGAGGCCGCCCCTCTGACCGGTGCCGCCATGCCTCCGGTGCAGCAGCAACACTCCACCGGTGCACCACGGCGCCGGTGATCGTCGGGCGACGCCCCGTCAGCTGAAACGGCGATCGGGAATCGGTTCGCTCTGATCCCAGCCGAGGTGACTGAGCAAGGCTCGTTCGTCTGAGGAAAGACCGGGCGCGACTGCCCGCACGGCCCCACCGCTGACCGCGACTCGCTCCCACGCCTCGACGAGGCGACGGGCCAAGCCCTGTCGGCGGGCGCCATCGGCGACGAAGATGGCACGAAGCACCGAGGCTCGGCGGCCACGTCTCCGGCCGGCGACGACGCCGACCGCACGCCCCTGCGGATCGCGAGCCGTGACCACGAGCCCATCGCCCATGCCGTTGCCGAGCAACCGATCAGAGTCGAGCTCGAGGGTCGCCGAAGCCACCGGGTCGACGAGCGTCGAGGTCGTCAATGCGACCCGCAGCGAACCGGCATCGACCGACACGGCGCCGCCGAAGTCGGCATCGGCGATCGGCTGCCAACGCTCTCGACCGTCGATCATCGCGAGCTGCATGAGGTCGAGCCGTTCGATCGTGACATCGGCCCGGTAGCCCGACAACAGGGAGCGGGCGGCGGCGTGCTCGTCGTCCGGCCGGTTGATGTCGATGGTGACGTGCGGAACGAACTCGCGCTGTTGTGGCCGTTCGAGGGGACCCACCAGGCAGGCGTTGAAGAGGCTTCGAACCTCGCCGGCCGGCTCGACCTGGAGGTAGAGGACCGGATTCGCGGGCGCGAACGTGGCCACCGGGCCGACGGTGAGCGTGACGGGTCCCCTTCTCGTGGCTGCGGCGTTGCGCATCACGGCAAGGACCTCGGGAAGGGCGTCGTCACGGACGTTGATCGGCGGAATGAGGGTGATGTGCGGCACGATCCGCCGCAGTTGGGAGTCCCCGAGCGCTCGTCGCAGACCATCGATCTCGGTCCCCCAAGGATCACCGATGATCATGACCACGGCGAGGCGACGCTTCGACACCCCTGCAGTCTGCCGCCGCGAGGCCCGGGCCATAGCCTCGGGGCCATCACTCCCCGACTCCGCACCGACCGTCTGCTGCTGCGCGAGTGGCGCGACGACGACCTCGCTCCCTACGCCGCGCTCAATGCCGACCCGGTCGTGATGGAGCACTTTCCAGCTCCGCTGACCCGAGGCGAGTCAGATGCGCACGTCACCGAGATCGAGCGGCGGTTCGACCTCGGCGAACCGTCGCTGTGGGCCCTCGAAGTCGTCGAGACATCCGAGTTCATCGGCTTCACCGGGCTGCTGGCCCCGAGCTTCGAGGCCTCCTTCACTCCGTGCGTCGAGGTCGGCTGGCGGCTCGCGGGGCATGCCTGGGGTCAGGGGTACGCCACCGAGGCAGCACGGGCGGCGGTGACCTTCGGGTTCGCCGAACACGACCTCGACGAGATCCTCTCGTTCACCACCACCACCAACCTGCCGAGTCAGCGAGTCATGCGACGCCTCGGCATGACGCACGATCCAGCCGACGACTTCGACCATCCGAACGTCGATCGCGACAGCGTCCTGCGTCGGCACGTCCTGTTCCGACTGGCCCGATCGAACTGGACCGAACGCTGACGGGGAGGGCGGACCGGGTGCACGGCATTTCTGGAGGGTCGCCGGGTTCTGGGAGACTCGCCGGTCATGAGCGGAATCTGTGAAGGTCGGGTGGCCATCGTCACCGGCGCTGGGCGCGGCATCGGACGCGAGCACGCCCTCGAGCTGGGACGACAAGGCGCCAAGGTCGTCGTCAACGACATCGGCGCCGAACTCGACGGAACCGGACGATCGACCGGACCCGCGGGTGAGGTGGTCGACGCCATCACCGCAGCCGGGGGCGAAGCCATCGTCAACGGTGACGACGTGTCCGACTGGGAGGGCAGCCAGCGCCTGATCCGAGCTGCGATCGACACCTTCGGCGACCTGCACGCGGTGGTCAACAATGCCGGCGTGATCCGAGATCGGATGGTGTTCTCGGCGACCGAGGACGAGTTCGACGATGTGATGCGCGTGCACCTCAAGGGCCACTTCCTCGTCGGTCGGCATGCTGCGGCGCACTGGCGCGAACAGGCCAAGGCGGGTGCTGAGGTTTCGGGCCGGATCATCAACACCTCGTCGGGCGCCGGGCTGCTCGGCTCGGTCGGGCAGGCCGCCTACAGCGCCGCCAAGGGGGGCATCACGTCGCTCACGCTGGTGCAGGCCGCCGAGCTGGGGCGCTACGGCGTGACCGCCAACGCCATCGCCCCCGTCGCCCGGACCCGCATGACCGAAGAGGTGTTCGCCGAGACGATGGCGGCGCCGACCGACGGCAGCTTCGATGCCGTGGCAGCTGAGAACGTCGCTCCGCTGGTGACCTACCTCGCTTCGGCATCGTCGGGCGAGGTGACCGGGCGGGTCTTCGAGGTCGAGGGCGGACGCATCCAGGTCATGGACGGGTTCCGTCACGATGCCCAGGTCGACATCGGGCGGCGGTGGGACCCGGCCGACGTGGGTGAAGCCGTCACGTCGCTGCTCGGCCGAGCCATCGCCCCCGAACCCGTGTACGGCACCTGAGAGGATTCGCGATGAGCGAGTCGAAAGAGGAGTACCGCCAGTCCCGCTTCACGCCACCTCCTGGCGCGTGCGAGATCCTGCTCGTGCGGCACGGCGAGTCGGCTCCAGCCGTCGCCGGCGAGTCGTTTCCGCTCGTCGACGGGCAGGGTGACCCGCCGCTGCATCCTGACGGCGAGGAACAAGCTCGGCTCGTGGGCGACCGGCTGATCCGCAGCGGTGAGCGGTTCGCCGCCATCTACGTGACCCCGCTCCAACGCACGGCACAGACCGCCCGCCCACTGCTCGACGCGCTCGACATGGAGCCGATCGTCGAGCCCGACCTTCGCGAGGTCTTCCTCGGCGACTGGGAGGGCGGCGAGTTCCGCAAGCGAGCCGCCGAACGGGATCCGATCATCATCGAGATGTGGACCCAGCAGCGGTGGGACATCGTTCCCGGCGGCGAGCCGCAGGACGACTTCCGCGCCCGCGTGCACCGCTCGATCGAACGCATCGCCGAGACACACCCCGACCAGACGGTCGCCGTGTTCAGCCACGGGGGGGTGATCGGTGAGATCGTGCGCCATGCTGCCGGCGCCGAGCGCGGCTTCGTGTTCACCGGCGCCGACAATGCCTCGATCAGCCACGTCGTCGTGATGCCCGACGGCCGGTGGGCGGTGCGCTGCTTCAACGACACCAGCCACCTCGGCCCCGGCTACAGCGCCACCGCCGAACCCCTCACGTAACTTCGCGTTCCCCGGTCACGCAGGCCGCGGCCGATCGGCCTCCTCGTGCCTCGTCGGCCTCGCACCGTCCTTGCTGCTCCGCAGCCTCACGGCCCGCACTCCCGCGTGTGTTACAGCCGCTCGACGATCATGGCCATGCCCTGGCCGCCGCCGACGCACATGCTCTCCATACCGATGCTCTTTCCCGAGTCCTCGAGGCCGTTGAGCAGCGTCGTCATGATGCGGGCACCGGTCATGCCGAAGGGGTGACCGAGGGCGATCGAGCCGCCGTTGGGGTTGAGCTTGGCCATGTCGATGCCGAGATGCTCGGCCGACGGAAGCACCTGGGCGGCGAAGGCCTCGTTGATCTCGACGATGTCGATGTCGTCGATCGTCATGCCGGCGCGCTTCATGGCCTGACGGCACGCCTCGATCGGGCCGAGACCCATGATCTCGGGGTTGAGGCCGGTCACGCCCGAGCTGATGATGCGAGCGAGCGGCTTGATGCCCAGTTCCCTGGCGCGGGTGTCGCTCATGACGATGACGGCTGCGGCGCCGTCGTTGAGCGGGCACGCGTTTCCGGCGGTCACCTGACCGTCGGGGCGGAACACGGGGTTGAGCGACGCGAGCTTCTCGAGCGTGGTGCCGGCACGAGGTCCGTCGTCCTTGCTGATCACCGTGCCGTCGGGGAGCGTGATCGGGGTGATCTCGCGCTCGAAGAATCCGTTCTCCTGGCTCTGCACCGACAGGTCCTGGCTGCGCTTGGCGAAGGCGTCCATGTCCTCGCGAGCCACACCTTCCTTCTGGACGACGTTCTCGGCGGTCTGACCCATGGCGATGTAGATGTCGGGCAGGCCGGCCGGGGACTCCCACGTCGAGGCGCCACCCTGGCTGCGCTCGACCGTGCGGGCCTCGGCGTCGGCGAAGTCGGGATGGTGGGGGCCCACGTCGGACGCGCCGTGCACGTAGCGGCTCACGGTCTCGACACCCGCAGCGATGAAGGCGTCGCCCTCGCCGGCCTTGATCGCATGGGCGGCCATGCGGATGGTCTGGAGCGACGACGAGCAGTAGCGGTTCACGGTGACACCCGGCACGTCGTCGAGCCCGGCCATGACCGCGGCGACGCGACCCAGGTTGTACCCGGCCTCACCTGCGGGCTGGCCACAGCCGAGGATGAGGTCTTCGATCTCGTTCGGGTCGAGTTCGGGCACCTTGGCCAGCACCGCCTTGACGATGGTGGCGGTGAGATCGTCAGGGCGCATGTCGACCAACGACCCCTTGTTGGCCCGACCGATCGGGGTACGGGCGGTCGAGACGATCACGGCTTCGGTCATGGGGTGCTCCTGGTGGGCGAGTCGGACGGTTCTGGTCTATCAGCGACCCCGGCAACGACACCATCTGACCGCCAAACCAGCATCTGTGCATCAAAACCGACCGAATCCGGTCGAAAACGCAACGAAGATGCTGGGATGGGGTCAGTGGGGATGGGGGTGATGGCCCGGGTCGGTCGGCATTGCGCGTTGGTCGAGCCAGCGCTGGAATCCTGCGGCGTTGGAGTGGACTCCGTTGAGCGTCTCGGCCCGCTCCCGGAGCTCGGGATCGACGCCGGCGAAGTCACCGGCGAAGGCTGCCTCGAGGGCCGCCGCGATGTCGTCGCCGTTCTGCCACGCTTCTTCGGCCACCGCAGCCCACGCACGGAGGGTGTCGGCTGCCTCGTCGAGCAGGTCGTCGGCCGCATCGACCAGCCCGAAATGGGCGAGCGCCAGACCACTCGGGCGCCGGGCTGCGAACTTCTCGAGTGACGTGAGCGCCTGATCGAGATCGAAGTCGGGCGGCGGGGTGGCCGGTCGCAACACCCCGAGGTCGGGGAGCCGCACCCCCACGGCATCACCCGCGAACAGGATCCCGGATTCACTGTCATGCAGCGCCAGATGGTGCTTGGCGTGGCCCGGCGAGTCGACGGTGGTGAGCGAACGTCCGGGGCCGACGACGATCTCCTCGCCGTCTTCGAGCACCTCGATGCGCTCAGCCGGGGTCGGATCGAGGCGCCCGTACAGCGAGTCGAGGGATGCGCCGTAGACCTGGGCTGCGGACGCGACGAGACGGCTCGGGTCCGCGAGGTGCCTCGCCCCGCGCTCGTGCACGTACACCGTGGCCTCCGGGAAGGCCCTGGCCACGTCGCCCACCCCGCCGGCGTGATCGAGGTGGATGTGGGTCACGACCACCCCGGCCAGCTGGCCTGCGGTCACACCCAAGGCTTCGAGCTCGGC
>Ga0307378_10009663_pt1 | contig 12646 bp, 8 predicted proteins | sample UN1MG_FD_202238 | JGI IMG/M metagenome (GOLD analysis project Ga0307378, IMG submission 202238) | Soil microbial communities from Risofladan, Vaasa, Finland - UN-1 | ecosystem: Environmental > Terrestrial > Soil > Coastal area > Acid sulfate soil | place: Finland: Risofladan, Vaasa | collected...
CCTCCGATTTAGGTGTCCCCTTAGTCGGCATCGGTTTGATGTATCAGAAAGGCTATTTTCGTCAGTATCTGAATATCGACGGCTGGCAGCAGGAAGTTTATGCCGAGAACGATTTCTATAACATGCCTATCGAACTGGTTCGAAAACAGGATGGTCAGCCCCTGACAATTAGCGTTGATTACCCTGACGGCAATGTGTCAGCCCAGATATGGTGCGTTTCTGTCGGTAGAGTAAAACTCTACCTGCTGGACACGAACATTGCTGCCAATTCACCGCAGGCTCGTATGATTACCGCCAATCTTTATGGCGGAGACCTTGAGATGCGAATTCGTCAGGAAGTTATGCTGGGTATTGGCGGCCTAAGGGCTTTGTCTTCTATGGATATCTCGCCGATTGTTTGTCATATGAACGAAGGCCACGCCGCCTTCCTTGCGCTGGAGCGAATTCGGCAACTGACAAGCACTACTAATTTAACTTTTGACCAGGCTGTTGAAGCCACAAAATCAGGAAATGTTTTTACAGTGCATACCCCTGTAAAGGCTGGAAATGACGAATTTCCGCCTGAAATGATGGAAAAATATTTTGCCGGTTTCTTACCCGCTCTTGGAATAGATGAAAAACATTTTTTGGCTTTGGGTAGAGTTGATGCTGATGACGAAAAAGAAAATTTTAAAATGCCGGTTTTGGCCCTGAGGCTCAGCTCCTATAGAAACGGTGTAAGTAAAGTCCACGGAGAGGTCTCACGTAAAATGTGGTCCCTAATTTGGCCGGCCGTACCTGTTGATGAAGTACCCATTACATCCATCACAAACGGTGTCCATATAAAAAGCTGGTTGTCGAAGGAAATGAATTCTTTATATGAAAGATATCTCGGCTCGCATTGGCCTGACCAGATAGTAAATAAGAAGACCTGGGTGAATATCGACCAGATTCCCGACGAGGAATTTTGGCGAACACATCAGCGATGCAAAAGCAATTTGGTTGCTTTTGCCCGTACCCGACTGAAAATCCAGATGCAGCGAAGGGGAACTTATCATACGGAATTAAACTGGGCGGAAGAAGTGCTCGACCCCGAGGCCCTGACTATCGGTTTCGCCAGAAGATTTGCGACTTATAAAAGAGGAAACCTGTTACTCAAGGACCCGCAGCGACTCGTAAAGATGCTTGGCAGTGTCGAACGTCCTGTCCAAATTGTTTTTGCAGGCAAGGCCCACCCAAGAGACACCCAGGGAAAGGAGATTATTCGACAGATTATTCACTTTGCCTCTCAGTATAAGGTCAGGCGCCGCATAGTATTTTTGGAAGACTACGATATTAATTTGGCCAGGTTCCTGGTTCGAGGAGTCGATGTTTGGCTTAATAATCCTCGACCGCCGCAGGAAGCCAGTGGAACCAGCGGTATGAAAGCAGCCATTAACGGTGCTATTAATTTGAGTACTTTGGACGGCTGGTGGTGTGAGGGTTATACGCCTGAAGGAGGATGGGCCGTTGGTTCAGGTGAAATCTATGATGATGTAGCTTATCAGGACATGGTAGAATCTCAGGCGATTTATAATATACTCGAAAACGAGGTCATACCTTTGTTTTACACTCGCTCAGCTGACAAGTTGCCGCGAGCCTGGATACGAAGAATGAAGAATACTATCAAGTGGATAACCCCAAGATTCAACACAAACAGAATGGTGGCTGATTATACTCGAAAGTTTTATGTCAGAGCTGCTGCAAAATGGCAATATTTGACGGCTGATGCTATGGAAAAGGCAAAAGCCCTTGCCGACTGGAAATCAAATATGAAGAAGATCTGGCCTGAATTCGACATTAAAGATGTTCTGGTCCAGGTTAACAACGGAGACGCGGACTCCCAGCTAAATTCCAGACAGCCTCAACTTAAAGTTGGTTCAACGTTGAACATTAAGGCACTGGTTAAGCTTGGTAAAGTAAGCCCCGACGAAGTTTCAGTTGAGTTCTATCACGGTTCAGTTGATTCCTGGGGTAATATTAGAGACGGTTCGGCCATCAGAATGGAGCATAAAGAAGCATCAGGCTCCGACGGTGAGCACTGGTTTGCAGGCTTATTGTCTTGTAAATCTTCAGGACGCAGGGGTGTCGCTGTCAGAGTCATACCAAAGCACAACGATTTGGTTAATCCCTATGAACTGGGTTTAATTCTATGGGAAACCTCCTCCGCAAATACAGTGTTCTCAGCTAATTAATATCGCTTCACGCGTGGAAGGCTGGTTGACAAATATCGTTTATTCACCTTCTTTGCTGCTTATCAATTCATACGCCTCTTCAGCCGACTTTGAATTCTCGAGCCTCTCTTTGAACTCTTCATCCAGCATTAGTTTGCTTATTTTGGCCAATGCCTGAATATGAGGCCCGGTCTGGTCGGTAGGTGAAACAAGCAGAATAATTATTTTTACAGGTTTTCCGTCGATACTTTGAAAATCAATCGGCTCGTGTGCGATTCCAAGAGACATCACGAGTTTCTTGACGGCTTTACATTTTCCGTGCGGGATTGCGATTCCGGACCCGATTCCGGTGCTTCGGGTCTGTTCACGTGTCATAACCGCATCCAAAGCAGTCTTTTTGTCAAATCCCGACAGGTCGGGATTCGCCTCGAGCAAATCTACAAGTTCTTTTATCACTGACTCTTTGTCTTTGTTTTCAACCGGTACTTTTACACACTCTAAAGGTAGTATTTGTGTTAAGTTCATATCAGTTAATACCAATGCCATACTTAGATTTCCTTTTTATAACGAACCCTCTAATATACTTAATCTCGACTTTGATTGCAACAACTTTACAAAAAAATACGTCAAAAAAGCGATTTTGGTCTTTCCGGGTTACTGAATTTTTGTGAAAAAGCGGCTAATTGCTTATTCTTGACAGAATAACGGAAATTTATTCTACTTAGGACTATTGCAGAAATTATTGCTGAATTAGTTTACAAAACACCGCCAGCACAGCAACCTGCTGGTTAAACCTCGAATTCTGCTGAAATCTCTGCCCGGTTTTGAAAGGAGGCCGTTATGGCGAAAATGATTTTAACCGCCGTTTTTACAGTTTTGTTGAGCATACTGTTTGGCTGTAATACTGTTGAAACCGGCAATGAAAACCAAAAACCGTCCCCCCCTGCCTCTACTGCGACAGTTGACGCCGCCGAACCGGCTTTTATCAAAAAAACCTACACCTACAAAACCGTTGATGATGTGCACATAAAGGCGGATGTTTATCGCCCCGACGACACAAAACTTCGCCCCGTTGTGGTATGGTTACATGGTGGCGCCCTTGTTATGGGCAGCCGGCAGTACGTCCCCAAAAATATCCAACAACTTTGTCAAAAAGAAGGTTTTGTCCTGGTTTCACTCGATTATCGTTTGGCTCCCGAAGTCAAGCTGCCGGCCATAATCGCTGATATCAGGGATGCATTCGGCTGGATTAACCAGAAAGGACCCAAACTCTATTATGCCGATACTAACAAAATAGTCGTAACAGGCGGCTCAGCCGGCGGTTATCTGACAATGATGACCGGTGTCTGTGTTGAACCACCACCGGCCGCCCTGGTTGCATATTATGGCTATGGCGACGTTGACGGCAACTGGTACACACAGCCATCAGCTTATTATCTTGAAAATGAGCCGCTCTGGTCAAAAGACGAGGTTTATCAGGCTGTCGGCGGCAAAGTTCTTACAGGAACCACTAATCAGACTACGCCAACTTCCCGGCAGCGCAGCAACTACTACCATTACCTTCGTCAGCATGGCCTGTGGACTAAAGAAGTAACCGGTTTTGACCCCGAAACCGAGCGCAATAACATAACACCGTATTGTCCCGTGCGCAACATCTCCTTTCGGTATCCGCCGATTATGATGCTTCACGGTACCGATGATAATGACGTGCCGTACGAAAAGTCCGCAGAGATGGCCAAAGAACTGGAACGACATAACGTCCCTAACGAACTTATCACAATTCCGGGTGCTGGTCACGGCCTGCAGGGCGGAAATAAAAAACGGGTCGACGAAGCCCACTCGCGAGCACTGGCATTTATTAAAAAGAACCTAAAATGACATTTTTCTTTGCATTTATAAACTGAATAAATAAAATGTTGTTTGTAATTAATGAACCTTTTTTATTTCGGATATAGCTATGGAAAAGGTAAAGCTTTACGATACTACCCTTCGCGACGGCATGCAGGCCGAAGGCGTCAGCTTTTCCCTCGAGGACAAGCTTGCAATCGCCCAATGTCTCGATAACCTTGCAATTGATTACATCGAAGGTGGATATGCCGCTTCTAATCCCAAGGAGATGCAATTTTTTACCGAAGCGGCCAAACTCAAGCTGAAGAATTCAAAAATCGCAGCTTTCGGCAGCACGCGCAGGGCAGATACAAAAGTCTCCGATGATGCCTCGTTAAAGGCCATTTTTGCCTGTAAGACCCCTACAGCCACCCTGGTCGGCAAAACCTGGGACATGCACGTTACCGATGTGCTGGGCTGCTCACTGGATGAAAACCTGAGTATCTGCTCCGAATCGGTCAAGTACCTTAAAAAGAAGGGGCTGGAAGTAATCTTTGACGCCGAGCATTTCTTCGACGGCTATAAGAAAAATCCCGAATATGCGATGAAGGTTCTGGCTGCCGCTGCCGAGGCCGGCGCTAATATTCTTGTACTTTGCGATACCAACGGCGGTTCCCTGCCGTTCGACGTGCATGAAATTACAAAAACCGTCTGCGAGCAATTCAACTCGATAATTGTTGGTATTCACGCTCATAATGACACCGACTGCGCCACAGCTAATACAATAGCTGCTGTTCAGGCCGGCGTCCGTCACGTTCAGGGCACAATGAACGGGCTTGGCGAACGATGCGGCAATGCCAATTTGTGCACTGTTATACCTAATCTTGCGCTTAAGATGGATTTTGAAGTAATCAGCCCGGAAAAAATCAGAACCCTGACAGAGGTCTCGAGGTTTATTTTTGAGATTGGAAACCTCACTCCTGTAATGAATATGGCATACGTGGGGGAAAGCGCTTTTGCTCACAAGGCCGGCCTGCATGTAGATGCCCTTCGCAAAAATAAACGCACTTACGAGCACATCGACCCGAAACTTATCGGCAATGAGCGGCGGTTCCTCATTTCCGAGCTAAGCGGAAAGTCGAATATCTTAGCTGAGCTTGAAAAGACCAGGATAAGTCAGGACAAGCAGTTAGCTCAAAAGATTCTGACCTCTGTTCAGGAGCTTGAAAATGAAGGTTATCAGTTCGAAGCTGCAAATGCCAGCTTCGATTTACTTGTCAAAAAGCTTATGGGGACATACAAGCCGTTTTTCGAGCTTATAAAATATCATACGACCGTAGAGAAACACGCAGCCGGTGATATGGTTACCGAAGCTACTGTTAAGCTCAAAGTTGACGGTATAACAGAACACGTTGTCGGCGAAGGTAACGGCCCGGTAAACGCGCTTAACGCTGCCTTGAGAAAGTCCTTGGAGAGATTTTATCCGGCTATCCGGGATGTCCATTTGATTGACTATAAGGTTCGAGTGGTAAATGCCCGGGCGGGCACGGCGGCCAGGGTGAGGGTAATAATCGAATCACGCGATAAAACCTCAATCTGGGGAACGGTAGGTGTATCGGAGAATATTATCGAGGCAAGTTGGGAGGCCCTTGTCGACAGCGTCGAATATAAACTGCAAAAAGACACGCAGTGATTCCAACTATCGGGGGGCTTCATTTTGGAGCGGTAAACGACCTGCCTCGCAAGCCTGCTTTGGTTGGCTAACCTAACCGCAGCCGAATGTGGTAGAGTTGCCATTTTAAAAACTTTACAGGTTCATCACAAATTCATATAATTGCAACACAAAAGATTTTGCGTTGAACCTCATGGGGCTATCTGGATAGCTTAAAAGTTATTTTAGCGGCGGTGGTAGTTAGATAGTATTGCAATAAAGATAGTAGAGCTCCGCCGGCGATGACCATTGCGATGATTATTGGGGCGGTGAATGTAAATGACAAGAGAGGGGATTCGAATTTCGAGCCGATCATTCCACCGATAAGGGCCCACGTGCCTGTCAGGCAGCACATTGCCATCATGATTACGGCTGAAAAGATGGCGGTTCTTTTGATGTTTCGGTTGCGTTGTATCTGGCCTGCTTTTGTGCATTGCATTTTGCGTGCAGTGTAAAAACCGGCGACTATTCCTACGCCGAAATTCAGTATCGGTACACCCATGCAAAAACCGAGTGCGCCTATGGAATAAAAGATGTAGAGTGCGATAAGGATTTTGTTGTTTATTCGGTATGCGTTTTTAATAGGTCTTCTAAGAAAGACGGCATCGAGGATTATTCCGACGGCAAGGCCGGACAGCGCCATAGCCATGACGTGCTTTTCATCAAACAGCACAACACTTATGAAACCCCCTGCCGCAAAACAAATCAACGCCAGCGGTGTGCCCAAAAGCATCCATAATATTACTGTCTCGGCTTTTCTTACCAACTTATCCATTCCGTAATTCATGAGTGTCTTGTTCTTTATTTCAACTTGCCTGATGCTGCTGCTAATGCCGCGATAATATCAAAATTATCTTTCAAACGCAAACCACTAATTTAACACCTTGCGGCTGTAATTAGTATAGCTCGTAAAACCGCAAAATTTACAAATTCCTTTGGATGCCTGCATTATTTTCTGGGGCATGGTATGTTATTCTAAGCGAATTTAAAATTAAAAATCTCCCTCTATCTTATCCAACTGTAAAATGCCTTGATTTGCAGAATGTAATATGTCTTCGTAATCATTGAAATCTTTTACTATTCGATTAAACGTCTCTCTGCTCTTTTGGAGAGATTTTAACCTATAGTAAGACCATCCCTTTACCGCTAACGCACGAGCACATACCTCTTTTTGCTGTGGATATTCAGACAAAACCCTTTCTGTCTCATTGATAGCCCGTCTGTAATCTTTTAAATAGTCACAATAAACTGTGGCAATGCCCAATCTTGCTTTTGCACAGGCTTCTTTATTATCAGGAAACCAGTAACATACCGCTTCAAAAGCATTCACTTCCCGTTTCCACTGCCTCTTACCCAAACTCCCCCAAGTGTCAATCGCATATTGCCTCTGCTTCGTTCCATCTTCTTGTTTTTCTATTCTTGGATCGGGTTCAAAACGATACCAGCCTGGGGGAATTCCAGCCTCACTCCAATCACAAGCAGGAAAATGAATGTTGTGCAGCATTAAAATCGCAATGGGAATAAGATAATAAGCATTGAGTACCCCGTGAAGAAATATTGGTGACAAGAGGGTTTTTCTTCTTTCATAAATTAAAACCAATGGAATGCTCATCAGAAAAATGAATAAGCCAACTAATAAGCTGCGAAAATGAAGAATTGCAAAGATTGCTGCCTGCAATAGTACTGCAATAAGCATAGGAAAGCGTGTTTTAAAAGCATTGTAGAGAAATCCTCTAACATATAATTCCTCACAAAATGGGGCAACAGCAATAATATTTATTATTAAAAGAACAATAAAAATATAGCTATTTGGAGCAACTTCCATCCAATGCATTATTCTTGACGTAGGCATTTCTATTTTAAATATCCACTTCACTGTTAGAGTTATCAGACCCATAACCAGAAGAATGATGACTGCAGCTAAAAAAGCCACTAAAAATTCTATCAGTATTTTGGAGAAAGGCTGAGAACGAAAAAGATGCCATGATTTCTTTTTTCTGCATAATACAAAATATAGTAAAATCAACGAAAATTCCTGAAAAAGAATAGCAACCCAAAATATAGGTTGTGCGTTCCATGGACGATAGCGTATAAAATCTAGTCTAACAAAAAAAATGAAAATCAAGATTATAGCCGCTGGAATTGCGACTCCCAAGATTATATTTTTGAGAGGAAAGGGTACTTTTGTAGAATCATATTGTGAACCATTTAGAAGATGTTTATTCATCTGTAATTCCCATATAATATTACACCTACCCAATTACGACACTGATTCTCATTTCCAATAGAATACTAAGTCTTTCTTGAAATTCAAGTTTTCTCGTTAGTTCTTTCCCCTGACACTGCGGTTGTAAAAGTGAGAAAAATCTCTACAGCCAAAATTCAAAAAATCTAACATTGTTCAAGCCATTTCTCCGGACTATATCTGTCGCCTTTTCTCTGCCCGTTCAAAAGCGCAGCCCACCCAAACTACCTATTTTAACATTCTAATCCCCCTCATTTTGAGACCGAAATTTTGCCCGACTCTAAACTACCCATTTTAACACCCATGTCAGAATTAAAAAACTATGTGCTATTTTGTGCGCTTTTTTGCACAAAAACATGTCATTTTTTCGCTTTTTTTTCAATTTTTCCTCTTTTTGTTCTTTTTTTCGTCTTTTTGTTCTTTTTTTCGTCTTTTTGTTCTTTTTTTTGCGTTTTTTTCCCCCGCTTTTTCCCAAGATTGAGCGCGGATTTTCGTTCAACTGCAAGGCTTGCAGTCGCGGCCGAGCGGAGTCGTACTGTAGTACTTTGAGCATCGACCGTCGGCTGCGTAACGCAGCAGTTGGGCGAAAGGACCGCTCAAACGAATCAATTGCGCAAGTATGCACAGGTAAAATGAGATTTTTTCTAAAATTTTTTTACTTCTTTACACATAAGCACTTACAAATTCTGATCTCCTTCAAATCTCACAAATTTTCGACCGAAATGCGCAAGTTCATCCAATTATGGGGAGCGTGTTTTTCCTCTCCCCCTGAAAAAAAATATAATGTCATAGGACTTAATAATATCTACTGAACCACGAACCACGAACTACGAACTCTTTTTTGAAAAAACAAACCCAATTTTCTTTAATATCAAATGAACATAAACTTTTGTTTAACAAAGCATTACAGTATTTTTCGTCTTCTCGAACGCTGCAAAAACAAACCCAATTCAAACCCAATTCAAACCCAATCTCAAAAATGCCGAAATGAACGTAAATTCTGTTAAAACAACGGGATATGTAAATGTACTGCGCCTCCGCCCTCCGGCCAAACAAAGCCAAAACAAACCCAATTCAAACCCAATTCCGCGCTTGCCGTCAAAAGAAAGAAAGCCAGCCGGAAAACTCACAGCTGGCTTCGGAGGAGGGTGATGAGCATAAACTCTATATATTAGGCGTAGTAATCCAGCTAAATGTTGAAAAAACCTGTATTTATGAAGATGAGGGCGGTCAGGGTAGTGTACCAAAAGTGTACCCACAGGGCAGCCTGGCAAGGGAAATATGTTTTTGAATGGTTAATAATTATACCGGCGGACAAGAACCGGGGCATGTACCGAGTTAATCAGTACAGGCCCCGAATTAAACAAACAAGGATTTGTACTAATTTTTTCTTATGGAGACGGCAAATAAATTAAGTTAGCCCGTCACCGCCGGGTATTTTCAGCTGGTAAAGTCTTTTATTATAAGCATTTATACGGGTTATTGAGATCTACATAAGGGTGACAGGAATACAAAAATAAACAAGAGCCAAAAATGAGGATTTTTAGTGGTTACTTAGAAGCCCATTTCTCCTGGCTTTCAGCATAGAGGTCGCGGCCGTAACAGTCATTTATTACTATCAAGGGCATATCCTTTATCGTTAGCTTTCTTATCGCTTCAGGGCCAAGCTGCTCAAAGGCAATGACCTCAGATTGCTGAATGGATTTCGATAACAAAGCCGCCGCCCCGCCGGTAGCGCCGAAATAAACGGCGGTGTGGTCCTTGCAGGCCTGGATGACTTCTTTTGAGCGCTGCCCTTTTCCAATCATAGCCTTGAGGCCTTTGGCAAGTAAAAGAGGGGCGTAAGGGTCCATCCTGTAACTTGTAGTCGGGCCGGCAGAGCCAATGACGGCGCCGGGCTTTGCGGGTGAAGGGCCTACATAATATATCACAGAACCTTTAAGGTCAAACGGAAGCGGCTTATCCTCTGAAATCAGGTCGGAGATCTTTTGGTGAGCGGCGTCTCTGGCGGTAAAAATTGTACCGGAGAGAAGGACCTGGTCGCCGATTTTCATGTTCTTTATAATCTCGTCGGTTAATGGTGTCCGGATATTTAATACGCTCATTTATATTCCTCTATAAGTTTAGTATCAGGGCTTAGAACCTTTATGTTTCCGATTACAAGACATACGATTGGGAGCGTGCGGCATTGCACTGGATATTTACGGCGGCAGGGAAAGAAGCTATGTGCCGCGGGAAAACTTCAATAAACAAATCGAGTGCAGTAACTTTTCCGCCGAGCCCGGCCGGTCCGATACCGAGCTTATTTATCTCCTCAAGCCACTGGATTTCATACTCTGCTATTTTTTTGTCAGCGCTGCGCTGGCCAATCTTCCTTAAGAGAGCTTTTTTGGCGAGGTATGCCACGTAATCAAACGTCCCTCCGATTCCAACACCGACTATAATGGGGGGACAGGGATTTGCTCCGGCGAGGCTAACGGTCTCAATGACAAAGTTTTTTACGCCGTCTATGCCATCGGCGGGTTTTAGCATTTTTATTCTGCTGACGTTTTCGGAGCCGCCGCCCTTTGGGAGGACGGTTATTTTTACCTTGTCTCCAGGGACAATATCAGTATGGATGATAGGTGGGGTGTTGTCGCCGGTATTGGCAGGGTCAGTGAGAGGATTTTTTACGATTGATTTTCTCAGGTATCCATCGGTGTATGCTTCGGCGACGGCCTGAGTTATTGCATCGTAAAGAGAGCCGCCGGTAAAGGACACGTCCTGGCCTATCTCGATATATATAACGGTAAACCCGGTGTCCTGACACAGGGGGACGGATTCGGCTTGTGCGATTCGGGCATTTTCCAAAAGCTGTTGCAGTACCGCCCTGCCGGCGAGAGATTCTTCCATATCGACAGCTTTTTTAAGGGCCTCTTTCATATCATCATTTAATTTCGTACAGGCGTCGAGGCAGAGAGTTTTTACTATACTTTTTATTTTACTTACATTTATCGAACGCATTTTTGAACTCCACATTCGCCATAAAGACACAAAAGAACGACCTTCGGTACATGATTATAGTTTATTTGCATGAAAGATTAAAAACAATATCTGAAAAAACAGGAAAGTTGCAGCAACTAAAAAACCCGAATTTTGTCGTTGACTCGGACGGTAAGAGGACATATTCTTTCATTTACGTTTTTTGTAAAAGCCTTATTACATAAGCATAAGGACAGTTTTCTATGTCAGGGAAGATTCTTTCGCTGATAGAGTTCACATCACTAGACTGGTTCTGGGTTGTTGCATTTGTGTTGGTAATGATTTCGTGCGGAGTGCTGTTTTATCGGCTTGGGAAACGTTCAGAGGCGGAGTTTTTTCTTGCCGGGCGCGGTCTTCCGTGGTGGCTTCCTGCAACCTCGGTTTATGCGACGCATACGGCTACGGACAGTCCAATGTGGATTGGCGGGATGATATACAAATTCGGAATGCGCGGTATCTGGTTTCCGTTTTTTTCGGCGTGGTGTGCGATAAGCGCATTTGTTTCAACGCGGATTTTCCGTCGTTCGCTGGCGATGAGCCAGGCGGAATGGCAGAACCTTCGGTACAGCGGTTTAGGAGCGGAACTATTGCGCGGCTGGCTGGCCGGGTGGCAGACTTTTATGAATATGTTTACGCTGGCGTGGGTGAGCGCTGCAATGGGGAAGGTGGGGACATACCTTTTCGGGTGGCCACACTGGATAGGGCTTGTGGTGTTTACGACAATATGCGCTATCTATGTTCTTAGCGCAGGATACTGGGGGGTTATTATGGCGGACTTCCAGCAGGGAGTTATAGCTTTTATAATAATCACGTTCGTCACCTTCTGGGCGATTAAAGAGGTTGGTGGGCCGTTAACGATAGTCAATAAACTCGAAGCATTAGGTCAAAGCTGGCGGCTCAATCCTTTCCACTTTGACGAAGAATTTCCGTTCGCCTGGTTTATAACACTTTTGATAATGGCGACTGTCGGGGGAATCGGGATGGGTAACTTCATCGACTGGTACCCTGAGGCGCAGCGGATTCAGTCGGCGAGGTCGGTGCGTGATGCAAGTTACTGTATATGGGCGGGCGGCCTTGCGGCCATCTTCAGAAACGGTTTCTGGGCTGTGGCGGTTATGGCCTTTTTTGTGGTGTATCCGAATATCACCGACTCAAAGGCGTACGAGATGGCGTGGTACAGAATAGCGTTCGAATATCTTCCTGTGGGGATGGTTGGGGTGTTCTTTGCGGCAGTTCTGGCCATCCATCTGAGCACTATATCAACATCTCTGAATTTAGGGGCCCTATATGCAACCCGCGACCTTTATCACCACTATATCAATCCACAAGCCTCGGAAAGACAACTGGTTAGAATGGGTCGAATTAATACGCTGCTGATGCTTGTCGGGTGCTTTGTTTTGGGGCTGACGATGAAAAAAATTACAGAGTGGCTGATATTTGCGCTATGGCTTCAGGCGGCGGGCATCTGGATACCTTCGATACTTCAGGTAATCTGGTGGCGGTTTAATTCCTGGGCGTATCTTAGCGCTTGGATTGCCAACTTAGTTATGAGCTGGCTGGTGGTGTGGGTTCTGCCGGCACTCGGTGTTATACCGAAACTGCCGGACTATCAGCAGTTCTGGATGCTGGCGATACTGGTTGGGGTGGTAT
>Ga0307378_10009666_pt1 | contig 12644 bp, 13 predicted proteins | sample UN1MG_FD_202238 | JGI IMG/M metagenome (GOLD analysis project Ga0307378, IMG submission 202238) | Soil microbial communities from Risofladan, Vaasa, Finland - UN-1 | ecosystem: Environmental > Terrestrial > Soil > Coastal area > Acid sulfate soil | place: Finland: Risofladan, Vaasa | collected...
AAGATCACGCCTCCTATGAACGTTCCGACCATGCTTCCCAGCCCGCCCAGAATAATGACGCCAAAGGCGATAATCAGGAGGGCGTTTCCAGTCGTCGGGTTGAACGGAAAAGTTAAACCAAAGAATACGCCGGCTATGACAGCAAGAGCCATGGCGATGCCGAAGGCGATTTGATAAACCCTGTTTGGATTGATGCCCATGAGCTCGGCCGTCTTCCTATCTTGTGATGAAGCCGTAATCGCCTGGCCCAGATACGTTCTTTTTAAGAATTGATGAATCACCACCATCACAACGATAGCTGCGGCAAAATCGAGTATATAGACAAGGGGTATGTAAATATCTCCAATCTGGATGCTTTCGAAGGTATAGTCAGTTATCAGAGATCTGGACATCGGAGTCCATAGGATCTGCATCGCATTTTGGACGACCAGGGCAATGCCAAAGGCAATGATCAAAGCGGCATCGGCCGACATTTTTACCGCTCGATTCAGCAGGAACTTTTCAAGCAGGATGCCCAGCAAAAAGAAAGCCGGGATACCAATGACTAGCCCAAGAATGGGATCAATCTCGAACGTTGAAAGCAGAGCAAAAGCAAGGTAACTGCCCAGGATGACCAGTGTGCCGTGAGCAACGTTGATCACCTTCATGACCCCGAAAACCAACGACAGCCCCAGGGCGATAACGACGTACAATCCCCCCAGCAATATCCCTATTATGATGGGTGAGGCCAGGTCGCTTATAAAGTCCATCGTATCAACAGCTTCCTCGGGTGATCGCTACTCTGAACCAAAGTACGCATTTCTGATCTCCTCCTCTTCCACGAGTTCGGCCGCATCCCCACTGAGAACGATACGCCCTGTTTCTATAAGATAGGCTCGATTGGCTTCGTGAAGCGTTTGCCAAACATTCTGCTCGACCAGGAGGATAGTTATGCCACGAGCTCTAATTTCGTGAAGGGCTTTGAATAAGTCAGTCACAATCAGGGGGCTGAGACCGAGTGACATCTCATCGATAATCATCATTCTTGGATTGGCCATCAATCCCCGGCCAATGGCCACCATCTGCTGCTCTCCTCCGCTCAGCGTCTTTGCCAGCTGATTTTTCCTCGATACCAGGGCAGGAAATAGTTCATAAACCCTGGCCAGGTTTTTATCTCGCACAGCCCTGGCATTTCGGTTATAGGAACCGATAAAGAGATTCTGGGAAACAGTCATTTCGGGAAATAGCTTTCTTCCCTCCGGGACCTGAGAAATACCCAGGCCGACGATGTCGTAAGGGTCCAGGTTCGTGATATCCGTCCCGGCGAAATGGATAGTTCCATTGGAAGGATGTAGGGCTCCAGAAATTGTTTTCAACACGGTGGATTTGCCTGCACCATTGGCGCCCGCGATTGCCACAATCTCACCCTCGATCACTTCCAGCGACAGATTCCACACCACTTGCAACGACCCGTAGCGAACGTCGATGTTTTTCACGTGAAGTAGCGGTTCTGACGACATTTTCTTGACGTTCCTATCCTTGTCCGCTGCCTGGGGCGCCATTCGCTGAGGCATATTCACCCAGATAACACTCAATAACCTTCTTGTCTTTCATGACCTCCTCTGGCGTGCCCGAAGCAATCCTTGTGCCTTCGTTGATGACAAGAATCGAATCAACTGCCTTTCTCATAACATTCATAACGTGTTCAATGAGTATGATGGTGATTCCCGTTTGGCGGATAGCTTCTAGAATCTCTAACATTTGCGGGAGTTCCGTTTCATTAAGGCCGGCGGCCGCTTCATCAACAAGCAGTAAGGATGGATGGGTAGCGAGAGCCCTGGCGACTTCAAGCCGCTTGAGCGCAATCGTTGGCATATCTTTGGCCAGTACATCTTTCTTGTCTGAAAGATCGGTCATCTCCAGCACCTGGGGGACAGCACGTTCGGCCTCGGATTGACTGATTCCCCTACCATACATGGCTGCCACCTTGATGTTCTGAGAAACGGTCAGTTCACCAAAAGGCTGAGGGATTTGGTATGTTCGGGCGACTCCCAGGCGGCAAACTTTATGGGCAGGAAGGCGGGTAATGTCTCGTCCCTTGAATATGATTGTGCCCGAATCCGGCTTGTAGAATCCGCAAATCACATTGACCAACGTCGTTTTGCCAGCGCCATTCGGACCCATCAAACCCATGATTGCCCCGGCTGGCAGATCAAAGGTCACTTCATGGAGGGCAAGCAAACCGCCAAAGCGTTTACTGACGCCATTGATCGATATTATCGGTTCTGCCAACAAGTCACCTACTGTTGTCTAAATCCGCGATCTCAAAACCTGCGGCCGCGACCTGGCTTATCGCTGCCAAATATGTGATTTGATGTCTGGCCCCAGTTCAGAAAGGGGTAGGGCTTGTTTCAGAACAAGCCCTACCGCCAGCTACTTCATGTTATGTGTTTATTCTGGAACCGGGAAGATGAACTTAGACGTGGGATCCAGGTAGTCGTGCTCTGAGTGCGTGATCCCTAAATCCCAAACCCAGGGCTGATCTGTCTTCTGCCATTGGCCAACGAAGAGTGGTATCCAGCTAAAATGGGTATCTGGATCGAACTTGATCTGATAGTTGACGGTTTCCAAATCCGTCGTGGCCATAGCCTCGTTGACGGCGACCGGGTCGAGGGTACCGGCTCTTTCAACGGCATCGAAGAGGACCTGCAAGGGGGCATAGCCATGTCCAATACCGCGGTTTAACGGTTCGCCCGTTTCCTCAATCCATCTGTCCGCCAGGGACTGCGGCGTTGTATCTCCAATGCCGGGTCCTACGTAAGCCGGATCCCACCAGACTTCTGTGCCAACTCCTTGAGGCAAGTCACCGCCCCAGGACTCAACGTCGGTGTAGAATAGGGGCGCCCGGCCGACCATAACAATCTTGGGATTGAATCCCAGTTGCTTGCATTGTCTCCATAGGTTTGCAAACTCGGGACCTGGAACATTGCCCCACAGGATCTCAACTTCGTTGTCTTTCCATTCGTTGCACATGGCCGAGAAGTCGGTTGTCCCGAGGGGGTAAAAACCGAGTTTGTCCTCAACACCAATAACCGTTGCCCCCCATTCTTGCAGGAGACTCGGGAACAAGCCATACCAGCCAATTCCATCGGGCTCATCGGTGGCGAAAACACCGGCGATTTTGTTAGTCTGTTCGCCAAAGTCATCCAAGACCGCGAACCAGGAATCTCTGATGGTGTAACCTGGTAGGCCATACCTGGGATCGCCTTCAGGAGGCGGCGTCGCTATGCCAAAGCCAGGGAACCAGGTGTATGACCACTTTGACTCCGTTTCGCTGCGGGCGCCCATCCAGGGTTCAAAGGGACCACCACCAACGATATGGGGCACACCATGTTTCTCCGCAACCTCAGCGATTGGGATGTGGATTGACGGCGAGGAATCGACCGAATACAAAAGGTCGACATCATCACGCAAGATCAAATCCTCCGCCAGGGTTCCCGACTTAGAGGGATCGCTGGCATTGTCGGCGACGATGTATTCTACCGGAATCTTGCGATCAAACTCCTTCACATAGATCCCCCCTTGGGCGTTGATATCGTCAACGGCCGCCTGGGCGCCAAAGACGCCTCCTTCACCAAATCCGGCAAATATGCCGGTTAGCGGGGCACTGGTGCCAATTTTGATGGTTTCTGGTCCGGCAGGAGCTGCCTCCTCCGGAGCAGCCTCTTCTGGGGCGGCCGCCTCAGGGGCTTCGGTATCTGCCGCAGTCGGCTCTGCAGTATCCTCACCACAGGCAGACAGCGAAATAAGTAAGAGTATTGTAATCAGGATCAATATTGATTTTTTCATTTCTCCCTCTTCCTTTCTTTATCTAAAGAATATACTCATTGTTCCCCGGGTGGCATTGGTCGATTATAAAATCTTATTGCTCCTCCTTTCGCCTATTTCTGCTGCGCCACATAGACAGTGATAAGATAATCGGCCAAACGTTGCCTCGATTCGGCAATGTCGTTTTCTGACCAATCTAAGAATCCCTTGCCGCTCTTGAATCCTAATTCACCCGCCTTGACCTTGGCTTGCAAGGTGGTGGATGGCGTTGGATCGGCATTGATATGTTTCAGGATGTAGTTGTGTATAGCCAGGGTGAGATCAAGACCAACCATGTCGGCGGTCTCTACGGGACCAAGGATTGGCAAGCGCAGTCCAAAGCCATAGCGTATGACCTCATCTACCGTAGCCGGGTCGCAAATGCCCTCATCAACGATGGCGAAGGCTTCGCGCCACAGGGCGTGTTGAAGACGGTTGCCCACAAAACCCGGCACATCTTTGCGCACATAGACGGGATGTTTGCCAACACGCGCCAACAATTCATAGGTGTCCGATAAACACCAGCCGGCAGATTCTTCCGCCTGCACAACCTCCACCAGCGGGATCAGGTAGGGTGGATTCCAGAAGTGGGTGCCGACAATTCGCTCCCGGTGCCGGGCTTTCAGGGCGATCTCGGTAATGCTAATCACCGAGGTGTTGCTGCACAAGATAGTTTCCGCTGGACAAAGCGTATCCAGCTCCACGAATAGACGCTGTTTCAGTTCCAAATCCTCAAAGACAGCCTCAAAGACAAAATCACTGCCTTCGCAGGCAGCTCCTAGCTCAGCCATGACAGTGATATTGTCGAGGATCTGACTGATTTCGGTCTCGAAATCAACCCCCTTTTCCTGCATGTTCCTGAGGTTGGACTCGATCCTCCCTTTAGCCGAACCAAGAAGATCGTCATTGACATCAACCAGCCTGACGGTGTGTCCAAAGACTGCAAAAAGCTGGGCTATGCCATGGCCCATCAGGCCGGCTCCGACCACAGTTATCTGTTCTGAAGTCGACATGGTTTTCCCCTAACCCGCGGTGTAGCCACCATCGACATACATGATGGATCCGGTCATAAAGTCTGATGCTCGTGACGACAGGTAAAGAACTGCCCCGATGAAATCTTCCGGCTCGCCCAGGCGGCCGATGGGGATACGCCTCAAAAACACTTTATAAAATTCCTGGTCGTCAAACATCCATTGGGTGAGATCGGTGCGGAAAACCGTGGGGGCGATGGCGTTAACATTGATGCCATACTCGCCCCATTCGCAGGCCAGAGAGCGAGTCAGAACATGCACGGCGCCTTTTGAGGTCGCATAACCCGTGTAGTTCTTCATGCCCAGCAGGCCGCGGGTAGATGAAACGAGGATGACTTTGCCACCCCGCTTCTGTTCAATCATGACCCGGCCCACCTCCCTGGACATCAACCAGGTGCCTTTGACGTTAACATCCATGATCTCTTCGAATTCCTCGAGTGGGAACTCCGTGATCGGATGGATACGGCTAAGACCGGCCGAAGTAATGAGGATATCAATGCCGCCGAACTGTTTAACAGTCTCCTCGACAATACGTTTTGTGTCGTCGGGATCGGCCGGGTGACCGGCGATATAGGCGGCCGAGTACCCCGCTTCTTGTATCACCGCGGCGACCGGCTCCAGTTTCTCCGCGGTGCGGCCGGTCAGCATTACCTTGACGCCGGCTTTCGCCAGACCTTTTGCACAGGCTTTGCCAAATCCACCGGAAGCGCCGGTAATAAGCGCGACCTTGCCGGTAACATCAAAAAGTGACCTGGTATCTGGAATATCATCCATTGTGCATCACTCCTATTGCGGTGGGTAGGGCATCACGACCAGCATGGTCGCGACGCTATTGGTATCGTTGCGCACCTCTCGGTTTTCATTTGGGCCAATAAAAATCGAGTCCATAGGACCGAGCTTGACTTCTTGATCTTCGAAGGCCATGGTGAGTTCACCTTCGAGTACGATATATACCTTATCCAGTGGGGAGGCATCCCACTCTGCCTTGGCGCCAGGTAGATAATATGAGCAGCCAACCCAGTAAGGGGCTTCGCTACCCAGGTTTTTATGCTGCAAAAACATGGCGTGGCAATTCTCAGTGTGCTTGGGCGGGCTGTACTTAACAGCTTCCTCTAAACGCGTTACCTTCATGGAACTCCTCCTTAAAGACGGAAATTACCCGTTGGATCGACGATGGCGACCATGCGGACGATGCAGCCGTCTCCCTTGACCCAGCGCCAGGGAAAGGCGGCAATGGTTACTCGTTTCCCGGTGACCTTGTCGATATCACCGCCAACATTTTCAAAACCAACAATCCCATTGCCCAATAATTGCCGGTGGCAGGGTTCCCACAAAGCGAACTCCTCCGCTACCTTCTTGCCGGTCTCTTGTTCATACTCCTCGACAACCCAGGGCAGGATTGGCCCGCCAGGTCCGTGAGGTCCGATGGCCGTGGCCAGGGGATGATCCAATGCTTGCTGGTCTACCCCGACCGCTTTGACGCCCTTTTCCTTGAGCCATTGCCCCGCTTCGAGGTATAGGCCAGGTGAGTAGCAAAAATATTTAACACTGTCCCCCCAATATTGGTGCCAGCCGGTGTTGATAATTACGATGTCTCCGGCTTCGATCTTGGGCTCGGCCTTTTCCAGATCCTCTGGGGTGATCTTTTCCCACTTCCCTTTGGGGATAGAAACGACGACGGCCGTGCCAAAGAAACGATCGAGCGGGACCTCATCCATGTAGGGCATCCCCTCGATGACATGCGCCGGGGCATCGGTGTGGGTGGTGCAGTGCATGAAAGTGGTGATTTGCTGAGAGAGGACGCGGGATTTGGCGTGGTAGTGAAAGCGTTCGATCTTAACGTCGGGGAAATAGGGCCACAGGGGTACCTTATCTCCCCAAGGGTGGCTGAGATCGTAAAACTGCAAACTATCAGTGGAAGATGGCATCGTACTCAATCTCCTTTCGATATTTGGCCAGACAGGGTGCCCGGGCAGGTTATTATTTTATTATTCAAATCCTTTGATTCTGCGTTATCTGGTTCTTTTTACCTTCGCACGTATTCGATAAGCTTGCTGCCAACGTTGCTCACATGGTTGTACATGACTGTGGCCGCAGCCTCGGCATCGCCTCGTTGGCAGGCTTCGATAATTGCCCGGTGCTCAGCTTGAGCCTGGGGCATCCCTCCAATTTCGGTAATGAAAGCGACCAGGTAGTGTTGCGTGCGGTAACGCAACATACTGGTGAGTTCGCACAGATGACGTCTACCAGATGCACCATACAGCGTTATATGGAAAGCATGATTCAATTTAATCAGAGTAACCGAGTCGCCAAGATGGCTATCCATCTGCCCAAAGTATGAGAGTAATTGGGACAGAGTAGCCTCTGTCATTTGGGGAACTGCAAGACGCGTTGCCATTGCCTCAAGCGTTGCCCGAATATCGTAGATATCGCGCAGATCATCGGCGCTCAACTGGGTAACAATGGCGCCCCTGTGAGGGAAGATGGTCACCAATCCCTCGGCTTCTAAGTCACGAAGCGCTTCCCGGACAGGCGTCGTGCTTACGTCAAAGCGCGCCGCAATCTCTTCCAGGCGAATATTTTGACCCGGGACGATTTCCCCCCGGAGAATATCTTCACGGAGATTGTCGGCAAGTGAGCTTTTTACAGTACGAGTGATATTGAGGGTCATGGTTTACCCATCTATTTGATATTTTGTCAAATATCAGATGTCAAAATGATAGGTAAAAATTGTGGCGGTGTCAAGGTCTTTGCAGCTAATTTTGTTATTCTTCGGCAAATCTGTCGCTTTCGGAGAGAGTGCCTTTGGGTAACAAAGAAAAGAAGCGGTTGACGGAACGGGACTCGGCGGTAGCGTGATGGATGATTAGGAAGGGTAGCGCCTAATCCCAGAGCTCGCGCCGGATGCCGCTTTGCTCAACCCACTAGATCTCGCTGGCGAAGCGGTCGATGAAATAGCGGTCGTGCAGCACGGCCAGCACGGTCCCTTTAAAGCTACTCAGGGCCTCTTCAAAGCTGGCGCGGGCGGGGATGTCCAGGTGATTGATGGGCTCGTCCAGCAGCAGCACATTACAACCGGCCAGCACCATTTGGGCCAGGGCCAGGCGGGACCGCTGGCCGTATCTCAACTGGCTGTTGGGCTTCAGCGGTTCCTCGCCGGTGAATATAAAATAGGCGAGGAAGTTGCGGGCGGCCGTCTCATTATCAAAAGCCTGCCGAACGGTTTGCAAGGGGGACAAGGCGGGATCAAGGCCGCTCTGTTCCTGGGTCATGTAGCCCAACTTCATACTGGGTCCACGCTCTACCCGGCCGGCCAGCCTCGTAGCCCAGCTGGAGATCGACCAGGCTCAACACCGATTGGCCCAGATGGGCTGTATCGGCCAGATCAAGGCGTATACTCCGCGATTGGGACGGTTTTTCCACCCGCTCACCTGAATCGAGGTAGCGTTCCAACTTTCGCTCCCGGGCCTTCGATTTTTTAGCCACTTTTTTGGCGGTGGAACGCTGGTACTCCTTATATCCCTTTAGCTTCATCTTCTCGCCGCCAATACGTACGGAACTGGCTTCTCGCTCGGTGCGGGCTGCCTGAGCTTTGGCTCTTAGAATATCCTGCTTGACCCGGCGGATTTCCCCTTGCAGATCGTTGTAAGTCGTCCACTGCTTTTCTCGAGCCAACGCTAGCTGTTCCCGGTAAGCGCTGTAGTTGCCGTCATACTCTTGTAACGACTGCTGGTGGGGGTCGATTGCCAGAATCCGGTTGACGGTGCGGTCGAGGAAGGTCCGGGCGTGGGAGACGATGAGCACGGCCCGGCCGGTATCGGCCGTGTTGATGCGCTGCAGGAGGGCATCGTACTGGTTCTGTAGCCGGGCATCGTCGGGTTCGCCGGCCAGGGCCTGGGCCAAGCGGGCCAGTTCCCTCTCCAGCACCGTCACGTCGCCGGCCGCCCGGCCGACCCTGTTGGCCACCGTGGTCGCGCCATCAGCAAGTTTTCGGGAATCGTGATTCCAGCCTTATAGTCCAGTGAAACTGGTTCATGCGATCTGCGGCCCAGCCATATTCGAACCGGCAATTTGGCTTGTGATGGGTCCCATGCATTTCTTTATTTAATTTGTTGAAAGTTCAACACCTGGTGAGGTAAATTGCGGATGGAATTCAGGGATGCCTTTAAGCAAAATCCAGAGCCCGATAACAAACTCAAAGGGGACATAGGGCAAGTAGAGGATGAAGGGAAGTTGATAGTCAAAGATAGCGACCAATGTTCCGACCAGGAGCGGAAAAATGGTAATCAAGCCCCAGAGGGACAAAGCCCGCGGAACAAGGCCTGATTTGTTGAGCAGATAATAAAACAGGATACCGCCCAGGCAGAAAGCCAACATATGCAATGTATCGCCCACAAAATCCATCGATTCAAGAGCGATATTGGCCAAGGGCAGTAAAGCTTCGGGTTGTCCTGCACTGAGGTATTCCTGACTGAGGGGTAACAGAGAATAAGTCGCGATTCTACTGGATGCCAGCAGCCCCGCTTCTAAAATATAAAACCCCAGGGCAACCAGGGCAATTTTTTCGTTCAGTTCCCTGAGAGTTAAAAACAGAATGGCTCCCAAAAAGATGACGCCGAGGGCGGTGAGCATGTCCGCCAAAATATTGATCTGCAACAGCCAGGGCTCTTCTGCAATGTTGAGCAGGGTGGCGCTGATATTTTCCGGCACATACCAGGCCGGTTTTATGAATAATCCGCTGGCGAAAGAGGTGATAAATTGGAGCAGAAATGCAAACCCTAAAACTCTGGAACTTTTTTGTATGATGTTCATGTTTTGCCCCGTTTTTCCATTGTGTTTACGCTTTCTTCGAAAATCACCATGCACGCTCCTTATTTAATAAGTCGAATATTCTGCCTGCTATGCTACCATCAACACTGACACCAGCCAACGAATGTTGGTCATCGTCACCTATGGAGCGACGGCAGTCTTGTTGTTTCAAACGCCCACGCAGTACGGCAGCGATCGCTTTCGCCAAATCTTCATTGACCATTGGGAACGCTGGTGGGATTATCGTCAGGAAGAAATAATGGCTGACCAGCAGAGCTACGTGGAGAAAACGGTCGAAAAGATGATGGGGTGTCGTAACCCCCAATGTGGCTACGCTCGCTATGTCTGCCCAAAGTGTTACGAAGAACGGATTGTCCCCTTCTCCTGCAAGACCCGGTTCTGCCCTTCCTGTGGGAAAGTTCGCACCGATGAATGGGTTAATCGCATCTCCCAGGAACTATTGGATGTCCCTCACCTGCATCTTACCCTCACCATTGCTAAAGAGCTGCGCCGCTACTTTGACCGTGGCCGCTCTTTACTGAAACTGTTGCTCACCACAGCCGCCGATGCTGTCCGTCGGGTGATTGCGGTCACTTGTGGGGACATACGGGTAGGTCTGGTTTACACTTGCCACACTTTTGGCCGGGATTTAGTTTTTAAGCCGCATGTCCATTTAATCATGACCAAAGGTGGTCTCGACAAAGATGGGGGTTGGGTTGACATTGATAGCATTCCTGGCGGCAGACTGGCTGCCACCTGGCGTTACCTGTTGTGCAAACGCCTGCGCCAACTCCACCCGCATGATGGTCAGTTGCGCCGGCTTATCGACAACCTCTACCGTAAACGGCGGGGGCTTCAGGTTTACACAGATAGCTTCTACCCCAAAGGTGTGGCCGCCGCCTCTTTCATTGGCCGTTACATGGGGCATCCTCCACTGGCAATGTCTCACCTTACTCTACTATGAGGGCCGGCAAGTGCGCTTTTGGTATAGGGAACAGCTACTGGCCTACGGCGCGATGTCGCTCTCTCTGCGCTCGATTTCATCTCCCTCATCGTGAAGCACATCCCACCCAAAGGCATGCAACTCATGCGTCATGCCGGCCTCTATGCCCGCAACACCAAAGCTAAATGGGCAGAAAAGGTGCGGCTGGCCCTGGATGCCTTTCGCCGTCAGTTTCCCCTCTTTGACCTCAACCCCTTTGCTAAATCCTTTGACCCGCTCACCTGGCGCGAACGCTTCAAAGCCAGTTTCGGCCGTGACCCTCTCCAATGTCCCAACTGTCAAACCATTATGGAATTGGTTGAAATTTGGGAGCCGGAGCGTCGCTACATTTGGATGAAACGCTGGTTAGAAACTCATCGCCGCCGCAAACTAGCCGCTGACGCTTTACGCCGCTTATTGGCCGCTCGTCCCAAAAAGTATAAGCAACTCGGTTTCGACTTCCTGTGAATTAGGTTGCCTCTCTGTTTCTCCCCCGCTGTCCGTTCCACCATTCTCTTCATCAACACCCGGACAGCTATTTCGGCCTGCCTGCCGCCGTCAATTCAGGTTTCTTGGGTTCCTTGCATCGTGGAAATAGCCTGGAAATCTGGCCCATTCCTTGCCCTTTTGCTGTTCGCCTGTGCCCTCCTTACTTCATGGCCGTTATTGACAATGTATAATATCCTAGACATGGACGAAACCCTGGGGCAGGTAGCCCAGCCGCAGACCTGGGCCGCGGGCGACATGACCGGCGTCAGCAGGCTCATTCCCGGCGATGGTCCGTAGCAAGGTGCTCTTATCGCAGCCGTTAGGGCCAACCAGGCCCACCCGATCGCCGGCATTGATATTAAAAGTAACGTTTTTGAATAGAGGAGTCAGGGCGAAGGATTTCGCGAGTTGGTGTACAGTAAACATATTCACCTCCAAAAAGGTTCACATAGGTTGGACCATAGGGATCGTTACGGGTTTCGTCCCGTCCCTGGGTCAACGATAGAACTCGTTTGGTGGTAAATCAGTCCGTCATTCCGTTCCAGCCTCGCTTGTATTGATACACTCCAAGGATACCGAGGCCGCCCCTGCTTATACAACGGACTCCCAGAGTGACCAAGCTGAATAAGCCGGCTCAGCTCTGCCCGGCGTCATATTTTGACGGGGAAATTAAGCAGTCATAATATCACGGTGGATCTTTAATATTATTTGTTTGAATATGGTTTAGCACCACAACACACAACGAGGCATTCTAACCATGGAAAAGCGACGTTTGGGACAAACGGAAATTGAGGTTACCGCCATTGGGCTGGGGGTGATGCAGTTCGCGGGCGGTAAGGGGCTGTTCGGGATGGGGATGCCCGTTCTTTCCGGGGAACAGATGAATACCATTGTCAAGACGGCCCTAGACGGCGGCATCAACTGGTTCGACACGGCCGAGATGTACGGCCGGGGTCGATCGGAACGGGCGCTGGCCAATGGCCTGAAAGCGGCCGGCATTGAAGCCGGACAGGTTCAGATAGCTACGAAATGGCTGCCGCTTTTACGGACGGCCGCGAATATCAACCGGACCATCGACCGGCGACTTCATTTTCTGGATGGCTACCCTATCGCCCTTTATCAAGTTCACCTGCCCTGGAGTTTTTCGCCGCCAGAGGCCGAGATGGCGGCCATGGCCGGCCTGTTTGAGGCGGGTAAGATCCGGGCTGTCGGGGTGAGTAACTTCAGCGCCGGTCAGATGCGCCGGGCGCAGACGGCGCTGGAAAAACGCGGTCTGACCCTGGCGGCGAACCAGGTTCATTACAGTTTGTTGCAGCGGGGTATTGAAAGGAATGGTGTGTTGGAAACGGCCAAGGAGCTTGGGGTGACCATCATCGCCTATACACCCCTGGAGAAAGGGGTGTTATCGGGCATCTATCATAAGGATCCGGCCTTACTGGATCAGAAATCTTTGTTCCGGCGCAGTTCGATGCGCCGTCAAATTGAGT
>Ga0307378_10009671_pt1 | contig 12640 bp, 13 predicted proteins | sample UN1MG_FD_202238 | JGI IMG/M metagenome (GOLD analysis project Ga0307378, IMG submission 202238) | Soil microbial communities from Risofladan, Vaasa, Finland - UN-1 | ecosystem: Environmental > Terrestrial > Soil > Coastal area > Acid sulfate soil | place: Finland: Risofladan, Vaasa | collected...
GCTAGACCCTCGAGATGTCATTCACTTTACATTTGAGCGTGAGCCTGACTTCCTATTTGGTAAGCCTCGTACCTTGGGCGCCATTGAGGATATCTCAGCTCTTCGTCGTATCGAGGAGAATGTCGAAGTACTCCTGCAGAAGTATCTGTTCCCACTCTTCCAGCTAACAGTCGGCACGCCTGAGGCGCCGGCGCAGTATCTACCAAGTGGGCAGTCAGAGGTCGCAGTCGGCCGGATGATGCTCGAGGAGATGCAGCAGGAAGGAATGCTAATCGGAACAGAGCGACATAAGCTCGAAGTCGTTGGCGCCAAGGGCGCAGCGATGGACGCAAGCAAGTATCTTGCTCACTTCAAGAGTCGTGTGATGACCGCACTGGGTGTAAGCCCACTTGATATGGGTGAGGGCGATACTGCTAACCGTTCTACCGCAGATAATATTTCACAGAACCTGAAAGAGCGAGTCCTTGATGATCAAGGTGAGTTCGCCTCCCAGGTTGTACAATTCATGGTTGCCGAGCTCCTTATGGAGCACCCGGATGACATTAGCGTACCACGCAGCCTGACGAAGATCAAGCTTCACTTCCCAGAAGTGGACGTTGACAACAAGATCAAGAAAGAGAACCACGCCACCAATCTATGGAATAATGGTGGTCTTACAGAAGACGAGTATCGTGCAGAGCTCGGTAAGCTCCCGATCGATAGTGATGTTGAACGTTCGAAGATGAAGCATAGTGTGATTGATATCCCGCTAGCTATTATCTCTGCGGTTGACGAGCCATTCAGTAAGGAAGCAAAAGCTGCAATCAAGGCACGTACGTCTGCAGATGTCGCTGGCGCCTCCGCGGGGCCAGCCACTAAAACTAATCAACCGGTCAAGTCTAAGCCTGGAACAGGCGTCAAGGGCAAAGGCCGTCCAGCAGGATCCAAGAAGGCAGGAACTCCAGCCTCGAGGGCTCCACAAGCAGCGACTACACCAACCAATCAGCATGGGACGAATCCTGGCCCCACAAAGGCCAAGTCGAATCTCGAGCGGGAGCTGGTGGGTGTGCGCCTATCTAATTTTATTTCTGTCGCCTGTGTTACAGATGACGTCGAAGAGCTCGAAATCTCAGCAAATGAGCGTTTTGAGGATGCCGATCTAAATCGTATACTCAAAGACACCATTTCTGGACTAGATTGGAATACTATAGATAGAAGTGAGCGGCGTTCTACCCTGATCGCCGAACTCATGGTGCATGCGGATCGCTTCAAAGAAGACGAGGAATCTGATGATTAAAAAGACGCCTAATGGCCTCTATATCAGTGATGATCTCACTGTAGATATGAGCCGGGTCAAGCCCGAGCTAAAAGATAAGTTCGTACAAAGAGTACGGGACTTTGAACAAGCGGGGCGCGTTGGCGTTGCTCCTAAGCTCGTAGTTTCCGTGGCAGCTACCCATGCTGGCATTCCTACTGGAAATATGGCTTTTTATACTCCTGACCGGATGAAGCAGGGACTTCCGAGCTTTACAGATAATTTCGCCAAACCGGTCCTTTTGCATCATAATGACATGATGGATCCAGTGGGGCGGGTACACCGCGCCACCTATCAGGACCTCTCTCATCTATATGTAGAGCCAATGCAGGCGTTCAAAGAGCGCTATGGTGGGGTCGTCTTCACCGATGCAAAGGTAGACCTCGAGAAGGCCTTTGATCAAATCGACTGGGTAGTCGAGAATATGGTCCCCATGAAGGACTATGTAGGCATGGGCTACGGTGAGCTGGACCTCCATATCACCGATGCTGAGGCAGCTGAAAAGATTGTAGATCAACGCTATCTTACTGTAAGCGTTGGGTTTACCACTGACAGTATGTATTGTTCAAACTGTCACCAAGACTGGGCATCCGAAGGATTCTGTGAGCATGAACGTGGCAAGCTCTACGACGGCAAGCAGACCCTAGTGATTCCTGGAAAATTTAACTACGAGGAGATCTCGTGGGTAAATAGTCCCGCCGATACCGGCGCGACAGTTCTTTCTGTATCAGAGACACCGAGTCTGGCCGACGACACCGCCAATGACGAATTTTTGGAAACTGTAGTAAATACACAGGATTCAGTTTGTCAGCCCATACTATATAGCGTAATGGACGGTACCGCGACGCGCCTTGACTCCTTTAAACGAGTAACGCCCGAGAGGGCGCAGGAGGTTATCGACGTGGACAAGAAGGAAGATAACACTCAGCCAAAGGCGCCCGAATTGGTCAAGGTAACAATCGACGATGTAGAGGTCGAGTTTCCGGCCGCGGCTTCGGACCTGCTTAATACTGAGGATGCCAAGCACGAGAACTATGTAACCGACGAGGTGGACGGCCACAAGCATCGGATTATCATCGACCCAGCCACAGGCAACGGATACACAAGCTATGACACGAGTCACAGTCACAACGTGGTAAACCGTATTGTTGAAGAGGGCGGCGATGGTGATTACAACGACGAAACAGGAAAATTTGTAGTGAAGAATCCACACAAGCACGAACTAGATAATAAAGTTGCCCCTCTAACAGATGAGAAAGAAGAAGTCGCCGAGACCCCTGAGGTTGAGGTAGCTGAAGTCGAAGACGCAAAGAAGAAGTACAAGAAGGTCTCCGATGAGGTAGAGGGTGAGGATGAAATCGAGCTCGAAGATGGTGCTGATGTACCTGAGGGCTATGAACTTGTCGAGGTAGAAGACTCTAATGCAGAGCCTACAGAGACAGAGGTTGATCCTCGAGAAGCGATCGAGAACGATCCTGACATGACTGATAGCCAGAAGGCACGTAAGCTCTTTGAGCTTTCGAAGCAAGAAAGTAATGAGGTCACGCCGGCTGAGCTCGAGGTTGTAGAGGTTGAGCTAACTGATCCTACGAATGAGGATGCCAAGATTACTCTAGCGTTCACATCTGAGGAAAGCTTCAAGGAGAGCTTGGGTGCAATGACACCTGAGGCAATTGAGGCCAACAAGGAGCAGCTCGAGGCAGTATGTGCAGTATTTGGCACAGAGCTTCCCACTATCGAGGTAGAGGATGCTTCTGGCATTCCGCTAACCAAGGCAGAGGCGGCGGCCAGCGTTACTAACCTATTCAATAACATTAACAAGGACTTCGTTGACAAGCTCATCGAAGGACTTAACGGAATTGCTGATGATGCAGAGCGCAAGGAGATTGCAGCACATATCGTAGATCGGATGATTGCCGATGCGATGTTTGTAGACATCTTCACTGAATACAATGCTCTTCAGAAGCAGCTAGAAGATACCCGTGCGAAGTTGGCGTCCGTCACAAAGGCGAACCGAGACTTCTACGCAGGTAAGCAAGATGATCTGGCCAGAGTTGTAGTTGCTCTAAAGGTTGCCCTAAAGAAGCCTGAATTTGTTGATCTCGACGAAGAGGCTCTAGTGGGCAAGACGAAAGAACTTAAAGTTCGCTCCGTCGACAGCCTGCAAGACAGCCTCAGTGATCTGATCAACGAGTTCTCTGAAACAGACATCGAAGTAGACCCCAATGCAGTGCTCGAAACGCCGGTTGAGCCTGAGGTTGGAAAAGTTGTTGAGAAAGACAGCACAAACCGGCAAGACATGGAGATTTTCGAGGGCATGAGCGATCGGCAATACGCTGACGCAGTCCGTCTCCAAAATCGCTTCAAGTCAAGAAGCTAAGACAAAGAGGATAGAAAAATGGCACTAGATACCTATAATCGGTATAGTGGAACTGGACGTCCCGTGGATGACATGGGAAATACCACTCCTGAGATCGAAGTCAGCGAAAGCGTTCGACCCTGGGGTAAGTTCCTCCCTGCGCCGTATCTTCCTGTTGGTCGTTTCGATGTGCACAAACGTGCGAACGTTGTACTCTCCGTGGGTACACCGGTCGGCTTTGATGCAGTGGGCAGCCTAGTTCCAGCCGGTATTCCGGATGGACATACGTTCGAGTATGACTCGGATGACTACCGCACTGGCATGTATGCCACACGAAGCGCAGCAAATGGTACTGCAATCACTTCCGCAACTACAGAAGCCAAATGTGCACAGGGTCTCCTGGGCGTATCTGGACTCGCGGCAACAAGCGTTGATAAGTTCGTCCGCCCTGTCGGCGTAACTTCCTACAACGTGTTCTCGCATGAGGGCGGCGTGTCTTTCACGACATGGCCTTCCTACTCGCTAACCTACGATAAGCCCCTAAACTACGCTCAGCACAACACGATGGCCCAGGATCTAGTTGCAATTACTTGCGATTATTGTCTCCTGGTACCGTATGTTGAGGGTCGTAACCTACTGGGTCCTAACGTCAAGGTATGCGACAACACCGCAGGTGGTGTCGCTGCTCTGAGTAAGGTAGCCAAGTCTCACGTGTTCTGTCATGATGAGCTAATCGTATCCGGTGCGAAGAATATCCTTACATCTGGGCTATCACTCGCATTCGTAAGTCCATCATGTGGTCTATCCATCTCTGGCGCTGGCCTAACAACTCCTACAGATGGTGGTGTCACTGGTTCGATCACTGCAGCTATCTTTATCGCTCCTGGCGATTCGGTTGGTAGTGCTGTTGATTGCTCCGTCGCAGGAATGCACATTTTGTATTCCGCTTCCACTGAAAAGTACATCGTACTACGCAATTCCATAGACTTCGCCACGCAGGACTCGTCCGCTCTTACTGGTGGCGCAGGCACCGGCATTCTGACGTCTGGTACATGGAAGTGGCTGCTTGAGACTCCTCTCCAGCCTGGCGACTTTGTCGTTGCACGTCTTGGCAAGTTCGTCAAGTTCGTCAAGGGTCGGCATGATGTCGATGAGATCGCTGGTCAGATTCTGGCTGTCGATAAGAACTTCCAGGACAAGAGCTACTTGTCTCGCGTAAAGTCTGCTTACGAGCGGGCAACGTCTCCGAGCGATATGATGCCCGGTTCGGCCACGCGCGGTATTCCTTTCAACCTACACATGGTAACAGACGGCGCCTGGCGCCAGTATACCAAGCTAGAGGATCTTGCCGGCACGACTCTGTCTTCGACAGGTTTTGACGCTCCGCTCCTTCGCCTGGTCACCATCAACCTACTCAAGTAATCGAGAGGGGCGGGGTTAATACCTCGCCCCAATAAAGAGGATTAACGATTATGTATACCAAAGTACTCGACGCCTTTAATGGTAACGAGGAAGCTGCTAGTAAAGCGATTGCACAGCAGTCGTCTATCTGGCGTGTTGGTCGTGACCTCACTGGCGAGCTTAAGGGTAAGGTGAAGATGAAGGATGCGTTGGCACTTGAAAATGCCACCATCGTAATTCCTCATGTTATGTCCCAGTTTGTCAAGGAGGGTACGGAGCCAATGCTAGTTGGTACTCGTCTGCTTCAGCGCATTCAGTACGAGCCTGGCCTCCAAATTCAATTCCCGGCGATCGGCGCCCTCTATGCAGAGGATGTCGCTCCTGGTCAGTCGCTCCCTGAGATCACTCCGGATCTCGGCGGGCAATCCACCAACGAGGTGAAGGTCGGAAAGTCCGGTCTCGCCATCAAGCTGTTTGATGACATGATGCGCTTCTCGCAGTATGACCTCGTCGGCTTCTGGCTCCGTCTCGCTGGCAACGCGCTAGCACGTCACAAAGAGAAGAAGATCTTTGAGTTCATCAATGCGATGGGCACTGTCGTCTTCGACAACGTGACACGCACCAGCGGTCTTACTGGTAAATACACCTCGGGCCGTAACTCCTTCGGTACTCTCAATGGCTCCATTACGATGGATGACATTATGGAGATGTACACCACCGGTCTAAACCAGGGATTCATCATGGACACAATCCTGATCCATCCTCTGGCATGGCTAATGTGGCTCCGCGATCCTGTTCTGCGTGCTTTCCAGCTGCAGTACGGTGGAGGCGCATGGTGGAACACTTGGCAGGGCGATCCTAAGGGCAAAAACGAACTAGCTTCGTTCAGTCCTCTAGGTGAGGGCTCTGGTCGTTCGGACAATCCGCCAGCTGACGCTACGGATGCTCCTACCGCAACTCCGGTTGGGGATCTCGATCAGAATATCGACGCAAGGCCTCAGCCTCCGTCGTACCTCGGCCTGTCCTTTAACATCATCCCCAGCCCGTTCGTACCGTTCAACGTGTCGAACAACACGGCTGACATCATGATGTTCAACTCCGCCAACTTGGGCGCCCTGATCGTAGATCGGGATCCTCGAGTCCAGGAGTGGAAGGACCCGCTACTTGACATGACTAAGCTGCAGATCTCCGAGACCTACGGTCTTGCTATCTACAACGAAGGCCAAGCCATCGTTACAGCTCAGAGTGTCAAGATCGCTCGTAACCTGGTATCTGAAGAGTCGGTCACTCCTTCGCTTTCGATCTCTGGTGCGATGCAGGATCCTGCTGAGGCTGGATTAGGCTCTCCTCTATAACCTATAGTTGAGAGGCTACCGCCTGACACACGAACCATAGGGGCGGGCGGTCTATAACCGCCCGTCCCTTTTTTCTTTCTTAGGAGACAGATATGATAGAGAATGCTGAAGCTAAAAGGGCAAAAGCTGCAGCTGCTTGTAGGAAGTGGTACGGTAAAAACAAAGCCAAAGAATGGCGCCGGCAACTACTGAAGAACTACAAGATGACTTCAGAGACTTACGATAGGATACTAGCTAGTCAAAATAACAAATGCGCTATTTGTGATGTTGATCAGTCAGAGTTCACAAGAGCCTTGTCTGTAGATCATGATCACAATTGTTGTGAAAGTAAACCTACTTGTGGTAATCGCAATAGAGGGTTGCTCTGTAGAAAATGCAACCAAGCAATTGGACTCCTAGGTGACAATCCAGATATAGCTCAGAAAGCAGCATTGTATCTTTGGTACAGTGAGCAAGATGAGGTAGCGTCATGTGGATAGTTTTAAATCCCAAAAAGGCACATAGGTTTACGTCAAAGGGCATCAACCTTCATAAGGGCGCGCCTACTGCTTTCGTTAAACCTGACACAGATCAAGAAACAATGATGGCCATCACCCGGGCAATTGGTGAAGGCAAGGTCCTACGCATTCAGGGAAATGAAATACAGGGAATGGTTATTCCCAATCAAGCAAAAATTGGTGGTGTGGATACGGAAGATACAAAAGCCGTAGTTCGCACCCAACACGTCCGCGATGAAAACGGTAAGATCCTTTCAACCGTTATTGTAATGCCAGATGAAGACGGTAATGTGAAGAATGCCAAGCCCAAGCAGGCTGGCGTTATTCTCACTGGCATTAGCCAAACAGATCGCGATACAGACGAGGATAACGAGGAAGACTAATGGCTCTTCAAGTACCAGTCATTTCAGGCGTATCGCCGGCTGTAAATGATACCGACGTAGTTCTCAGGCCTACAATCACAATGGTGGTTGGCGGGCAAAGCCTTGTCGATCCTCTTACATGGGGCTCGCTAACGTTTGCCCTTTATGGTCCTGGCGATGTAGTGCTCGAGTCAGGTCCAGGTAGCATCCTGAACTCTGGTCTTGCAGATGCAGCGTATCCTCTACTAGACGGTCCGCTTCGTCGCGATCAAGTAGCCGGCTCGTACACGGTTATGATTAGTGGTGCGAATGGAACTCCAAGTGGACTAGATACCGGCTACGTTTCAGGCCTTATGGGTACTGGTGGCAATCTCGCTCTTCTACAGTTCGCTCCTAAAGTAGCACTTCTACCTAACACAGAATATACAGCTGTTCTAATCGGTGATGATAGCGTAGGCCTATTCTACGGTGGCGATCGTCGATTCGAAGGGCTCACAAGCTATACAAGTCCTAGTGGCTTTGTGCAAACTAGCAGTGGTATCAACACCGGTTCAACTAGTGGCTTTATCCGAGTTGCACATCCTTATAGCAAAACACTCGCAACTAGCAAGTATGAGGCCGCTACTGGCTTTAACGATACATACACAATCGCAATAACCTCAGGGCACAACACTGTAGCAAGACAGGGTATGGCAGTCTCTGGGTTCAAATATCAGTGGTCCCAATCATCTAGAACAGGTGCATATGACGTAACGGTAAGCGGAAGTTCCGATCGTCATAATTTTGGTAATGGACTACAAATCGACTTCTACGGAACATTCGCCTCAGGCGAAGTTCATCAGCTGAGTGTCTACGCGCCAAAACCAATGGCGGCATCTCAGGTATGGAAGTTTAGCACAGGCGCAATTAGTCAGTTTGATACCCCACCAACAGTACCGGGAAATATCTCTGTTGTAATCGACGAGACAGCAGGTGGTGGGTTTGGCGTTGATACACTCGCACAACTATCTGGATCACAGTTCTACGTAATTGGTAGCGACCCTGCACATCTAGAATTTGATGTAGCAACTAGCACTACGTATATTGAGCTCCAGTTTAACAAGCCAATAAGTTCAGGGGTACATGCTGTAGGTAATGTTGAAGTTACTTCGACACCGTTGCTAGGAATTCCTACGCCAACTGCAGCTGCTGCCGTTACGCCGACACGACTTGAAACGTCGGGCGCATTCCTGAAAATCTTCTTGCCATCTTAAGGAAACAACATGCCAATGACTAACGAAGAACAGCAAAAACAAAACACGAAAGAGCACGAGCGCATTGAAGCAACTCTCCTTCGTATTGATAGAACTTTACATGGAAATGGAAAGGAAGGGTTAGTAACCACCGTCGCCAAACACAGCGATAGCCTTGGTATTCTGAGACGATTTCTTTGGGCGGGGCTAACATTCCTGCTAACAATCGGTAGTGGTTTTGCTTTGGCAATGCTGATATAAGAGGTAGATATGGGAATATTCGCAAAAATCGGTAGCGCCCTAGGAATGGGCGGTGCTAAAGACATCCTTGATGGTGGAACCAAGATTCTTGGTGCCATTGATGGTCTCTCTACATCTGCGGAAGAAAAGAAGAGTTTGCGCGCCGGCGTCATCACCTCGATGGTGCAAGCACAGCAGACGGTGATTGTTGCAGAAGCACAGGCTGGCGGTGTCGCTGCCAAATGGCGGCCGATTACGATGCTGTCATTCGTCGCCATCATCATCTGTCACTATGTTCTATTCCCGATGATCGCAGTTGCGTTCCCCGCATCTGCACCAATTCTCACTGCTATGGTTCTACCCCCAGAAATGTGGGTGTTGATTCAGGTCGGACTCGGTGGCTACACCGGAGGCCGCTCGGTTGAGAAAGTGGTGGGCCTACTCACTACATCTAAAGAACTACGCAAAATGGCAAAACTAGAAGCCAAGATCGACAATAAGAAGCCGTAAGGTTCAACCTTACTACGAACCGTATACTACGAGGTAAAGATGGCCATAGCAATCAATCAAAGAATTCAGGTAAAGCTGAATATGACGGCGTCGCCGGAGTTTACAGTAAAGGCCGCTGATGGTGATGAGCTCACTCAGAACTCTACTATTGTATTCTTCACGACAGCAAGTCCCATGTATACTACGGTTGACTATGTATTCTTGTCGTGTGGCGAGCTCGCCGAGTCGCTACCTGAGGTAGCAGTTTGGCAGATGATCTATTCTGCATCTACATGGATCAATGACGTTCTATTGTTTGATCCAAATGTCAAGTTTGCAGACCAAAGTACAACTAACCAAAGCTGGATGTTCTTCCAACGTGCTCGCATGGAGCTTGCGAAATGCAGGGCATGTAGAGACATCATGCGCTCCGCATTGGCCAACCGTGGCCTAAGTGCCGGCCGGCGTACTCTTGCTGATTTCACTATTGACCTCAGCGGACAGGCTAACTTAATTTCACAGGCAAGAAGCTTCGCAAGTGAGATGGCTTCTCAATGCCAGTATTGGCTCGACGCACTCTATAGTGGTGGAGCCGCTGACTTCCAGAACCTAAGCCCGCAATCGGGTGTCAAGTCTGGTACCAACACGAGTGAACCAGGCGGAATTGGACGTGGTTGGATAGTGGGCGGATCAAGCATGAATAGGCGAGAGAAGAGCACGATTTCCAACGGATCAAAAACTCGACCACGAAGATATAGTGGCCGGGGTGGATTCTAAGAGGTAAAAATGGCTGCTACACTACAGTGGTATCAAACCAACGGCGCTGCACCAGGATCAGACACTCCACAGAGCCAGACGGATGGCGTAAACAACTGGGACTTCAAGTCTTTAGACACACCTGGTCCTGCAGTCGCTGGTGAAGAGATTACCGCGGGCTCTTTCAGCATGGACGTATATGCGAAGATTCGGTTTACCGGATCCTTTAGTTCCATCGATGCTGTAAAGTTCTACGCGTCTACCCTGAACGTCTCGGGCTATGGTACTGGCGCTTACATTATTTGTTCAGGAGTTATCGCAGGGTCATACGCTGCCCCTACGGTTGTTTCAAAATCTGGCACATGGGATCCAGTTCCCAGTTCGTCTGCATTAGGTCAGGACATTACAACCCCTGCTCTAGTGGCTGGTACGGTAGGATTTACCGACTATGCTGCTCTACAGCTCAAGACAATGGCGAGTGGCGCCACTGCTAGTTACGGAGGCTACACTTCATTCACGGTCGTATACGACGAAGTCTAAGGAGGGTCCGCCATGGCACCATGGTGGGAAATTAAATACTTCAATAGAGAGAGTGGGCTCAAAGTGCTGAATAGCGCAATGGTTCCATTCAAGCTCTTGCCAGAGCTTGATAAGATGGATATTCGTCATGGACATAAGTTCAAGACGGATGAATTCGAAATCAGTATCCCTGGCTCGAGCATCACTCTACATATGCCCTCGAATAGCTTGTGGATTGATGGACGGCCACACCATGTGCCAAAAGCTAAGCGGGTAATCCTATTTCAGCGCACACATGCAAGCACAGATGGCGGGGTGCTCCACCAGGCCATCTATTTAGGACTAATGACATATGAAGGCATTGGACTCATCGTAAAATATACGGTAGAGACTAAAAATTGGGAGCTTAGTGCACATCCAAGTGGTCACGCGGCTGATGATACAGCGAAGATCACAGCTCCTTCGCTTCCTGATCTCGAGGCAAGCTAATGGCTGACAAGTTCTGGACACAGGCAGACGTTGATAATCCTGCTGACCTCAAAACTGAGTTCGACAGAATTATCGATGGCTACGCCGGCTTCGATGGTGCTGGGCAGATCCTGGTACTCAGGACCCTGTCTTCCTCGTTCTGCGTGTGCTATGACCGGGTTCAAGGCTCGAGTTCCGACTGTAAATATTGCAAAGGCGAGAGTTACACCTGGACAGAGACCTACCACAGAGCCTATTTCACCCAGACATTTGGCCGCGGCATTACCGGTATCCGGCAGCAGAGCGTTCTGGAGTCTCCGGGCTACATGGATGAAGGTAAAGCATTGGTCTATATGAAGGTTTCGGCTGCCCCCAAGGCAGGCGATAAAATCTTCAGGGTGCGGTTAAATGACGCCGGATCTTTATACTATCCCATTGAGAGAATTGAAAAATGGAAAATCACTGCTGTGGAAGATAAGCGGTATGACAGGGCGCGCCTGGCTTATTATATCTGCCTATGCGAACGTGAGGAAGCCTAATGGGTATTAGGATAGACATCGATACCGAGAAAGGCCTCAAGATTCGAGAGGCAGGACCTGGAATATCTCGAGAGCATAGTAAGTCAGGCGACTATGCAAAGGACATTAACGGATTTCTGGATCTCGTTGCTGAAGGATGGGAAGATTTCCAGAATCGCTATGCGGTACCCCGAGCAAACTGGGTACCTGTAAAATACATGAGACCAAAGGAGTTCGTAGAGTCGCCAGAGAAGCAGTCGAATGTTATCCTCTTCAAGGTAATCAGCAGGAAGAGATTTAACAGTACGTCAGATGGTGAGCGGCGCGCACGAGCTCCCCAGATCCGAGAAGAATTTACTGATCCAGATGACAGCTCACAGGTTGTTACATTGCTTGGACAAAAACGAGAGAACATGGTTGAGTTTGAAATCTGGAGCACTCACAGTAAGAAAGCCAATGAAATTGCCCTGCAGTTTGAAGGCTATATGGAAGCATACGACTGGTACTTCACGTCCAAGGGAATCAATCGTGTGTGGTTTGAAGAACGAATAGAGGACCGAATAGAGGTAACAAGCGCAACTGAATGGTCAGTACGTACACTCCGCTATGAGGTAACAACAGAACTGATCTACAAGGAAACTGACAAGAAGCTTGGAACGATCACGGTCCGACATGATAGTGGATCGAAACTCAAGACTACAGTGATTAATGAAAAGACCGGTCTTAAGGAACATAGCATTGATCGCGGCGAGGATCTACCCTATAAAGGGAACGATGGCTAGCCAGTAGTCGAAACTACGTAGTAAACGAGGATAAATATTATGCCTAATTTTCCAAACCTGCCTAAGACGCAAATCTCGCGTCGCGACGGCGGACTCAAAATCAACACTACGGATGCGAATCCGCGGGTGTTGCTGCTAGGTGTAGCAGAGCAGGGTCCAGGCGACGTGATGTTTGATGCGCGTGATATTGGCGCCGCACGTCAGGTGTTTGGTCAGAGTTCCGAGCTGTTCCAGGGTCTTGTTGAATGCAAGAAGGCCTACGGCGAGGCTGCCAACATTTGGCTCTATCGTATTGGTACCGAAGCTGGTGTACTACAGATGGGTACAGCAACAACTAGTTCCGGTGTTGTGAAGGTGCTTATTGGAGA
>Ga0307378_10009672_pt1 | contig 12639 bp, 12 predicted proteins | sample UN1MG_FD_202238 | JGI IMG/M metagenome (GOLD analysis project Ga0307378, IMG submission 202238) | Soil microbial communities from Risofladan, Vaasa, Finland - UN-1 | ecosystem: Environmental > Terrestrial > Soil > Coastal area > Acid sulfate soil | place: Finland: Risofladan, Vaasa | collected...
CTCCCTTCTCTTCTGTCAAGGTGATCCATGCCTTTTTGCCAAGTTCTTCCTTGCACTCGTCACACTTGGATTCTCGTGAACTGATGAATACTTTCAACTCGTTTCGTTTTGACTTTGTCTGTTTCACAATATCCCATTTTGACTATGCAACAGATGAATTTCAAGCTAAAAAGCACTGGACCAAATATCCTACGCTAATCCTGCCAAAGACCCACGGATTCATTGTCCGTGGGTCCTTGGCGAGTGCTATATTACACAAGAATGGCCACTTCGCACTATACAGCCTTGCTACCACATTTTGCGCAATAGCTTCCCCTGCCTACCAACACATGATCACAAACCGGGCATCTGCGAACTAAGACGCCAGCTTTGGCTATAGGGCTGACCAACAGAATCAGCAACACAGCGATGATGGTGATCGCCGTCCCGGTCAAGTACTCGGTCTTGACGTTCTTTGCCCAATCAACAATCCCTTTATCTGCAAGCCAATTGGCCACGAACAGGACGTTGCTGATCAGGAGGATTAACCCAATCAGTCCCAACACAATGATTTTTCGAGTTGTCAAAGTCATCGCACTATCCTTTCAAAAGAGTCTGCATTTACCAGTATCCAGGGTAGCGCGATTGCTCGGAAAGCGCAAGCACTTTATCGCAAAAATACTGGAGAGTTGATGTAAGTGTCGCGTGGAGGCGCACTTAAGTACACGAAATTTCTTGCCACATGCTGCTACTATACGCTGTCTTCGGGAGCCATACTAATCGTCTCTTCCCCTGAGAACATTGATATCACTTCTACATTTCGATTTCAGCTTCTTTCCAAGTATACTATTCACTCTGGGCTGTGTTTTCTTGTCTTCAGAAAGCAAATCAAACAGCTCATCAACAGAATCTGAGACTGTCCCATTCTTTCTTAGCCAGATAAAATCCTGTTCCTCGGATAGGGATATCTGCACACACTCACTGGCAATAAGTCCGTTTACAGATGCAACGTTGGTCTTCTTCGCGGAAAGAACCCTTGGCCCCTTTTTGAAATCTAACATCAGGCATGTGTGAGAACTTAGTGGGAAATACAGAAGGGCCTCTGGGTCTTCAATCCATTTCTCATATTTTCCAAGTGGGCCATGTGTCATCGGTGCTATCGGTTTATCAGAAGTTATGAATTTGGCCTTAGGAACAGGTGGGGCATAGATCAAGTTGAAATTCATATGGTAGAAGACATCTACCATTGGTGCAGCATATAACATCATTTCCTTGACATAGTAGGTTCTTGGTATATGCATGCTGGTCTCCGAATGTGCGTGAACCTTTTTTGCCTGTTCAAAGGTCAATTCTTCAGATATGCCCGTTTCCTTTCTAAACTCATCCATAGTCCGATTGAAAAACTGCTTGTCCTTAGTAAACTTTTCAATTAGGTCGTTGGCAAAATGTTCATAGACCTCCAGTATGATTTGCCTGAACCATGTCCCTCGTGCATATGTAATGGCAAGATAATTGGCCAATAGTGCCTTTTCGTGGCCTTCCGGGATGTGCATCTTATCAATCATATTCTGTATGATTGGATTGCCGATTGCTTCTATCGGAGCCAGTAAGTTAGCTTCAACGGCGTCATCCTTCTCCTTCTCAATAGTCTTGACTGTGTAGAAATCAGTAATGCACGCCGCATCCGTAATATTGTTTACGTATGAGGTCTTTTGTTGGAAGTTGTGAACCCATAACTGCTCACTATCTGCAAATCTTGCGAGATATGATCTGGGCAAAATGTGTTGCCTCTTGGTCCTTGGATTGTCTCCCGTCTTACTCATACAAGTATCTCATTTACACTTTCAATAATACCGACTACCACGTTTCACATGTAATAACTGTAACGCGGGCACAATTCTGCATCTTCGGGGAGATACTTGAGAACATCACCAACCTTGGCCGCCGCACACATTGTAATAGGCATAGAATGATCAAACTGCGTGCTATTCCAATTCATTTTTGTCAAACCCAATATTTCTCTGGCAAGTACCTCCGAAGGACGTTCCGACAATTCCGTCTTAAATAAAATGGGATGTGGAATATACTTGCCTGGATAGGTTTCATAAAAATAGACACTTCCCCGTGTATACATGACATGATTTGTATCATCAAGATCCCACAGCATCCCACGTAATGGAGGATAGTTTCCTATGCGATACAATCGCGTTCCCGTTTTTCTAATGCTCATGAGGTCGTATTCAGAAATTCTAAATTTCTCTATGCCAGACAGAAATCCTTCTCTCTCGCTCTCGGCAAACTGAGAACTCTTATGCACAACGATGCGAGCAGGCATTGTCTTGTGTTCCTGCTGATACTGGGTCAGGGCCGTATCGACGAGCTGTTCTGCATCTGAAGCATTGAGGTGTGGCTGGCGATCTTCTTTTGTCATCTGAGCCTGAGCACCCCTGATTATGATCCCGTCCCCCAACTCATTGAAAACTTGGGCAATACTGGTATTGACTGATTCCTCATCTAAGGTTCGATAGAAGCTCACGCCAACATAACACGTGGTCAACTCTGAACTAATCCGCGGAAGCCTCCACGGCGTTCCGTTGGCCTTGTAGTACAAAGCAGTGAAGAAATTCCAGGCCCTTGTTGCCTCGTCTTGAAGGTCACGGCTTAAGGTCTTCTCCGTAATCTTAATCTTCTGCCCATAAGTAGAAGGAATGACCAATTGTATTGGGATTCGAAATGCCATTGCTTTGGCTTTCAGCATGTGATGGAAATTGTACTGTACAACCTTCGCATCCTCACTCTCGTCTGTTTCATCGTCTTCCATTGGTGGTGGTATCTTGAGTGCCAAGATCTCTTCTGGCAAGGAACATATGACGACATCGACTTTAGATTCATTTGCTAGGAATTGTATTCCATCCACGTACAAAGAAACGGCATTCTCGATAACCAGATTCCTATCTCCATATTTTGTCAGCTTGTCTATTTCCCGCTCAGGAATATTGCGTCTATTTCTTTCTTCCACATGAATCGATGACTTGAAACAACTGTCTTTCGCATAACCTGGAAACCGAACAAAAAGATTCCTCAGTGGGCTATCTTTGGCGGGGATTGTAGTCTTGCATCTCTCAATCCATTCCAAACATCCATGTATTGTCTTGGCAGTGCCCACAATCCCAAGATTGACTTGAGACGGAGCGGTCTCCAAATCAGCATCATAAGGGTGATAATTCATGATGCCGAAACGAATATCTTCATGTGGCCCCAGATTAAAATCCAGGAGAGGTTCCTTTATGTGTGTAAGCCTCATAGGTCGAATAGCTCCATTTCACAGCCATCTTCCAATCTTGCTTCAGCGTCCGGATCTTTTCTCGCCAGCCATATCTCATCCTTAATCGAACAATCCGTATTGAGTAGCACCAGCCTCCGGAATCTGAGCATTTCATATTCTGATCTAAACAGAGTGCTTTTTTGAGTAAGGAAGCGATACCACATAATTACCTGACCGCGAACCGCTTCGTTCAATTCCATACGCTTAATCCCTGAAAGCCTCTCTGCTGCGTACTTGCTTGTGTTGTAACCATCGGAGGTAAAAACGTATGTGGGATTGATCTCAAGATACCACTTATTATCAACTCTCAGAAAATACCCTTCGAAAGCACTGTGACGATAATAGGCAATTCGGCCCTCAACAGCCTTGCTCTTATAAGGGCCAAACACTTCACGGCTCGTTCTTTGTTTGTGGCTCCGATAACGGAATTGCTTGGACTTCAGGTTCTTTGTTGCCCAGATATGATAGCAATCATACTTTTTGCTATAACTACATCCATGCCTGCGTAATCTTGTGTCTAAGCACCTATTTAGCAGTTCAACGAACATCCGCCTTTTGTCGCCATCATCTGACAACGCCCACTCATCAGTGTCGAATTCCTCTACTGTGCCTCTATCACAGAATCTTGCCCAATCGTCCTCTCTCAGATCATGAAAACTCAGGATGCTCTTGTCTCTCAGAACCCATTCGTTGGGCATTTTCAGATCGTTCTCTTTGGCTCTGGCCCAGAACCACTCTGATTTGCGTAGATCTGTTTCTGCTACATATATGCTTGGAGAGTACCGTTCCACTTCCAACAGATTAGTGTATAAGATCTCTTCGCGTTTTGGTGGTGGGAAATAAACGCCAGAATCTTCCGGGACAGCAAGCGTGGCCAATGCTTCAAGACAATCCTGATTGAATCCATGCTTGGATTTATCAAAGAAGACACGTAGAGCTTTTCTCCTCTGGGAATCCTTGAAATATTCGTTTACATGAATCCAATAGGCCTCTTCGCTCTTAGGCCTGGAGACAATTAAGACAACAGGTACATTGCCGCCAAGCCAGTAATCTACATCCTTCTGCCGACATACGTATTCAAATCCTGTGTCTGTCTCCGCCGTAAACGGCTTTGATGTGGCTTTGCTTTGAACCTTGACAATACAGTTCAATACTTCGCCTGTCTGTGGCTGCCGTATTTCTATTTCACCATCAACACCTGTGTCATGAACGTCAGTCGAACGCCACACCTGTCCCATGTCAAGAACAATCTTCTCAATTAGATTGATCCCTTGTTGACCTATCACCTGTTTGGAGGGTAATGTCTTTTTGGTATTGTGACGTTTCTTGCTCATTCCATAATCCAGCCATACAGCCTGACATCAATCAGTCTCTTTACAACGAATCAGACTTTCTCCTCATTTGACATTGCAGACGGAGGTCATCAAGTGAAAGCCATCGGTTCCCGTTATGATAATAACCACGCTGGAATACATTTCCCGAATGGGATTTTCTTTTCTTCTCATAATGCCTAGAAATCAGTGTGAAAGCATGGTTCATACTTGTGGCTTCAAGATTTCTCAGGCTTGGGACGATACACTTGCAGTCCAAAAGCTGTGGCGTTTTGCTTCCTCGTAGATGCAGTCTCAATGGTTCTTGAAGTCGAACTTCAACAAACCAGTAATTACTAATGATTCTTAGTTTATCGGGAGAGAGGATTTTGCTTCTGAGGTTGGCAGGAACCATCTGGAAGCTAACAGCGAAGAATACACTCTCGTCTGCTTCAATCATTTGGACATCTGATTGAGCCTGCAGTTCATCGACCAGTTCTTTGTCAAGTATTGAATGTTCGCTCATTTCGAGATAACCGATTGATTCAGCCTTAAGTTCAGGCATGTCCCTGCCATCAAGCAACTTGAGTGTGCCATTCTTGAAGACAACAGGTATCTTGACTGTCTTCAGCAAAGCGTCAGGAATATGGTTCATGTTGTCCTCCATTCAATTGATGATAGCCAACAAGTCATCATGAATAGTTCTCCAGTCCTGGTTCAAATCAATTGTTCTAACCACCACCCTATGACCTTGGATCGAGTATTCCAGGTCCAACTTCTGGCTGACTGTGGGGTAAAGCAGAATGCCCTCACTGTTAATATTCTCTTCTCCACGGCACTCAAGATTCTTGAGATAGGCCAAGAGTTGGTACAGGTTATCAGATTTTATAGTCTCCTTCTCATAGTAAGTCTGAAGAGCTTCCCTGTAGTACTTGGTATCCATGACCAGCTTCCGGGACGGCGAAATCAGGGAAATATCAGTTTCCATTCTTGGGAGAAATTTCATCGCGGCACTATCCGCAGAAACCGCATCCCAAGGGATATTCTCCCGACATACTCGAAACTGCGTTTGCTCCTTCTTGTAAAAGTTACGCACAAATTCTTCGAAAAGATGTGCCATCCGGCGTTCATCCCGAACAAAGTCCTGGAATTTGCTTCTTCCAGTCTTGTCAGAAATCAGAAGGTTATCCCACACAAGTTCACATATCTTGAGCAGAAAATCATAAAAGTAGTTATTGCGATTTAGCTGAACCAGCCTGAAATGCTTTTTCATTAAAGGAATCTCGTCGATGCCCTGTAACCGCCTGAATATGAAGACGAGTTCGTCATGGATTCTATCGTCTACGTCTTCACATAAAATAAGCATTTTGATTGTGGATTTCAGTATTTTGTTATGTAAAACATTGTGACTAAGCTCATCAAATTCACAGTTCAGAATAGGCTGGCTGAAGAAATTCCTTTTCAGTGTCGCCGCGAAGTTTATCTTGCCCCTAATCCTACTCATCTCTTCATCGTGGACGATATAACCACGATCCAGCCCTCTTCGAAGAAGATGTGAAACTCCCTGATTCAGAACCTTGGCAAACAGATCAACGATATTATCCTTGTCAATCTGGCTGACCGATATAATATCCCTCTCTTCAAGCTTGTCCCAAGCGTAACAGAGTAGGTAGTAAAGATTGTATATTGGGATATCCATCAGATCGACCTACTTCAGAAGGGCATTTATAGATGCTTCCGCCTTATCTACATCATCAAACCAGTATTCCCTTATAAGAGGTTCGATTTCATGCTTCACAATAAGCTCGTACCAATCATTGCCATATTCGGCTCTCTGCTCAACAGGACAGAAAAAACTGTGTCCGATTCGATATCCATCTCCAAGATTCTTGAGGTCACTTGAGATTTGCTTGTTCAGATACGTCATCCGATCCACAATTTTGTCCAGGATGTGTTGTTTGACACGTAATCCTTCCAAATGCTTTCTGAACTTTGCATTAAAGCACGGTTCCAGGTCAATGAATGAGAACCTTCGCCTCAGAGCATAGTCAACCATAGCGAGGGACCTATCAGCCGTGTTCATAGTGCCAATTAAGTATAAGTTCGAGGGAATGTAGAAAGTCTCATCCCCTGCCAGAGAATATGTCAGTGGAACTGCAAATTCACTCCCTCTCTTGTCTGCCTCAATGAGCATCATCAACTCACCAAAAATCTTGCTCAGGTTCCCGCGGTTGATTTCATCAATGATAAACACGTACTTGGCGCTCCTATCCCTCTGTGCTCTTTTGCAGAATTCAAAGAAAATGCCGTTTCTCAAATCAAACTTGCCTTGGTCATTTGGCCTATATCCTTGCATGAAGTCTTCATAGGAATATGATTGGTGAAACTGAATCATCTGGACTTTTTGCTCATCCCATGCACCGATCAATGCGTAAGCAAGTCGCTTCGCCATATACGTCTTTCCAACTCCAGGAGCACCCTGGAGTATGATATTCTTCTTGTGAACAAGAGCGTTCAAGATATCAGAGAATTCCCGATCACTTATGAATAGATCTTTCAGGGCTTCGGCCTTTGTGTATTTCTTAACCTCTATCTTCTTCTGTGGGTTCTTTTCATCAATGAGATCTCTGATAATTTCATATTCAGCAGGAGTGACCTTGAATAAGCTCCCCTGGTTATTAATTAATGGTTCGCAATTTTCCAATTCCGGTATAGCTTGCAACTCTTTCAAGGTTACAGGCACATCAAGCTTCTCCACCTTCTCAAACTCAATAGCCATGCCGTCATCTGTCTCGTGTAATCCTTGGGTGATCTGGCACACCGCGACAATCTCCTTGTCCGGAGACGAGACATATCCCAGAACGACATCACTCGCCCTTGCATGCTCGAAGTGCTTGTATATGCGTCTCTTGTTTCCTTTTTTGTTGTGAGACGTATAGGTTTGTCTGCCTCCAACTTCGACTTCCGCGAAGTTCCATATCTTTGGATTTGCATTCAACCACCAGTAGCTGATTTCCTTGCCATCCATTGGAGGCTTTGCTCCGCCACCCGGTTTGATCCTCGAGAGCAATGACTGAACAAAATCAGGGTACTTCGTAAAATCTGTTAGTGCCTTGATGGCAATCTTTGAATTCTTGGGCAATTCCCAATTGCCTTCAGACAACCATTCAACCTTCCGAGTGTGTTGGAATTTGGATCGAGTGTTATCATATATATACCCTGATAGGATTTTGCCAAAACCGATAATTGTGCTACGCCCTTTCTTTGCGAACACAAAGTCACCGGGTTGAATAACGTGGGCGAATTCATAGCAGGCCAACGCATCGTTTGTTTTAGATGTCTCACTTCCATAGTGTTGTTGTATTCTGGTTCGCACTTCCTCTTTTGAGTTATACTGACTTAGATCTCCAAGTTCATCCCAGCCGATGGCAATTACTGAATTCTCCTTGAAGTCGTCCCAGAACTCGGCGTTTCGCCCAGGAGCGATAGCCCAATACTTGCCCTTCTCTGGTGGTACATCATTTACATAGGTCCCTGGGCATACTGTCCAGATGAATGAGTGTACATCAATCCAATCGGAAGGGCTGTATTCCTCAAGAGCTTCCTGAAAACACCGCATCCATTGCCAAACTAAATCCATCTTCTTGGGATTTGGTCTGCCTTTAGGAAGCTCATGTCCTATTTCAGTTGCAAGATCACGGAAGTAGCTTATCTTTATCGGCACATAATCATCAGGGTTCATTGCCCATAAGACAGTTGAGTATGAATCCCATGCTGGTTTTATTTGCAGTTCTTTTGCTCTTTCAAAAATTGGTTTGAGGGTGCTTGCCCCCTTGTATTCACCTTCGGCGGCATTAAGAAACGCTGACAACATCGCACATATCTCATCATCTTTTGCTCCAAAGGCTTTCCAGGATTGATATGAAACCAGATTCGTCTGGATTCTTTTGGCAATTTCTTGCAGAGCTTCTTGCCCCTTGCCTGATGCTATCATCTGATTAACACGAGCATTGCCCAATTCTTCTTGATAACGCCTCAAAGCCTTAGACTTGTATTCCGTCTCGTTAGCTGGAAATTTCTCTCCTGGATTTGCGAAGTCCACAAAGTCAGGCATTCTCTTCTGGAATCGATCCATCAAGAATTGCATGTTTTCCGGGCTTATGGAATACGGGGCTTTCTTCCCACTGAGGTACGCCTGATGGCTGATCACGTAGAAGTCTGTATCAGCGAGCTTTTGTTTTATTGTCGATAGAATGTCGCAGTATTTATCAAAGGGACGGTCAGATTTCTTAATCTCTGCTGGAAAACGCCGGGCACCCTTCATTCCGTTCGTTTCCAAGTAGTTGAGATTAGTATTATTCAAGCACAGATACAGGCTTGGCTTACACGTAAACATTATGGCCGTCAGTTTGGACAAAGCTACTCGTTTCACCCCCAATATCTTGGAGAAGATGTCGTTGTCAATTTGTCCCATACCGAGCTTACGACTAAATTCCCAGTCAACATCAATATCTACAGGGCCTCTGCTTTTGGAATAAGTGAAGAACCAAGTATTCTGGCGATTGGAGCTTGGTATTCCAGCGAAATCAGTTGGGACCTCAGATTTCAGTTGCAGGGAAGCCTTAGCTGATTTGCAGTAAGCGATCCTCTTATCATCAGTGTTTCTGTGAAAGTATGCCACGAATGTTAGAGGATCTACCTCCTGCAATTGCACTTGCTCACCTGAAGAAAGAATGTCGGTTCTTCCCCCTTCCTCAGAAAATATTTCGTCAAACAAAGTGCAGAGACTCGCCTTGTCATATTGCTTACATATTACGGAAAGCATCTCCTCAAAAAATGGAAGCCAACTAAACTCACTCATTTCAATATCCTTTCTTACTGTCTATGCATACCCGAGATGGGGCTGGTTATCTGCTTTCTTACTCTTCCTGCGTTTGGTCGTTGTATTCTTTGTCCCAATCTTCGTGCTCTGTTCGACTTCCTGTTTATGGATTACGTGGTTTAGTTTCAGCAGGCGTTTGAGGATTTCTTTTCGGGCATCTGGGCTGATCGTGTACCCATCCGGGTAGTTCCTCAAGTTTTTTCTATTTCTCCTTAGACAGTGTTCCTCGTTTATAGTAAGCTCGCTGATGGCTAACCCAGCCACCGAGTTTGAATCCCTCCCAGGTGGTGTAACTTACAGGAACTAAGGCGTTACCTCTGCGTTCCACAAATTTAGACAAAATTATAAAGGCTTCAGACCATGTAACTTGTGTTTTACTGTCTGTTGCCATATTACTTTCCTCTTAATTCTGCCAAAGTTTTTGACTACTTCTTTGGCCTTTTTCTCTATCGTATCGAGCAATTCCAGCGGCGGTGGCGGTGATTGTTTCATCAAACGTCTTCGCACTTCAGTTAAGCCTGTATTCTTGAATTTTTCTATAAAGTGTGCGTTCTCCAATCCCTAACAGTAGGGCTGCTTTTTCACGATTTCCACCAACAACCTTCAGAGCACTCATAATAGCCTCCTTCTCAACCTGTTTCAGGCTCAGAGCGTCCTTAGAGGCTTGAACATTGTTCATTGCCTTACCGGATTGTGGAGTTCGGGGACAACCTGCCTCTATCCACTCATCAATCTCTTTTTCTTGCCATCTCTTGTGGCCATCAAGATAAACAGGTGAAGGTATTTTTCCAGAGGAAGCAGCCTCTTCCACCCATTTCACCGGCATTTTGCATCTATTCGCAACTTCTCTTTGCGTAAGCAACTGCATTCTTTACTTTCTTTCTCTACGGTTGTTCTATTGGCCAGCCGTGTGTAATAAATCTATTTCATTTTTTTCTCTTTACGTCGATTCAGTTCACTAAAGATCGATCGTTGCGATTCCTGAATAAAGAAGCCGGTCCTTTTTAGCAGCTCTTTGTATTCAAGTTTTGACAACAATTCATATTCTGGCAAATGATACTTAACCTCTATATCTACATAATTGTCGTAAGCAATTCCCCCTGGGCTTAGGTCATCGAAAAGAAGCGGGCCAGCGGTTGATACGACATTACCGTACTCATCGGTTTCAATTGCGAAAATATGGCCATTAGTTTTGTGTTGGTACAGGCCTTTCAATTTTTCGACTTTAGGAATCTGCTCGGCCTCCGGCGGCGGTGGAGGCCAACATCCCGGAGCGGTATCCGGATTTGGATACAGTACTATATTTAATCCTTCAAAAGGGTAGCGAACATCAGCAAATATCAGCTCATTTTCTGTTACCTGAAAGCTTAAAAAATCACCTTCTATCTTCGTTGCCTTTAGGACTCTTCGAAAATTGGTTGTCTTGATAAATAATACACCAGGCTCATATACAGTACATGGAAACGTGGCTGAGGCTTCTTTACTTGAAACCGTAAGATTGTCATTAAATGCCTCAATTCGCAAATAAGGAATATCTCCTGCCTGGATATCAGGAGTTCTATCTTCGCGCACAATAGCGATTATACGCTGCAAACGTGGTTTATCGACAACAAAGAACATACCTCATACACACTCAATTTTCGTAGAATTCTTTTCTATCATGACTTCTGTATTCTCTCTCCTGTATTCTGCCTTTACCTTATTGTCCAGCCACGGTGGACATTGTATATCTTGTTAGTTGACTTGTTCGTTCTCATCGTCAGATTCAAATGACTCTTCGGCAAACTCAACTTTCTGCAAATCACCATTTATGGCGTTAATGAACTGCTCAAAATCCTTAGCTTTAGAAAGATAAAACCTGAGACATCTGCCATCTTTGACAGGTTTAATCTCTATATGTTCACCAATTTTCTTGTTCCAATAAATCTGGTCATCAGGAAAACGTTGGTTTTGCCAAACATAAACATTTTTACTTCGAGCTGCCATAAAGAACCGACGATGACCATCGAATCTATAGAAGAGAATCCTCTTTTTAAGGTGATTCTCACGTCCTGCATCCAATTCCTTTCTGTAAAACTCGACGATCGCCTTGTTGGTGATTGCTTTCAACGCATCATCCCAATCGGCCCATTTGGCTGGTGTTGTCGTACCTTTACGACCTCTCTTTGTCGCGTGTTTTGTGATTTCCGGTGGCGGATATATGCATGTACAGGTCAAGAACTCCGTTTTACCTTCCGCTGAAAGCGCCAAACGAAAACAGCGAATGTCAACATCATATATTTCACTCAACCATTCTGCAGTAACCAAAACCTCATAATCGAAATCCTCAGCAACCAGAATAATTCGCTGACTGTCATTCAGATTGGCAATATCCTGCAACAAGAACTGCTCTATTTCTTCCTCAACATCATCTTCAGATAGTCCGGCAAATTGCTGTCGTTGGGCAATGATCTCACTGTGTTCCCATTTCGAGATCATACTTGCATAGGATAATGCCTGAAGTAATTGTAATTTATTACTACCTCTTTTAAGTTCAACTACAACCAATGGTCCTTGCTGGTCGACAGCAAGTAGATCGATCCGATCTTCAACAAAATCTGTGGGACGAACTTCATCACCTATAAGCAACAAGCTCTCTCCCATTTCCTGAAAGAATGCATCTGGGCTATTCTTAATCATATGTTGCAGATCATACCTCTCTGTCAGACCAACCTTGGACATTTCAGGTCTCTGCAATCTCGTAAACTTCTTGGCATCACGGTCTATTCTCAGCATTTCATATTTCTCCCCAAATATATTTTATTGGCCAGCCGCCGTGGGCTTCTATTACCTCGTCGATCTGCTTCATTATTTTGATGGTTTCGTTTAATGCCACTACTATCTTGTGATAGTGCTCGATGTCTTCGGCTGATAGCTTTCGGCCAGCTTTCTTGCGGTCATATAGCCATTTGTAACAGACCTGATAGCCGCCGATGTGGAAATTCCAGACTTCTTCGGGCAGGTTATCAAAATACTGAGTTTTGTTGATAAACAGTTTGCCTTTGCCGTTTTTCACATCAGCTAAAGTTTTCCCTTTTTCGCCAACCTTTGTTACTGAATTATCACCTGTGGACGGAAAACAAATTATATAATTATTCAGATTA
>Ga0307378_10009673_pt1 | contig 12637 bp, 12 predicted proteins | sample UN1MG_FD_202238 | JGI IMG/M metagenome (GOLD analysis project Ga0307378, IMG submission 202238) | Soil microbial communities from Risofladan, Vaasa, Finland - UN-1 | ecosystem: Environmental > Terrestrial > Soil > Coastal area > Acid sulfate soil | place: Finland: Risofladan, Vaasa | collected...
ATGGGAATAGTTCTCTTTTTAGTTTGGGCAAGTTAATTGAATTATTTTGAATGGTATCAATAGTAGTTTCAGATTTGCATTCAAATTGTTTTAACGCCGAATCTAATGCAAAGCCAACTTTTCTTAAAGTCTGGATTGCATCTATAGACAATGGACACGTCCAATATTTGCTCTTATTATTTTGGAATTTTCGACCGGGGATTGATTTAATCACATCAAGTATATCCCAGTCAAAGTCAAATCGGATTTCAATATCTTCATTTACAAGAGTTGCTGTTCTCATACTATAAAATCCCGCCTTAAATTTAGTTATTGTAATCTCCTCAAATTTATTATATAATTATTAATAGTTATTAAGTAGAATAACTATATGAATATAACAAATACATATTAATTATATACTTATTTGAAGAAGAATACAATACTTTTAAAAAAAAATTTAAAAATAAATAAAAATAAAAATGAAGGAAGTTTTATTAAAATGGTAAGAACAAGACAACCAAAAAAAGAACTGGAAAAAAAGAATCAATTTGATAATGATGAAAGTAATGAAAGTAATGAAAAACCCACAAGCAGTAATGGAACAGTAAATGGACTTACTTCGAAGCAGGAAGCTTTTGTGAAAGAATATCTCATTGATTTGAACGCTACTCAAGCGGCGATTAGAGCAGGATATAAAGAAAACGCCGCGGGAGTGGTAGCCTGTCAAAATTTAAAGAAAACTAGTATCAAAGAAGCGATTGCAAAAGAAATGGAACTAAGACAAGAAAGAACCAGAGTGACGCAAGATAAAGTGGTGAAAGAGCTTGCTAAACTTGCCTTTTCTAATATGCGTTCTTTTGTGACATGGGGTCCTCAGAAGGTGACAATACTTGATTCTGGTATGTTATCTGAAGATGACGCTGCATGCGTAATGGAAGTCAGTGAAACCACGACTAATGCAGGAGGGACAGTTCGATTCAAGCTATACAATAAGAAAGACGCCCTTGAACTCCTTGGCAGACATCTTGGAATGTTCTCTGACATTATTAAACATACAGGAGAAGGGGGAGGTCCTATTTCTCATAGATTTGATTTTGACGATAAATCTATCAGAGCGGCGTTTGATAAATTATACGGAACGCAAGAAAAGAAATAGAACAGAAGACAAAGGGGTTTCCGTGGGACATCTAGAAATGATTGATTGGGAATTAAAAAAGCCGTCAAAACGGCTGAACGTGGTGTCAATAGATGATACTTTAGGAGGAACGGCACCACGTTCAAAAGAACATCTTGCCTTATATTGTGCTTTTGTTCTAGGGGTTAAGGTTCCTGATCCTGCAATATGTGAGGGACATAAATCTCCACTTGATGCTTTATGGGATGCATATGCAGATGAATCGTTTTTTCAGATTTGGCATGCGATGAGAGGGTCAGGAAAAACCTTATTACTTGCTGTATTGGCATATTTAGAAAGTGTATTCAAGCCTTTTTGCGGGACTACGATTCTGGGGGGGTCTTTGGAACAATCTCAAAAAGCAATTATATATTCAACACAACTTTGGCAAAGACCCAATATTCCGAAACAATTATTGGTCGGGATTGCGGGTAGAGGGTATCAACTTAAAAATGGTTCTTGGGTTCAAGCCCTTGCTGCCTCCCAGAAATCTGTTCGAGGGCCTCATCCGCAAAGATTACGACTTGATGAAGTGGATGAAATGGCGAAAGAAATATTTGATGCTTCATTAGGACAGCCGAAAGCGAATTTTGGTATTCCAGATCAGGTGATTGCTTCTTCAACATTGCATCATCCGTTTGGAATGATGTCCGATATAATTGATAAAAGAGAAGAACGCGGCGCGGAGTTATATCAATGGTGTGTTGAGGAAGTCAGAGAACCTCGTGGATTTTGGGCAAATGAGGAGATAGAAAGAAAACAAAAGCTTGTTACCAAAGAAATGTGGGCTGCTGAATATCTGTTGAAACGTCCAACCATAGGTGAATCTATATATGATTTCGAGATAGTAGAAAGAGCATATCAAAGAGGAAAAGGTGTATGTTTTGAAAAGCGGGGTAGAATAGAAGCCGGCATTGACTGGGGCCATACTGCTACTGTTTTTCATCTGATACAAGATACTAAGGAGAAATATATTTGTTCGGAGACACATAGATGGGAATTCGTTGAGTTGACAGAACGATGTCAACAAATAGCAGATCTTTGTATAGAAAAAGGGGTCACTAATATATATGCTGATATTGCGCCAAAGGATAGTAACATCACTCTATATAAGATTTTGAGAAAGAATCATGCACTTACAAGGGTACAATCAGTGGCCTTTTCAAAGTGGAAAGATAAAGGAATAAATACCATGCGTTTTCTTTTAGAAAAGAATTTGATTGATATAGCAGATAAAACAGCGAAAGAAAAATTACAGAAATACCATTATAAAAAAGCGGACGATGAACAAATTGCTAAAGAAGACGATCACGATCCAGACGCTTTCACGGCGTGGGCTTGTAGTAAATCTTGGATATTAGGAAATAAAGGAGGACGGAGTTGATTTATACCAATGTTTGTATTGATTTTAGTGAATTTTTATAATATAATTATTAATAGAAAGGAGTTGAAATATAATGCCATTTCCAAAATCAGGTACAGCGTTTCCACCGGAGGAGGGTCGAGCCTATTATAACAAGATTGTAGAGTGGTCCGCTTGGTACAGTGGTGATCCTCAACGGCTTCTTGATTTATATTCGTCTACCATGTATTTTTCGGATACGGATATTGGAAGATTTTGGGCAAGAATAGAAGCGGAAGAACGAACAGGATGTGTTCATCTTCCCGTAGCGGGGGATATTGCTTCTACCTCTGCTGATTTGCTTTTCTCAGAGATTCCTCAATTGAGTTATGACCAGAAAGCCTCTGGCGGGGATAGAATAACGGATTTTCTAAAAGAAAATGGATTTATGAATATTTTACTAGAAGCGGCTGAACTTTCCGCAGCCTTATCAGGAGTGTTTTTGAAACTTGATATTGAACCGGAATTATTAAAATTGCCTATTGTTTCTATAATTACACCACTTCAAGCAATTCCATATTTTTGGAGAGGGCGATTATGGGAAATATTATTTTTCCGTACTGTCAAGGAATCTGTTTCCGGAGAGACAAAATGGAGATTGCTTGAACTCCGGCGAAGGGTTTCTGGGCAACTACGAATTGAATATAAATTATTTAAGGGGAATAGTGAAAAGATTGGGTATGAGGTTGATTTAGCTTCTATAGATGAAACAGCTGAATTAGGTTTGGAAGATGTTTCATATACCATGGATGGATTGGGCTGTGTTTATGTCCCAAATAGGAAACCAAATCGGTTGATGCCAAATTCTCCTCTCGGGATCAATGATTATTCTGGAGTTATTACATTGATGGATAGTTTAGATTTCTCCTGGACGTCCTGGATGCGGGATATTGAACTTGGTATGGCGCAATTATTGGTAGACGAGGAATTGTTAGAAAGACCAGAAGGAGGAATTATCACTCAAGATACAGTGACTGCCCGATCTAGGTTTAATAAATTCCAGAAAGCTTTTATCAAATTAAATCTTTCGTCATGGCGTATGGGAGGAGAAAATGTCAAGCCGATTGAACCTGTTCAGTTTGAGCTTAGAGTTGACGAGCATTTGAAAACATGTGAAACTTTACTGTTTCAAATTATTGCTCAATGTGGATATTCCCCACAGACCTTTGGATTAGGAATAGAAGGGTATGCAGAATCTGGAACAGCTTTACATATACGAGAAAGAAAATCTCTTCTTACCAGGGAAAAGAAATCAAGATATTGGCAGCCAGCAATCAGAGAATTGATATGGCAGATGCAATTACTGGATATGCAAAGCGGGCTTGCTTCAAAGAGTTATACTGCGCAGGAAATCGAAGTAGTTCTACAAGATAGTGTTGTTACAGATGAAAAGGAAAAATCAGAGACTCTTCGAAATCTGGATCAAGCCAAGGCGGTTTCTACGTGGACTAAAATTAAGATGGTGCATCCTGAATGGAACGAGGAAGACGTGGAAGAGGAAGCGCAGAGAATACTTGATGATCAAGGTGCGGGAAGTATGCCATTTGAGGTTTGAAGGAAGGAAACTTTTTTAGAATACAAGGAGAAGAAGAAAAGAAAATTGATGATATAGACGAACGAAGGTGAGCTGGTGTGATTAATCCAAGAACATATGAAACAGTAGGAGCGTCCCTTGGTGTTTCGGCGGAGAAGTTGACAGAACAAGTTGGAAAAGCATTGACAAACGTGCATGGTAAATTGATTATTGATCCTACTCTGGTCAACCAAGCACAAAGGCAATATTCAACTCGGGTTAATAAAGCCTTGTCAGAATGGAATAAGAAATGGAAAGTTTGGGCGGATGACGATCTTGCTACAGCATATCTTCAAGGTGTGAAACATACTGATACTGAACTCGTTCAATTACAGAGTAAAAGAAAACCAGAAGGAACAATTTCTTCACAGACACCCCTTGCTGGTAATGATATTCCATTACTTCCATCACGGGCAATTCCTCGAAAAATAACAAAGGCTTTTTCCGGTGTACCAAATCACTTGACATTTTATAATACCTTTCGTCGAGCTGCTTATCATAATTTAGAAGGGTCTACATTACAAGTGCTTCGTGTTTCGAATGATCTTTTTCGTGATGTTGCAGTTCAGGCGGGAAGTCAAATGTTTCGTGAATCAGATATATATACTCGCAGAGCTCTTTCCCAATCAATGTTAGATGATTTTGCGAAACGGGGAATTCAAGCCGTCACCTATAAGAATGGGAGAAAAGTTAGCATTGAAGCATATTCAGAAATGGTAGGTAGAACGATGTCGGGCCATTCCGCTGTTCAAGCTAGTCTGAATCGATATGAAGAATATGGTTATGATTTGGTCAGGGTATCAAGTCATTTTAGGTGTTGCGAATTATGTGCCCGCTGGGAAGGTAAAGTTTTAAGTCAAAGTGGAAAGAGCTCTAAATACCCTAGTCTAAATACAGCAGTTTCGGCGGGACTATACCATCCAAATTGTGTTCATACAATAAGTCCATATTTCCCGGGACTTTCTCCAAAACAAGAAATTCATGTAGACCCTGCTGAACAGAAGCTCATTGATAAGCATGGATACACAGAGGCTCAGAAAATTGCATATAAAGCTCAAGAACAGCAGAGATATATTGAACGACAAATTCGAGATTGGAAGATGAAGGAAATAACTGCACTTGATCCAACAGCGAGAACGAAAGCACATCAGAAAGTATTGGATTGGAGGAAAACACAAAGAACACATCTTGAAAAGAACTCCTTCTTGCCAAGGAAATATGAAAGGGAAGGTGTGGCGGGTTGGTATGATAAGGTCAGTGCTCCCCCTTCTTATCTGGCAACTCCATCCAGAGAATTGCCAACTATTTCAGTTCGTTCAGACGTCGAATCTTTATTATACAATCCGGACGAATTTGCCCGTTTTTCAACAGAAATTATGTATGAAAAGGCTGATAAATTTGAAGAAGCCTTATTGGAATTCACTGAAGGGGCAAGCAGTTATCCAGAGATATCAACATACATCTTGAAAAATGAAGCGGTACGATATGGGTCAGTGGAACAAGAGGCAATGGCAAGAGAGTTTTTACGGTTGATTCATGACGCCCCGAGATATAAGGGGCCCTTGTATCGTCTTGAAGAGATGGGACTTAATCGTGATTTGATTTTGAAAGAAGGGCATGAATTTACATTGGGAGTGCGGTCATTTTCTCGTTCTAAAACATGGATTGATGATAGTATAGTTGGTCTTTATGATGTGGAGTATGAGGTTCCTGTGATTTTGCGGGTGAAGAATGCCAAGTCAATAAATATGGCTCCATACAGCCCTGCTTATTTAGAACAAGCTGAATCTGCCACAGCAGGGAATTTTAGAATTCTGAAAGTAGAAGAAAAGGTAATTCAGGGACGAAGGGCGACTATGGTTGAACTGGAACAATTGAATGTGGAGACAGTTACAAAGAATGTAGTGAGCGAAATAGCCAAAGCAATATAAAAATAAAGTTTGTATATAGATATAAAAATCTTAAAGAAAAGGAAGAGGTGATATAATATGCCGTATCCAAACGAACATGCTTGTAGACTTAGAGAACCCGGTGGATTTCAGGGAGCTTCTTTCAGGAGAACTTCCCGGGAACATAATGATAAACAATATAGTGTTATCATGGGCAGGCTTGAAGGGCAGACTACTATGACAGAACAGGCGTATCGGTATGATAAAGATACATGGAATGCCGAACAAGCTAGGACGCATTGCTCAGGGCATGGAGGAAGATTTGAAGCAGCTTCTAGTCCAGCAAATGACGCAATCCGTAGAGCAGCGGGAAGATGAAGGAGGATTGAATGAAGGATAAAATTGTATTAAGTATAATTATTCCTTGTCATAACTTAGAAGATTATATTGAAAAATGTCTAGACTCTATTTTACGACAGAACGTCGTAGATATTAAATGTGAAATTATTTTCATCTGTGATAGCTGTACTGATAATACAGAAGAAAAAATTGTTGAAAAGATGAAATCTTCAAAAGGAATTGATTGGAGCTGGCAGTTAAGAGAAGTTAACTATAAAAGTCCGGGTCTCTCGAGAAATGAAGGCATGAGTCTTGCAAGAGGTGAATGTATTTGGTTCGTAGATGGAGATGATTGGCTGATTGATAATGAAGCGATACAACTGATTATAGATTTATTTCGTAACGATGCTCTTATAGATGTTGTTAGATTCAGATTCGATAGTCAAGGGTACTCGAATAAAGCGGTTTACGGAACAATCTGGCAGTATGTTTTCAAGAAGGCATTTATAAAAGATATGAAATTTCGAGGAGGGTTGTTCGATGAAGACGCAGATTTTATTCAGAGAATGATAAGCCGAAACCCTAATCTCGAGAGGATATATAATCGTTTTTATTGGTATAACTTTCCTCGGGAAGGAAGCCTGACAGAACGAAAACTTATAGAAAAAAACAGAGAGGATGAAGTGTAATGATTAGAGCACATTTTTTTAAATCGAAGAATAATTTCGGCGACCAGCTTGTAGTGCCTGTTATCAAGTGGATATGTGGCGAGGAAGTCAAGTGGGTCGGAAGTAAAGTCAAAGGTAAGTTGTTATGCGTTGGCAGCGAACTTACGAGAGGCGTCCTGCAGGAAAACGATGTTGTTTGGGGATACGGAGCGAAGTATCAAAAGGATGTTGTCGTGCCTAACAATGCTACGATTCTTGCAACACGAGGACATATAACAGCTTCGCTTCTTCAAAATGTAGAAGACCCGGGAGTTTACGGCGACCCGGCTTTGCTGATACCAAAAGCGTATAAAGTGCATGAAGGGATGGAGAAGTTTTATAACATAGGCGTTATCCCCCACTTCACCGACGCGAAGTATTTTGAAGGCGTCAAGCATCCGAAAGCTAAAGTATTTAATATACTTGACGACAAGTATAAAATTATTCGAGATATGCATAAATGCAAGGTGATTCTTTCAACTAGCCTTCACGGTTGCATAGTGGCAGAGACGTATGGAATACCAGTTGTATGGATACGGACGGCAGGTTGTATTGTCGGTGGTTTTGAGATGAAGTGGAACGATTATTTTTCAGGGACGGGAAGAAAGGAACAAAAACCATATCAATTGCCTGACCCGATTACTTTGAAAAGTTTGGGTGAGGCAAAGTTCAAAACGTTGCCAAAACCAGTGTTTGATACTTCAAAGTTTGAGAAAGTTTGGCGTGATTTTTATAATTCACCTGAAATCGATAAAATCAGAGAGTGAAAGGAGAAGCGAAATGCGTAGTAGAATATTCGTTATCAACACTTGCGATAAAACGATTAAAATTGAAAATTTGATATTTCCGCCTTGGAGAGAAAAAACGTTCGTACTCGAATTGAATTCAATGCTGTTTCAAAAGATTCGAGGAAAACGAAATCTGAAAGTCGGCAGTACGTCAGATAGGTTGAAGAAATACTTTGAAGTCGCTGAGAAGAAAAACAATATGCGAGTGAAAAGTAAGAGAAAAAGAGAAATGTCGCCTCTTGTTAGTATTGTAACGCCGTGTTATAACGGGCAGTCGTATCTACACGGCTATTTTCAAGCTATGTTGCGACAAACGTATCGAAACTTTGAGTTAATTTTTATAAATGATTGTTCGACGGATAAAACGAAGGTTATCGCTGAGAATTATAAATTAAAATTAGAAGCACGAGGAAGTATAGTGAAAGTGATAAATCTCCCTAAAAATCTTGGCGTTTCTGGCGCTATAAATGCAGGCCTCAAGCGTTTCACCGGCGATTATTTGATGTTTCTTGACAGTGATGATATTCTGTATTCAAATCATATTAAACGAAAAGTCGAGTTTTTAGAACGAAATAAACAGTATGCTTGGTTATCCTGTAGAATAGATAAAATGAAAAATTCGAAGAAAATCGGTGTTCTTCAAACGTTTCATGAAACAGAATCAGAAAATCTCTTCGAGCGGTTTGTATTGAATCGGAAAGTATGTTATAATCCATTGTTGTATCTTTACAGAACGTCTTGTTTTTTGAAAGTCAATCCGTTGAGAAGGATAAACCCTACAAGAGATGGGCAGAATTGGCAATTACTTTTTCCAATGGCGTATCATTATGACTGTGCTTTTATCGACGAGATACTCGGTGCGTATATTGTAAGGCCGGATAGTCTCTCTCGAACAGTTAACCGCCCCCATATAATGGATATGACGGATAGAAGGGAGAAACTTCTCACAGTCGCTATTAATAGCGTTAACGATATGAGTGATAAAGAAAGATATCTTAATATGGCAAAGCGAGTTTATAGGAAGACGAAAGTTATGTTAATAGGTGGAACAGGAACGTTGAGCAGAGATGTAACAAAACAATGCATAGAGTCCGGCATAGAAGTGTATATGATAAATAGAGGTCGTAGAAAAACGCCGGAGAAGGTACACGTTATAATTGGCGATATAAACACGATTCCTGTTGAAAAACTTGGAGCCATGAAGTTTGACGCAGTGGTTGATTTTTTAGCGTATACACCGAAGCAGTTACGAAAACATCTTGAATTGTTTCGAGACAGATGTGAACATTATGTCTTGATATCCTCAGCTACTGTATACTCAAACGCAAAGTCCAGAGCTTTAATAACGGAAGATAAGCCTGCGACGAACATGGCCTGGAGTTACTCACGAAATAAGATAGAAAGCGAAGCGGTATTGAAAGAATCTTATAGTATAGCAGCGAAATATTATACGATAGTCCGGCCTTATATAACGTATGGTGACACTAGAATCCCGTATCCTTTTATTGCAAAAACTAAGCAATGGACGCTCGTAGATAGCCTGATTAACGATGAAATTATACCAGTATGGGATTCTAGTTTGCATACGCTAACGCATACAGAAGATTTTGCAAGAGCGTTGGTTGGATTATTCAACAATGAAAAGGCAGAGAATCAGACTTTTCACATTACATCTGATGAGCGTATAACTTGGCATCAAGCGTTAATTTCAATAGGTAAAGCAATCGGTAAAACACCTAACACTATACGGATTTCGCCTGAAGAGATTGAAAAAACGTTTCCAACGTTGAAAGATGAGTTAACTTGCGATAAAGCTCGGATGAGAGTGTTCGATAATTCAAAGGTGAAAAACGCTGTACCTGGTTGGGAGTGTCGTATCGGGTTTGAGGAAGGAATAAAACGGACGATACAATATTACCAAAACGCTCCGGAACTGAGAGGGATAAATATAGCGTGGCGTAAGAAAACTAATGAAATGCTTGCTAAAATAAAGGAGGAGTGTTGAAATGACGGAGTATAAAACGTTGAAAGATTTTAAAGGTGTGCAAAGACTCGGCGGAAGATTAGTGCCGAAAGAAGGAAGTATTTTTATATTGCATGAAACTGCAAAAATCGAATTACGAGGAGTTCTTGTTACGAATTCAAATTGTATATTTCCAAACGGTAGAAGCACTATTTTGAGAATGGACAGAGATACGATATTGAAAGTGAATGGTACTTTTAGTTTTTTCTACGGCTGTGACATTGTTTTACTTGGCGGGGTATTAGAGCTTGGCACTGGATTTTGTAATTCAGATACGAAAATAAGATGTAAGCGAAGTATCAAGATAGGCAACGGAGCGTGTATAGCCCACAACGTTACTATTATGGATACAGATGCACATCTTATGGAGCATAAAGATTATAAGATGACAAAGCCTGTGACGATTGGAGATAACGTGTGGATAGGTACGGGAGCCACGATTTTGAAAGGGGTAACGATAGGAGCAGGCTCGATGATTGCTGCAGGAGCAGTAGTGACGAAAAGTGTTCCGCCTTATTGTTTGGCTGCAGGCGTACCCGCAAAAGTCATTAAGGAGGGAATTGAATGGAAACGAAAATGAACGTTTACGCGGCGTGGTCCCTTGATGCTGATGTAAGATTTCATAGTACATCTGGCGGGACATTTACAGAGTTAGCGAAGGTGGCTATTAAACAAGGTTATAGTGTAGTTGGGGCGAGGTACAATAGTGATAATATGGTTGAACATGACATAATTGATAAGGTTGAAGATATTTCATTACTTCGCCAATCAAAATATGTACAGAGTGATATGAAGAATATTCGGGGGAAGATGAAAGGTAAGAAAGTTATGTTTGTTGGGTCTCCATGTCAATGTGCGAGTGTAGATGCTGATATTAAAATTGATTTTGTTTGTCGTGGAGCGAATTCACCAAAGGCATATAAAAGTTATTTGAAAATGCTAGAAGCTCAATATAATAGTAAAATTACTCGGGTATGGTTCAAGAACAAGACTTATGGGTGGCATAAGTTCAGCACACGGGTTGATTTTGAAAATGGAGAGACATATTTGAAAGATAGAAGTCGAGACTTATACATGCTTGGATACATCAAGCATAATTTATTCATTCAGGAAGGATGTTATAAATGTAAATTTAAAGGGTTCCCCAGGCATTCTGATATTACTTTAGGAGACTTTTGGGGTGTTAGGAAATCGCTTGATGTTAATAAAGGGACGTCTTTAGTGTTTATTAATACAGAGAGAGGACAAAAACTGTTTGATAGTGTGAAAATATACAAGGCGGATGCGACATTGAAAGAAGCAGTTAGACAGAATCCATCTATTGTTCAACCCCCAGTCAAAGGGGAGCACGCGGATCAATTTATGGAACTTCTCGAGAAATATCCGTTTGACGAATGTTTCAGGAGGTGTGGCTTGTGAGTATTCCGAAAATAATACATATGATATGGATAGGTCCGGATCCTTTTCCATATCAGAAAAATCTTGATTTGTATAAAAAGTATCATCCGAAATGGTCTTTTAAACTCTGGACAGATGAGAATCTTCCTAAATTGAAAAATCAAGCAGTGTACGATGCAATTGATATATATGCTACAAAAGCTGATTTGTTAAGATTAGAGTTGTTATTGAAGTATGGTGGTGTATATGTTGACACTGACAGTTATTGTGTTAGGCCGCTAGACAGTTTGATTAAAAACAAGACATGTTTTTTTACAACTAACCATAAGGGTAAAGTTGAAGTGAACCTGATCGGATGTGAAGCTGGAAACAAATTGATAAAAAAATTAGTTGACGGTGCACAGAAATATTGGCAATATTTTATTTTTAAAGAAAAACAGCGACGTCTTTACTGCATATATAACTATATTAGAAAGCGATTAAACAAATCGAAGAATTTTATTAAACTCACGCAAGAGTATAACTGTCCGTTATCAAAACGAACTTCAAAAACGTATGTAATTCAAAATATGGACCATAATTGGGTCCAGACAGAGGAGGGTGACATATGATAGATGTAATTTATTTAGCTGCTGGACAAGGGAAACGTGCGAAATTAGGGTATCCTAAACAGTTTGCAAGATTAGGCGGCAAGCCTATAATAATTCACGGCCTTGAAATACTGCAAAGTATGGAAGAAATTGGTCAAATTGTTATTTCTTGTAATGAACCGGAGATCGTTTGGCCGATTGTAGAAGAGTATGGAATCGATAAAGCTGTTCTTATTTCAGGTGGTTTGTTACGGCAGACTTCGACAGAAAATTGTTTAGATTCTGTAAAGTCCGAAAATGTCTTGATAACGGAGGCTGTCCGTCCTTTTATAACGAAAGAATTAGTAAGATCTGTGATAAACACGCCAGGTCGGGTCGTTACTCCATGGATTACAGGTAACGCTTCTACACTAACAGATTACGGGAGATTTTTACCTCGAGAACGTGTTGGTCAGGTTCAAATGCCTCAAAAGTTTGAATTATGTTTATTGAAAGAGGCTTATAGAAAGTTAGACAAAGACGACCGGATGTTTACAGACGATACTCAACTAGTATGGGCGATTATGGGAGTGTTTCCAACGTTGATTTCTGGAATAGAGCAAAACATTAAAATAACAACGCCACTTGACTTGGATATATCAGATGCCATTTATAATTCACATTATAAAGGAGGCGATTAAACGTGAAAGTAGTAGTTACGGGGAGTGAGAGAGGAATTGGAAAAGAAGTTGCCAGAGAGCTTTGTAGAAGAGGTCATTTCTATTACGGTTTT
>Ga0307378_10009674_pt1 | contig 12637 bp, 8 predicted proteins | sample UN1MG_FD_202238 | JGI IMG/M metagenome (GOLD analysis project Ga0307378, IMG submission 202238) | Soil microbial communities from Risofladan, Vaasa, Finland - UN-1 | ecosystem: Environmental > Terrestrial > Soil > Coastal area > Acid sulfate soil | place: Finland: Risofladan, Vaasa | collected...
CATAAATTTACCAGAAGACTTTAAACACAACTACATACTTGACGCATGTAAAATAAAAAGGGATTGCGATGGCAAAGATTAAACAAACAGAAACACGTAGGGAACCTGTACACAAACGAACAAAGCAAGGTGGTAGGATACTTAAGACTAGCTCAATGAATAAGAACCAGAAGACTGATTACAAAAAATACAGAGGGCAAGGTCGTTAATGGAAATATATAAAAACAAGGCACTAATAATAAACACTAAAAAGCCTGATGAAATACTAGACACTATAGATAAAAGCCAGCTAATAAAATCTTATGACAACGGCGTGTCACAAATTTTAGTTAACTGGGGGTTAGAAGAAGTATTATCATTAGCAAAACTGCGCATTAAAAACATACCCTCACCAATATCAAAAGATTACAATTGGCCTGGTATATATAAACCTTTTGACCACCAAAAAGCTACAGCCGAATTTCTTTCAGCTTACAAAAGATCCTATTGCTTAAGTGAGGCGGGTACAGGTAAGACTTCCGCTGTTATATGGGCAGCTGATTACTTAATGAACAAAGGTAAAATAAACAGAATGCTTGTGGTCTGTCCTTTATCTATTATGCAGGCTGCTTGGCAAGCTGACTTTTTTAAGACTGCTATGCATAGAACGGTTGCATTAGCTCACGGTACTGCTGAAAAACGTAAAAAGATATTGGCAGAAAAGACTGACGTTGTGATTATAAATTATGACGGCATTGAAATAGTCGAAAAAGAAATTAAAGAAGGTGGTTTTGATTTGATTGTGGTAGACGAAGCTAACTACATTAAAACGGTTACCACTCGAAGATGGAAATCACTTAACCGAATAGTAAATGATAACACTTGGGTGTGGTTACTAACAGGAACTCCCGCAGCTCAATCACCTGCAGACGCGTATGGATTAGCTAAGTTAGTAGATCCTTCATCTGTTCCTAAATACTATGGTACTTTTAAAGACATGGTTATGCAGAAGGTTAGTCAATTTACTTGGTTGCCTAGGCCAAAAGCACAGGATATAGTTTTTAAAACGTTACAACCAGCCGTGCGTTACACTAAAGAAGAGTGTTTAGATTTGCCTGACGTAACATACCAAACCAGAGATGTGCCCTTAACTCCACAACAAGATAAGTACTACAAAAAGCTTAAGAAGGAAATGTTTCTTGAAGCTGCTGGTGAGGAAATAACGGTTGTAAATGCTGCGTCAATGCTTACTAAACTACTACAAGTTAGCGCAGGATCGGTTTATACAGACAACAGAGAAGTTATAGAGTTTGATGTTAAAAACAGAATGACGGCTTTGAAAGAAATAATAACCGAAGCAAGCCACAAGGTAATTGTGTTTGCTCCGTTCAGAAGTAGTATTGAACTAATAATGACGGAGTTAAAAAAGTTAAAAATTTCATGCGACGCTATAAACGGTGATGTAAAAATGACCAAGCGTTCAGAAATATTTAAAAACTTTCAAGAGAAAAAAGACCCCCAAGTTTTAGTTGTGCAACCTCAATCAGCATCTCATGGTGTGACACTGCACGCGGCTAACGTGGTTGTATTTTGGTCCCCCGTAGTATCTGTTGAAACTTATATACAGTGTTGTGCCCGTATGGATAGGGCGGGCCAACGTAATCCTATGACCGTAGTCCACCTACAGGGTAGTCCTGTAGAGACTAGAATATACAAGATGCTACAAGGTAAGATCGACAACCACACCAAGCTGGTTGATTTATATAAAGAAGAAATAGGTTTAATTTAGTTCTTGACACTGTCCACAAATATGATATAGTGATACTCCACTTAACTAAAGGAGCTTTGTATGGAGTTAGATGACAATCAGCTAGAGAAACTTATGCAGGCTGATATTAATATGCGTGAAGCTATTCACGATCTGGAATCTAAGATTTCAGAAATTAAAGTAAAGAGAGACCAAGTTCAAGAAGCTTTGAACGAAGCATGTAGGACTTTGAATGTAACCAGTTTAAAGACTAAGGTTGGAACACTAACTAGAAAGCTTAAGACTCGTTATTGGACAAGTGATTGGCCTGAAATGTATAAGTTTGTAAAAGAAAATGATTGTTTTGAATTGTTTGAAAAACGAATACAACAGACCAACATAAAACAGTTTATTGCAGATAACCCTGATGTGGCCCCTCCAGGACTACAATCAACATCTGAATACTCAGTATCAATACTTAAAAACCGTAAAAAAGAGGAGAACTCATGAACACCGAAGTTGATATTTTTGCCCAGGGAGGCGCCGTAGCTACTACTAGTAAAAGAGATGATGGCTTTACTGCTAACATAACCGGCAGCTCAATTACATCAAAACGTATATCTATACGTAACAATGTTTTTAGGCTAATGGTAAATGGTAAAGAAATTGATAAATCCGACGAGCGATACTTAGATGTTGTTATAGTTAATGCATCTCCAAGCGTTCATAGAATGTATTTTGCAGGTGAGTACAAACCAGGCATGAAGCTTTCACCCCCTGCATGTTGGACTTCAGACAGCGTTAAACCTGATTCAGAAGTGTCGGCACCTCAACACGCAACATGTGCTGAATGCCCACAAAACATTAAAGGTTCAGGACCTAATGGAACTAAAGCCTGTAGGTTTAGTAGGCGTATTGCTGTAGTTAGAGCTGATGATTTGCATGGGGATGTGTTTCAAGTAACACTACCTTCACAGTCAATCTTTGGTAACGGCTCAGCGGAGCGTAGGCCTTTACACGAGTACACTGATTATGTAAGAGCTAACAATCAAAACTTAATGTCAGTAGTATCTAGAATGTCATTTGACATGGACTCATCAAGTACTAAAGTTGGGTTTAAACCTATTCGTGTTCTTGATGATGAAGAATATGATCTCTGTTCAGAAAAAAGTCTTAGCGATGATGCTAAACGAGCCATAACTTTGTCAGTAAATATAAACAAAGATGAGGGTAGTAGTTTTGCAGAAACACCTGCGCCTAAGCCTGCACCAAAAGCAGAACCTGTTGACGCTTTTAGTGCACCTGAAGACGATAACATACCAGAACCTACTAAGAGAGCAGAACAAAAACCTGCACCTAAAGCACCACCTAAACCTGCTTCACCTGCTGCAACTGTAGGAGATGTAAGTTTAGATGATCTTGTTGATGATTGGACTTAAGGAGAAACTATGAGAGGTTATTCACAAATAGTAATGGAGGCCAATCAAGCAGCTGAAAAAAATATAGGTGTGGAGTTGGGGGCTTTATGTATATCAATAAAGTACCCTGTGCAGAAAGTTGCAGAAAGGCTTAACATTTCTAGGCAATCAGTATATGATTGGTTTTCGGGCAAAGCAAAACCAGCTAAGACGAAACACGAATTAGTGCAAAAGTTAATTGAAGAATTAACACAAAATAAACCTTAAGGGGGGTTAACCCCCTCTTAAACATTGTAGAGGACACAATGCAAACAAAAGACTTTTTAGACCTTGTTTGGTCAGATCAAGGCTATTATTGTGTAGTCAGTAAAGATCAACAAAACAACGTCTCACCATCATTTTTTGATAATATAGATAAGCTTCTGCAAAAAGCTAATACGTTAGCTAAAGATAAACTAGACATATATTTTACGTGTTCTACATGGATAGAGGGCACTGACAGAAAAGCTAAAAATGCTAAAGAGCAGAAAATATTTTGGTTAGATATTGATTGTGGATACGATACTAAGAAGCGCAAATACAAAGACTATAAAACTAAAGAAGATGCCATGGTGGCTCTTAGAAATTTTACAGATGCAACTAAGCTACCACCGCCGATGATTGTGGATTCTGGTAACGGTTTACATTGTTACTGGCCTTTTGTTGATCCAGTAGCTACGGCTGTATGGAAACCTATAGCTGAAGGCCTTAAGTTTCTTTGTGTGAAGCACGGGTTTAAATCTGATTCAGTTTGCACATCAGACATATCTAGAATTTTGAGGCTACCGGGCACTAAAAACTTTAAAAATTTATCCGAGCCTAAAGATGTGGTAGTTCTACAATCATGTGACCCCATTCCTTTTGATGATCTAGCTGCAATAATACCTGCAGAGATAATTACACACGCTAACAAACCTAGAAGGCCTATGGATGAAGCTACTAAAGCTATCATGGGTAATCATGCATCACGATTTAGAAAGATAATAGAGCGGTGTAAAATGGGTGATGGCTGTAGCCAATTAGAACATATAGCTACTAAGCAGACGGAAATAGAAGAACCATTATGGAGAGCAGGGTTGTCCATTGCCGTCCATTGTGAAGACAGAGATATAGCTATTCACAAAATATCTAGAGCCCACCCAGACTATGAATATGAAACCACAGAAAGAAAAGCCAACGCTATTCCGGGTCCTCATTCATGCAAACAGTTTGAAATGCAAAGACCCGAAGGCTGTAAAAATTGTGGACACAAAGGAAAGATAAAATCTCCTATACAGCTAGGTCGCATTATAGCTAAGGCTAGAGGCTCTGATAACGTAGTAGAAGCTCACAGTGAAGAACTTAATGAAGTTGTATCTTTTAAAATACCCGACTACCCATTCCCTTACTTTAGAGGTAAGAACGGAGGCATCTTCAAGTCAATGCCTGACGACGATGACGATGGCATCAAGATATATGACTACGATTTTTATTTGGTAGAAAGACTTAAAGATCCTGTTATAGGTGAGTGCTCGTGGTTTAAGTTACACCTCCCAAAGGATGGGGTTAGAGAATTTATTGCAAGGACATCTGACTTACTCGCTAGAGATAAAGCTCGACAGATCCTAGTAGACTATGGGGTTATTGTACACGGCAAGCAGATGGATCTCATAATAGATTACATCGTTAACACGGTAGCAACGCAGCAGCGTACCGTCGAAGCCTCACCTATGCACAAACAGTTTGGTTGGAACCCAGGGCCTATAGAAACTAAGAACAAGATACTGATAGGCAATAGAGAAATAAGTGCGTGGGGTATCAAGTTTGTTCCTGTTGCGGAAGAGCTTAACGAAATTAACCCCACGCTACAAAAGAAAGGTAGCTATGAAGAGTGGAAGAAGGGTGTAGCTGTCTACGAAAGACCTGGTATGGAGCTTCGAGCATTTGGATTCTTCTGCGCTTTTGGTTCACTGCTAATGCCTTTCTTTGAACACAGAGAAAAGTCGGCAATTATAAATCTGTATAACCCTGAGACGGGTCAAGGTAAAACATCCGTACTGCAAGCTATGACTAGTGTGTATGGTAATCCTGATACGAATGCAAAACTTATACAGGTTTGGGGTGATACTGAAAACTCTATTATTCACAGGTTAGGATATATGAACAATCTACCTGCAGCGGTAGATGAGATGACTAATGTTACACCTGGTGAACTGCATAAGTTTTTAAAATTTATATCTACAGGCCGAGGACGTAATAGGCTAGGTAACGGAGTTAACAGAGAAAGATCTAATGACACGGTGTTTAACTTAATATGTGTGGTGTCTAGCAATACAGATTTTAGACAGGTTATGTTCTCTGACAGGGCTAAAGCCAGTGGAGAGATGGCTAGATTTATTCAACTTCGTATTGACTTAGATGAGACTATTACTAAAACTGAAGCGGATGAATACTTTAGTAAGTTATTTGATAACTATGGTCACGCAGGGGAAATCTATGCCCAACACTTGATTGCTAACTTAGACAAGGTTAAAAAACAACTTAAAGAAACTCAACAAAAGATAGACAAAGAACTTAATATTTCAGGACAAGATAGAAAATATTCTGCTACGTTAGCTTCAGTTTTTCTTGGGGCTATGATTGCTAAGAGCTTAGGTATTCATAATATACCTATTCAACCCGTGTATAAAGCTATTGCAAAAGAACTCATAAAATCAAAAGCGTCTTTACAAGAAGCTGACTTTGATGCTGTTCAGACACTAGGTGATTTCCTTAACCATGCAAAAAATAGCACCTTAGTAATTAATAGTAAGATAGACTCTCGATTAGGAGTACTAGAAGCCCCGTTACTTAGGCCTACTCATGATTTAAAAGTTAGGGTTGAGCCAGACACTAATACTATTTTTATTCCGGCTTCAATAATGAGAGATTATGTAGACCATAAAAAGATTGACTATAGTGATTTTATTAAGGGGCTTAAAGATAATAGAATACTTAAAGAAACATCGAAACTAAAAGTACTACATAAGGGTCTAGAGATTAGTGGGCCTTCAGTCAGGTGTATATGGGTAGATAACTCTACCTTTGACGATATAAAACTAGAGAACTTACCTTTGGATATACCTAAGAATGTTAACTAACGGAACAAATTATGAGATAGATTGGCCATCGTTTCAACCAGGAACATCTATATTTATACCTGTCGTAGATACTAAATCAGCTTTAGTTGCATTGGAAAAAGAAAGTAAAAGACTAGAGTTTGAATACGTGCACAAGATTGTTATTGAAGAAGGAGTGCAGGGTATTAGAGTTTGGCGATTAGGATGACCTGCCGAATATAGGAAGATCTGCAGCATTTCGAAGTTTAGATATATTATTTACTATATTATTCATAGCTTTGTCTAACTTGTTCAACCGTTCTCTTTTTTCATTAGCACTAAGCCTAGTACTTTTTATCACTGCTTTTCTTATATCTCTTATTTTTTCAAGTTGATTGTCAATCCTATTAACTTGTCCTCTAAGAGATATAATTTTAGCATTGTCTTTCGCATATTTTCTAACTTTTACTTTATCACCCTGATCTATATACTTGTTTAAAGATCTAGTAACTCTATCAGAGACTTCTTTAAAGTCATAAAACTGGTTCATTTGATTTCTACCGTTTGGGCTGTACATAATGGTACCTATGCCAGGAACTCTACTTATATCAGTTGTAGGTAGCTTGTTGTCATATAACAAATTAGCCATAGAGTCGAACAAGTACAACGATAAAGACCCCACAGTTCCTAACGTGCCTTTAATAAAATGATCGGCATTAAGTGGAGATACTATACCTGTTTGACCTAACATTTTAGAAAACTCTGATGTGCTTTCATTAAACTGTAGCTCTGTTTCTTGCTTTCTATATCCAGAAGCAACAATGTCTCTGCCTGTAAAGAAGTTGTGGTTTGTTATTACTTCAATAGTTGGTTTAAATAACTGCGGCATTAAGTTGGGACCTGCCATAGCATCCCCTATAGAAGTGCTAATTGCTTGCCTAATTCTTCGTGCATCATATGCATTATCAGTTCCTTGCTTAGTGATAATATCATAAGCTAATTCAGGGGCAGCTTTAAACAGTAAGGATAGTTCTGCTCTAACAGGCAATCTAAAACCAGTTCCTGGAACTATGTAAAAACGAAGTTTTTCTCTCTCATCACGTTCTTCATAATCATCTTCCCCTGACACTAGCATCGAATACATTAAATTTAGAGCCATCATTTTTAAACCCGTTACAAAAAACAAATTTCTAGCTTTCTTTTTTTCTAGCGGCGTTAAAAATTTTCCCGACATTACTTTAGCTAAAATCTCCATACCTTGCAGGTACGCGTTGGCAAAGGGAACAGTATGAGCTATCAATCTAACAGTGGGGCTAGACCCTCTTTGTTGCCAGTTAATAATGTTTAATGCTCTATTAATAGCTAATATTTGATTACCCCCAACTATAGTTCCGTCAGGTTGACGTACTCCACCAGTCTCCAATAAACTTTGTTCAAACAACGCTTTTCTTTGTGCTAGATCAGAGTATGAAGCGAGGTTATCAAAAAAATCAAGCGTTTTATCTTTTACACTAGTATCATCTAATCCATACTGTCTTCTGGTTTTTTCGGATATTTCAGCTGCTGACAACCCATACCCTCCTGTAATCCCTGCTCTTCTCATCTGTTGAATTATAGGGGAGTTAGGATCTGCAAGAATTTCAGCGTAGCTAGTCATAACCCTACCCATTAATTCAAAGGGCCTATTAACTCCTGAGTATGCAGCGGCACTGATTGAGTCATTAAACACTTGGTATGTTTGAAAAATAGGGTTAGCTGTAATCAATGTTCTTAATAGGTTAGCTGCCTTAGCAAACAAGGAAGTTTCTATAAGAGGCGATTCAGGCCCTTGCACTGCTATCGCATATAAAGGATCAGAGTATTCAACGTATTTCATCTCACCATCGATAAACAAAGGAGCCGTGTTTTTACCTTGAGGTTTAGTGTTGTAGGTTATTAAAATTGGTTTGCCTGACTCATCTAAAACTTCAGTCACTCCATCAGCTTCTTTTTCAGTTACCCCTACATAGTTAGCTGCTTTGGAATGAGCATTGTTTCTTAACGCTGCGTTTACAGACCAAAAATGTTTTGACAGTAAATTGTTTAACACATTATCAATTTGTCTTTCGGAACCCCTAAATTTTTCTTGTTGGCCTATGTCAGAAAAACCTCTAAAGTATTCTTTTGACCCGTTATTATTAACTTCTCCCTCTTCAAACACGCGATTTAGAGGCACATACCAATCACGTGATCGGTATTCATCAGCTTCTTCTTTACTAATAACTCCTGTTTGTTCTAACAAATCAACATTTCTATTTTGAAATTGAGTTACAAGATTTGATATACGACCTAGTTCTGGATACTGTTGGGCTAAAGCTAACCCCGGAGCTATCCCATCTGCTTGCGCTTCAGTAATTTTAGTGCCTTCTAACTCCATTTTTTTTGATAAGCGAATTAAGTTGTCAGCACGCTTTGAATTTCTAATTGTTCTAGTTGCTCTAAGTCTTGCTGCTTCGTCTTTATATTCTTGCGCTTTTCGTTGCCTATCATTGTTTAAAGACTGTTCACCTTGAAATCTTTTTGCTGCTAGGTAAGCTTGTACAACGTGATCTGCTTGTTCATTACCAATTTTTTTAGCTAAATTTTGAATTATTTCAAATACCGTGTTTAAATTTACGTCACTAGGTATAACTTCACTCATCCCAAACTCATTAATAACAACGTACCCTGTTTGTGCTGCCGTTGCTGCCGTTGCGTTAGAGTTTAAAGCCTGCGTAGCTATAATATCCACACGTGCCTCTTCTGGAATCATGTCATTCATAACATCATTAAGACTGTTCTGCTTTGTTAAATCTGATATAGGAGCAAAGGAATCTGCTATTTTTGACCTAAATTTTAAAAAGCCTCTTTCTAACGAACCGGGAGAAAAAGTAGGTGTTTGATAAAACTCTTTTATTCTTTGTGTAAAAGTTATGTTTGAATTTGTAGGAGCAGAATAAACTTCTGTGCCAGGGAACATGTCTGATATGTCTTTGTTAATTCTATATTCGGGAGTAGGATTTTTTGAACGTTGAAATCTTTCACTTCCACGTACAGAAGTTGGACCTACAATAGCGCGAGGTGGACCTTGAAATAAATCAGGAGCTACAGATACTACATTATTTAACAGTGAGTTGGGTAACATTTCAACTTTTAGCATGCGTTTAACAGCGTTAATAAAGCTATCCCATAAAGTATTTAAAGTATTTTTAGAACGCACCCCTTGTTGTTCATTTAAAAATCTTTGGAATTTACCGTCTGTTAAAGCATAGTCAACAAATTCAAACACATCTTCTAGTTCTGTTTTAAACCTACCCCCACTAGCTTCTTTTGCTTTTTCATACACAGAGTTAATATATTCACCTAGTCCATCTTTGGGTTTACCGTTTCGAGTAAAGGACTGATTCATTCTTTTCATCGTAGCTGCGTGAACAGCTTCGTGAATAATCGTTCCCACATTAGCGTTAGGGTGTATACGCACTCTGTTAGATAGCTGATTGTAGCCACCCCAAGTATTTGCTGCGCCGTCAGCGCTTACACTAAACGATGTTGTTCCTATGTTAGGCGTATCTAGTAGCGCATCTAATAATATTTGATCTGCCTCGGATAAATCAGCAGTGAAAGTTCTTTTGATTTTGTTTAGAGCATCTTTTAAATTTTTAATGTATTTAAATTGAGCTATATCTTCAGGTCTTTTTACAAAGTCTGGGTTGTCTCTATTATAATAATCATCTAGCTCTCCATCAAAAGTTTCAGCAAACTGGTCAGGACCTAAAATATCTTGTGCAACTTCTAAGGCTACTCTTCTATCTTCTCGTTTGTCGGCTTTTTCTCTTAACGATGACTTTACTGTCTTACTATTTTCAGATATAACTTGTCTAGCTTCTTGTATTACTTCTTTGCTAACAATAGCTTCATTAAGCGCTTCAAGTAAATATTCCGCTTCAGGTATAGTTCGTAATTGAGCTCTAAGTTTAGACAACTCTTTTGATTGCACTAAACTTTGTTTCGGTTTTATGGTAGTAACGTTATCTTGTGTTGAGAAAGAAACTTCCCCTGTGTCTTCTAATTCCGATTGCAAACTTCTAGCTGCAGAGGGTGATATTTTTAAATTATTAGCTAGTTGGTCAAACGATACGCCTTTTTTGTTTCTAGCTATGTAGTCTAAAGCTTGGTTATTTAATTGAATTACTTCAGGGGCTGGAGCTACTTCCGCTACTGGAGCTACTTCCGCTACTGGAGCTACTTCCGCTACTGGAGCTACTGGAGCTACTGGAGCTTCTGCTACTACAGGCGGCTTAGTTTTTATTTGTGTTTCTGCTACCGGTGCAGCTATAGTTGCAGCTTGAAGAGTGGTTATAGATTTATTATTTTTTCTTTGAGTCCGTGCACCGATCCTATTATCTATCTGCACAGCATCAAATATTTGTTTAGCTTTTGCAGGACTAGTTTTTATTGCCTTTGCTAGACCTGAAATAGTGTAACTTTTATCAGGGTTGTTGGTTATTTCCGTAACAGCTTGCTCTACTAGTGTAGGGTCGACAAGAGTTTTTCGTCTTCCAGTTGTAGTATCAGGCTGTACACTTGCTTCCAGTCCTCTTCTGTCAACTTCTGCAGCAACAGCGGCATCTTTTGTAACGGCTCCATCTGCCCTTGGGAGAGGTAGTCTATCGCTTCTTGCAGTATCTTGTTTTGTTGAAGCATCTGGTTTTGTGGTAGCATATTTGACATTAGGGTATTTCTCCTTTACTTGGGCAACATAATCATCTATCGCTTGCTCGTTAATTTTACCTTGATGTTTTTGTAAACGCGACTCAAAAGATTTAATGTTTTTAGGGTTAGCTATGTTTAAACCGATTAAACTTTTATAAACTTTAGAGTTAGGGCTAAGACCGAACGAAGTTAACGCAGCTTTATCTAGTTTACCTAATACGGGAGCTTTCGGAGCAACTTTAAGCACATCATCTACTGAAGCTATTAAATCATTAACCGCTTGCTTTTGAGCTTTTACATTATTTTCTTCAACAGCAATGTCGAGAAGTGCTTCGCTTTCCGCAATTAACTTAGCTAACTTAGACCTTTCAGGAGCTTTGTTACCAAATGAGTTTAGTGTACTGTTAGCTAAAATTCTAGCATTTTCTGCCTCTGCTGCTATCTCAACATCTTTAGCTATAGCTATTCTTCTCTTAAGTGCTTCAGACGCTTCTCTTCTAATGTTGTTTAACTTTGCTTGCTTTACTCCTTCTGTTTCTGAAACTTCTCTACGTGCGCTGCCCACATTACTAAACCCAGCTACAGCTCCGAAACCCGCTGTTAACGATGTCTGAAACGCTGTTTCCATATACTCTTGTTGAGCATCCTCATCAGTTAACGACAGTCCAGCGTACATTCTTTCCAATGCTTGTTGACTTACTTCTGTAGGTATCTCCACTGCTTCAAATACTGCCGCACCTTTTAGAGCGTTTATAGCTAAGTTACCCCTAGCTATTTTTTCAATATCTCTAGGTTTAGGTTTTAAAAAGTTAACTCCCATTAGCTTACTTAAACCACTTAAAGCTAGTGCTCCACGTTCTACTCCAGTTTGACCCACGGCATATAGTGCAGCTTTAGCTCTGTCTACATCAACTTCTTCACCTGCAGCTATTTGTTCTTGAGCTCTACGCTCCATATTGTTGCCGATAAAAGTTATGAAAGGAACTGCCATCGACCCCGCAAGGGCCGCGAGAGGTTTGTAAGGTAAAGGTGCTACAGCAGCGAATGCCTTTGCACCTGCCCACATAGAAGCAAGGTAGGGAGCTTGTTCGGTTGTTGCTGAAGGTATTTGAGATATAACTTCCCCAGCTGCGGAAAGAATACCATCTGATTCGTATACTTTTTTAACTTCTTCTAAGCTTGCTCCAGGTAGTTCTGTGATATTTTCTTGACGTTCTATGCCTTGTACAGCTGCTTCGTTGCTAGGGTCTAAATCTAGTGCTGTCTGCATTGAAGAGATCATGCGTTTAGCGCCGCCTTTTAGAGCGTCTATTGGGCCTGCGGTAGCACTAGGCTGTTCTGGTTGAGACTGTTGTGAGGCTATGTAATTTATAGCATCTTGCTCACTAGCTCCTTCAGGTGTATTTACTTCATATACTTTCCCGTTAGGAGCTGTTACTTCGTATAAAGGCATTTAAACTCCCACTATTTAAATATTTGTTTAGCTGAATATCCTGCGTTATTACCGGTTGTATTATCCATCGATTGCTTTGCTTTCCACTGAGGGTATGGTCCTAACACGAATTCACCTCCACCCTTCACATACATATCCATATAATTTGCTTCAGTTGTTGTCTCATTTCTTGAGCCCCAAGAGTTAAAATCAC
>Ga0307378_10009675_pt1 | contig 12636 bp, 6 predicted proteins | sample UN1MG_FD_202238 | JGI IMG/M metagenome (GOLD analysis project Ga0307378, IMG submission 202238) | Soil microbial communities from Risofladan, Vaasa, Finland - UN-1 | ecosystem: Environmental > Terrestrial > Soil > Coastal area > Acid sulfate soil | place: Finland: Risofladan, Vaasa | collected...
TGGGAAACTCCACGATAGCCGGCATGGTCCGACCCTCCCTGGTCGTTGTGCGCCATCCGAAATCGCAGAGATTAGACACGAAATTGCCTATTTTTCCAATGCCGTTTGAAAGATTGCAAAAGTCCAGATATAATTTGGATTCCGCGTCACACTTCGGGATTTCGCGACAAGGTAACAGTATGGGGAGGCACGATTCAGCAATTTCAACCGAATTCACGCAGTTGGTTGCCCAACAGCATCAGCAGTTACGTTCGTTTGTCCGTACGCTGGGAGTTGCCCCCGATTGGGTAGACGATTTGGCCCAGGAATCGTTTCTGGTCGCGTGGCGTGAACGAGATTCGTTTGATCACCAGCGGGACCTTGGAAAATGGTTGCGTGGGATTGCTCGAAATCTGGTGCGGAACGAGCTTCGCAAGCGGAAACGTCAAGAGCGACTCCTTCACCAAGGCCTGGCGGAATTGCTGGTCCGCGTGGCTGAGGTGGAACCGCAACCCGAATCGTCGGCGGAGTGCCGTGTTCCGGTGTTACGCGATTGCGTTGAGCAACTGGCTACAAAAAGCCGGGAGCTGGTGTCCGGTCGCTACGGCGATGGTTGGAAGGCTCCGGATCTTGCAGATCACTTCAACATGACGCCGACTGCTGTGCGTCAGGCGCTCGTGCGAATTCGGCTGCAACTGAAACGCTGCATCGAACTACGGGCGGCGGAGGGTTGATCGATGTCACAAAGTCGTTTTGAGGAATTACTGAGTTTGCTGCTGGATGACGATGTCTCGGCAGAGCAGATGGATGAATTGACGCAACTCGTGTCTGCTGATGAGGAGTTGCTGACGCAGCTCCGCCAGCATCTGTTGATGAGCGACCGATTGTCTCAATATGAAGACGACCTGCGAAGCGACGATCGCTTCATGGATGCAGTTCAGGTCCGTGTCCGCGCCGCCGAAGACTCGAGCAGGTTTGTTGCGCAAGTGGTAGCGTCGGCGCATCAAGAGGCCTCGGGGCAATCGAAGCCGGCATCCTCAGGAAGTAAAAGCGGTTGGCAGACAAAGCCGGCATCCTCAGGAAGTAAAAGCGGTTGGCAGACAAAGCCGGCATCCTCATCAAGTGAAAGCGGTTGGCGGAGCGCGCGCGGCCTGGCAGGTTGGGTCACGGCGGCGATTGCCTTGATAGTGCTGGGGGGCGTCGTGTTTCAGCGCAACGCCCAACGGGACACGGATGCATCCAGTGTGCCGGTGGCCGATCGTGGTCAGGAAGAAGCGAGCGACCTGGGCGTTGCCGTGCTGACACGAGTGTCCGGTTTGCAAGGAGAACACACGGCGGATTGGGTGACGGGCAAAACGATTCCACCGGGGACGCTCGAGTGGGACGGCGGACTGCTGCAACTGGAATTCTATTGTGGAGCAACGGTTGTCGCGGAAGGACCGGCGTCGCTTGAAATCCTCAATGATTCTCGCGTCATTTGCCGGTCGGGGCGCCTGAGAGCGTACGTTCCGCGGCCGGCTCGGGGATTCTCCGTACTGGCGCCGACCGTTGAACTGGTGGATCTCGGCACGGAGTTCGGCATCAGTGTGGCGACCGATGGCGTCACCGAAATTCACGTCTTTGACGGCGCGGTGGAACTGTACGATGGGAAGTCCAATCGCAATGTCACGACGCGACGCGAACTCAGCGCCGGAGATGCTGTCGCGTTGGATCGCAACGGAGAAGCGAGGAACATCGAAACACGCGATTTCGATTTCGTGACACCGGCTCGGCTGAGCACGATGACCAATGTGCGGCGACAGGAACAGCTTCGCCAATGGCGGTCATTTCGTGACTCGCTAAAGGACGATCCGCGGGTTATTGCTTACTTCCCGTTTGACCGAGACGACTCGGAAGACCGCCTCCTTGTCGGCTATGGCAAGGACGGCACGACGATTGAAGGTGCGATCGTTGGTTGCGAGTGGTCGGAAGGACGATGGCCAGGCAAGACATCTTTGCAGTTCAAACGACCGGGCGATCGCGTGCGGATCACCGTGCCGGGGGAATTCGAATCGCTGACGTATTCGACTTGGCTGCGAGTGGACGGACTCGACCGAGAATACAATTCGCTGTTGCTGACGGATGGATTCGACGAAAACCGCCCTCACTGGCAGATTCGCCAGGATGGAACTCTGGTTCTCGGGATATGGCGTCACGAAGCCGTCTTGCATGCCTATCGAACGGATTCGATCTTCAACCTGTTTCGACTGGGGCAGTGGGTGCATTTGGCGACAGTTTACGACGCCGATCAGGCGTGCGTGACGCACTACGTCAACGGAAAGCTCGCCTCGCGTCTGCCGTTGGAGGAGTCTGCATCCGGTTTGCTGGAGATTGGCAAGGCAACCATCGGCAATTGGAGTGATCCAACGCCGCGGCATCGCGGGTCGCGCGTGCGCAATCTCAATGGATGCATGGACGAACTGATCGTCTTCGGTCAGGCATTGGACGACCAGGAAGTTCGCCGCATTTATGAAGTCGGGCGGCCATGACGGCGCGCGGTTTCCACCGCCTTCGTCGACAAACCGAGACCCTTATCGAAAACAGAAAACCAAGAATGAAACACCATAACCGAATAATCGCTGTAGCAGCCGTTGTTTCCGCTCTTGCAGGACACGGTCTGGCGGCTGATGCGGAGGCATCTTCTCCACCGAATGTGGTCCTTATCTTCGCGGACGATTTGGGATATGGCGATCTCGGATGTTACGGCGCGACGAAGGTGCAGACGCCGAACATCGACCGGTTGGCGAAAGAGGGGCGGCGCTTCACCGATGCCCATTCGGCGTCGGCTGTCTGTACGCCCTCGCGGTATGCATTGTTGACGGGGGAGTATCCGCTTCGGGCAAACGGCGGCAAAGGCGTTTGGGGGCCCCTGCCAGTTACTTCCGGGCTCATTATCAACACCGATAAGCTTACCATAGCGGATATGTTCAAGAGCAGAGGCTACGCAACAGCGGCGCTGGGCAAGTGGCATCTGGGATTCAAAGAGGGGGCAAACAACTGGCAAGAACCGCTGCGCCCTGGGCCGCAGGATCTCGGTTTTGATTACTACTTTGGCGTACCGGTCGTGAACAGCGCTCCTCCTTATGTCTATGTAGAGAACGATCGCATTGTGGGCGGAGACCCTTCGGACCCGTTGGTCTACCTCGGCAGGGGGACTCATCCAGATGCAACCCCGATCACCCCCATCCCGTCTGAGGCCTCTCAGCACACGGCGAACATGTTCAAAGGGGCGGTGGAAGCCCACAAGATATACAATGACTACACGGTGGGAACTGTTTTGGCGGGAAAGGCAGTCGACTGGATCACGGCCAACAAGCAGCAGCCGTTCTTCCTCTACCTGGCCACGACCCATATTCACCACCCCTTTACGCCCGGGAAACGATTTCAGGGAACGAGTCAGGCGGAGCTCTATGGCGACTTCATTCAAGAGTTGGACTGGATGGTGGGCGAAGTGACCGGGTGCCTCGAGAAGCAGGGCTTGAGCGAAAATACGCTGGTTATATTCACCAGCGACAACGGCGGCATGATGAATCTTGGCGGCCGTAACGCGGTAAAGGCCGGGCATCGGATGAATGGCGATCTGCTGGGCTTCAAGTTCGGCGTTTGGGAAGGCGGGCATCGCGTGCCTTTCATTGCCAAATGGCCCGGCAGGATCGAAGCCGGTAGTCAATCCGACCAACTGATCTGCAATGTTGATATGCTGGCTACCTTCATGGCGCTCACGGGTCAAGACCCTGATTCGCTCCAGGGCAAAGATTCCATCAATATCTTGCCCGCCTTGCTGAAAGACCCCGAAGACTCGATACGGAAAGAGCTACTTCTGGCCCCGAGGAGCGAGCCGCACTTATCCATCCGCAAAGGACGATGGATGTACATCCCCGCCCGTGGCAGCGGTGGATTCCGCGGGTCCAGACCGAGTGATCATGCATGGGGTGGTCCCGCCGCGGTTGCTCTGGTCGGAGGCGTCAATAGCGACATCGAGAACGGAAAGATCAGGAAGGGCGCGCCACCTGCTCAGCTCTACGACCTTGAGGCTGACGTCAATCAGACGAAGAACTTGTATGCTGAATATCCCGAAGTGGTGCGGGAATTGAGTGCGCTGCTTGCTCGCTATGCGCCCGCCGAGGCGACGGGGAGGAAGACCGAGAAATGAAGTCACTCAATCGAATTCTAACGACACTGGCGATTGTTTGCGTGACTGCGACGGGCGCCCTGCAGGCAAGTGCTGACGCGGCGAAACCGAACTTCGTCGTCATCTTCACCGACGATCAGGGTTACGGCGACGTGGGCTGCTTTGGTTCCCCCGACATTCGCACGCCGCGACTGGACGCGATGGCGGCCGAGGGCATGAAGTTCACCAGTTTCTACGCGCAGCCGCTGTGCGGCCCATCCCGCGCGGCGATCATGACCGGCTGCTATCCGATGCGGGTCGCCGAACGGGGGAACACGAAGCAGGTTCACCCGATTCTCCATAGCAAGGAAATCACGGTCGCGGAGATCCTGAAAACGCAAGGCTACGCCACCGCCTGCTTCGGCAAATGGGACCTCGCCAAGCATGCTCAGCAAGGGTTCTTCATGGACCTGTTCCCCACACGACAAGGCTTCGACTATTTCTTTGGCACGCCGACAAGCAACGACGGGGTCGCGAATCTGTACCGCAATGAAGAACTGATCGAACCGAAATCGGACATGGCGACGCTGACCAAACGATACACCGACGAAGCGATCGGATTTATGCGGAAGCACAAGGATCAACCGTTCTTCGTTTACATCCCCCATACGATGCCGCACACCCGACTGGACGCATCGCCGCAATTCAAAGGCAAGAGCAAGCGAGGTCTATACGGCGACGTGATCGAAGAGCTTGATTTCAACGTCGGTCGCGTGCTTGACGCCATCAAAGAGTTGCAGTTGGCAGACAACACATACGTTATCTTCACCAGCGACAACGGGCCGTGGCTTATCAAGAACAAGGACTTCGCGGACGGGCATTTGCCCAGTGACCACGGCGGCTCGGCGGGTTCCCTGCGAAGCGGCAAGGTTTCCACGTTCGAAGGCGGCGTTCGCGTGCCGTGTATCGTTTGGGGACCGGGACGCGTTCCTTCCGGGAAGGTGTGCACGTCGATCGCCAGCACGCTGGACGTACTGCCGACGCTCGCCGCGTTGGCCGGTGCGGACGTGCCATCGGACCGCGTCATCGACGGCGAAGACATCCGGCACCTGATCCACGGCGAGTTTGACAAAGCCAACGCCGACAAAGTGTTCTTCTACTACCTGCGTGTTCATTTGCAGGCGGTCCGTCAGGGGAAGTGGAAACTGCTACTGCCCCGCGACAAGGAACCCATCGGTGTGGCGCCCTTCAGCCGGAACACGCACATTGCCCCCACGGATCACGTTGGGTTCGCCAAGCCGTTCCTCGTGGATTTGGACGCCGACATCGGCGAAACAACTGACGTCAGCGGGCAGCATCCCGATATTGTCACACGTTTACTCGCGCTGGCGGAATCGATGCGTAATGATCTGGGTGATTACGATCGTGTCGGCAAAAACATGCGATTCTTTGATCTGACCGGCCCGCGTCCGGACAAGCCACCCGTACCGGACGCACGCAAAAAACCTCAGGAGAAACCCATTCCTTCACTGAAGGCAATCTACACTCCAGCAATCGGGCTCGATCCGCAAAAGGGCGTCATGCGGCGGGATCCGAGCGATATCATCAAAGTCGGTGATCTGTATTATGTTTGGTATTCGAAGGGTAAGATTGCCCCGGGATATGACGCGACCGTCTGGTACGCGACCTCGCCGGATGGTCACACATGGACCGAACAGGGGATGGCTCTTGCAAAGGGCGAACCTGGAAGCTGGGAAGGGGCCAGCGTCTTCACGCCCAACATTCTCGTTGCCGAAGGACGCTACTGGCTATTCTACACAGGAACATCCAGGAAGTTCGGCAAGCCCTTCAATCCAGATTCCACAATTGGTATCGCCGTATCGGATTCGCCCGATGGTCCCTGGGAGCGTCTTGCCACCAACGCAGCTTTGAAGAATAGCGATAATCCGGCGGATTTCGACAGTCACTTGGTTGATGACGCCTGCCTGATCGTGCGTGGCGGAAAGTACTGGTTCTACTACAAGGGCCGGCAGTTGGGAAAAAGCCCCGGGCAAACCAAGATGGGGGTCGCGATTGCCGACCAGCCGCAGGGGCCTTATGTAAAATATGAAGGCAACCCTATCGTCCAGGGAAACCACGAAGTGATGGTCTGGCCGCAGGGCACGGGCGTGGCCGCGATGATCGGAACCACCGGGCCGAATGAGATCACTCGTTCCATCATGTACGCCGAGGACGGGCTTCATTTCTCGAAAACGCACAACATTCTCAATGTTCCTACGGCGGCGGGCGCGTATCGTCCGGAGGCGTTTACGGACAGCGGTACGGGCGAACGGATTGACTGGGGCGTGCACATTGGGAAACAGAACGAATCGCTCCCTTTCATCCAGCGGTTCGACCTTGTGGAGGCAGAGTAGATGCAGAAGTACATGGTAGCGGTTGCTGTAAGCGCCCTGGCTGCGACAAATCTGTTTGCGGCCCCAGTGGATGTTCAATCCCCGGACGGGCAAGTTGTCACATCGTTTGAGGTGGAAAACGGGGAATTGTTCTATTCCGTTTCTAAGGGGGACACACCTATTGTTGGCTCCTCCAAGGTGGAGATCTTTGCCGGCGCGAAGATGTCCATCGTCGAGCACTCGATCCGGGAGAACGACACAGTCTGGTCTCCGGTCTATGGCCAGTTTAGCTCCATCCGCGATCACCATCGCGAGCTGACCCTTACGCTGACGGCGGACGGCGCGCCGGTCACATTGCTTTGCCGCGCATTCGACACGGGGATTGGGTTCCGTTTCGTGCTCTCGAAGGAGTCTCAGGGTAAAGAGCTATCGTTTTCCACGGGCTACAACGTGCTCAACAACGCGGCTACCTATTCGGGGCAGCGCGGCGCAAAAGTGGACTCTCTGGCGAAAGCAGTAGGGGTCTCCGTGCCCCTGGTGACCGAGCGTAAAGACGGCGTGCATGTCGCGCTGCTTGAGTCAGATCTCTATTCCGCAGCGGGATTCGAGAGCATGCAGATTCGCTTTTCTGCGGCTGAGAAAGGGCTCACGGCCGCCACTTCCGCTGTGTCGATCGGCGAAAGACAACTCACCCCTTGGCGGGTGATTCTGATCGGTGAGACGGCCGGTGATTTGACCGTTAACACCGTGGCGTTGAATCTAGCCGCACCTTGCAGGCTGGCGAATACTCACTGGATTAAGCCCGGCAAGGGACTCTGGGACTGGCGGATTCACGGCTACAACAACGGGGAGTTTGTCTATGGAATCGATACCCGCAGCTACCTGCACCTGATCGATTTCTGCGCCGAGCAGGGGCTTGAATACTTCACCGTTGACGACCATTGGTTTAAGTCAGCGGGGAATGGAAAGATGACCGTCGCCCCGGAAGTCGACATTGCCAAGGTGATGGCCTACGCCAGGGAAAAGGGCGTCATGATTATGCTCTACTACGATCGTAAGAAGGGCGACTTTGGCGACGAGACACTCTTCAACCACTACGCCGGTCTGGGCGCCGCCGGCATGAAGTACGGCTTCATGGGAAACAGATCCGCCTTCACCCGCAGTGCGATGGATGCGGCCGCAGAAAACACGCTGCTCATCAACTTTCATGACGGCCCGGTGCCCATGACGGGTGTGGAGCGGACGATGCCCAACCTGATCACCCGCGAATACTGCCATGCGCAGCAGGACAGTCGAAGTGCCTTCACGCCCGAGACCTTCCTTAACATGGCGATGGTCAGCGCGTTGACCGGCCCGCTCGATATGGCCAACGGGAATTTCGGGATCAAGAGCATTAATGCGGGTGAGCGCGAGAAGGGGCCAAGAAAGAAGAACAGCTATGTCTCAACGGTGGTCAGCGAAGTAGCCCGGACCTTGGTGATCTATACCGGGCTCGTCACGCTTCCCGATGCGCCGGAGGAGTATCTGAAGAAAGCCGACCTGTTCGAATTCCTTAAGGTCATGCCCGCGACGTGGGATGAGACCCGAGTGCTGAATTCGAAGATCGGGAAATACATCACCGTCGCTCGTCGGACCGGCGATGTCTGGTTTGTCGGTTCGGTCAGCGATCAAACCGTGCAGACTCTGGATATTCCGTTAGATTTCCTTGAGCCGGGAAGAGGCTATGAAGCCACTCTCTATCAGGATGCACCGGATGCGCACGGGGTAGAGAATCCGGAAGCCTATGAAATCACCACCGCGACCGTAAAACGCGGCAACGTGGTTTCAGCCAAGATGGCCGTCGGTGGCGGACACGCCATGATTTTGCGTCCCGCAAAGTAGGGAATGGAGGCACTCTTGCACAAGGCTGATTCTCAATCTGTTCCATCTCGCGCCTGCGTGATAGGGAAAATGCCGAAAGTGGAAAACCAATGAACCATGTAATGCGAGCCCTGATCGTCATCCTGTGTGTGCAAGTGGTCCATGCGGCCGAACCGAAAAAGACACGGGCCAGGAAGGCGGCGCCTAACACAACTTTCGAACATCGCTTTTCCGACGACCTGAAGCAGACCGCTGACTCGGAAGCGCGGTTGGACAAATGGTTCTGCGACGCCAAGTTCGGCGCGTTCATTCATTTCGGCGTGTATTCGGCGCTGGAAGGCGAATACAAAGGCCGCGGTTCGCAGCACCGCTATTCTGAGTGGATTCAGGTATCCGGCAAGATCCCTGCCGATGAGTACCATCAGGTGGCCGCCAAGTTTAATCCCGCGGAGTTCGACGCCGAAGCATGGGCGAAGGCATTCAAGGAGTCCGGCATCCGCTATGTCGTGATTACGTCGAAGCACCACGACGGCTTCGCGCTCTTCAAGTCGATGGTCAGCGATTACAACATCGTCGATTACACGCCGTTCAAGCGGGACATCATCAAGGAACTGAGCGAGGCGTGCCACCGCAACGGCCTGAAGTTCGGTGTCTACTATTCGCAGGCTCAAGATTGGGACGAGCCGGACGCGCCCTATATCGCTCCGCAGCTTGAAGGAACCCGCGCGCTGATCCATCCCGACCTCCCGGCGGATTTCGAACCCGATATGGATCGCTATATCGCGAAGAAGAGTCTTCCCCAAGTCGAAGAGCTGATGAAGAACTATGAGATCGATTTGATCTGGTTCGACACCCCGTCGGGGATGAACATGGAACGCGTGAAGCTCTTTAGCGATATGGTTCGGAAGCACCGTCCGGACTGTCTGATCAACTCCCGCATCATCCATAAGGGAAAAGGGAAGATCGAGGCACAATACCTGCCGTACTACGACTACGTCTCGATTGGTGACAAGGAAGTCCCCACCCGAAAACTCCCACTTTATGTCGAGTCGCCCGATAGTGTCAGCTCCTCCTTCGGCTACAAGACCAAAGGCGAATGCTACTACCATTCAGAAAAGGAAATGATCGACCGCTTCGTGCGTACGGTCTGCGTTGGCGGGAACTATTTGCTCAACAACGGCCCCATGGGCAACGGCAAGCTCGATCCTGAAGCCGTCCGGCTCTACGGAGTGATCGGCGACTGGCTCAAGGTCAATGGGGAATCGATCTACGGAACCCGCCGCAATCCCTTGCCCACGCGCCCGCAGTGGGGCGACATTTCCGTCAGCAAGGACGGCAAGACGCTCTACCTGCATATTCTCCAGTGGCCCGAATCCGGGACGATCACCGTCAACGATCTGCCTGCCGCGGCGGCCTCAGCCGTGTATCTGGCGAACGGTGAAAGAGCGGACTTTGTTCAAGAGGGTGCTGCCCTGAGAATCACGCTGCCCGCCAAGCCGCTGAATGAATATGACTCGGTGGTCAAAGTCGGATTCAGAAAGAGCATTGGGACCCGAGAATAGGAGAGAAATCCTATGACAAAACTCAGACTCGTTGTAGCCCTATGTCTCTTGACCGTGTCGGTGCAGGTCTGGGCTGAGTCGCCCGATGCGCTGAAGCTCTGGTACAAACAACCGGCTGCGGAGTGGACTCAGGCCCTGCCCATTGGTAATGGTCGTCTCGGTGCCATGATCTATGGCGGCGTCCAACAGGAGCAATTGCAAATCAATGAGGACACGCTTTGGCACGGTGGGCCTCACGACTACTCCAACCCGGAGGCCTATTCACATCTGGCCACGGTCCGCCAGTTGCTGGAAGACGGCGAGTACGACAAGGCAGAGACAGAAGCTGAGAAGATGATGGGCAAGCCCGTCAAGCAGATGTCCTATCAGCCCTTGGGGGACCTCTTCCTGCAATTTCCGCAGGGCGAGATGTCGAGAGACTATCGTCGCGAGCTGGATTTGCGAACTGCCGTCAGTACGGTCAGCTATACCATTGCTGGTACCCGCATGACTCGTAAGACCTTTTCCTCCGAACCGGACCAGGCCATCGTCATGCGGCTTGACAGCAGCAGAGGCGGCCAGATCACCTTTGATCTCTTTATGGCCAGTCCGCACCCAACCCAATCCCAGGTGATTGGCAGTGATACCCTCGCCCTGACCGGCCAAATAGCCCCGCGTCCCGAGCGTGGATTGATCGGCCCCTGGGAAGGCGAAGGCATGAAGTTTGCCGCCCAGGTCAAGGTCAAGGCCGAAGGCGGAACGCTCGTGGCCAAGGGTGACAAGATCTCGGTGCGCGATGCCGATACGGTCACCTTGGTCTGTGTGGCGGCCACCAGCTTTGTCAACGCCAAGGACATGAGCGCCAACGCAGTGGCTCGGGCTAAGGCCTATCTCGCTGGTGCGAGCAAACAATCCTATGAACAGCTCTACCAACGTCACGTCGAGGACTATGCGGCCCTTTTTAATCGCGTGGCCATCAATCTAGGCAGGCAAGAAGTGTCAGATTTACCCACCGACGAACGGCTTCGGCGTGTGGCCGACGGTGAGGTTGATCCCCTATTGGCCGAACAGATCTTTCAGTACGGCCGTTATCTGATGATTGCCGGCTCACGGCCCGGCACCCAACCCTTGAACCTGCAGGGCATCTGGAACGACAAGATCAATCCTCCCTGGTGCAGCAAATACACCATCAATATCAACATTGAGATGAACTACTGGGTGGCTGAGGTCTGCAACCTCAGCGAATGCCACGAGCCCCTCTTGCGCATGGCCGGTGAGTTGGTCGCTCCAGGCAGCAAGACCGCCAAGACGCATTACCGCGCTGATGGCTGGGTGACTCATCACAACACCGACCTCTGGCGCGGCTCCGCACCGGTCGACGGTGCCCATTGGGGCATGTGGCCCAGCGGTGGGGCCTGGCTCTGCCAGCATCTTTGGGAGCACTATCTCTACACCGGTGACATTGCCTACCTCAAAAAGGCCTATCCCGTCATGAAGGGGGCCGCTGAGTTCTTCCTGTCGGATGGTGTGCTGGTCAAAGATAAAGAGGGGCACCTGATTACGTCACCGTCGATCTCACCCGAGCACAGTCACGGTGGGGAGAGCAGGGACGGACTCAGTTCGAATCGCTCAGGTGCCTCACTTTGTGCTGGGCCCACTATCGACGGACAGATCCTGCGCGATCTCTTCGCCAACTGCATTGCGGCGTCGGAGATTCTGGATATCGACGAAGACTTCCGGTCGCAGGTGGCCAAGACCCGAGCGCAGCTCGCACCCATGAAGATCGGTCGTCACGGTCAACTGCAAGAATGGCAAGAGGATTGGGACAATCCCGATAGACCGCACAGCCATGTCTCTCATCTCTACGGGCTCTATCCCAGCGCTCAGATCAATCGCTTTGATACGCCCGAACTCTTCAATGCTGCCCGGACCTCGTTGATTCAACGCGGTGATGCGGGTGGATGGCCCGGTGCCTGGCGAATCTCCCTGTGGGCCCGCGCGGGCGATGGTGATCGTGCCCAGAAGAACCTCAATAACGTCATACGCGGCCTGACCGGCAACCTCTTCAATGGTAGCCGATTCCAGATCGACGCCAACTTCGGCGCAACGGCCGGCATCGCCGAAATGCTCCTGCAGAGCCATGGTGACGAAGTCCATCTGTTGCCAGCATTGCCGAAGGCCTGGTCGACTGGCTCGGTACGAGGCTTGCGGGCGCGGGGCGGGTTCGAAGTGGACATTCATTGGCAGGACGGCGAATTGACTCAGGCAACCATTCGTTCGTTGAATGGAAATCCGCTCAAGATTCGTTACGGAACGGAAACCCGAGAGGAACGCCTCGCCAAGGGCGATAGTTTCACCTGGAATCGCAGATAGAAGCAAAGGTATCGGCGTGACCAATACACTTCCAGAGACACGGTAAGTGTTGGAAAGTCAGAAAGAGAGTCCCATGCAACAAAGACGTTTCATTCAAGTTGCTATCGTCGCGTGTTCCATTGCAGCGACAGCCCGGTCTACGATCCGACTTATGGCCGCGTGCCTCCGCAGAAGAAGAAATGAGCAAGGGGATAAGATGAAACACCTAATGATTGTGGTGCTAGTCCTGATGACCGGGACTGTGTGCCGTGCTGCAGAGACGCAGGCTGACTTCTATGTTTCCACCAGTGGCTCCGACAGTTGGTCGGGCAGGCTGGCTACCCCCAACGCGCAGAGAAGC
>Ga0307378_10009678_pt1 | contig 12632 bp, 9 predicted proteins | sample UN1MG_FD_202238 | JGI IMG/M metagenome (GOLD analysis project Ga0307378, IMG submission 202238) | Soil microbial communities from Risofladan, Vaasa, Finland - UN-1 | ecosystem: Environmental > Terrestrial > Soil > Coastal area > Acid sulfate soil | place: Finland: Risofladan, Vaasa | collected...
TTTTTCAGAATATTTTAGTTCTAAAATATTGCCAGCCGGACAGGTAAATGTATCTTTCTCATAATTATATAAAAAGTAAGATTTACTTATTTTTTTACTACTATCTACTGACTTATCCTTCCCCCCTTTTTGCAGCTGCTATATAGGCGCCAATTCTAGCAGCGGAAAGTGTAAAGATGTTATCAGCTGTGGTATAACCATTATCAAGGCTCATTTTATCTGGTAATTTGCCTGTATTTTTTTCAATCTCGGTTAGCGCTCTATCAAGTTCAACCTTATCATTTGCATTTTGAGTTAAGTGCTACTCTACTATTATTTGCTTTTAGAATCTACGCTTATCTTGCCATTGTAGCAGTACTCATGGTTGCCTCTGTGTTTCATCATCTTTTCCTGGGTGTCAGCAATGCTTATCTGCTTTTTGCCTTTAATTTTTCCTTTGGGGTCCTTCTTTTTTTTCTTTTTTCTAACTCTTTTTTAACCTTTTTAATTTTTTCGAGTCTACTTCCTTTAATTTTCAGCTCATCTGGTATACTATATCCTTTTCCGTTATAATAGATTTTATCTTCCTTTTCGTCACATTTTTCTGCTTTTTTTAAAAGCTTTTCAATTTCATGTTTTAGTTTTTTTATTGGCTTTAAAATGAGAGTAGTTTGCTGCCTTATGTTTTGAAGTATTTGCAAAAACTTTGAACCATCAAAGCTTATATGGCCTAAAAATACCATTCCAAGACCACTGGCTATTTTAACACCATCATGGACAAGATTGAAAAAACCATAGCAAATTTAAATGTAAAAAGGCTTGGTGCAAATCTGTTTGACCAAGGCAGATTTACTCATAAAGATAAAGATTAAAAAAATATGTAGTGATAATGAATGACTATCCGGATAGAATTATACAGAAAGCTTATAGGTTGTTATGCACAGACCTGAACAAGATGAAGACACTATTTGAAAGTGATACGGGTGTTTATATTATGGTGTTTATATTAAAAAGTGATTTTGAAAAGCTCTATGGTGTAAAAATAAAACCTAAAGCATCATCGATAGGTTCAATATGATGTAAAAATGTGGGTAAACATAGCCTTTACAAACCTATTTACCCATGCAAATCTCTGAAGTTTCAAATTTTCACTTCGAGCTTGGATGAAATTGTCTTACACAAATACGGTTTTCCTGAGCTGTTTTACAGATAGATAGATTTTATGTAATTGTAAAATTATTTTTCAAGTTTTGCCTTCATCCAGAATACATTGTAAGGCTTCCATTGCGACATCGCAAAGTATATTATCTGTCCTTTGTTTTCTACAAAACGAGGGTGCATATATGCACCGTATAAAGCCGGATAGTCTGAAGCATTACATACTTCGATACCCTTACTCCAAGGTCCCCAGGGATTTATTCCTTCCCTTATTTCAATAGAACGTGTTTTTTCATTCAGATATGTCATAATCCATCTTTGAAAATATTCATTCCACATTACGGAAAGCTCACCGACAGGAGGACCTATTATCTCAACAGCATCGTTCATATCTGGAGACCATTGTGGAATTTTGCCATCCATTCCTATGTAATATAAATAACTATTAATATCCTCAATATCTACTTCTTTGACCTTCATCAATTTTACTCCGCCAAACCGTCCAGAAGGTATGACCCAAAAAAATATATCATCACCTATCTTGTAGGGTGATACCTGTATAAATCCGCTATTTCCGGGCCATGTAATATTTTCTTTTCTTATCCACGTATTTCCATAATCTGCAGATTTAGCCATTCCTGCATAATTACATGTCCATTCTCCTGGTAACCCCCATTTTTTTACAGACATATAGAACAAATACATAAATCCCTTTGCTGAAATACCACCTGTGGGAATAACAGTTATTTCGAGATTATCTATCTTTTTGGCTTTTATTAATTCCTTTGCCCTGCCCTTATCATCAGTAATCATAGTGTCAAATATGATTCCGTCCGAAGGGTCTTCGTCGGATATCACCGCCATAACATTGGAACGCCAGTTGTCGCCACCTGCTCCTGTTGTATCCTTGCTTCTTGGACCAAATGTATCACCAAAAACCATATATATCTTTCCCTCATACTCAAACATGCTTCCCAGATCTGTTCCGTGTACCAAGTATTTATCCGTACTGTTTATAGATTCCTTTCCTGTAAGCTGAGCAATCTGCTTAACTTCCTTAATGGATTTCAAAATAAATTTCTCTTCCCTGTCAAGGTCTATGCCTACATCTTTTGTTGTTTCAGCAGCGGCAATTGTTGTGTTTGTTGTTGCCTTACAATTAGCACCAACCAAGCCGATTGAAACTATAAATATTGCAATTAATACGATTGTTAATACTTTTTTTTTAAACATTTTTTCATCTCCTGATTTATACGGTTTATATTTATACAAGGTAAAATAACATTTATTTCTTCAATTCATATTAACCATATAAGATTGGTGTGTAAGTCTGTCTATTGTTTAAACCAGAAATTCCAGGGTCTAGTAATATTTCATCCTATCTGTCAAATGACAGGTTAGTTGTAATTATTGTTGAAGGTAACGGTTTTACAAAATATGGTTAGCATTTAAAATTACAATCTGCTTTGAGTACTTACAATGAGATGTTCTATTTTATTCCACTCATTTTTATGCCTTCAACTATGTATCTCTGTAGTACAAAGAACAAAATCACTATAGGAAGAATTGTAATTACACCCCCCGCCATAATTGCATCCCACGGTGTATCAGTTCGTCCTATGTAGTTTGCTAAACCAACCTGTAACACCCACTTATTCTGACTTTGGTTTACTATCATAGGCCACATATAGTTATTCCAGTTTGCTATAAAAAATGCTGTAGCCAGTGTTATGATTATAGGCTTTGATAAAGGAAGAAATATCCTTATAAATATTCCAAAAGGTGAACATCCATCAAGGGTAGCCGCTTCTTCCAACTCTTTTGGTATCATTAGGAAAAACTGCCTAAAAAGAAATATACCGTATGCATGAGGTATAGCAGGTATAATAACACCCTTAAAAGTATTAAGCCAACCAAAATTTTTGACTAATATAAACAAAGGTACTAAAATTACAGAAAAAGGTATCATCAATGTACTTAAAATCAAAATAAAGACTACATTTTTACCCACAAAATTTAATCGTGCAAGAGCGTATCCGGCCATCGAGTGGAATATAAGAGCAACAATCGTAACTGTTGTAGATATAAACAATGAATTTAAAAAATATCTTAAAAAGGTCCGTTTTAAAATCAAACTATAACCATTTAATGATATTGTTTTAGGTATAAATCTTAAATCAAATACTTCTCCAGTGGGTTTAATTGACGATACTAACAACATACAAATGGGAATTAAAAATAAACATCCTAGAATTATACCGCCCAGCATTTTAACACAATATAATATTTGACCATTTTTATTTTTAATTAATTTCCCTTCACTATTCACGTGCCCCCCCCCTTGTTATTTTTAATAGCATCATAGTAAAAACAAACATTATAACAAAAAGCACAAACGCCAGTGCCGACGAATATCCTAGTTTCAAATAATAAAAGGCATTGGTATAAATGTAAAATGTTGCAACATTTGTTGCCCCTGCAGGTCCTCCACTTGTCATAACTTTTACCTGGTCAAATACCTGAAATGAAGCAATGGTTGTGACAACAAGAACAAAGACGTTTACTTCCTTAAGCATTGGAAAGGTAATACCTTTAAAAAGCTGAAAAGCGTTTGCACCATCAATTTTTGCTGCCTCATAATAGGTAACTGGAATATCCTTTAATGCTGCTAAAAATATAATTGAATAATATCCTATAAGTGTCCATGCAGTTATAAGTGCAATACAAAAAAGCGCTTGTTTCGGATTCCCAAGGAATGACTGTGCAGGTATTCCAAATATATGTAAAAATTCATTCACAAACCCTCCTCGCGGATCTAACATAAACAACCATATTATTGAAAGAACAATTGTGGATACTGTAAAAGGCATAAAATAAACTGTCCTTAAAAATCCTTGTATTTTACCAGTTATAGAGTTTAGAAAAACCGCTATTAAAAGAGAAAGGCAATATACCATAGATACAAACATAAGGGCATAAACAATTGTAATTCCAACAGAATGCCACCATTGGCCATCCGACATTAAAGTAGCATAATTTTTTAGTCCAATGAATTTCATTGGGCTAATACCATTCCATTCGTTCAGACTTACATATAAAGCTATACCCACTGGAATAAAAACAAATATTGCAAGTCCGATTATATCGGGAGCTAGCATAAGATAGGCGAATAAATTTTTTTCTACTCTCTTTTTTGTTATGAAAAATTTACCTGTTGTAAAACCTTGATTACTCATCAACGTCTCTCCTATATTATTAATCATACCCCCCATTGGCTTATGACAATGGGGGGTATCTTAGCTTTATGTAGCTATTTATTTACATTGAACTTACATTGAACCACTGAATGATTTCAGGAATTCGTTGATTCTATCATTGGCTTTCTTTGCAGCAACTTTAGGATCTGCGTTAGCGAACATAACTTCTTGTAATGCATCACCTACAGCATCAACAATTTCGGAAGGATACCTTGGTTCACCTATAGCTGTATCATATATCTCATCTGTAAATACCTTTCTCAGTCCTTTGCTATATATCTCCTTACCAGCTTCAACTACTGACTTCCTTGGTGAATAAGCAAACTTAGTTTTTATACACCATTCAAGAGGTAAACTTATATCTCCTGCAAATGCCCACATAGCAAACTTTGCAGCAACATCAGCATTTTTGCTATTAGCATTAACCATGAATTTCCACCCACCTGCATCCGTAGCTGCTTTTCCGTTGTCAGGTATCGGCAATGGTACGAGGCCTATATTGGTTTCGGAGTAACCATTTTCAGGATCTTCAAGAACTGCAATTGCCCATGTACCACAAATTTGCATTGCTACATTACCTTGGCCCAAAAGGCTTAGATCCCAGGTGCCAGGTATGGTGATCTTTGCAGGTGCTCCCGCTTTAACCAGATCTCCCCAAATTTTCAATGCATTTTCAACTGCGGGGCCTTCAAATATGCCTTTCTTTGTAGCTACGTCAATTATACCTCCACCACCTTGCCATAAGAAAGGATACCATGTAAAATTCTGGTAATAACCTTTGTTAGGCTCGATTAAAAGACCTGCAACTTTGCCTTTAGTAAGCGTTTTGGTAGCTTCAATAAGTTCATTCCAAGTTTTTGGAGGTTGTAGATTAGCAGCAGCAAACATGTCCTTATTATAATACAATCCCAATAATTCTACTTCAAACGGTATTCCAACTATCTTACCATTTACTGTAACTGCATCTAAAGCACTTGGTAAAAAGTCTGCTTTCAACTCATCATTATAATAAGGAGTTAAATCAAGTGCTAGACCGCTGTTAGCATACTTCAAGAAATCGCCAGGACTCATAAAGAACACATCTGGGCCAACATTACCTGCAAATGCAGTTGTAAGTCTAACACCCATGTAATCAGCTTGAGGAATACTCACAGCTGTAACTTCGACATTAGGGTTAACCTTATTGTATTTATCCGCTAATGTTGCCATAAACTCTCCTTCAGGTCCTGAATGAAAATACCAGAATGTTATCTTAGTTTTTTCAGCTGCCAGTGAAAAAGCTGCAATCATTGAAATACTTAATACCAATACTGCTACCCATATTACTAATTTCTTCATTTTTTTCACGCTCCTTTTAATAATTTTACTTATTCAACAATTTCTAATAAAATCTTTTCTGAAATTTATTCGATATTTTGACCAGCAACTTTACCTCTGAACAAATCTCATTTTTCTTTACTATATAACCTCCTTTCTATTCTTCTCCCTTCATTTAGTCAACAGGAAAACTTCGATTACTTCGATATAATAATCACCTCCTATCGTGTTAATACTACGAAATAAAAGTTCTATTTTACCGCTTATATAATGGCCCAAAATTATTACAGGCCCTAAAATCAGCAGATTCTAAACCATAAGTTCCAAAGGAGGTCCAGGCCTTGGGTCTGAAGATCTTCTCTTCGGAAACATTGTGCATAGCTACTGGTATCCTGAGCATAGAAGATAGGGTGATGAGATCTTTTCCTATATGTCCATAACTTATGGCCCCATGATTCGCTCCCCAATTGTTCATCACTGAATAGACATCTCTGAAAACCCCCTTACCAGTTAGGATGGGGACAAACCAGGTGGTGGGCCAGGTGGGATCAGTGCGTTCATCCAAGATGTGATGAACTTCAGGAGGGAGATCTACGGTATAGCCTTCGGCAATCTGGATTACCGGCCCCAGACCTTTAATAAGATTTATTCTTACCATAGTTACTGGCATTACCCCTTTGGTGTAGAAAGTAGATGAATATCCACCTCCTCGGAAATATTCCAGGTTTGCAGGAGACCATTTCGTATTTTCCAGACATCTTTTTACTTCTTCTTCGGTAATCTCCCAGAAGGGCTTCATAGTTGATTTTCCATCTTCCTTCTGTTGGCCAGTAGCATCCAGGGTGGTAGCACCGGAATTAATTAGATGGAGAATACCGTTTTTAGCTATCCCGGTTAATTCTTTTCCGGTTACCCTCTTTGCGGCCTCAGGACTCCAGTAGGTCCGGATATCGGAAAAGATTTGAGCTGTATCGGTTAAAAGGTGACCAAATAACATAGAGATTCCGTTTAGGCTATCGTTTTCGGTGGCAAAGATAAAGGCTTCCCTTATCCCGTTCCAATCAAAAGAGGTGTTTAAAATAGTCTCCATAAAGTCACCATTGGGGAAATGGTCGGTCCACTGCCTTTGTCCCTGAAATCCAGCAACAAGGGCATTATGGCCTTCAGCCTCCTCAGTGAATTCTAATTCAGCTAACTTTGGATTGCCGACCATTAAATCACGGGCTATCAAGGTCATCTTGACTACCATCTCCCACTCTTTATCCTTTTGGGAACGGAAGTGTTTTAGGTCTTCTCTATTTCTATCTTCTCCTTCTTTACAATTCTCTTTAACCCAATGAAGTGCTCTTTCGTATTCTTCTTTATCATATATCTCTTCTTCTATCCTTCTTGTAATCTCGGTCATATCTACATATTCGTTTCTCATCCCCAGATAATCTTGAAAGAAGTCGGGGGAAACCTGGGAACCGGCAATTCCCATAGAGACACCACCGATAGAAAGATAGGATTTTCCTCTCATAGTAGCTGCGGCCAGCCCGGCTTTGGTGAATTGTAATAGTTTTTGTTCTACATCTTCAGGGATACTATTATCATTTTGATCCTGGACATCTTTACCGTAGATACCAAAAGCCGGTAGTCCTATTTGGTCGTAACCGGCAAGGGCGGCAGATAAATATACTGCACCCGGTCTTTCGGTTCCGTTAAACCCCCAAATCGCTTTGGGAATAAGGGGATCCATATCTATGGTCTCCATGCCACAGCACCAGCAGGGGGTTACACTTATCGATACTCCCACTCCTTCTTTGGCAAATTTATCGGCACATCTGGCAGCCTCAGCTACTCCGCCGATAGTAGTATCGGAGATTAAACATTCTACCGGTAAGCCATTAGAATGTCTTAACTTTTTACTAATCAAATCTGCAGTAGACTTTGCCATTCTCATAGTTTGTTCTTCTAAGGATTCTCTAATCCCTTTCCTGCGTCCATCGATGATAGGACGGATACCGACCTTGGGAAGTCTTCCGCATAACCTATTTTGGATATTTGACATTATTAAACCTCTCTAACTATCAATACTGATAAATCTAATTTCTTAGAATAACTTGAAATTATCTTAATTATTTTTTAATTAACCAATATTTGTTTTTTTGTAGAATTTCTAATTATTAGCTCTGTGCTTAAAGTTACTACGGTTGGTTTATGATCTAAATTTTTCTCTTCATCCTCTATCTCTTTTATTAATAGTTCAGCTGCGGTGGAACCAAGTTGATATACCGGTTGTCTTATTACAGTTATGGGAGGCTCTAGCATTAAAGCCCAATCCGAATCATCAAAACATACTATTCCGATATCATCCGGAATGATCAATCCCATTTTTTTAATAGCTAAAAGAGCTCCCATAGACATATCAATATTGGTAGTAAATATTGCATCCGGTTTGTTTGGCTGCCTTAAAAGCTCTTCGGTTAATTTTCTGCCGCTTTCTTTTTTGAAATTTCCAATTTTAATCAAGCTATCATCTTTAGTTATGCTTGCTTCTTCTATCGCTTGCAAATACCCTTTGAGTCTTTCTGCGCCGGTAGTCCGGTCTAAATAGCCATTCACTATTCCAATTTTTCTATAACCTTGATCTATCAGATGTTTTACTGCTTTATAGGCGCCATTAGCATTATCAACTAAAACCGCATCACAATCTATTCCTTCTATCAGCCTGTCTAAGAGCACCACCTTAGTTCTTGAATTTATCAGATGCTGAATATATTCTGAATTCTTACCGGTAGGAACAAGTATTATTCCGTCTACTCTATTGGATTTTAATATTCTTAAATATTCAAGCTCTTTTTGGGGATTTTCATCTCCATTACATAAGATGGTAAGATAACCAAATTTATTAGCGGTATCTTCCACGGATTTGGCAATCATTGAATAAAATTGTGAAAGAACATCTCCTACTATTATTCCAATAGAATTGGTTTTTCTCTGTCTCAGGCTTCTGGCAACAGCGTTTATTTCATAATTTAATTCCGAAACAGCTTTAAGAACTTTTTTTCTGGTTTTATCCCTGACTCCGGGGAAATGTCCTAAAACTCTGGAAACAGTTGCAGTAGAAACCCCTGCTTTTTTTGCCACATCTTTTATATTTATTTTCATATTTATTTCCTTAATGAAAATTACCTAAATTTGAGAAATGTAAAATGTAAACGTTTACAATTGTTAACGATTACATTTTATACCAATTTTATTCTCACGTCAAGAATATTTTGTATTTTTTTACAATTTTTATTTTGATATTATAACTACGAGGGAATGCGGGGGCTGGCTAAACGGCGAGAGCACTATTGCCTTATTGGACCTGGAAACTTTAGAGGCAAAGATTATAAATCTAGCGGATAGCGTGTAGCGTATAGAAATAGTTAGCTGGTTACATGGTTAGTTGGTTAATTGGTTAAGATAGCAAAAAACGTATCTCGCGAGCACCAAGAAAGAGTATTGTTCGAAAAAATAGTAAGAATTAATAATTGATGGGGATTATATGGCTTCTCTTTATGTCATTGGGAGGAACGAAGTAAGCCTGCCCCAGCGAAAGCAGGGGAAGCAATCTCAATGCCGGGATTGCCACGCTCCGATAAATCGTCGCTCGCAATGACAAAAATGCCCGTATCGGGACGGATAAATCCGCCCCCTACATCTAATACTAATAGTCTAATCGAATATTAAGTAGGGGCGTATTGCAATGCAACACACCCCTGCAATAACCGAAAACTGAATATTTCTCGGAATATAGTATTTTATTTTCTTATCCTTACACTTGCAGCTCACAACTATACGCTAAACACTGTACGCTCCACGCTAATTTTATTCTCTCTCGCTTGCCTCTTCTAACAGCTTCAGAGTCTGTTCAAGTTTCTGCAGTTCTTCTCCATATTTGCTCCAACTGCCTTCGCCCGCAAACTTTTGAGCATTCTCAAAATATCCTGCTGCTTCCTTAATTAAATCTTTAAGAGTTTTTTCTTCACCGGTCACTACAATTTCTCTTTCTTTAAAACTCCGGGCAAAGAGCTTCCCTAAAGCATCTTCCAGATTATTCCCTATCACCACATCAGAACCATTGGAGACGATTACTCTCTTTAACTCTGGGATCTCTCCCGTTTCCGCTCGCAAATACAAAGGCTCAACATAAAGAATAGATTCTTCTATAGGGATTACCAATAGATTCCCCCGGATAACCGTAGAGCCCTTCTGTCCCCACAAGGTCAATTGTTGGGATATTTCCGAATCTTGGTCAATCCTCGCTTCTATCTGCATCGGTCCAAAAATTAGTTTTTCCTTGGGAAATTTATAGACGATTAAATTTCCGTATTCAGGCTGGTCATTTTTAGCAGCCAGCCAGGCAATCATATTATTCTTGGTAGAAGGAGTAAAGGGAGTCATCAAAATAAATTCTTCCCTTTGGTGACCCGGAAGTTTAGTTACAATATAATATGGCTCCATCTTGATTTCATTTTCAGCATAAATCTCATTGGGAATGTTCCAGTAATCTTCCTTATTATAAAATACATCGGGGTCCATCATATGGTAAGTAGAGTAAAGCTCGGCCTGTACCTGAAAGAGGTCTTTGGGATAACGAATATGTTCCTTTAAATTCTCGGGCATCTGGTCAAAGTTCTTAAACAGTTTAGGGAATATATTTTGATACACTTTAACTAATGGGTCTTTCTGGTCTACTATATAAAAATCCATAGTACCATTATAGGCATCAATTACTACTTTAACCGAATTTCTAATATAATTAAAGTAACCCTTAAGGGGAGTAGAGTAAGGATAATTATTAGATGTAGTATAGGCGTCCTGTATCCAGAATAACTTCCCTTCTTTGGAAACTACCATATAAGGATCGTTATCATAACTGAGGAAAGGAGCTACCTTATTGACTCTCTTTTGAATATTGCGATAGATCATAATTCGGCTATCCCGAGTAAGATTGGTGGTAAGTAAAATTTGAGGATTAGAATATTTTATAGAAAATAAAATCCTTCTCCACAAAGAAGATACTGGCAACCCACCACTGCCCACATAAGTACTATAGACATTTTCGTCTCCTTTTGGATAATCGAACTCTTTGGCTTTAGTCTTAACCATTACATACCCTTCGGTTATTTCTCCGTAATATATTTCCGGTCGGGTAATAGTCAGGTCTACACTGGAAACAGGAGGAATATCTTTAATTAATAAATAAGGGAGGCCTTCTCCGCTAATCTTATTAACCGGGTTTACCACCACTCCATATCCATGAGTGTAAACCAATTTCTCATTAACCCAGGTTCTGGCCTGTTCTGGTATTTTTGCTGAGTTTAATTCGCGGGGAGAGACCATTACCTGTTGATAATTTCCGTTAAAATAATAACGGTCCATATCCACACTATTAAAATCATAATAAAGTCTGATGGCCTGAATCTGTTTTAAAGTCTGTTTTATAGGTCTCCAATCCCAGAGTCGGATATTTCCAATCGTCTCTCTATTTTTTTCAATATCTTCGAGGCTTATTTCTTCCTTTACCGGAAATTCCTCCTCTTTAATCTTATCTAAACCATAGGCTAATCGGGTAGCTTCAATATTATTTAATATATAAGGTCTCTCCTTGGTACTTTCATTGGGTAAGACTATCGCTCTCTGTATAATCTCGGGATAAATTCCTCCCAGCAAGATAGATACACCAATCAATACCGCCAACCCCAAAAGCGGTAATTTCCAATTTTCTTTCCTTGCAGTTGCAAAAAATAGTGCTGCGCAAATCAAGGCTACTACCATTAAAACTCTCAAGGCTAAAAGATTGGCGTGAACTTCTGTATAACCGGCTCCAAAAATAATCCCTCGGGTAGAGTAGAGAATTTTAAAGGCGCCTAACCAATACTGCCAGGATTTTAAAATTAATACTAGGCCAATTAGCAAAGACAGGTGCACCTTAACCGGAGTTTCAATAATAAGTTTTTTATATTCATATTTTACTGCTTTTTTAATAACATAAATAGCAGCTACTACAACGGTAATAATGGTAATAGCAAAGGACAACCAGTTTCTGACGAATTCCCAGAAAGGAAGACTAAACATATAAAAACCGATATCCCGATTGAAGATAGAGTCGGTTATTCCAAATGAAGTTCTATTTAAATAAATTAAGATTTTCTCCCAGCTGGAGCTTTCGGAAAATCCCATAAATAGCGCCACAATCAAGGAAAACCAGAAAACAAATTTTTTATTGACCTCAATATTCTGCAGGCTTTTATATAGTTGAATCTCCGGCCTCTCAAGCTCATCCTGGCTTATTTCCACCTGAAACTCAGGAGCAAAACGTCGGGCAAAAGAAAGGTTTATAAAAGACATTATAAAAAATGCTGCGGCAAAAAACAGCATAACTGCCCCTTTAGTCAGTAGTATCTTCCAGAAAACAGTAATATACTGTACCGACTTAAACCATATCAAATCAATATAAATTGAGCTAATTGCCCCCACAATTATTACTACTAAAAAGATTATGCCAATAATTACCCATTTTAAATTCTTTGCTTTATCCGCCATTTCTTCCCTCCAATTATTATTTTTTTATACCTGTATTATATCATCTTACGCCAGTATTGCAATAAACATAAAAATCGTATCTCGTATCTCGTGAATCGTATCTCGCCAAGATAATAAAATACCGAGAAACAGAATAAATTCGTATTACTTAAATAGAAAGAAAAGTACCGGATAAAAATAGAAGATTGGAAAAACAAAATCGATAACTTTTCTTTTTTAAAGTACCTCACTAAAGTTTACACTAAAATGCATAGAAAGGTGCCAGGCACCTTTTGGCAACTTTTTAAAATAAATCCTTATAACTTTTAAGTTTAAAAAGAGATTCTGTGTTTTTTATTGCTTTTA
>Ga0307378_10009679_pt1 | contig 12632 bp, 19 predicted proteins | sample UN1MG_FD_202238 | JGI IMG/M metagenome (GOLD analysis project Ga0307378, IMG submission 202238) | Soil microbial communities from Risofladan, Vaasa, Finland - UN-1 | ecosystem: Environmental > Terrestrial > Soil > Coastal area > Acid sulfate soil | place: Finland: Risofladan, Vaasa | collected...
CCCAAGCCGAAGCTCGGCACCATCGGCACCGCCCAGTTGCCGGGCGAGTGGTGCAAGTTCGGCCAGGCCTACACCTTGGGACAGGCGCGGGGGTCTGATGCCAACGCCATGAACGTGACGCTCAAGAGCGCCGAATACACGATCGGGCACGTGAAGGTCGGGGATCGCGGTCACGGCCCGCGCGACAACCCTGGCCAGCTTCAACCTTCAGCCGCAGTAGGCGGAGGAACCAGGGAAAGGAGCGATCCTGGCGCGCAGAAGAGCGCTCCAGATTCGGACCCTGGTGGCACGGAGTGAGAGCCATCGCAAGCTCGCGCGGACGGAACAAGATGCAAGAGCAGGGACACCCGAGGTGTACCTTGATTCATCCCCGGAACTGGCCCACAATCGCTGGCCTGCGGCAGAACACTGTCATTGTTCTCTGGGGCGATCATGGCCGGCATCTCGGCGAGCACGGCGAGTGGACCAAGCATACCAACTTCGAGGTGGCGCCCCGCTCGCCCCTGATCTTCAGCGCGCCTGACCAACGCCGCGCCAGGGCAAAGACCGACGCGTTGGCTGAGTTTGTGAACATCTACCCGACGCTGTGCGAGCTCTGTGGGCTTCCACCGCCGAGGGCACTCGAGGGCGTCAGCCTGGCACCCGTGATGGACGACCCGGCCCGTCCCTGGAAGGACGCCGCCTTCAGCCAGTTCCCTCGGGGCGAAGTCATGGGGCATTCGATTCGTACGGACCGGTATCGCTACACCGAGTGGGCCGAGCCGGGCAAACCGCCCGCCGCCATCGAGTTGTATGACCACAAGACTGACCCTGACGAGAACGCCAATATCGCAAACCTAACGGAAGACGCGGAACTAGGAAAGGAGCTCGCGGAGAAGTTGAAAGCGGGCTGGCGCGGAGTCCCCCCCGCGCGGCAGCATTGAGTGCTGAGGCCGCACAGGGATTAGATGAGGCGCGAAGGCTCCCACTGGGAGCGGCCAGGTAAACCGTCATGGAAGTCAAGCTTCAAGTCCCCGAACGTGAAGGCGTCGAAGTCGTAGTGGCCGGCGGCGGGATCGCCGGCTTGTGCGCGGCGGTTTCAGCGCGCCGCGCCGGCGCGCGGGTGCTGCTGGTCGAGGAAATGGGGTGTTTGGGCGGTAACGCGACCTCGGGCGGGGTGGGTGCGTTCTGTGGGGAGACGCGCGGCCAGGGCGAAGTCTTCGATGACATCATCCACCGCCTTGAGCGATTGGACGCGATCGCGCCGTACCGCCCTTACGAGGAACGAGAGGCGCGGCAATTCGACCACCAGGTGCTGGCTTATGCGCTCCAGGAGATGGCCGCGCAAGCAGGCGTCGAGGTGCTGCTTTTCACTCATGCTGCGGCGGCCGTGCGCGAGGGGGAGCGCGTGTCGGCGGTCGTCCTCAGCAACCGCTCCGGCCTGACGGCGGTTGCTGCAGGCGTTGTCGTAGACGCGACGGGGGAGGCCTGCGTGGCGCGGTCGGCGGGAGTGCCGATGCAGGCTGACGGTTGCGGCGCGCTTCCGATGTCGGTCATGTTCTTCATGCGCGAAGCCAAAGAGCCTGACACACTACCGCTGGCGGCGGCCGACGCAGAGATGGCGAGCCAGGCGCCGATGATCTCGCTGTGGCCGGAGCCGCACGGCAAGCTCGGCGTGAAAGTGAAGGTCATAGGCTATGATGCGGCCGATGGTGATTCGCTGACTGCGGCTGAGATGGCGGCACGCCGCATCGCAATGAGAGTTGCGAACCACCTGCGCTCGGGAGAGCATGCCGCGTTCAAGTTCGACCACTTTAGCGCGCGCATCGGCATTCGCGAGGGCCGCCGCATCCTCGGCGAGTATACCCTTACTGAGCAGGACTTGCGCACCGGGAGACGTTTCGACGACGGTATAGCGTTGGGGCGCTTCTACCTCGACTATCACGATCCGAGCACTGTGCGTCGGGTGAGCCGCTTGAGCCGTGCGCAGGCACAAGTGCCGCCGTATCATGTCCCATGGCGAAGCCTCGTCGCAAAGGGGGCGCGCAACGTGCTCGCGGCAGGCAGGTGCCTCTCCGCGGACCGGGTTGCCCTTTCGAGCGCGCGCGTCATGACCACCTGCGCGATGATGGGGCAGGCGGCGGGTCTGGCCGCTGCCGCTGCACCGAAAGGGGACGTGCGCGCGTTGTCGGGAGCGGATGTAGCGCGGGCGACGAGCCAACGAGGCGCCGAACTGTGACATTGGCTTGCGGCTCGTGCCATGTGGCGGCAGCGAAGCGCATGATGATCGCTGTCGGTGCCCTTGATGTGAAATTACATTGAAGCCCAGCCCAGACCAAGAGTCGCCTGGTGTCGATCAGCCACCTCGGCGCCGGATTCCCGCCGTTACCATTCGGCATTGATCAGTCTTCGGGGGACGAGCGGCGAACCTGCCCCGCGAGGAGCGGGCCTTGGTGAGTACTATGGCACGCCGCTGACGGGCGACAGTCCCGGCGCAGATGCGCGCGGAGGAAGGTGCGGGTGCGGGTGATGGTGCGTTGGCCGCAGGGAAGCGATTCTGGCGCGCCTAAAAGCACTTCGGATTGGGAGCGCTGGTGGCCAGGCGCGAGGACTATCGAAAGCTCGCGCGGACGACCCAAGATGCAGGAGCCGGCGCATACAAGCTGCACGTACGGTCACCCTTCGAATCGTCTCAGGACCGCAGAGGACCGACACGCCATACCAGGAGGCGGTGACCCGCGTTGGGAAAGGCTAGCGTGGACGTCAGCGCGTGCTCCCGCCAACGGTTTGCTCCTATGACTCATCGCCAGATCATCCGCGAGCTGGTGGCTTGCGACCAAGCGCACCTGGCTTACGTGCTGCGCCCAGCGCCCGGCCCCACTCTTACCCTCATCCCCGGTAGCTTCTGCGACAGCAGCGACTGGGACGGCGTCGCGGCCTCGCTCCCAGATCACATATCCGAAGTCATCATCGAGTTGCGCGGGCACGGTCACAGTTGGCCCCCTCCCCGCAGGGGATCCGTTGAACAGTTCGCTCGCGACGTCTTACTTGTCGTTGACCATCTGCATATCGAGCGCTTCTTCGTCGGCGGACACAGCATCGGCGGCATGGTCGCGCTCCAGATTGCCGCCCTCCGCCCCCACGCCGTCAAGGGCGTTATCTCTGTAGAGGGATGGACCAGCCACCGCGCCGCCAGAGACGCCTTTGGCGGCGACATGGACAGCACCCTGTCGCCCGCCCAGCGCGAGTGGAGGGCCGCTTGCAGCAAGTCGGTTACCGCCAACTGGACCAAGGAGCAGGTCAACGCGTTCGCCAGGATCTGGACCGAATGGGATGGCTACCCCTTCCTCGCCACTACCGATATCCCCATCCTCGAGCTCTGGGGTGACCGCGGCCGGCCAAGGCCTGCGCTCGACAAGCTCCGCATTCCGCCCCGCCCCAACATCCAAGTCTGCTGGGTCGAGAATGCGTCACATTTCTTGCCCGTGGAGCGCCCAAACGAAGTCGCCGCAGCGATCGCAGACTTCATCCGCCGAATCGAGATTGCGGAGTCGCCATCGGCCTGACCGCTCACTTGCCGCCGACTGCCCGCGGTCGGCACCCGATGCAGCCGATCACCGGGATGCCCAATATCGGCTGGGCGATACGCCTCACCGGAGCATTTGCCTATTGCTGCGCCTCCCCTCCTAGCGTCGCTCCCAATCCAGCGAACGGTAAACCGCGGCGTGCCATCCGTCTAGCAGACGCGCTCGCTGCGAAAGCGGCATCTGCGGATCGAAGACCTTCTCTGCCCTCGGAAGCGCGCTTAGGGCCGCCAGCTCGCGCCAGAAGCCCGTGACAAGCCCGGCCAGGAGCGCTGCGCCCCGCGAGGTTAGCTCTGCCATCTGCGGCCGGATGACCGGCACGTTCAGCACGTCAGCCTGGAACTGCATCAGAAAATCACTCCGCGACACACCCCCGTCGACCCGAAGCTCGCGCAGCGCCGCTCCGACATCCGCCTCGACCACCTTGACGACATCGTGAACCTGATCGGCGATCCCCTCCAGCGTCGCGTGCGCAATGTGCCCCGCCGTCGTCCCCCGCGTAAGCCCGATTATCGTGCCCCTGACGTATTGGTCCCAATGCGGCGCTCCCAGTCCGGCGAGTGCCGGCACGAAGTACACCCCCCGTTGTCCTCCACTGAGGAGGCGAACTGAGGTAGTGTACCATTCTGTGTGTAAACGGCTGGAGGGAGAAAAGAGGAGGGGTTCGGCTCAGCCTGTAAGGTTGGGAGTTGCAGAACAATCAACCGAAAGGAGAGCAGAACCCGTGGCTACCCTTCGAGATGTGGTGAACGAACCCTGTTTGGCGGACTTCGATTTGGAATCCTGGGTGTGGGGGGACATTAGCGCCCACGGCCGCAGAACGCTGCGGGCGCTGCTGGAGGCCTCGATGGAGACCGAGCTCACCCAGCGCCTGGGCTGCGCTCCGTATCAGCGCGATCCGGCGGTGCATAGCGACTACCGCAACGGCTGCAACCTCGACACGCAGTTTGGGCCGCTGGAGGGCCTGCAAGTGCCGCGCACTCGCGCCGGCGGCGCCAACTAGCGGGTGCTGGAGCAATATGCCCGGCGCGAGCCCTGGGTCAACCAGCTGATGCGGGAGATGTTTGTGGCCGGGGTGAGCACGCGGCGGGTGGCGCTGCTGCTGCGCACGCTGCTGGAGGCGAGCGTCTCCGCCTCCACCGTCTCGCGCACCGTGAGCGAGCTCGACCGCCAGGTGTGCGCCTGGCATGAGCGCAGGTTCGATGGGCAGCGCTTGCGCTATCTGATCCTGGATGGGGTGAGCCTGCGCAAGAAAGGAGCGCGAGGGCGGAGCAAATGCGTCGCGCTGTGCGTTTATGGCATCACCCACGAGGGCAAGCGGGAACTGTTGGACTACCTGCCGGCAAGCGGCGAGTCCGAGGCGAACTGGGTGGCCTTGCTGGAGGATCTGCGCCGGCGCGGCCTGCAAGTGGAGGAGGTGGAACTGGCGGTGACGGACGGCGCCCAGGGCTTGATCAACGCCCTGCAGTTCGTCTTCCCCCGGCTGCGCCTGCAGCGCTGTGGCTAGGCTTTGCCGCCACCCCGGCCCGAAGGGCTTAGGGGCTGGGCGCACAAGCTGAGAAACGTCGCCAACTGCGTGAAGGCTTCCCAGCGCGAGGAATGCATGCGCGAGGTGGCCGCGATCTACCAGGCGCCCACCCGCCAGCAGGCGATCTGGCGCTTCCGGGCGTGGAAGGCGAAATGGGAGCCGCTGGCGCCCAAGGCGGTGAGGTGCTCGGAAAAGGACCTCGACTCGCGGCTCGAGTTCTTCTCGCTGCCCCCAGCGCACCGCAAGCTGATGCGCACGACCAATGGCTAGGCTTTCAGCCGCCATGGCGGTCGGCGGAGCCGACCTAGCCACGCCGATGACCTGCGCCAGCAGGTGGCGGAGTTACCGGGGAATCGCTCATCACGCTGACTGATGTCCAACAGGCTGTGCGCGGGGACGCTTACCGCAGCTTGGCTTACGCTGCCTGCCACCATACGATTGAAGCCCTCCCATCGAAGAATGTCAAGGGACATATCTCTATGGCTCCAGTTCGAGTCCTCGCAGGTGCGCGGCCGCGCTTAAACTGAAGAAGCCCACGAGAAGCGGGGTCAGGCTCAGTATCATCGACAACGCGAGCCACGGCGACCATTTCTCGGGAACGCCGGCACGGACCGAAAGAAACACCCCCACCGCGGCTGCGATCAGGGCAAACATGAAGTCAAACGCAGTGGGTGTAGCGCTGGGTGGTGGTGACGCTGGAGTGGCCCAGAAGCTCCTCCACGGCTCGCAAGTTGGGCCGGGCGCGCAGGGCGTCTTCATCACCACGGCTCGGTTTCACCCGAAAGCTCGCGAGATTGCGATTCAGGATGGATTCCCCCGGATAGGTACGATTGACGGGCAACAGCTAGTGCTCCGTCAATCATGTTTTGACAGATAATGACAAACCCGGTATCCTTGGTCGGCGCGATGGGTCGCGCGGGGGCTCAAGGAGACCGGTAGTGAAGAAGGAGTATGTCGTACAGTTAGCGCGGCAGCAGCGCCAGCAGTTGTGCCGGTTGGTGTCCGCAGGCACGGCGAGGGCGCGCAAGCTCACCCATGCACGCATCCTGCTGGCCGCAGACGCTTCGGCCGCAGGTCCGCGCCAGTTGGACGCGGCCATCGCCGAGGCGCTGCACGTGGGGGTCTCCACTGTGGAGCGAGTCCGTAAGCGCTTCTGCGAAGAGGGATTGGAGGCGGCACTCAATCGGCGCAAACATGCCAACCATCGCGCGCCGCGACTGGACGGAGAAGCGGAGGCGCACTTGATTGCGCTAGCGTGCTCCGAACCGCCTGCGGGGCGTGGGCGCTGGAGCCTGAGATTGCTTGCCGATCGCATGGTGACGCTGGAATACGTGGAGAACGTATCGCACGAGTGTGTTCGCCAGATGCTTAAAAGGGGGCGCTCAAGCCCTGGCTGAAGCGGCGCTACTGCATCCCGCCCAAGGAGAATGCGCGCTTTGTGTGGCACATGGAGGAGGTGCTGGACGTGTACCAGCGGCCTTACGACCCCCGGCGCCCGCAGGTGTGCCTGGACGAGGCCAGCACCCAGCTCTTGGCCGATGCGCGAGCGCCGCTGGCGATGGAGCCGCAGCGTCCTGTTCGGCAAGATTATGAGTACGTGCGTCATGGCGTCGCCAATGTATTCATGTGCTTCGAGCCCTTGCAGGGACGGCGCCAGGTGCAGGTGCGACCGCGACGCACCAAGGTGGATTTCGCGCACGTGATCAAAGACCTGGTGGATGTTCACTATCCCGAGGCGGAGCAGATCGTGCTGGTGCTGGACAACCTTAACACCCATACGCCGGCGAGCCTGTACGAAGCCTTCGCCCCGCGGAAGCGAAGCGGCTGGCGGATAAACTGGAAATCCACTACACGCCTGCGCATGGCAGTTGGCTCAACATGGCGGAAATCGAACTGAGCGTGCTTGACCGACAGTGCTTAGATCGGCGCATCAGCGACATCGCAACTCTAGCGCATGAGGCAGCGGCATGGGAAGACGCTCGCAACGCTATCGCAACCAGCGTGGACTGGCGCTTTACCACCCCTGATGCGCGCATCAAACTCAAGCGATTATACCCATCAATATAATATTGACGGAGCACTAGTGGACCTGCTCACACAACACTGGGGCGATATAGACGAGGATTTGCGGCACAAGCTGCGTCTCCGAACAGGGCTAATACCCGAATGACGCAGCATGTGGCTGTCAACCGCCCGTGAAGCCGGCCCGAAGGCGGGCCGGCGTTGTGTGTCCGGCCTTGCTCCCGTATCATCTCCAGCCAGAGCGCGGCGTCTTTGGGCGCCGCCTTCGCGTCGAGGAGCGGAACGGGCATCGAGGTCTTTCCTGCATCCGCTGTTCTCATCGTCCGCGGCGCTGGTGATAAGCGCGCGCTGGGCTGGCTGCCCGTTTCCCTCAATTCGACCGGTCGTTTCGCTGGAAAGCGAAGGGCCATTTCCATATTTCCGAACGGAGCCGTCGGAGCGCAGCGACGCTGGGTGGCGGCATGATGTTTCAGCTTCCGCTGGCCATCATCGGCGCCTGGACATGGCCGCTGTCACGCCCACGCGACGACACCCCCGGCGATGTCTATCTCGGCCGCAGGGAAGCGATCCTGGCGCGCCGAAAAGCGCTCCAGATTCGGACCTTCGTGGCCAAGCACGAGCGTCGCGGCAGGCTCGCGCAGACCATGCGGCCCAGGATGACAGAGGGGCCGTCTTTCCAAAACCGGTAACTCGTATGTCCGGATACTCGCAATCGAGTGAGCCCTGATGACTCCCGGACGACTCACCCAGGCATTCTGGATATTGGTGGCCGCGGTCGCGATCGCTTTCGGCATCCGAGCGGAGGTGGGAGTGCTGGTCTGGGGTGGGTACGTGCTGCTGGGGGTGCTGCTCGTCTGCGGAGTGCTGATGAGGTTGGGCCGGCCCCGGCTGAGGGTCCGCCGGTATCTCTCGGCCACCGAAATTCGCCTGGGCGGACAGACGACGGCGACCACCGAGGTCTCGGGCCGGACTGTCTTTCCTCTCTCTTACTCAGCGCAGGATATGCTCTCCCCGCAGCTAGGACTGCGCGGCGAACGAGGGCTGGTCTGGCGCTCACCCGGACAGGGCCCCTGGCGCTACCACTACCGGCTGGTCGGGCGCGAGCGGGGCTACTTCGCCCTGGGTCCGGTCAGGGTAAGCTGGCGGGACTACTTCGGGGTAGGGCAGCGGCAAGAGGAGACCGGCGCGGTCGACCACCTGACCGTCTATCCCAAGGTGCTGCCGGTGCAGAAGATCCGGCTGCTCTCAAACCGGCCCCTGGGGGATGTGCGGGCCCGCCAGCAGATACTGGAGGACCCCGCGCGGATGGCCGGAGTGCGGGATTACCAGCGGGGGGACAGCCTACGCCGGATCCACTGGAAGGCGACCGCCCACCGTCGCCGGCTGCAATCAAAGCTGTACGACCCGTTCTCCGAGGTGAACGTCAACTTGGTGCTGAATCTCAACGCAGCCGAGTATCCCCTGGTGCGGGCGCCCCACTTCGCGGAGCTGGCCATCGTATGCGCCGCTTCGCTCACCAGCCGGATCATTGATGATCGTCAAGCGGTGGGGTTAATTTCGAACGGGCTGGATCTGCGAGAGGCAGACGGCCCTGCGGGTCAGGTGGCTGACCGGGTGGGAGAGGATCCCGCTCGGCGGGTGACCCGGTTACCGGTGCGTCGGGGGCACCGCCACCTGGCGGGGATTCTGGCCACCCTGGGCCGCCTCCAGGTCAGGCTCACCTTTCCCCTTTGGGAACTGCTGGTGCAGGTCCACCGGCACCTGGCCTGGACTAGCTCCTTGGTGGTGATCACCCCCTCGGTGGACGAGCGGGCGGTGGGGGCCCTGATGGAGTATAAGCGGCGGGGATTTGTAGTCGCTGTAATCCTGGTGGGCACCGGGGAGGAGGCCAGGGAAGCGCAGATTCGCCTGGCCGCTCGGCGAATCGCGGCCCATCCGGTGAGCAAGGAAGATGACTTGGCGATCATCGGAGGAGCCTGGGCTCGGCGCTGAGGCGCTGCTGCATGTGGGCGCCTGGGCGCTATTGATGGCGGGACTGACCTATCCGCTGGGAGTGATCGGCCGTTTCCAGCCGGCCATGCCGCTGGTAGGGGGCCTGCTAGTAACTGGCTTCTTTGTGGCTGGGGCGGTAGCTGCCCGCAGCGGATGGGTTAGCGCAGAGGACGAGAGTCGCCAGCGGGCCACCGCGTTGGTCTTCATTCTACAGGGCTTCGTGGCGGCCGCGTTGCTGGCCCGTGACCGGCCCGTGGGCGAAGACCCCGTTATCCCGCTGGCGGTGGGGATGCTGGTGACCGGGAACATGGTGGCCTGGGGGTTCGGTTGGGCCCTGGCTGCCGCATCCCCGGGCTGGGCTTCCCTGGCGACCGGAGTGAGCCTGATTCTCGGCTCGGCCGGCATCGGCGTGGCCGCCAAGATGACCGGGGAGAGGCCGGCGGTGGGATACCTGGCCCTGGCCAGGCTGGCTGATACCAGGCGACAGGCTGCCCATGATCATGTGCGCTTTGGCCGCGAGGCGGCTTCATCGTGGGCGAGGGGATCGATGGTGATGGCGGCAGCGATCTTACTGACGGCTTGGCTGCTGCCCACTACCTGGAGATGGCTAGCCGGGTCGCAACTGACACCGGCACTCCGCCAGGTGGCTGCCGGGATGCACGTGTATGACGCCGGCGAGCAGGCAGGGTCTGGGCTGGGTGAGCAGCAGCCAGGGGACGCCGCAAGGGGGCGCGACCCGGAACTGATGGCATTGCAGCGCGCCATCAACAGTCTGGGCGTGAATCGCGACCAGGCGGAGACGCTGCGGCCCCTGCTGGAGCAGGTGGTGGCAGCGGACAAGCGGCTGCGGGCCGAGGAGATGCGCGAGCGGGAGCGGCTGCTGCGCGGCGCCATCACTGAGGAAGAGAGGCGCGCCGCACAGCGGGCGATAGCGGAGGCCAGAGAGAAGTACGCCCAACAAGTGGAGCAGATTCCGTCCCGGGCCAGGAGCTTTCTGAGCGCCGATCAGGCCGCTAGGCTGAGAAGGCTTATAATGAACCGTCCCTGGCGCGCCGGAGCAGCGACCGGGGTCGGCACAGGCAGAGCCGAGGGCGGGTCGGGAGCAACCAGCCGGCGCCAGCCCACAGGCCCGGGCGACGAAGTCTCCCGTCCGAGCAGAGATAGAAGAGGAGGCACAGGATCGCTGTTCCAGCAATTGCGCGGGGTGCCGACCTGGGTATGGGTCCTTCCGCCGCTCGTGCTGCTGGCGGTGGTGATCGCGATGGGCCGGCGTCGGAGACCGGAAGGGGTGCCAGCGACGCCGGAGGCGACGGAGGAGCAGATCGTAGATGTGTTCGATCACCCCGAGCTGCTGGCCCGGCTCAGCCCGCAGGAGATCATCGTGCGTACCTTCCGCCTCTTGATGCGCTATGGAGAGATGCTCGGACGGGGTCGGCAGCAGTGGGAGTCCCCGCTAGGGTATGGCCAGGAACTGGCCAGCTTCTTGGGGACAGGAGACGAGAAGATGCGAGAGGTCTGCTGGGCCTACTGCCTGGCGGCGTACGCTCCCGGCCAGCCGGACCGCACCGCGGTGGACGGCCTGAGAGAGTGCTGGCGACCTGTGAAGGAGGCGATTATGAGGAAGATGGGGGAGGCCAGGCAGCGGGCGTCGAATGACGAGTATCGCGTAAGATGAGCACGGAACACCTTGATAGCCGACCTGTAGCCTCCGTTGCCACGGCGACTAGGCGGCTGACCGAGAACATCGAGAGGGTGATCGTAGGGAAGCGCCAGGCGGTGCGGACCATCTTGGTGGCTCTGTTCTCGGACGGCCATGTGCTGATTGAGGATGTGCCCGGGGTCGCCAAGACCATGCTGGCCCGGGCGCTGGCCGCCAGCATCGGAGGTGTCTTTAAGCGGGTGCAGTGCACCCCCGACCTGCTGCCTTCTGATATCACCGGGCTATCGGTCTTCAATCAGAAGTCGGGCGAGTTCGAGTTCGCTCCCGGCCCGGCTTTCTCCAATGTGTTGCTGGCTGACGAGATCAACCGGGCGACCCCTCGCACGCAGTCGGCGCTGTTGGAGTGCATGGCGGAGCACCAGGTGACGGTGGACGGGGTGACCCGCCCAGTCCCTCGGCCATTCCAGGTGTTCGCCACACAGAACCCGATTGAGTTCGAGGGGACCTTTCCCCTACCGGAGGCCCAGGTCGACCGCTTCCTGATCAAGATGAGCATCGGCTACCCCTCCGCCGCCGACGAGGGGCAGATGCTGGTGCGCTTGCAGATGCGCCATCCCATTGAGACAGTAGAGCCCGTGTCGAGCCGGGAGGAGGTGCTCGAGTTGCAGGCGCAGGTGCGCCGGGTCTTCGTGCATGCGAGCGTGCGGGATTACGTGGTCCGGTTGATTCAGGCCAGCCGCTCGCACCCCGATCTGGCGCTGGGGGCGAGTCCGCGGGGCTCGATCGCCCTTTTCCGTACCGCCCAGGCCGTAGCCGCTATGGATGGGTTGGACTTCGTGCTCCCCGAGCACGTTAAGGACATGCTGCCAGGGGTATTGGCCCACCGGATCATTTTGCGCCCGGAAGTGGCCCTCCAGGGTCGGACGGTGGCCGAGGTGATTGAGCAGATCGACCGATCGGTGCATGCCCCGGTGGGGGAGAAGTGGGACGGAGGCAGAAGGACGTAGTCTCATCCTGCTGAGCAAACTGCTCTGGCATCGCCCCCCCCAGCCTCGTCTGCAGCCAGGGGGAGTTTGGATGGCACGTCAGTTTCCTCGTCCAAAACGCTCTGGCATCGAAATCCGCCGCCTAGTCCACAGCCAGAGAGAGTTTCGATCCCAGGTCAGTTTCCTCCACCATTCGACGCGCCCTTCGCGTCGCTCAGGGCTTGCTCATGGCAGGCCATCATCGGAAAAGGAGCCACCATATGTTGCCCGTTTGCACGGCGAATGGTGTCCTGAGCAAGCGCAGCGCGTCGAAGGGCAGCTATGGGTACAGATGTGCTACCACGTCCATATCCTCAGGCGCTCCGAGGGCTCTTACTACGCGGGGCACACCGATGACCTCAAATGGCGCACGCGCCGCCACAACGAAGGGCGCGGTCCTGGCTACCGCCTCTCGCCCAATACGGGATGTCACTTGTGGGAGAAGGGAGGAGATTCTGGCCCGGCGAAAGGCCATCCGCATGCGCACCCTGGTTGCGCGCCGGGAACACTACCGACGGCGGAGGGGCCAACGCCAGAATAGAGGGACGGGAACGCCGCAGGTGTAGCCTAGCCGGGCCTCTTTTCGTTCCACTTTCGCTGGCGCTCCACACTCAGATAAGGAGCGAGCATGGCCGGAATCCGCAGCGTACTACGCGGCAGTTTCAAGCATCTGGGGCAGATCGGCGAACGGGCCGGCGGCCCGTGTCGCCCAGCAGTCAGCATCGCGCTGGGGGTGGTCGCGCTACTGTCGGCGGCGCTGCTCGCCGTCACCCCGGCCTCGGCCGATGACATGTTCATGGCTTCCGGCGTACTGGAGGCGATGGGCTTGGCCTTTATCATCT
>Ga0307378_10009680_pt1 | contig 12631 bp, 13 predicted proteins | sample UN1MG_FD_202238 | JGI IMG/M metagenome (GOLD analysis project Ga0307378, IMG submission 202238) | Soil microbial communities from Risofladan, Vaasa, Finland - UN-1 | ecosystem: Environmental > Terrestrial > Soil > Coastal area > Acid sulfate soil | place: Finland: Risofladan, Vaasa | collected...
CTGAAGGTGCCGGCGGTCAGCCGGCGAGATGGTGATGGAAATCCCCGTGCGCATGCGCCAGACTCGCACGCCGCACACCGGCCGGGAATCCCCCTCGGGATTCCAGCGTTAGATTTTATCCACTAGCAACTAGGTTTTGGTCTCGAGAGATCGGCCGAGTGTCAATCGACGCCCCCGTAACGAAGTTACTGATCGGTACAAAATGCATCACAACGAGAGAGGACCCTTCTAACTTGACCGGGAGCGCCTCGCTCTCAATTGCCAGTATGCGGTTGACCCTGAACTGCCTTAGCCTCTCAGCGATCTCTGGACCTTGATTGAATTGATGGCGGAGTTCATCCACGTCCAGTTGATATTTCCCGTTTGATCCGCGCCCAACGAATCGAAAAGAGCCAGTCTGCCCAACTTGGTGCGGTCCATTCCAACTCCTAGGGATTTTGATCACAAAGACAAAGCGACCATTTGCCAGCTTAACGTGTCCAGTATGTAGACCCTGAACGATTGGCCGTGTTCCGGTGCGAACGATCTGTTCTAGACGCAAGCTCTCCGAGTCCGGATCGGCGCATTCAATTCCGCGGATGGAGATCGGAACACCATTCGATTCCTCGATCCCTAGTATCAGATGACCGCCTGCCGCATTTGCGAACGAAGCTATGTCTGCAAGGAACTCCTGACGCTCACTTTCGGACTTGCCGATTCGGTCACCCCCAGCCGTTGCCGGATCGCACATAGAACAAAAGAAGAACATAGTCGAAGCTACAAGTCAATTCCCTGAAGCAGAGGGACTGCTGGGTGGCCTCGTTAATTCCCGTCCATCTTCAGCGCCGCGATGAAGGCCTCTTGCGGGATGTCGACGCGGCCGAATGAGCGCATCTTCTTCTTGCCCGCCTTCTGCTTGTCGAGCAGCTTGCGCTTCCGGGTGATATCGCCGCCATAGCATTTGGCGGTCACGTCCTTGCGCATGGCGCTGATGGTCTCGCGCGCGATCACCTTGCCGCCGATCGCGGCCTGGATCGGAATCTTGAACAGATGCCGCGGGATCAGATCCTTCAGCTTCTCGACCATGGCGCGGCCTCTGGTCTCGGCCCGGCCGCGATGCACGATGATCGACAGCGCGTCCACCGGCTCGTCGTTGACCAGGAGCGCCATCTTGACCAGCTCGCCTTCCTCGTAGCCGATGATGTGATAGTCGAAGCTGGCGTAGCCGCGCGAGACCGACTTCAGTCTGTCGTAGAAATCGAACACCACTTCATTCAGCGGCAGCTCATAGACGAGCATGGCGCGGGAACCGGCATAGGTCAGGTTCTTCTGCCGTCCGCGCCGGTCCTCGCACAGCTTGAGCACGGCGCCGAGATGCTCGTCGGGCACAAGGATGGTGGCCTCGATCCACGGCTCCTCGATCTTGGTGATCTTCTGCGTGTCCGGCATGTCGGCCGGGTTGTGCAGCTCCTGCACCGTGCCATTGGTCAGATGCGCGCGGTAGATGACCGACGGTGCGGTGGCGATCAGGTCGATGTTGAATTCGCGCTCAAGCCGTTCGCGGATGATCTCGAGATGCAGCAGGCCGAGAAAGCCGCAGCGGAAGCCGAACCCGAGCGCGGCCGAGGTCTCCATCTCATAGGAGAAGCTCGCGTCGTTGAGTCGGAGCTTGCCAACGGCCTCGCGTAGGTCCTCGAACTCATTGGCATCGACCGGGAACAACCCGCAGAACACGACCGGCTGCGCCGGCTTGAAGCCGGCCAATGGCGCCTCCGCCGGCTTCTTCTCGTCCGTCACGGTATCGCCGACACGGGTGTCCGCCACCTGGCGGATCGAGGCGGTGAAGAAGCCGATCTCGCCGGGGCCAAGCTGGCTCCGCATCTCCTGCTTCGGGCGGAAGATGCCGACCCGATCGACCAGATAGGAGCCGCCGGTCAGCATCAGCTTGATGCGCTGGCCCTTCACCAGTTTGCCGTCGATGATGCGGACGAGCACGACGACGCCGAGATAGGAGTCGTACCAGCTGTCGACCAAGAGCGCCTTGAGCGGCTTGTTGATATCGCCCTTGGGCGGGGGCAGCCGCTGCACGATCGCCTCCAGCACCGCGGCCACGCCGAGGCCGGTCTTGGCCGAGATCTCAACCGCGTTCGAGGCGTCGAGCCCGATCACGTCCTCGATCTGCCGGCGCACTTGCTCGGGCTCTGCCGCGGGCAAGTCGATCTTGTTTAGGACCGGGACCACCTCATGGTGGTTGTCGAGCGCCTGATAGACATTGGCGAGAGTCTGAGCCTCGACGCCTTGGCTCGCGTCGACCACCAGCAGAGACCCCTCGCAGGCGGCGAGGCTCCGGTTCACCTCATAGGCGAAATCGACATGGCCCGGCGTGTCGATCAGGTTGAGCTCGTAGAGTTTGCCGTCGCTGGCGCGATAGTCGAGCCGCACGGTCTGTGCCTTGATCGTGATTCCGCGCTCGCGCTCGATATCCATGGAATCGAGCACCTGCTCCTTCATCTCCCGCGCGGAAAGCCCCCCGCAGAGCTGGATCAGCCTGTCGGCGAGGGTGGATTTGCCGTGGTCAATATGGGCGATGATGGAGAAGTTGCGGATGCGTGAAAGCGGCGTAGCCTCGGATCGACTCATGAGCGGCTTGGTAGAGAGCCGCACCGCGAGGGTCAAGCGGCGGGCGCGCGACGATCGCCGCTCCGCGATTTTCCCAGCGGTGAGGATGCGACAAAAGGCGCAGCTTTCGACCCCACATTTTGTGACACACGCTTAGCCAAGCAGGCAGCCTACGGAACAAGGCGGTTGACGGGGCGGGCGAATGTAATGCCTATTGCCGCTGCGTAACGTTTCGTGACAATCAAACGGAGTAACCTGATGGTTAAGAAAGTCTTTCTCGCCGCTGTTGCAACTCTTCTGCTGGCCGCCGCAATGGCTCCGGTCAGCTCCACTTCGGCGCTCGCCCGCCATGGCTGCTGGAAGGCCGCCAAGGCTCACCATCTGACCACGATCAAGGAGCGGATGGCCTTTAGGAAATCTTGCCGGGCTCATTATCGGGCTGCCAAGAAGGCCGCCAAGTAGGCCGGCTGACGAGCAGCTCTGCTCTCTCCGTTTAGAAGGGATCCGCGGGGCCCCGCGGGTCCCTTCTCTTTGGGCCCGAGGCTAAGCCAGCCAAGCCCGTGCTATGAGCGCAAAGGCGCCGCTGCGGCGCCCCAAAAAAAGCGGAATCAATGGCTTTCTGTCAGTTGATCCGGCGGAATCAATCCGCCGCGGACACCGTCGGCGAACATCGCTGCTTCGCCGGCGGCACACCGAATTTCCCTAATGACGAAGAATGGAGAACGAACTGATGATTAAGAAGATCATTTTGGCCGCTGCCGTGACCGGTTTCGTGGCTGGTGCAGCCATTCCGCTTCACACCTCGACCGCAGAGGCAGCCCCCAGCGGATGCATCAAGGCCGCCAAGGCGAAGTTCGCCGGCGACCGCAAGGCGCGCGTTGCCTACCGCAAGGAGTGCCGCACGCACTTCAAGTCGTACAAGAGCGCTCAGAAGGCTGCCAAGAAGGCCGCCAAGCACGCCGCTTCGTAAGCGTCTTATTTGCAGAGTTTGGAAGGGATTCGCGGGCTCGCTCGCGGGTCCCTTTTTTTGCGGGCGGCGCGGGCTAGGCCGCGTCCGCCTCAGATGCCGGCATACCATTCGTAGCCGCGGTCTTCCCAGAAGCCGCCCATGCCGCCACGGATCGGCGCGATCTCGTCGACGGCCTCGATGCGCATGACATATTTCGCCATCTTGTAACCGAGCTGCCGCTCGACCCGGAGCCGCAATGGCGCGCCGTGAGGAATGGGCAGCGCCGCGCCGTTCATGTCGTAGGCCAAGATGGTCTGCGGGTGGAAGGCGTCCTCGAGTCCGACGGATTCGTAATATTTGCCGTCGTCGCCACCGGTCTCGCCGAGATCGTCGGCGCAATAGAACACGATGTAGCGTGCTGACGGCTTCAGTTCGGCTTGCTCGAGCAGGGCCTTCAGCGGCACGCCGGTCCATTTGCCAATCGAGCTCCAGCCCTCGACGCAATCGTGCCGCGTGATCTGCGTGCGGGCCGGCATCGCGCGCAGCTCCGCCAGCGACAGCTCCATAGGTTTGCCCACGAGGCCGTCGATCTTCAGCTTCCAATCGGTGAAGCCGTTCGCAGCGAGAGCGTTGTAGTCCTCGTCGTCGGGATTGGTGGTGCCGTTTGCCTTGAAGTCGGCGGAGATATCGGCCTCGCTATATTCGCGGGCAAGCGCGCTGGCCGGAACGAGCGCCCTCTGCGCGACGCGGGTGAGGATTTCGGCCTTGTCGAGAATGCGACGCACCCATGGCTGCGCGGAGAGATCGCCATCGCAGCCGCCGAGAAGCGTCGCGCCGGCGATGGCAGCTCCCCTGGCGAGAAACCCGCGCCGGTCGAGCGTCTTCGGACTCATGACTGCGCCTCCGGAACTTTGACCACATAGCGGCCGGTGATCATGGAGCGGAGGTTGTTCCAGACGCCCGAGATCAGCACCATGACGAGGTGCACCACGACGAACAGCACAATGCCGCTCGCGGCGATGAAATGGATGGTACGCGCCGACTGACGTCCGCCGAAGATGTCGAGGAGAAAGGGGTAGCCGGCGTCCATGCCCGGCGACATGGCCAGCCCCGTGGCCAGCATCAGCGGCAGAAGTAGAAACGCCACGATGAGATAAGCAAGCTTTTGCAGCACGTTATAGCGTTTGGCCTCCTCGCCTTGCGGAAATCTCAAGCGCAAATGCTCCCAGATCGAGGCGCCGATATGCCTGAGCTCCGGCCCGCTCGGCGCAAGGTCGCGACTGATATGGCCCGAGGCGAGGCTGTAGATGAGATAGATGAAGCCGTTGATGACGAACAGCCAGGCGAAGAAGAAATGCCAGCGGCGGCCCATGGAAAGGTCGCGGTGTCCGGGCAGCGTGACCGACCAAGGGAAGCCGCGGACCTCGTAGCCGCCGTCGGGCGTGATGGCGAGGCCGAACACGCCGGTGGTGTCGATATGCCAGCCGAAGATCTTGGTGATGCCGAAGATCTCCTCGCCATGGCGCATGGGTTGCATCGCCATCACCGGATCGGCGAAGGTCGATTTCGATCCAAGGTAGAGTGCCGGGTGGGCGTTGAAGATTTGCAGCCCGCTCATGAGCAGGACCAGCAGACAAACCACATTGACCCAATGCGTCACGCGCACCGCGCCCGAGTGCCGGTGGACGACTTCCTGTTTGTGGTTCGAGACGTCGGTCTGGGGTTCCATTGCCGTGCCTGAGGATCAGCCTGCATCGAGGAAGTTACGGCCGGACGCCTCCATTGGATGCAAGCCAGTGCCGCCGATCAGGATGGCTTGGCTCCCCAGATTTGCTCGAGACGCTGGGCTCTGCCGCAACTCCATTTGTAGTATTTGTAGCTGATCGAATTGGTGTTGTGATAATTCTGGTGGTAGTCCTCCGCCGCCGTGAAGGTCGTGACCGGCTTGATCTCCGTCGCCACCTTTTCCTTGAGGCGATCGGCGATCTCCTTCCGGGTGGTTTCGGCCAAATTCCTCTCTTCATCGTTGCCGACGAAGACGACGCTCCGATAGGCATTGCCCTTGTCGCAAAACTGCCCGTCCGGATCGAAGGGGTCGACATTGTGCCAGAACTGTTCGAGCAGCTGCGCGTAGCTCACCTTGGCGGGGTCGTACACGACCTCTACCGCTTCCTGGTAGCCCTCATGGTCCCCATAGTTGGGGTTCGGCTTGGTGCCGCCGGCATAGCCCGATGTCGTCTCCACCACGCCCGGCACCTCGTCGAATGCGGCCTCCAGGCACCAGAAGCAGCCGCCGGCGAAGATCGCCGTCCCGGTCTGCGCCGCTGCCGCCTCCTTGCCGCCCCCGCTCATTGCCAGGGCGGCAAGCAGCAGGGCGGTCAACGCGCCAATCCATCTAACCGTCATGGGGGAGTCTCCAGAAATGTTCAATTGAGCATAAGGGGGCGCGCCATCCGGGCAAACGGCCTCTCGCGCGAGTGTGAAACGAATTGAAGGGGCGGAAGAGCGCTCTCCGGTTTGTGGAGCAGCGCCGTTTTCAGCTATGGAGGGTCGATGCAACAGCCTCTCTCTTCACCCGCGGACGAACTCAAGCCGGCCTATGACGTGGTCGTGGTCGGCTCCGGCTATGGCGGCGGCGTTTCCGCCTCGCGCCTGGCACGCGCCGGCTTGCGCGTCTGCGTCATCGAGCGCGGCCGCGAGTTCCTGACCGGCGAGTTCCCGAGCCGGTTGCCGGAGTTGCGCCGCGAGCTTCAGCTCAATGGCGGCAAGATGCGGAGCGGCAGCCGGACCGGGCTGTTCGATTTCAGGCTCGGCGCCGATATCCACGTTCTAATCGGCTGCGGGCTCGGCGGCGGCTCTCTCATCAATGCCGCCGTGGCGCTCAAGCCCGACCCGCGTGTCTTCGCCGATGCAGTCTGGCCGGACGCGGTCAGCGGCGACGGATTGCTGGAGCAGGGCTTCGCCCGGGCCGCCGCCATGCTGCGCCCAACCCGCTATGCGCATGCCGAGGAGCTGACCAAATATCGTGCGCTGGAAGCCGCGAGCGCCTGCTTCGGCCAGCCGCCGGTCCCGGCGCCCGTCGTGGTCAGCTTCGAGCAGAACCTCAATCCCGCCGGCATCGACCAACCGGCCTGCACGCTGTGCGGCGATTGCTGCTCCGGCTGCAATGTCGGGGCCAAGAACACCATTCCGCTCACCTATCTCCCCGACGCGCGCGCCCATGGCGCCGAGATTTTCACCGAGCTTAGCGTGAGCCGCATCGCCAGAGAGGGGCGCCATTGGCGCGTTTATTTCGCCCCGACCGACGAGCCTGACGCCCGGGAGCGCGTGGTCGAGGCCAAGACCGTGGTGCTCGCCGCCGGTACGCTGGGCTCGACCGAAATCCTGCTTCGCTCGCGCGAGCATGGGCTGCCGGTTTCGGATCGCCTGGGCGAACGCTTTTCCGCCAATGGCGACATCATCGCCTTCGCTCTTGGGGGCAAGGGGCGGGTGAACGCCATCGGCGTCGGCCATCCGCCGAAATTCGACGGCGACGCCATCGGCGCTTGCGTCACTGGCGAGATCGAGCTCCACGATCACGACCAGCTCGACCACTCCATGTTCCTGCAGGAGGGTGTCATGCCCTCGGCGCTGGCGCCGCTGCTGCCGGTGTTCTTCATCTCCGGCGGCAGGCTGCTCGGTGCCGCGCAAAGCCTGATCAAGGGCGTCTATCACGGGCCGCTGCAGACCCTCCACACCTTCTTCGTCGTCTCCCATGACGACGCATGCGGCCGCATCAGCCTCATCAATGGCCGCGCCCAGGTCGAATGGCCGCATGTAGGGGGGCAGCCCGTCTATGCCCGCGTCGATGCTGCCCTCACCAAAGCCGCGGAGAGTGTTGGCGGGCGCTACATCAAGAACCCGCTCGCGGCTACCACCATGGGCACGAAGCCCGCCACGGCGCACCCCTTGGGCGGTTGCGGCATGGGCGATGATGCCGCGGGCGGCGTGGTCAACCACAAATGCCAAGTGTTCAACAATAGGGGCGGCGTCCATGCCGGGCTGTATGTCTGCGACGGTTCCGTTATCCCGCGCTCGATCGGGGTCAACCCGCTGCTGACCATCACCGCGCTGACCGAGCGCGCCATGATCCATTTCGCCCGCGACCACAATCTCGGCTTCGACACCGCGCCACGAAAGGTCGCTCTGGCGACTTAGCTCAAATGACCAGACACTTATGGATAGGATGGGTCGGGTGGTATGTGGCGGAGAGAGCGCTGAGAAGATGCCACGTAAAATGATGGCCATTATTTTTCATGCGTTTGAACTCCGGTGTGTGCCCTTTACGGTCGGCCGTGATGTTTAGAAGCATAGATCTGAATGCCGCGGACTGCATCTTCTCCAGGAATAGTGAGTAGTCCGTCAACGCACGATCTGACCAAGCTTCACATATGTAAGAAATACGGTCAGTCGGGGTCATATCCATCAGCGTTTCCGCGATCTCTATCTTTTCTTCATAAATCCTTTGAGCCATCTCCGCAGCAATAAGTACTCCGCTATATAAGTTTACGAGAAAAAACCAATTTTATATTGCGATCCCCCCAACTCTTACCTTCTTCAATTGTTTTATACTCAAAATCTACACACATAGTTCGGTAGTACCTGATTAAATCATTCAGGAAGAATAAACCGAGCTGATGCGTTTTAATTTCTTCGCTTATATATCTACTAATGATGTCGCTTCTGATTTTCCGGAAGTAGGCTTCGCCGGCAACTGGGCGCCCCTCGATTAGAAGAAGGATTCGCCGCGTCAGATCCTCATTTTTTTCATGCTGGCCGCCGATATTCCTTGTCATCGAATCGGCCGCGGTGATCCTATGAAAGGGCCCGCCCGCCGAGGGCAGCTTTCCAATTCTGTCGCGTACTGCTGCTCCGACGCGCTCTCCGAATTCTTTCAGTTCGGAGGCCTCAGGGTCACGCGACGTCATGATGAAATAGTCGAAGTCGGACTCTGTACTGGCCTCCAGCCGTCCGTAGGAGCCGGTAATTGCCACGCAACAGTCTTTGTCCACAGCACCCAACGCATTAGCAATCGAGGCAATTTTTTCTTTGGAAAAATTCCGCGCAGCCAGAAGAATATCGGCCTTCGGATCAGACTGCGTGCTGCTTGCCGTCTTGGTAGCGCCCATAAAAATCCTTTTGCCGTCTCAGCTTAACTTTTGGATTGATCCGGAACCTCCGTTGGGCGCTCAGATCAGGGCCGCATGAGAGCTGTCCGTAAGCCTCGTCGCCGGTTGGACGTAGCCCTAGCTTGTCCAGAAGCTCGTCGTCCGTGAGCATCCAGTCCATTGGACGTATACCCCCCGTTGCCAGGTTGGCTTGGAACCATCGCTCAATGAGAGTGGCGGTGGTTCCATAGATGTGTGTGTAGACCCTCTCCTTTGTCTTCCAAAAAAGGTCAGCGCGCTGGGAGTGGGAAACACCAAAGCATTCACCAGCTCTTTTGCCTTCAACGCGTCCGCTCCGATATCAAAAAACTGGGCAGACCGGAGCGCGCCATCAATCGCATCAATACTGAGGGGTGAGTTCATCAAGTAACCAGCAAAACCGGTTCCGGTCCTCGATATTGATCCACAAACATCACTAGGGCTAATCTCGTGATCTAGGGCGTGGACTCATAAACGCTCAGCCATAGGCGGATGCAGGCCAGCTTGACAAAGGCGAGATAGTTGGCGGCGAGCTTGTCGTATCGGGTCGCGACACGCCGGCACTGCTTGACTTTATTGAAGAACCGCTCAACCAGATTGCGGTCCCGGTAGAGGTAGGGACTGAAGCAGATCGGGTCCTTGCGATTGCGCTTTGGTGGGATGTTCGCCCACGCGCCGCGTTCGGTGACAAATGCCCTGATCCAGTCCGCGTCGTACCCGCGATCTGCCAACAAACGCGCGCGCCGGGGGAGTTGTCGTAGCAAGACCGAGCAAAGCCGGTTGTCGTGCACCTGACCGCCAGTGAGGCCGAGCTGCACCGGCAAGCCATTGGCGTCCACGACGACATGGATCTTGCTGGTCAGTCCGCCACGAGACCGGCCAATATGCTGCGCGCCGCTATTGGCGATGCAGGCACCATGCTGGTGCACGCGGACAACCGATGTGTCGATCATCTGAACCGACGCGTCGTGACCGGCACTGAGCCGATCCATGATCCGGTCCCAGACGCGGGCTCGCCGCCAACGGACGAAGCGGTTGTAGCAGGTCGTGTAGGGGCCATATCGATCTGGCAAGTCACGCCATGGCGCACCGGATCGCAGAACCCACAGGATGCCGTTTATGACCCGCCGGTCGTCGACACGGGGAATGCCGCGTGGCTTGCTTGGCAGGATAGGCTGAATGATGTTCCATTCTCTGTCCGTCAGGGCGTATCGCATGGCTGAGGGCTCCTTTTCGGAGCTTGAATCACGCAACCACGGGGACCATCAACTGGAAACGGGAATGTCGGGAACCGCACCGGGACCGGACTTCACCAGCTGGCGCGGAGACTTCTCAGATTGACCCAAGGCAGCCATGCGCCCAGTCAGAAAGTTCGGTAAAGTGCTTTTCGACTGGGATGATGTGATCTTCCAGCCAAATGGCGTTCTCTAGCCGAGCAAAGGAGGGAGAGTCATTGCCAACGGCCCTTTCAGCGAAAGCCAAGTTCTCGCGCCACTTTCAGCGATTGCCATTGTTTTTGTTGGCGCTGGTCTTGTCCTGCGTGACAGGCGGCATTGCCGTGGCCCAGGAAGATGTGCCCGGCGTCTTTCCGGCTAACCGCTCATACTCGCCGTATCCAGAGCAAGACTTTCCAAACCAAGTCTTCTTCGGCGATACGCACCTGCACACATCGTACTCGGCCGATGCAGGCATGGTCGGCAATACGCTTGGACCCGATCAGGCATATCGATTTGCGAAAGGTGAGTTGGTCACCTCGTCCACGGGTCTCCCGACGAGGCTCGCGCGGCCTCTCGACTTTCTGGTCGTCGCCGACCATGCGGAGAACCTCGGTCTAGCCCCGTTGCTCGCTGCGAACGATCCCACCTTGCTTGCAACTGAGTTCGGCAGGGAACTCCGCACAGCGGTAGACGCCGACGATCCGGCCGGTGCGTGGGCCATCTGGTCCAAGGCCAAGTCGACGGGGAAGGACCCTCTTGCGGGTCAGGAACAGATCTACCGCAGTGCCTGGTCACACATCACCGAGCTTGCCGAGCGCCACAACCAGCCTGGCCAGTTTACGGCCTTGATTGGCTTCGAGTGGACCTCGAATCCCGAACGAAACAACCTGCATCGCAACGTGATCTTCCGCGGTGGCAAAGAGACAGCGGACACCATCATCCCGTTCTCGAACTTCGACTCCTTCGACCCCGAGGATCTCTGGACGTGGATGGAAACCTACGAGAAGAATACTGGCGATCGGCTTCTCGCAATTCCGCACAATGGCAACCTGTCAAACGGGCTCATGTTCGACGATGTGACCCTGATCTCGAAGAAGCCGTTGGATCGGGACTACGCTGAGCGCCGCGCACGGTGGGAACCTCTATACGAGGTGACGCAGATGAAAGGGACCAGCGAGGCCCACCCATCGCTATCGACTAAGGACGAGTTTGCGGACTTTGAGATTTGGGACAAGGGCCAACTCGGTCCAGCGCCTAAGACACCGGATATGCTTCCGCGCGAGTATGCCCGCGAGGCTCTCAAGCGCGGCTTAGCCTACGAAACCAAGCTCGGCGTCAACCCCTTCAAGTTTGGCCTGGTCGGCTCTACGGATTCGCATACGTCTCTTTCCACAACGACGGAAGACAACTTCTTCGGCAAAGTTGCTGCCGTCGAGCCCACAAGCGATCCTGTGCGCTTTAACGAGGTCATTGGTGGCATCGGCGGTCCGCCTGAGGTCGCCCAATATGCTCGCCAGACATCTGCTTCTGGACTTGCTGGTGTATGGGCTCGCGAGAACACGCGGGAAGCGATCTGGGACGCCTTGGCCCGTAAGGAAGTGTTCGCAACCACAGGCACACGTCTTAAGGTGCGCGTCTTCGCCGGATGGGATTTTTCCGAAGACGACCTTGGTCGCTCCGACTTCGCCAAGCACGGCTATGGGCGCGGTGTACCTATGGGCGCAGATCTTACCGAAGCGCCCGAAGGCAAGGTCCCGACATTTGTAATCCGCGCCATCCGTGACGTCGACGGAGCCAACCTTGATCGCATGCAGATCATCAAAGGCTGGCTCGACGAGAGCGGCGAGACCCAAGAGAAAATTTATCACGTGGCCTGGTCGGGTGACCGCAAACCGGGCACCGACGGCGCGTTCCCGCGCGTCGGGAACACGGTCGAAATCGAAGAGGCGACCTATTCAAACACCATCGGCGCACCGGCCTTGGAGGCATTTTGGCAGGACCCAGACTTCGACCCGTTGGAGCGCGCCTTCTACTACGTGCGGGTGCTGGAAATCCCGACGCCGCGCTGGACCACCTTTGATGCAAAGTTTTTCGGTGTGGAGCGCCCTGAGGACGTGCCCGCCAGCATCCAGGAGCGCGCCTACACATCACCTATTTGGTACACGCCTAAGAGCTAATTCTTTGGCTTGCCACGTTTGCTTATGGCACGTCCGCGACATTCGTGCGTCTCGCAGCCTCGTCCGAACTTCACTCGGAAGTGGACATCTCGCGGATCACCGATCCGGCGATTTTAATGAGTACACGGCCTAAAAGTGCCTCCCTCGTATCGGTGAACTGCCCGACCTTCCCATCGATAATATCGCACGCTAACTGCCGATGCCCGATATCGAACGCACGGCCAAAAAATGGCTCCGAAGAGTGAGACAACGGAGGGTGACCTACGTCGTGAAGAAGCGCAGCGGCAACGATGGTGTTCCGCAATTTTTGATCGACGTTCGCCAATCGCGCTGCCTCGACTGCTAAAAAGCCCACCGCTACGCTATGTGCTTGGCGTGTTATACCAACTTGCGCTGATCAGCATGCATTTGCCCAATCGCGCCTGCCGATGGACATGATTTTCCACGGCTGATCGACAAGTTTGTTCCAGGCCTCGCAAGCGAGTGCGACGATCTCTTCGTGAG
>Ga0307378_10009681_pt1 | contig 12631 bp, 10 predicted proteins | sample UN1MG_FD_202238 | JGI IMG/M metagenome (GOLD analysis project Ga0307378, IMG submission 202238) | Soil microbial communities from Risofladan, Vaasa, Finland - UN-1 | ecosystem: Environmental > Terrestrial > Soil > Coastal area > Acid sulfate soil | place: Finland: Risofladan, Vaasa | collected...
GTATCTCAAGCAGATCATCAAGAAGGCCCCGGGCAAGACCGCAGACATCGTGCGCATCTTGCAGGAGACCAAGACCGACGTGGTGGTGAGCTATCTTCCCGTTGGCAGCGAGATGGCCACGAAATGGTACGTGGAGCAGGTGTTGGCGGCCGGGTGTGGTTTCGTCAACTGCATCCCGGTGTTCATTGGCCGCGAGGAATACTGGCAGACCCGCTTCAAAGAGCACAATCTGCCCATGATCGGCGACGACATCAAGTCCCAGGTGGGAGCCACCATTGTGCATCGCGTCTTGACGAGGCTGTTCCGCGATCGGGGGGTCATTCTGGAACGCACCAGCCAGTTGAACGTCGGCGGAAACATGGACTTCTGGAACATGTTGGAGCGCGCTCGGCTGGAGTCCAAGAAGATCTCCAAGACCGGTGCTGTGACCTCGCAGCTGGACTACGACATCGGTGAGGACAACATCCACATCGGCCCCAGCGACTATGTCTCCTGGCTCACTGACCGCAAGTGGGCCCACATCCGCCTCGAGGGAAGAAGCTTTGGCGACGTCCCGCTCAACATTGAACTCAAACTGGAGGTCTGGGACTCACCCAACTCTGCTGGCGTGGTCATTGATGCCGTGCGGTGCTGCAAGATAGGCTTGGACAGAGGCCTGAGCGGAACGCTGCTGGGCCCCGCCGCTTATTTCATGAAGACACCTCCAATACAATATACAGACGACGAAGCACACAAGATGGTGGAGGACTTCATCAGGGGGAAGTAGGTCCTGCAACGAAGCGTGGTTCGTGAACACCCACCGTCAATGAGAAACGCATGATCGTCTATACGCTGGTCTTGTGCCTGATATTCCTCACCCAGCACCTCCCATTGAGGTTCAGCTACAAAGTTGCCGCTGTGGTTGGCGATTTGGCATACGTATTCTGGCCCAGGGGCAGAAGCAATGTCATCGACAACCTGCGCCACGTGCTGGGTCCCGAAGCCACGGGCAAGGAGATCCGCGACACGGCCAGGCGCTCCTTCCGCAACTACCTGCGATTGCTGGTGGATTTCGCACGCGGCAGCAAGATGGACGCGGCAACGACCGAGGCGAGACTAAAGGGCACAGGCTGGGAGAACCTTGATGAGGCTTTCAGGCATGGAAAAGGGGTTCTCCTAGTGGGGACTCACCTGGGCAGCTGGGAGGTGGCAGGTGTGGCCCTCGCCAGTCGAGGCTATCGCGTCAACGCTGTGTCGGAGACCCTCGGCAATGAGCGAATCAACCGCCTTGCGACACAGTCTCGCGCCGCGCGCGGCATAGAACTCATCCCCATGGAGTACGCTCTGAAGCGCGCCTACAGAGCGTTGCGCCGGAACGAAGCGGTCGGCCTGGTGACGGATCGCCCACTTCCCCAGGACGAAGGAACTCCTGTGGAGTTCTTTGGTCAACAGATTGCCTGGCCCAGTGGACCAGCTGTTCTGGCCCTCCGGACCGGCGCCAGAATAGTCACGGGCTACCTCGTACGCAGCGAAGACGACGGCTACGTCGGGGAGATACTTCCTCCCATCGAGATCGAGAGCACCGGCGATCGCGACGCAGACGTTCAGCGCGTCACGCAGGAGGTGGTGCGCATCCAGGAAGACCTGATCAGACGCTATCCCGACCAGTGGTTCATGTTCAGGCGCATGTGGCCCCCGGAGTTTGATTCGCCATGAGCCAGTCAGAGCTCTCTTACTATTTCTATCGACTCTTGGGCTCTCTCGCCCCACTGGTCCCTCGTCGCCTTGGCTACTGGCTTGCTGGCAAGATAGGTTATGCCGCTTACTTTCTCCACCCATCGGGGTCAGCGGTGCTCAGAGAGAATCTGTCTCACGTCCTGGGTGAGGAGGCAGATGCTGCCACCCTCAGAGCTACAGCTCTGCAGGCCTATAGCAACCTGGCCAAGAGTTACTTCGATCTCTTCTGCAATCATTCGCTCAGCGAGGAAGAAGCGGGCGCTCTCGTCTCGATCCGAGGAGTGCACCACCTCAAAACAGCCCTCCAGAAGGGCCGAGGTCTGGTATTGACATCGGCACATTTCGGCCCCCTCGAATCTGGCTGGCAGATAGGTCCACTTCTAGATCTGACCATTACTGCGCCAGCGGAACATCTCAGGCCTGAAAAGCTCTATCAGTACGTCTGCAAGCTTCGAGCTAGTAGCTGGATGAGACTCATTCCCATAGACGGCCCACTACTCGGTCTTCTCCGTGCCTTGCGGCGGGGGCAGGCCGTGGCGGTGGCCGCCGACCGGGACATCACGCGCAGCGGGATTGTCGTTGACTTCTTCGATGCCCCTGCACGGCTTCCCGATGGGCATGTCCAGCTGGCGCTGCGGACAGGAGCTGAACTCCTCCCCATGTTCGCCCTGCGACAGGCTGACGATAGACCCATCGTACAGGTGGAGCCTCCGCTGGAACTGGAACGGACGGGCAACTTTGAGCGGGATGTGCAAGTCAACGTGCAGAAGGTCGTGGCTCGAATGGAAGATTGGATCCGGCGCTACCCTGAGCAGTGGCCGATGTTCTACCCCATTTGGCGAGACGGAGAGTATGGAAGCTGACACCAAAACAGGCAAGGCGGACTTGCACATACACAGCGGGGCCGGGGACGGTGTCGCCAGCGTAGCCGACATCCTGGAGTATGTTGAACGCGAGACGGACCTGGATCTGATCGCCATCACCGATCACGACATGCTTCTCGGTGCCCTGGAGGCGAGAGAGTTGGCCGCCAGGCAGCAATACCGGTTCGAGATCATGGTAGGGATGGAGATCACCACGCTGGAGGGACACCTCCTTGCCTACGATTTGGAGCGACCCATCCGCATGCTGATGCCCTTGGCTCGCACGATTCAGCTGATCCACGAGCAGGGAGGATGCTGCGTGGTTCCTCACCCCATGAGCTGGCTTACACGCAGCATCGGCTATCGCGGCTTGCGACGGATTGCAGAAGAAGAGCGCGATGATGTCACGGTCGAGGGTCTCGAGGTCCTCAACCCCACCCTGGCTGGTCGCGTGATCTATGAGAAAGTACTGACCATGAATCATAACAGGTGGCACCTCGCCGAACTGGGAGGGAGCGATGCCCACTCCCTGGAGTTCATAGGATCTGGACATACTCTGTACCCGGGCAAGACCGCGGATGACTTCCGGCGAGCCCTCAAAGAGAGGACTACCCAGGCCGGAGGACGATTCCTAGACCTGGAGGATCATCGCCGTTTGATGTCCATCGCAGGCGAGCAGATGCTCAAGAGCCTGGTGATCATGCCTGGCCAACATGTGAAGCGAGCGATAGACTCCGCTCGAAAAGGCCAGCACGTATGAGGATCGCCCTTGTATCTCCGTACGATTTCCCCTACCCTGGCGGAGTCACCCAACACATACAATATCTGGACAAACACTTCAGGGAGCTGGGCCACCAGGTCAAGATCATCGCTCCCTGCGGTGGAGACGAGCCGGAGAACCTGCCCGACAACGTGGTGGTCACCACCGCCAGGCTTATCTCTATACCCTTCAGCGGATCCAAGGCTCGCATCCCCTACTCACCGGCTGTGAACTGGAGGGTCAAGAGAGCACTGCACGCGGAGGATTTCGATATCCTCCATTGCCACGAACCGATGACCTTGCCTGTACCTGTGATGGCCCTGACACACTCCCGCGCGGTTAACGTAGGTACGTTCCACGCCTACCGCGACAGGCACCTCATCTATAAGTACGGAAGAAGGGTATTTCAACCATTCTTCGACAAGCTTCACGGCAAGATCGCTGTTTCTGAGGCAGCCAAAGACACCGTAGCCCGCTACTTCGGCGGGGAGTTCGTGATCATCCCCAACGGCATAGATGTTGAGCGCTTCGGCGGTGAGCGCGTACAGCCTCTGGAGCAGTACGAAGATGGAAGGCCAAACATCCTCTTCGTGGGCCGCCTGGACCCACGCAAGGGGTTCCGCTACTTGCTGCGAGCCTTCCCCCATGTCAAGAAGGAGTTCCCGCAAGCACGGCTCATTGTCGTGGGCGCCTACGAGAGGGAGGAAATGGCGAGCCACCTCCACTATGCGCGCGAACACCACCTCACGGGAGTGAAATTCGTGGGTCGCGTCTCAGACGAGGACCTGCCTCGCTACTACCGCAGCTGCCACGTCTTTTGCGCTCCTTCCACCGGCTTCGAGAGCTTCGGCATCGTTCTCCTGGAAGCAATGGCTGCTGGGAAACCCGCGGTCGCCTCCAACATCCCCGGCTATCGTGATCTCCTGGATGATGGTAGGGAGGGTTTCCTCGCAGAGCCGAAAGATGAAAGATCACTGGCCGAGGCCCTCATTCGCATACTGAGGGACCCCGCCATGCAGCGCGACATGGGCGACCGCGGCCGACTCAAGGCGCAACAGTACTCCTGGAGGCAGGTGGCTCTGAGGGTTCTCCAATTCTACGAGGAACTGCTGGACAGAAAGCGGAGTCTGGCCTGAGATGGGTCCCCCAGCTCAGGAACCGGCTTCACAAGATCCACGAGACGATCTTCGCGCACGAACCAGGGGTCTGCTGCAATTCATCGTCCGTCCTCTTGCCCGAGCAGGCGTCTCGCCTAACGTCCTGACCGTAGTTGGCTTCCTGGCCATGGTGGGCGTGGCCTGGGTGCTGGCTCTTGGCCACCAGAGACTGGCAGGATTGCTGATCATCTTCGTGGGTCTCTTCGACGCGCTGGACGGCGCCCTGGCGAGGATGACGGGAAAAGCTAGCGCGTTCGGGGCCTTCCTCGATTCAACGCTGGATCGTTTCGCGGAGATCGCCCTCTACTTGGGGCTCCTCTATCTGTACAGGGGAGACACCCTGGCAACGGTGCTGGTCTACCTGACCATCACTGGCTCCCTCATGGTCAGCTACACCCGGGCTCGCGCCGAAGGCCTGGGTCTGGACTGCAAGGTGGGGCTGTTCACCCGCCTGGAGCGCCTGGCCGTTCTCATTGTGGGCCTCATCCTGGAGAGGACACTCTGGGCCCTGGTCGTTCTCGCGATCTTCAGCAATCTGACAGTGCTACAGAGGATGTGGCACGTCCGCGGTGCGGCGGAGGAGGAAAGCAGCGAGCGTCCTCACTAGGGCTGGTTCTGTCCAGTCATCCTGCGGGACAGTATCCACTGGCCTCTCGATTCTCGTACCCTTGGGCGCCCGGTCATAGTAGATTTCGAAGACCTCTACACTGGCAGTGCGCACGCGGTAGTAGTCCCGGCCCACACCCCATGAGCCCCGCTTCTCACCGCTCTTGACCCAGTAGCTTCCCCGCTCCTTCTTGTAGAAAGCTTTGGTCTTCCCCCTCTTGCGGCAGTCGTGCCATTCCGTCAGCAACTCGCCGACTTGGTCATGCTGCGCATCGCATCGCAGAGCACCCATACAGAAGCCGCGTCCGTCCTGTGGGCCTGACTCTTGACGAAAGCGGCGACCGCCTCCGGATCCCCTCGCGCTCCCATGCGGACGGCGAAGCTGACTGCCCTCCTCACGTCCTGGTCCTCATCGCCCAGTGCTGGTTCCACCATACGCAGGCACGTCTCCGTGTACGCTCTGTGTTTCATGGGCAAGCGGGCGATCACCGTGATACCCGCTCTCCGCACCCACTTGTTGGAATCTTCGACCCAGCGCTCCAGCATCGCCAAGTACGTCTCCGGTTCTCGGCGGACCACTGGCTCCAGAGCCCTCATGGCCAGCTGATCGCAGTCCTCCCAGGCCACGCAGGTCCGTGGCATGTCCTCTATCGCCGGTATCACCCTGTCCGGCGCCGCCAACTCCATCGGTCCCAGGAAGGTACTGGCCACGAGACGTCCTTCCCGCCCGTATTGGCCCCAGAGAAGCGTGGCCAGAAGCAGGAAATCGTCTACACGTTTGCGGGCGACTTTGCCGATTGCCTTGCCTATCTCACTCAAGGCTGGGACGGGAACGCCCAGGGCCTTGAAGTTCTCGCGGACCTCAGCCTTGACCAGAGCGACGCCACCTTCGGTGGCCGGCACCTGCGACCAAAGCGCTTCCAGTGCCTCAGCCGTGCCGTCGACAGAGTGTGGCTCGTATGCAGCCACGAGGCGCCGGGTCTCCTCTTTCAGTTCCACCTTCGCTCCCCCCTCCTCGGCTCCAACCACCGCTATCCGCTTCCGGTGCATCGAACGCCTGTTCTATGATAGCAGGGGTCCGAAGGTCTGTCAAGCTGCCACCGGAGACCGGCGACGCCGTTTACACTAGTAAGCAAACGGCCGAGCGCGGCGGGTGCGCCCGGCCATTACCAATGCCAGAGAGATGACTCGCATCCAGGACGGGATCCGCGCCCCCTCAGTTCACTCTCTTCTCAGCGACGGCCTCCTGAGCCATGGCGATGAACTCCTCCACCGATCGCGCTCCAAGGTTCTCCTCAGTCCTCAGGCGCACCGCCACCGCCCCGGCTTCCATCTCCCGATCTCCCACCACCAGCATGTAAGGGATCTTTTGCAGCTGGGCGTCGCGGATCTTGGCCTGCATCCTCTCCCCGCGGGCGTCCACCTCGGCGCGCAACCCTGCCGCGCGGAGCTGCGCTTCCACCCCCCTGGCGTACTCCACGTGGCGGTCGGTGATGGGGATCACTTTCGCCTGAACCGGCGCCAGCCACACCGGGAAAGCGCCTCCATAGTGCTCGATCAGGATTCCCAGGAAGCGCTCCAGCGAGCCCAAGAGTGCCCTGTGCACCAGATAAGGCCGGGCCTCCTGGCCATCGTCCCCGATGAAGGTCAAGTCGAAGCGCTCAGCCAGGTTGAAGTCGAACTGGATGGTGGTGCACTGCCACAGCCGCCCCAGCGCATCCTTGATGCTGATGTCTATCTTGGGACCATAGAAAGCCCCGGCCCCTTCGTCCACCTCGTATGGTAGGCCTTCCTTCTCCAGCGCCTGGCGCAGGGCTTCCTCGGCCTGCTCCCACCTCTCTGGCTCACCCACGTACTTCTCCGGGCGCGTGGAGAGATAGATCTTGTACTCATCGAAGCCGAAGCTGCGCCAGATGAAGAGGCTGAAGACCAGAACCCGGTCTATCTCGTCGTCTATCTGATCGGGCGCACAGAAGACGTGAGCGTCATCCTGCGTGAAGCCACGGACCCGCATCAGGCCATGCAAGACCCCACTGCGCTCAAAGCGATACACGGTGCCCAACTCAGCCCAGCGCAATGGAAGCTCGCGATAGCTGCGCAGTCTGCTCTTGTAGATGTTGATGTGGAAAGGACAGTTCATGGGCTTGAGGAAGTACTCCTGGCCCTCGATGTCCATCGGCGAGTACATCAACTCTCGATAGAAATCAAGATGACCGCTATCCTCCCACAACTGCGCACGGCCGATGTGTGGCGTGTAGATCACATCGTATCCCGCCTTGTAGTGCTCCTGCCTCCAGAAGTCCTCTATCAGGGTGCGGATCATGCCGCCCTTGGGATGCCAGTGCACCAGACCCGCGCCGGCTTCCTCGTGCACGCTGTACAGCTCCAGCTCCCTTCCCAGCCGGCGGTGATCCCGCTTCTCGAGTTCCTCTAGCTTGTCCAGATACTCCTGCAAGTCCTTGGATGAGGGCCACGCTGTGCCGTAGATACGCTGTAGCATGGGCCGTTTCTCATCGCCCCTCCAGTAGGCCCCAGCTACCTTCAGCAGCTTGAACGCCTTCGGGTCCAGCTGCCCGCTGTTCTCGACATGCGGGCCCCGACACAAATCCGTGAACTCACCCTGTGTGTAGATAGAGATCACCTCATCCTCCGGCATCTCAGCGATGAGCTCCAGCTTGTAGGGCTGATCGGCAAACGTCTCCTCCGCCTCTTCCCGCGAGATCTCCCTCCGCTCGAAGGGGTGGCGCGCCTTGATGATCTCCCTCATGCGACCTTCAATGGTCTCCAGATCCTCAGGCGTCAAAGGCCGAGGCAGATCGAAGTCGTAGTAGAACCCATCCTCTATGGATGGACCTATGGCGAACTTGGCACCTGGAAACTGGTGCAGAACCGACTCCGCCATGATGTGGGAGGTCGAATGGCGCAACCTATCCAGTTGTTCTTCCGACATGTTCACCTCTCCTTCTTGACACCCCTACAGTCGTCTCTACGAGGCCGCTCTGGTGAGTCCTCCCCATCCCTATGGTGCCGTGCCGTCGCCCTTCAGTGCCCCGACCACCGGCTCGGGTTGGATAGCTTTCGCCTGCGCAAACCGCGTAAGCGCCACCCCCATGAGGATCACCAATGCGCCCAGAGCCTGCATGGGTGTGAACCTCTCCCCCAACGTGGCGACAGCGATCAGTATCGCTACCGGCGGTATGAGATTATTGAAGATGGCCGTCCTGCTGGCCCCGATCTCGCCTATGCTCTTGAACCAGATCACGTAGGCGAGGCCGGCAGCCGGCACTGCGCTGAATGCGAGAGCCAGCCACGTTCCCCAAGACAGGTGGGCCCACTCCTGCGCCACCATCTGCGGCGCAGAGATAACCATAAGGAACAGACTCCCGCAGAGCATCGATATACCCATCACCCGCAGAGCGGAATACTTGGATAACAGCCGCTTGGACAGCACAGCGCTTGCCCCCGACAGTGCCGCAGCGACGAGGGTCAGGGCGTCCCCCCGTACGCTATCCCAAGCCAGCTGGAAACCATCGCCGCCGCCTCTGATGGTCAAGGCCACTCCAACGAAAGACGTCAGCATGCCCACAACCTGCAAGGGTGCGATCCTCTCCTGTCCTGATGCCGCAGCGAACATAGCTGTCCAGGCCGGGATGGTCGCCAACATCAGAGAGGAATTGGAGGCCGTGGTGTACTGTAGCCCCACGGTGAAGAATACCTGATAGACGCCTATAGCCGTCAGGGCCACCAGGATCACTCTCACCCAGTCCTCTCTCCTGATGACGGGTTTGCCCTCAGACACCCACACCCATACCAACAGCATGACCGAGGCGGTGCCGAAACGGACAGTGGCAAAGGACAAGGGTCCCATCTCGCGCAGGGCATACTTCACCACGCTGAAGCTAGCCGCCCAGATCAACACCACACAAAGGACGAGCAAGTCCGTGCGACTCAACCTGATTCTCATCCCCAATCCTCGGCCATGTAAACGACGAACCTCTCGCCACCTGGGGCGAGAGGTTTCCCGCGGTTCCACCCAATTCCGGCGGCAGTATCCCACCGCCCTCGTCATGGCTGCTAACGGACGCCTCCGCGACCCCATACTCGGGGCAACTCTGGGCCCTTTTCCGGAGCCAGGCTCCCGGGTGGTTTTCCCTGAGGCCTCCCGTTGGGGGGGCTTCCAGTCACTGACCCCCACCTCCCTGCCGGCAGGCCCTCAGGTACTCGTCCCGTTCTTCGCCTTTCGATTTATGAAGGCCGGCATCGAGTGCCGGCGTTTCTCAGTGGGCGGTATAGGACTTGAACCTACGACCTCTACGATGTCAACGTAGCGCTCTAGCCAGCTGAGCTAACCGCCCAAGCTAGTCCCATTATAGCACCGAAGTGGTCCAGTGGCAAGTGGCTTTCTGCGGGGACCAGGTCATACCTCTCGCGCAGTGGTGCATGGGCTTGACTTCGGTCTACTCCCGTGCGATACTCTGAGCGGAACCGAGCTGACGCGGTCGGGCCAGGAGTGCGGCAGGCGTTGGACCGGAGATCACCGATCCAGCGTGTCTGATGTAGCGGCGCTTCGCTCCTCGAACATCTTCCGGAGGTCACCAAATGGAGGCACTGGTCAAGGCAGACGTGTTCCCGGCAACTCAGCAGTACACGTATCTAAACGCGGCATCCGTCGCCCCGATGTCAAAGATGGCAGCTAAGGCCACCCTCGACTGGCAGCAAGATCTCGCTCTCCGCGGTACGGTCCACTTCGACGAGGAGGCCGAGACCCAAGTTTTCGACTCGCTGCGCGAGGTGGGGGCTCGTCTCCTGGGAGCGCGCCCAGACGAGATCGCCGGCGCTTCCAACGCTTCCGAATCGCTGTGCTCCATAGCTTGGGCGCTGAGTCCAGGACCGGAGCAGAACGTAGTGAGTTCCCGGATCGAGTTCCCCAGTGTGGTCTATCCGTGGCTGAGAGTGTCGCTCACCACCGGCTGCCAGGTGCGCCTCACCAAGGATGAGAATCACGTCATCGACCCCGACGAGCTACTCGGCCTCATCGATGACCGGACCTCGGCGGTCTGCATCAGCCACGTCCAGTACTCCACAGGACAACGCCTGGATCTGAGAGCGCTGGCCGATGTGGCCCACCGACATGGAGCGCTCCTCATCGTCGATGCGACCCAATCCGCGGGCGCGGTGCCCATCGACGTGGTCGCTGACGACGTGGACATCCTGGTGACATCAGGGTACAAGTGGCTCTGCGGACCCTTTGGCGCCGCCATGATGTTCGTGCGCCGTGAACTCCACGACGAGTTGGAACCGGGCCTGGTGGGCTGGCGGAGCACCTCGACGGTCTTCGATTTCCAGGCCGACGCACTTGAGTGGGCACCAAGCGCCAGTCGCTTCGAGTTCGGTACCCTGGCCTACGGTTGTACCATCGGCATGATGACAGCTATCGAGCACCTGCTGGAGATCGGCATAGACCAGATCCACAGCTACGACCTGGCACTGGCCGGACAACTGGCAGAAGGCCTCGCTGCCCTGGGTGCTGACTTCGTGACACCGGCGATGAACGACTTGCGGTCTTCTATCATCACCGCTCGCTTCCCTGGGCACGACGAGGCCCGAGTTGCGCAGCTTCTGAACGAAGAGGGAGTCGTGGTCTCGCCGCGCATCGGCGCAGTGCGGTTCGCACCGCACGTCTACAATACCGCAGGAGACATCTCTCGCGCTCTTGACATCCTGAGGGACATACTGGAAAGGAACTGAGCCGAGGACTTCCGCCGGTAGGAGACGCTTTCGCCGAAGTGGGACGGCGCCCTGCACAGCGACAGGTCGGCCTTCCGCACAGCTAGAGTGCGACTCACACCTGTCTGCCCTTCAGCCACTCCGCAGGTGCCGGATGCGGGAAGTCGTACCCGCAGATGACATCCACGATGACGGGAGAATTGGTCTTCAGAGCCATAGTCAAGGCGCCTTTCAGTTCTGATTCGGCCTCGACTCTAATACCCCTGGCTCCGAAGCTCTCTGCAAACTTCACCAGATCCGGGCTTCTCAGCTTGGTGCCGATGGTGCGCCCATAGTCCTGCGACTGAAGTGCGTGTATCATCCCATACCGGCTATCGTTGAGAACCACGATCACGACGTTGGTCCCCGCCTCCAGGGCGGTGCCGAAATCGCCGCACGACATCAAGAAGGCCCCATCCCCCGTGATGCCCACCACCTGCCTATCCGGATAGGCCAACTTAGCGGCTATGGACCCCGGTATGGCGAAGCCCATGGCTCCCCATGTGCCCGGGTCCACGAAGGTCTGCCTGCCGTGGAGGTCGAAGAACCAGGATGCCCAAACCCCATGGTTTCCTATGTCTCCCACGACCAGCGCATCCTCGTCAAGGAGGGAAACAAGCTCCTTGAGAGCCAGGCCAAAATGCAGGGGCCTCTGGCCACGGCACCCTTCCACCGCCCGATCCATGCCACTTCGCAACAGCTCCTTGGACTCCCTGATCTGCTGCGCGGCCCAGGTGCTGGGCGTCCTTTTCTTCTTGTTCAGTCGGTCTGTAAGCGCCGATAACAGTGCCTTGCAGTCGACTAAGGCACTGATGGTGGCCTGGTCCGAGAGGTCCTCCTCCCCATCTGGCGTCAGATAGGCGTAGGCTGCTGGCGCGTGCTGATCCAGAATCTCAGCAGCCGCTGTGCCAGCACGCATGCCCACCACCAGGAGGGCGTCTGCCTTCTGCACAAGCTGAAGAGGGAACGGATTGTGCGGATAGGTACTAAAAGAGCCAACGGAGAGTACGTGGTGGGCCGGGAAGACACCAAGGCCGTTGCGTGGACAGGTGACGCCGGCCCCCAGCAACTCGGCAAGTGTGATCAATTCAGGCTCAGCGCCCGACGCCCGCACACCGACCCCCGCGCAGATCATGGGTCGTTCCGCTTTGAGCAGCAGCTCTGTCAGCCCGTCCACGATGCCTTCATCCAGCGTATTGGCGGCGGCCGATCTCCTCGCATAGTCCCAGACCCCCGCGGGCGGCTCCTGCAGCAGATCATCTGGCAGATCTATGTGGACAGGTCCCGGCCGCCCGCTGGTGGCGATGGAGAAGGCCTCTGCTATGATCCTGGGGATGTCCTCCACTTCATCTACCCGCACGGACCACTTGGTAACATCGCGGAAAGCTCGATGCAGGAAGTCCGCACTGTCAAGGCCATGGAAGACGCCCTTCTTCGCCTGCCTGGCCACGGTCCCCGAGATGTGGATCACAGGCGATGCTGCAGCATACGCCTGCGCCACCCCCGTCATGGAGTTCGTGGCCCCAGGCCCCGCGGTGACCAGGCACACCCCCGGCCGTCCAGTGAGCCTTCCATACATATCTGCCATCAGGGCAGCGTTGTTCTCGTGCTTGCAGATCAGGTATCTGATCTCCGGGGCATCGATCAGTGCATCGCAGATGGCGTGGATGTGCGAGCCCGCCAAGCCGAAGACGGTGTCCACTTCCTCTGCCTTCAATGCTTCGACCACTGCCTGACCTGCGCTCTTCTTTCCTTTGCCCATG
>Ga0307378_10009685_pt1 | contig 12626 bp, 12 predicted proteins | sample UN1MG_FD_202238 | JGI IMG/M metagenome (GOLD analysis project Ga0307378, IMG submission 202238) | Soil microbial communities from Risofladan, Vaasa, Finland - UN-1 | ecosystem: Environmental > Terrestrial > Soil > Coastal area > Acid sulfate soil | place: Finland: Risofladan, Vaasa | collected...
TTGTCGGCACCCATGCCCTTATTCAAAAGGAGGTGGAATTTAACAAATTAGGGTTGGCGGTGATAGATGAGCAACACCGCTTTGGCGTGTTGCAACGCTCCGCCCTGCGGCAAAAGGGATTTAACCCTCATGTTCTGGTCATGACAGCCACACCTATCCCTCGGACCATGGCGCTGACGCTCTATGGAGACCTCGACCTTTCAGTTATTGATGAGTTACCCCCGGGGCGACAGGTAGTAAAAACAAAATGGCTCGAACCACAAGATAGGGAAAAGGCTTATAGCTTCCTCCATCGCCAGGTCAGCAATGGGCGGCAAGCTTTTATTATTTGCCCCTTAATCGAAGAATCCGAAATACTTGAGGCGAAAGCCGTCACAACGGAATATGAGCGACTATCCCGTGAGGTTTTCCCGGACTTAAAGTTAGGATTACTCCATGGACAAATGCCTGGTAGCGAGAAAGAGGAGGTAATGCGTCATTTTCGAGCCGGGAAGCTTGATATTCTAGTGTCAACCTCGGTAGTGGAGGTGGGCATTGACGTACCCAGGGCATCTGTCATGATGGTAGAGGGCGCCGAGCGTTTTGGCTTATCTCAGCTCCACCAATTCAGGGGACGTGTGGGGCGGGATAAGGAACAAGGCTATTGCCTGCTTATGCCGGAAAAGCTTTCGCCTGAAGCAAGAGAGCGCCTCCGACTGATGGAGAAGGTTCATAACGGCTTCGCCCTGGCGGAAAAGGACTTAGAGCTACGAGGTCCTGGGGAATTTTTCGGCACTCACCAGAGCGGCTTGCCCGACCTCAAACTTGCCAAGCTAACTGATTTACGCAGTCTGGAGTTAGCCCGGCAAGAAGCAATAACCCTTTTTCAAAGCGACCCCAATTTGAAGAAGGCTGAACATCAACCTTTACGTCAACAATTAAGCCGGGCATGGGCCAGAGGTGCTGAATGGAGTTAATCATGATTAAGCAAGAACTAGCTAGGTGTTTGCAGCAAGCTGTGACGGAGGCACAGCGAAAAGGTGATCTTGCTCCAGCCGCCTTGCCCGAGGTGCTTGAGGTGCTTATAGAACATCCGCAAAATCCCGAACATGGAGATTTTGCCTCGGGCCTCCCCTTGAAGCTGGCTAGGACTATGAGGATGCCCCCCATGGCTATAGCCGAAAAGATCTCTGAACATATAGTACCACCGCCCCAAATTGACAGGCTCTGGATTGCTCCGCCAGGTTTCATCAACTTCACTTTGAGGGAGGACTGGCTGGGTACACTGGTGGAACCAATAATGGCTGCTGGTGAATCATATGGCGACATTGACCTGGGCAAAGGTAAGCGGGTCCAAGTTGAATTTGTTAGTGTCAACCCCACCGGACCTCTCCACGTTGGTCACGGCCGTGGTGCCGTTTTAGGTAGTACTTTGGCGAATGTGCTTACTGCCTCTGGCTATGCTATAGAAAAGGAATATTACATCAATGATATGGGTAACCAGATAGATAACTTCGGTCGTTCCCTCTATGCTCGTTACCAACAATGCCTGGGTAAAGAAGCTGCCATGCCCCCGGATGGCTACTACGGCAATTACATGATTGACCTGGCCAAAGAAATCGCTCAGGAACAAGGTGATAAATTTTTATGGTTGCCCGAGAGTGAGGCAGCTTCACAATTGGCGGAGATTGGGATTGTCAAGGTATTACAGAGAATTAAAGAAGACCTCGAGCTACTAAACGTTAATTTCGATACCTGGTTCTCAGAAAGAAGCCTTTATCAAGGCGGGCAATATAATAGGGCTATGGAACTGCTCCAGAGCGGGGGCTATATTGCTAAGAAAGAAAATGCCACCTGGTTTGAATCAACTTCCCTGGGCGAGGATAAGGACAATGTTCTTGTGCGCAGCGATGGTTTTCCCACCTATTTTGCCTCTGACATTGCCTACCATTACAACAAGTTTGTGGAGCGGAGATTCGACTGGGTGATTGATATCTGGGGGGCTGACCATCAGGGGCACGTTCCTCGGATGAAAGCGATGCTCAAGGCCCTGGGACAGGACCCCGAACAGCTTAAGGTGATACTCTGCCAGCTAGTCACACTGCGGCGCGGACGGGAAATAGTTAAGGTGTCTAAGCGTAGCGGCGATATTATTACTTTACGGGAGGTGATAGACGAAGTCGGCTTAGATGCTTGCCGATTCTTGTTCCTCGCCCGTTCTGCTGATAGTCAGATGGATTTCGACCTGGAGCTGGCTAAGCGGCAATCAGCGGATAACCCTGTGTATTACGTTCAATATGCTCATGCTCGGATCGCCAGCATTATTCGCTTAGCTGAACACCGGGAGATAGATTACAGCCAGGGCGATGTTTCTCTGCTTACCACCGAACCGGAGCTAACTTTAATTCGCCGCTTAATACTTCTCCCGGAAATAGTAGAACGAGTAGCGCTTACCCTCGAGCCTCACCACTTGCCTTACTATGCCCAGGATTTAGCCACCGTCTTTCACAGTTTCTATAAGCAATGCCGGGTTGTCTCTAAAGACGAAGCGCTAACTAAGGCTCGCCTCAAGCTGGTCCGGGCAACTCAGATTGCCTTGGCTAAAATACTGCGCCTTATGGGCATGACAACTCCGGAAAAGATGTGAAGCATTGCTAAGCTGACTCTCCTCTTTATTGTTGCGATTCCCGGTAAATCAGGACTTCCTACACGAATTCGCGTGATCAGAATTAGGCATGACAGATTGCTTCGCTTCGCTGGCAATGACAGCCGCAGTTTAACGAATAATTTGCCTTTGCTATACAATTATTACGAAATTCACCATTCTTTTACCCTACCTTATAAGGAAGGGTTATGTAGTTGGGGCCGATGATGTACAAGGTACAGGCGAAGCTATGAAAGGGGTGTAAGTATAGATGTCAGGCAGTGTCTTAGTAGTCTTTTTATTTTTATAGGTGGGGAACAAGTACACTGTTTATGACAAAATTCAAAAAAGTGAAACAACTTGCTCCTGCTCCCATCAAAAACTGAGGATGGAAAATGGCACGCGAGGTTACAATCTACACCACCCCTAACTGTTCTTATTGTAAAATGGCTAAGAAGTTTTTAGCCGACAACGGCATGTTCCACGCAGCGGCGGCAATGATAGCCGCGATCAGCCAACTGACAGTCAGCACGCTATGGGAGGTCACCGAGATTGAATCATGCCAACCTTAACCAGGGAGGCATTCTTCCCAACGACGTCAACTACGTCGTCGGCGCCCAGTTCTTAAAACCATCTTACATCCTGGATCCTTGGGTCCTCTTCACCACTATCTCTCAAGGTCTTTTGGTTTTATCAACAACACAGGCAGCCCCGATTCCCTGAGCACATGATCGGCAACACTTCCAAAGATAATGCGTCCTAAACCGCTATGTCCATGTGTGGCGATACAAATAAGGTTGATCGAATTATCCCTGGCATAGTCAACAATCGCAGTACCAGCCGATGATGGTCGAAGGATAACACATTCAAGATCTATCCCCTTCTCCAGTAGCGGTTGCGCTATGCCATCCAGATAAGCCCTTATCTCAGGTTCCTGCCTCTGGATTTCCTCCTCTATGATATCAACCATCCCGGTAGATATTCCCTCCGCACCAACGTAGGCACTGCTAGGCATGGCCATAACACGGAGCAGCGTCAGTTTGCCATTAAATCGCAGTGCTTGCTCTGTGGCATATGGCAGAATTTGCTCCGCCAGTTTGGAACCGTCCAGACAAACCAGAATCTTCATATAATCACCTCCTGCGTAAACCAATCTGGCTTTTGCTGATGCTTCTCAGATAACAGCAAACTCAGTCATCATAGTATCTGAAAACAACATCCTCCGGCATGTTGCCCAGCTTCTTTTCCACTATATCTTGCATTATGGTAATCATGATTGTCAGCCCCATTAACTTTCATACTTGTGCTGATAATTGTAACACAGCAAAGTTCCCACTTACGATGTTACAGTATCCTCCACTCGACCATTATTGACAAGTTTGTCTTTGTCATTTATCCTGTTCATCAGTATCTCCTCTCAAGCACCTTTTCGATGCGGACGTTATTTGCTATTTTGTAACTGAAAAAGATACCCTGGCCAGGGTTTCAAAGACCACGTGGTTTTTTGTGCATTATATGGGATAATATTAAGAAAGGAAGGAGTTAAATGGCTGTTAAAAAGGTTGGCGAAAAATATCGCTGCAATGTCTGTGGCAATGAAGTGACGGTGACCAAGGCTGGCGGCGGCACTCTAGTCTGCTGTGGTCAGGATATGGAATTAATTAGCTCGTAAGGTTTTAAGAGGAGTGAGCAAATGGAAAATGAACAGGCCAGGACGATAGCGGTGCTTCAACTCGCTGTCCAGATGGAGGTGGATGGGAAGGGGTTCTATCAGAAGGCAAGCCAGGGAAGCAGCAACAAGCTAGCTAAGGAACTATTTCAGCAGCTAGCCGATGAGGAAGATGTTCACCGTAAGAAGTTTGAGGAAATATATGAAGCCTTAAGGAGAGGGCAGAATTGGCCTGATGTAGTAGCACCAGCCGAGAAAGGGAAAAGGCTCAAGTCTCTGTTCGCCGAAGCCACTAAAGCGCTGGGCAGCAAGGTTAAAGTGGCCGAGTCTGAACTTGAATCTATCAAGATAGCTATGGATATGGAGATCAATTCTTATAGTTTGTATCACGATCGAAGCGAAGAAAGCACCCTCCCTGTGGAAAAGCGGTTCTATGAGGCTCTGGTGGGCGAGGAGCGGGGGCACCATCTTGCCCTTCTCGATGCCTACGAGTATCTCAGTGACCCTGCGGGGTGGTTTACTAAAAGCGAACACTGGTCGTTGGATGGAGCTTAAATAAACAACTAGGAGGGTTCATATGGGGGATGTTGCTTTAAGTATTGAACAGCTAACAGTAGAGGTAGAGGGGCGGGAGATTTTGCACAACATAAATTTAGAGATGAAGCTTGGCGAGACTCATGTCCTTTTCGGTCCCAACGGCAGCGGGAAGACAACTTTGCTCATGGCAATAATGGGTTTCCCCAAGTATCGGATAACCAAAGGCAAAATCATTTTCAAAGGCCAGGACATAACTAAGTTGCCGCTGGATGAGAGAGCCCGTTTGGGGATTGGTATGTCCTTCCAACGGCCACCGGTGGTTCGGGGTGTAAAAACGCGGGACATGGTGGCTGCCTGCCTCAGGGGGCGAGAACAGGAAGAAAGCATCAGTCAACTCGCAGAGAAAACTAACCTGGCCGATTTTCTGGATAGGGAGATAAACTATGGGTTCTCGGGAGGGGAGATAAAGCGTTCCGAGCTGATGCAACTACTGGCGCAGAGGCCCACATTAACATTGATAGATGAGCCTGAATCAGGCGTTGACCTGGTAAATATCGCCCTTATCGGTGAGCTGTTAAATAGCTTGCTGGAAAAAGATTGTCCCATACCTGAGCGAAGATGCATGGGACTCATCATTACCCATACTGGTCATATTCTGGACTATGTTAACGCCCGCACAGGCTATGTCATGTGTGATGGCGTAATCGGATGCGTGGGAGACCCCCATGAGATTTTGGCCGCTATTAGAGAGAAAGGCTACCAAGAATGTGTCCAATGCTTTCTGAAGAGGAGGGCCTCAAGTGGTTGAGGTAGTATCGTCTGAGAAACATAAAGATAAAGCCAGAGCAGCAGCCGCCAAACCAGCGGCATTCGGTGAGGATATAGATTTGGGTGCTTATGTTAGCTCAACCGAGGAGCAACCTTACCAGACTGACCCTTCGAAGCTCCCTGCCAGGGCTAAAGAGCGGATGCTGGAAGCAGGAGTCATTTTGGATGACCCGGCCCAAAGGGCAGGAACCTTTATCCAGATGGATAACGCTCCAGTTCATAGTTCGGTCAGACAAGAGGGCGTGGAAGTAATGTCAGTCAGCCAGGCTCTGGAAAAGTATGACTGGCTGTCAGACTATTGGTGGCAGGCAGTAGCCGTGGATACCGATAAGTACACTGCCAATATAGAACTGAACCAGCATAATGGCTACTTCATCAGGGCACTGCCTGGCTATAAGACCATTTATCCTGTTCAGACCTGCCTCTATCTGGCAAAAGCACGGCTTGCTCAGAATGTGCACAATATTATCATTGCTGAAGAGAATTCAGAGATGCATATCATTACCGGGTGTACCACTGCTTCTAACGAAGAAGCCGGCCTGCATCTCGGCGTCTCTGAGTTCTACATAAAGAAAGGGGCTAAGGTCACCTTCACTATGATACATAACTGGAATCCAGAGGTATCCGTTCGACCCCGCACGGGAGTAACGATTGAAGAGAATGGCTTATTTCTTAGTAATTATGTGCTTACGAAGCCAGTCCGTTCACTACAAATGTATCCCACAGCCAAGTGTATGGGGGAAAACGCGGTTGTCAGATTCAACAGTATTCTGGTAGCAGCTCCGGGGTCATCGCTGGACGTTGGTTCTCGGGCCGTCCTCAATGCTAAGGGAGCGAAAACAGAAATCATATCACGAGCGATAACTACCGGAGGGAGCATTGTTGCCCGGGGTTATATAGAAGGCAATGCCCCTGATGTCAAAGGTCATCTGGAATGTCGCGGGCTAATCCTGATGGGAGAGGGCACAATACATGCCATACCAGAGCTTAAAGGTACTTTAGCTGGCATCGACCTATCCCATGAAGCGGCAGTAGGAAAGATAGCTGAAGAAGAAGTAGAGTATCTCATGGCACGGGGGCTAACTCGAAGCGAAGCTACAGCCACAATAGTCAGAGGATTTCTCAGGGTGGATATAGAGGGATTGCCGCCCTTACTCAGTGCCGAATTACAGCGGGCAATTGAAGCCAGTGAAAAGAACCTTATGTAAATAACACCGACAGGAGATTAGCAATGAATACGAAAGCTCTACACAATTTAAGCTACGGCCTGTATGTGGTAGCATCCCAAAAACAAGGAAAACTAAACGCACAAATTGCCAACACAGTGGTTCAAGTCACCTCTGAGCCTCCCACTATCTCCGTGTGCATCAACAAGCAGAACTTAACGCACGAGTTCATTACGGAGAGCAAAGTCTTTGTCGCTTCTGTATTATCTCAAGATACACCCTTATCTTTCATCGGTCATTTTGGCTTCAAGTCGGGCCGGGAAGTAGACAAACTCAAAGATGTCAATTACAAACTAGGTGAAGCTAAGGCTCCCATAGTACTTGACCATAGCTTGGCTTATCTCGAAGCCAGGGTAATTAATCAACTAGATGTCGGGACTCACACTATCTTTATAGGGGAACTCGTGGGAGCGGATGTTCTCAGAGAAGGCGAGCCAATGACTTACGCTTACTACCATCAGGTTAAGAGAGGCACCACTCCCAAGACAGCTCCCAGCTACATCGAAGAGAGAAAGGAGGAGGTATCCAAAATGGCGAAATACGAATGCACTGTTTGCGGGTATATCTATGACCCAGAGCTAGGCGACCCCGACGGCGGGATAAAGCCGGGAACGCCTTTTGAGGAAATACCCGATGATTGGGTATGCCCTGTCTGTGGAGCAAGCAAGGACCAGTTCGAAAAAGTAGAGGAGTGATTGAGTAACGATGATAGAAAACTTGAGCAGAGAACAATTAGAAGGGATATTAGAGGCAATACCGGTGGAAATTTCTTTCGTTGATGAGAACGACCTGGTTAAATTGTGGAACAAGCATGAAACGAGGATCTTTAAAAGGCCGACTTCTGTGATTGGGAAATCAGTCCAGAACTGTCATCCGAAGCAAAGTGTGGACAAAGTAAACCAGCTATTGTCCGATTTCAAGAGTGGCAGGCAGGATTCAGCGGCATTCTGGATAAATCTCGGGGACAGGAAGGTATATATCAGATACTTTGCTGTGCGAGACAAAGCAGGCAGATATCTGGGCACGTTGGAAGCCACCCAAGACATCACAGAGATAAAGAAAATTGAAGGAGAAAAGAGGCTGTTAGAGTATTGAAGGGAGGGTTAATGGAAGCAAGAAAAATAAAGACAAATGTTTACTGGGTAGGCGCTATCGACTGGGACAGGCGTCTCTTTGACGCCTTGATACCCCTCCCCGATGGGACAAGCTATAACGCCTACCTGGTGCAGGGCAGCCAAAAAGTTGCTTTGATAGATACCGTGGACCCCTCCATGACACACGTCCTCATGGCTTATCTTGAGAGTGTTCTCGGTATTGACTACGTCATTGCCAACCATGCCGAACAAGACCATTCTGGCTCTATCTCCTGTGTTCTGGCGAAGTATCCCGATGCCAAGGTGGTCACCACGCCCAAATGCCGGGACCTGCTCGTGGCTCTCTTGCTGATCCCGGAGGACAGGTTTATCACCGTAAACGATGGGGAAACTTTATCTCTGGGGGATAAGACCCTGGAGTTTATCCATGCCCCCTGGGTGCATTGGCCTGAGACCATGCTTACATATTTACGGGAGGACAGGATACTCTTCCCCTGCGACCTTTTTGGCTCTCATCTGGCTACCACAGACATGTATGTAGCTGATGAAGGGCGGGTCTACGAAGCGGCTAAAAGGTACTTTGCTGAAATCATGATGCCTTTCCGCACCAGTATTGAGAAACATTTGGAGAAGCTAAGCAGTTATAAGATTGACGTCATCGCTCCTAGCCACGGCCCTCTCCATGACAAACCTGCGTTCATCCTGGAAGCATACCGAAGCTGGGTATCCGGTCCACCGAAAAATATAGTGGTCTTGCCTTATATCTCCATGCATGGCAGCACCCAAAAAATGGTGGAATATTTTGTTGGAGCCCTGGCTGACAGAGGCGTCACGGTTAAGCAGTTCAACCTGGCAGCAACTGATATTGGGAAACTGGCCATGGCGTTGGTGGACGCCGCCACTCTGGTCATCGGCACGCCTACAGTTCTGGTTGGTCCACATCCTAACGTCGCCTATGCGGCATTTCTAGCTAACGCCTTAAGACCCGGACTCCAGTTCATCTCCATTATTGGCTCCTATGGCTGGGGCAGCAAGGCTGTGGAACAACTCTCGGGAATGATTCCCAACCTTAAGGCGGAGGTGCTGGCTCCCGTGCTCAGCAAGGGATTTCCCAGGGAAGAGGATTTCAAAGCCCTCGAGAACTTAGCTAGCACCATCGCCCAAAAGCATAAAGAGCATGGCTTTGCCTGATAATGTCTTGCTCAAAGAGGGTTGAGAATGGGCTAAGGTAATAGCAATTTATGATGCCAGAACTGGGAATACAGAGACAATAGCGAAGGCGATTGAAGAAGGGAGGGAAAAAGCTGGAGTTGAGGTTATATCGAAGGGGACTGCAAATGCCAAAGATATTGATGACCAACCAACAGCCTGAAAAGACTTCCCCGCTGGACATCTCCATTGTGCTTTGGTCATCCCTGAAATGTCATAAATTTGTAATTTTTTTGCCCACCGTTTTATAACTTCTCCACTAGTTCTAGTCTAGAATTTCAGCGTAAGAGTATCGTTAAAGTGCGCCAATAATGCAATCATCAGCTATTCTTTGGATGAAGCGGCGAATCTGTCCAGATGATAACTGACACAATAAAGCACATGTTCGGAATGAATGTGATTGAGCCAGGACTGAAAATACTGCGCAGACCAAGTGAGGATGGCTTGAAACAGTGCCAGGAATTTGGTAAGAGGATTGCTGTGACAACAAAATGACACAAGTTGGAGCGGAATATGGAATGAGGCGAAGACATTCTAAAAACCGAGGATTTCGGAGGGAGAGTTCTTAAGAAAGGAGGAAAAAGACTTATGGAAAAAGCGAAGTTTTATGCTCTGCCACACTTGCTCTACGGATATGATCAGTTACAGCCGTACATATCTCAGAAACAGTTAACTCTACACCACCAGAAACATCATCAGGCGTACGTCAATAGTGCTAATGCCATACTCGAGAGGCTGGACAAGGCTCGCAAAGAAGGTGCTGACTTTGATGTTAAAGCTACCTTGAAAGAGCTTTCTTTTCACATTGGAGGGCACCTGCTGCACTCATTGTTCTGGGCCAACATAGCGCCGCCGGGCAAAGGCGGGGGAAAGTTAACCGGAACTTTGGGCACAGCCCTGGAGAAAGAGTTTGGAAGTTTTGAAAGATTCAAAAAGGAATTCGGTCTGGCTGCTACCAGCGTGGAAGGCTCGGGATGGGCAGCACTCAGTTTCTGCAGGCAGACTAACAGACCAATAATAATGCAGATAGAGAAACATAATACAAATGTCTATCCAATGTTTACCATCTTGATGGTTATTGATGTCTGGGAACATGCTTATTATCTGGATTATAAAACTGAAAGAGCCAAATTCGTTGACGCCTTCTGGAACATCGTCAACTGGGGTGAAGTGAATAAAAGGCTGGAAAAGATATTGAAGTAATTTAACGGCAATGGCCAAGCGATTGACTCTTCTTCACTGGAGATGGATAGTCTCCGTAACCAAGAGATTGGGCACAGAAAAGAATAATTAGGGAGGGACGAATGGACAAAAATAAAATTATTGCTTTATTAAATCAGGACCTCGAAGGAGAACAAGCAGCCATCATTCAATATTTGGTCCACGCCTATGCTATGGGTGAGGGTGAGATGGCATGTGAGATTGAGGCTATCGCCCGGGAAGAAATGCGTCATTTTGATTGGCTGGCTGAGACCATAGTCAGCCTGGGTGGCACTCCCACCATCAAGAGGGGAGACATGCGCACGAGTGGCGAGTTGGTTTCTGATTGGATGAAAAACGATGTGCTTCAGGAAAAAGATGCAATCGCCTTATATGAGGAACACATTAAAGCCATCGGCGACCCTAAGATAAAACGGCTGTTGCAGCGAATTCTCTCCGATGAAAAGTCACACCGAGGCGACTTCGAACACTTTGTGAATAAGGCTCAAAAGGAAGGTGCCAGGGATTTAAGGGGCTCTCGACAGGACAGGGTTGCCCAGGTTCTCAACTGGGGCATCGAGCATGAATATACCGTTATCCTTCAATACCTTCTCCATTCCTATATGACGCCCAACAAGGATGTCAAGAAGGAAATGGATGACCAGGCTATAAACGAGATGCAACATCTGGGATGGCTATCTGAAAAGATGGTTGGTAAAAAAGGCACTCCCAGGATTGAGCACACCAAGGTGGATAAATCCACCAGGACCGCTGATATGCTTCGTGCAGATATTGAGATTGAGAAGAAGGTGGCGGCTGCATATGACAGCGCTGCCAAAGAAATTAAAGACTCGGACCTGAAAGAGCTTCTTATCCGGATAAGGGACCACGAAGTATACCATGCCGATGTATTTGATGACCTACTGAAGGAAGAAGAAGGGCAAGGCTAATTGGTATGTCGAGATGGCAACGGAATGCCAGCTCGAGCCTCGGCAATGGGAAGAGAGAGCAACACCAGCAATTGACTAATGTATTGTGAGGCTGGAAGGAGCGGCATCTTAGTGGAAATTTAGGTCGCTTCACCATAAACTGCAAATTCTGTAAAATCTTAAGCAATGAAGACGTGAGGTGGGGAAAGGATAATGGCTGATAAGACTAATTCCAAGAAGGCTGACAAGGCTTCAATCCATATAACTGGGATGACCTGCACTACCTGTGCAGCTACTATCAAGAAGGGTCTTTCCCAGACTCCTGGTGTGGAACAAGCTGACGTTAACTTCGCTTCGGAGAAAGCTTCGATAAAATACGATCCTACAAAAGTGGACCTTGCCAAGATTAGGGATACTGTTTCGCAATTGGGGTATGGGGTTGCCATCAAGAAGTCCATATTCCCGGTGGGCGGAATGACCTGCGCTTCCTGTGTTGCCCGGGTGGAAGAGGCTCTGTCCAGCGTGCCAGGGGTAATTTCGGCTAGCGTAAATCTGGCCTCAGAGAAGGCTACCGTAGAGTACCTGGAGGGAACGGCGTTGGCTGACATGAGACGGGCGGTAAAAGACGCTGGCTATGAACTTGGCTCCGAGGCGCAGGCTTTGGAGGATGTGACCACTGCTGCCCAGCGTGAGATTCGGGTTCTCAGAAACAGATTTATCGTCGCTGTCATCCTCGCCTCAATAATCATGGTTCTGGGTTTCACTCCTTCCTTTGTGGGCCAGTCCTATCTACTATGGGCTCTGGCCACGCCAGTACAGTTTTGGGCGGGTTTGCGGTTCTACCGAGGGGCATGGGGCGCCTTGAAACACAAGACCTCCGATATGAATACCCTAATTGCGGTAGGTACCTCGGTGGCTTACTTCTACAGCATGATAGCCGTTATTTTCCCCGGCCTTTTTGCCACTGGTGTACTGGAACCACACTTATACTTCGACACCTCAGCGATGATAATAGCCTTGATTCTTCTTGGTCGTTTTCTGGAAGCTAGAGCCAGAGGACAGACCTCGGAGGCATTAAAGAAGCTTATCGGTATGCAACCAAAGACCGCTCTGGTTATTCATGAAGGCGAGCAAAGGGAGATTCCCGTGGAAGATGTTCGGGTTGGTGACCTTATCCTGGTACGCCCAGGCGAGCGAATACCCGTGGATGGAATAGTGCGCCAGGGCTACTCTAGCGTTGATGAGTCCATGATTACTGGGGAGAGTATCCCTGTGGAGAAAAAGGTGGGTGATGAGGTTATCGGTGCTACT
>Ga0307378_10009686_pt1 | contig 12625 bp, 6 predicted proteins | sample UN1MG_FD_202238 | JGI IMG/M metagenome (GOLD analysis project Ga0307378, IMG submission 202238) | Soil microbial communities from Risofladan, Vaasa, Finland - UN-1 | ecosystem: Environmental > Terrestrial > Soil > Coastal area > Acid sulfate soil | place: Finland: Risofladan, Vaasa | collected...
TCCCGTTGTAATCCGCGTAGTCTTCCGCGTTGATGTCACGCACGTACGTGTTGTCGCCGGTGTAGCGCTTGATGTCCCGGTAGTCCAGTGTGGAGATGAGCCCCTGTCCCGACAACTGCCAGGAGAGGTTCCGCCGCAGCATGACGCTGGCGGTGAGGTGGAGAGAGATCTCGTCCTTATCGAGATCGGCGAAGACCGCATTGTCATTGTTGTCGTTGTCGAGCCAGCGCGTCCCGTTGAACGTGCGGTGGTAGTTGGCGCCGACCTCGAATTCGAGATTGCTGCGGGGGCGGTACTCGATGCCGACGTAATTGGCCCACCATGACCCGCCGCGGTCGCGGCCACCGCCGGGATTAATGTCGAACACGATCTTCCTGCGCGTATCAGTGTGCAGATCCGCCCACCCGGCACAAGTCGGAGTGACCGGCCATTCCCAGAGACCGTTGCCGCGCGTCTCGACATCACTGTACTTCTCAGCCTGCATTTCCACGCCCCACCCGAGCGACCAGAAGTTGGTGAGTTCCCAGGACGAGTTGACGTTGCCGTAGCGGCTGATGTCATCGCCGGCGTAATTCCACGCGGATTGAATGTTGAAGTTATTCCAGGTGTTGCGGAATATCCACCAGTCATCCTGGGTTCGGTACTGCAGCCAGCCGCTCATCACACGGTAGTCGTTGCGGCTTGTATACCCGAGGCGGTTGATATGGAGATTCGGGTCCTTGTTGGTGACCCCGATTGACCCTCGAACATGTTTGCCGGACGCTTTCTCGAGATTGGCGCTGACCCCAAACCCGATGTCCTCGTTGTCCACCCGACTGAAGACCGTTTGCCCGTTGAAGTTCCAGACGCCGTTGTTCGTGTACAGGCGCCAGTCGACCCCGCCTGTGACAGCCGGGTGGTACGTGTCCTGGCTGACGAGTGTAAACAGGCCGCCGAAGTACGAGTTCCGGAGAATGTCCTGCTTGACCCGGAAGACCGAGTAGTTGGCGGTCGGTTCGACGACGGTTTTCCGGGTCTCGCCCTCGGTTGTCATGTATGTCTCGGTCTCTTCCTGGGTTACCGTGTTGAGCAGAGCGACCGAAGTACGCCCTGACAGCTTGCCGGTGATCTTGGCGGCGCCGAGGATGCTGGTGGCGGCGGGACGGTCGAGTGTGTAGTCGTGGAGGTCGTCGTCTACGCCGCCCGTCGGCGGACGACCGATCCGACGGGAATAGAAGAGCATGAACGGTGTCTCGTACAGATCCGCCCCCTCGATAAAGAACGGGCGGCGTTCAGGGAACCAGGTCTCGAACGCCGAGAGATTGAGAACCGGTTGGTCCAGTTCGACCTGGCCGAAATCCGGATTGATAGTCGCGTCCAGCGTGAGATTGGACGCGAGCCCGTACTTGACGTCAACCCCGACGTTGCCCAGATAGTCCCGGCCGTCCGGATTGGCATCCGTGCCGTCGCCGAATTCGGCGGACGAGACCGCATAGGGCAGAATCTCCAGATGCCGGGCCGGTCTAATGCCCGTGAGTCCCGTCAGGTGCCCGTAATGAGAGGTCAATCCGTTCTCGCTTTGGGGAGCAAAGGACCACCAAGTCACTTCACTCTTGCGGTTGACGAGACGGGCGAAATTCACCCCCCAGACGTGCTCCGAGTCCTCGGTGAAACGCAGACAATTGTAGGGGATACGGTACTCGACGGCCCAGCCCCACGGATGGACCTTGGCGGCAGCCTCCCAGACACCGTCCCAGGAATCGTCGGTCCAGTCGTCGTTGTAGACCCGGCCGTCGATGAGGACGCCTGCGGCGGAAACATAGAACTGGTTTCCGGTCTGATGATCGTGGTACGGATCGAGGCGCACTACGACCAGATCGGACTCGCTTTGCCGGTCGCGCCGGACCAGTTGCCGCTGAATCTTGTCGGGCTCCGAATCGTAGCACCAGAAGGCGAAGTACAGCGCGTCGTCATCATACGTCACCGCGACCACGGTCGACTCGGTCGGGGCCACCCCTTCATCGGGATCGCGCTGCGTGAAGTTGCGGGCCAGCTCGAGACCAGGCTTGGACCAGATCGGGTCGTCGAGGTTCCCGTCGATGACCGGGGGATGGGGATTGATGCGTAATGCCTTGATTTCCGGCACGACGCGCTCGGTTTGGGTTGAATCTTGGGCCGCAACCGAGCCGCTGAGAATGAGGAACAGGGCGACCAGACACCCTGCAACACCGACACGATACTGCATGATTGACCTCCCGCTCCCGCTGACCGGAGCCATTGTCGCCTCGGGAGGTCTCCACCCAACATCAGACGGTACGAGCACCTAATGGGTTAGGTTTCAGCGAATCGGGAAAACTGAATAATAAGGAAGTAGCGTCGATATCCATCTTAATGCTACCCTGTCGGTCACATTTGGGACGACGCTATGGAGACGGGGATGACTCTGTATCATTACATGTATGACGTCATCTTGGCGGCAACTCTGAGGCGCTGCCGGCGTACATCGGTAAGGTGCTCCGTGGGATGACAGATCGCCACTACGTCGGAGGTACGAAGATGAGATTGTTGACGATCATTGGGGCGCTGGTGAGCGGCTTCATTCTTGTCGTTAGTCCCGCATTTGCCGGTGAGATTCACGATGCCATTGCTGCCGGTGATCTGGCTCGGGCCCGGACGCTGCTCGCCGGTGACGCGGGACTCATAGAATCGCGGGACGACAGGGATCGGACCCCTTTGCATCTGGCTGCGGCGGGCGGCCACGTCGATCTCGTGCGCCGCCTTCTCGACGAAGGCGCCGATATCGAGGCCGTCGACGGCCGCAACAATACGCCGCTGCTGCCGGCGATCACCGGCAACCATCTGCCCGTGGTGCAACTGCTCGCCGATCGCGGGGCGAATCTCGCGGTGGAGCATCGATCGTTCGGACGCGCGATCGAGGTCGCTTACTGGCAGGAGTGCATGAAGGGGAAGTCGGGGATCACCGAGTTTCTCATGTCCCGCGGCGAACCCTTCCCGCCCGACAATGACGCGGCCATCGCCACGCGGCTGAACCTGGCCGCGACGTTCGGAAATTACGAAATGGCCGTGTTCGCAGTGGGGCTCGGCACTAATGTGAACAAGGTCAGTACAGGCAGCGGAATGACCGAGCTGCACTTCGCGGTTTCCTGCGGCGCGACCGACATCGTCAAGCTCCTGCTCGAACACGGGGTGAGTACTCAGGTTGTGGACAACGAAGGCGTGCCGCCGATGTGGCATGCTGTCGTCGGCGGTTATGTCGATGTTGTGAGACTCCTGTTAGACGAGGGCGCATCCGCCGACTACGTGGACACACTGTCCGGTCGCACACTTCTCCATGTTGCTTCACTCAAGGGGTATGCTCCCATTGTCGAGGTGTTGTTGTCTCTCGGAGCGGATGCCAACGCCGTCGATCATCAGGGGAACGTCCCGCTCTACTATGCGGGACAGTACGGGCACGCCACGGTGGCGCAACTGCTCTCAGCCGCCGGTGCGGTGCGTCCGGATAACTGGGATGAACGTTTGGGCCGTGCATCCGATCTCGATCGACCTGTCCCGCAGGGCGAGGCGGTGGGATGGGCGCTTGAGGGACGCGGCTGGGCAGTGCGAACGGCGGAGCATCTGCTGCTCATTGACTGTCTGCAAAATACGGTGACATCACCGACCGACGCCGGGCTGGCCAACGGTTTTGTCCGTGCGGCGGAGATCGCCGACCAGAATATCTGCGTGCTGTACACGACCTTCCACTGGCCCGACGAGGTCGAGTACGTGCACACGATTGAGGATTCGCTGTCACGCGTCACCTACATCCACAATAAGAATGAACCGTGGCGAGGATGCAGGAACACGGTATACGTCGAACCGTACGAAGTGCATGACGCCGGTGATATCAGGGTGCGCCCGATACAGATCGCTCACTTTCAACCCGGGCTGGCGTTTCTCAGCGAAGTCGACGGCCTGAAGATCTTCAGTTGCAGCTTTGCCGCCGATGAAGAGGAGACGTTCAACCGCGATCTCGATTCGCTGCAAGCCGCAGTCGGCAGCGTAGACATTGCCCTCGTGCCCCTGCCGTCATCGGCCGAGGAAGAGTCTGTGTTCCTCAAGCCGTTGATCGAGAAGTTGGCGCCGAAAATGGTCTGCTTCTCCGATTATCAGCACCGTGCGCGCCTGTACCCGGTGGCAATCGAGACGATCCGCCGCTGGGGACATGACGGTCCCGTGTTCGCACCGGACAATCCGGGTGACCGCTTCGTGTATGAGGGCGAGTGAGAAATCAGCCCTTTCCGTGACGTCCCGACGGATGCGTGGTTCTTCATCGCTACCGATCAGCAGATGCCTCCGTGATCCTGCGTACCCATTCGTGGTACGCTTCATAGGTTTCATCGCTCGGTGCCTCGTGCCCTTTGTCCGCCTCCGGATGAAACTCCACGCGGGCGCCCGTCTGCCTCAGCAAAGTCATGAAGGCCTCGGTCGCTTCGTGAGAGACATTACGATCCCTCTGGCCGTGAAAAACGAAAACCGGTATGTCCCGAAACGCTCCTAACAGATTGGGATCGGTGAAATCCGGATACGCGTTTCCGGGATACCACTCGTTGGCCATGTTGGGACTACCGGAGAAGACGGCCAGCGCCCTGAACTTCTCCGGTGATTCGTAGAAAGTCCGGTACACTCCGTAACCACCCATCGAGAAACCGGTCAGGAGGATGGCCGTCGTATCGATCGGATAATCTGCCACGACGGCGGCGAGCGCCTCGGCGATATCTTCCTGGGCCTGATCGAATGTGAAGCAATTCGAGGTCCCTCGTCCCCGTGGTGCCAGAGCGATGAAACCCTCCGGGATTACGCGCTGCGATCCGCGGAGGTCGTATTCGGTCGACGCGCTCCCGTGCAGATACACAAGGAGCGGGTATCTTCTGTCCGCATCGAAGTCGTCCGGAAGCCAAACCATGTACGGCTGCAGCGAACTGTCGATCACGGATCGATAGGCTCTGCGGAGGAACCCCGTTTGCCCCGCGTACGGGTCCCGGCCGCCGATCGCGGTCTCGATATCGCGCTGCAGCCGGGCCAGTCGTATGCGCTGGGGTGTACAGGTTTCATAGAGCCTCGCCGAATCGATCTGGGCGGTGATTTCCGTCAGCAGAAACTCCATCGTCGTCAGGTTTCTGGGGGAGATGTCGGCGGTCAGCGCCTGAAGACGGGCGCCGACGCTCTCCGGATCGAGCGGTGGCAGGATGGTCAGGCCCGTTTCGCCCTCAGCATCGTTGGTGCGGGATTGCCATTCGATCGTGTAACCACCGGAAGGCAGGCGGCGCGTATCGACGCCGAACGCATGCATGGTGCGGACGGGATCGAGAGGGTACATGGCGCTCTCATATGTGACCAAGTCACCCTCGCCGGCGCGCACCAGGACTACAACTGTGTCTTCACCGGACCACCCCTTGACGGTGACCGCCGTTACCGCCAGGCTGTCGCCCTCGGTGATGTGCCCGCGGTCGGTCACGACAAAGGTCTGGGGCGCACCGGTCACGGCCGGCTCGGCAAACTCCAGGAGCGCGTAGGAGCGCGGGTGCAACTCGCAACCGATGCAATCATCGTGCACGACATCGTACTCCACCTTGCCGTCCGGTTCGGTCGCCTTGACGAAACGCAGGTTGAAGCCGATGTCCTCGGAAATCCAGGGATGATACGGGTGGACATCGTGCCAGGGAAGCAGCAGCTCGAAGCTGATCACCCCGTCGCCGTCGTTGAATTCCAGTTTGGCGTCCTCGCTCAGGCGAATGAAGATGTCGTCAACGTTGTAGTACCAGAAGAGCCGCCGCGACCATTCCATACGGGCGTCCCCGACCGCGGAGCAGGCGAGCACGTAGAATTCCTCGGTCGGTTCATTGTCCGGACGCGGGACGGCCAGGACCATGTGAAAACCATCCCCATTCTGGTAGGCGCGATCCCGGTACGTGAGACTATCGGCTTGGGCTTCGACATACGCATACAAGAAGTCGGTCCCGTACGCCAGCCGATAGCTCACTTCCGGAATCGGACCATCGAACTCATGACGGATCGTCCGGGTAAACCCGCGTACTGTCAGGTGGGACAGATCGTTGTCGAGGACGCCGTCGATCGCCGGCGCCTGCTCTAAGAATTGCACCGGATCACTGATGAGTGTCGGAGAGTCGGAGAGCGTGTCAGTGCCCGGCAGGGCCTCCTCGCACAACGTGCTTTGCCCCGAAGCGGCCACAGACGTCACGACCAGCCAGAGCATCGGCAAACGCAATTTCCTCAAAGTATTCATCGTTGGCCTCATTATCCACCCACGCTCACTATCAGCGGAACGTCCATTTCTCCATCGGCTGCCGTGGTACAATGAGTTTTCGGGCCACCGGCTCTTGCTGTTCCGGTTGATCGGATGGCTCTCGTCCGGGGATGAGATGCATGAGGACAATCTGCTCAGGTCGGATGACCTCCCGTGCCAGCGTCTGACAGGAGTCAGCGTCATCCCAGGCACCCCACCAGTGGAGAAACGCGAGGTCGATATGCCCGCGATCCAGGCCGAATGCGCGGTAACGTTCGAAATCATCCAACCCGGAGTCGCCGCAATGAAACAATGTGCGCCCGCCGATGGTGAACACAAATTCCAGGTGCTGCACATTGCGGTGGCGATCAACCGTATCTCCGGTTTTCTCGTCGGTTTCCCAGAAGGGGCCATGAGAGGTTGGGAGGACCAGCAGATCGAGTCCCGCAAGCGCCATCGCCACCGCCGAGTCGCCCGATGCGGGAACGACCCGGATGCGGCTCTCAATCTCCGGGTAGTACGCCGATGCCTCGAGTTTCTCTGCGGCTTGCGGGGGACACACCAGAATGCCCCGGCGGTTGTGTTTCAGGTGTGCGGCAACGATATCGGCGTTGAAATGGTCCCCGTGCGCATGGGTGACGGCGATCAAGTCGACGTTGTCAAACGGTAGCCGCGCGGCGGTCATCAGCTCGATCAGGCTATCCGCCGGGGTATAACACCAGTCGGACTCCCAACCGCCGAACAAGGCATCGATCAGGACCTTCGTGCCCTCATACTCAATCATGAACCCCTCGTTGGCCACATACGTAACGGTCAGAGGCGGTTTCTCCTGCTGTTCGGCGTGGGCTAATGGCATGAGGACCAATCCCAACAACAGCACATGTACCAGGCTTTTCATGCGTTCCCTCCTCCGGTGGTGAATCGCAGATAAGGTTATCGCATGTGGCAGTCCCACGACCAACCAGAGCATCGGCAATCTCGTCTTCCGCAATATGTTCATTGTTGGCCTCATCCTCGACTTGCGCCAAAGTGCCCGGCTGATCGCCGGCAGGTGGGAACATACACCTTTCCCGGAAGGGTTTAAGGGGTTTGACGGGGGCAGGCAAGACCTATCGCGATTCTGAGTCAGAATTCTCCTGGAATTTCCCACCCGTCGCGCGTAATGACATGATTGCCCGGCTGCGGTCAGGGATATTCCGATCGGATTGTCATGGACACATTCAGTCACGCACTATGGGGTTATGGGCTCTTCGGCCAACGGGGGCGTCCGTGGCTGGCGCTGGTGTTCGGGGCGTTACCCGATCTGATGTCGTTCGGGATTCTGCTCGTGATCCGCGTCGCGACCGGCAACTTCCGAACCGGACCACCGCATGAGGCGACAATTCCGGGCTGGACCTACATCGCCTACGACATGGGCCACAGTCTCCTGGTCGCCGGTGTGCTGACGGCGGCGGTCTTCGTCTGGCGGCGGAACATCGGCTTCGCGATGCTGGCGTGGCCGTTTCACATTCTCCTCGACTTCCCCTTTCACTCGCGGGAGTTTTTCCCCACCAAGATCTTCTGGCCGCTGTCCGATGTCACGTTCGACGGCATCAGTTGGGGCAATCCCTGGATCTGGTTTCCCAATGTGGCGGGTCTCGTGGTTCTGCTGTCCTACCGCTGGGTGCAGCGGCGACGGCGCAAGGCGCGGGCTCGGTCGCAGGGCGCTGGGCAGGCGGGATCTCCTGCGTAGGAGAGAGTTCTCTTTCTGAGGCGAATCAACCGGACCCTCTGCCGGAATTCCGGGAGACGGTCAATACCCGATCGCGCATCCGTCCTTGCGGGAATCCGAGCCGCCGAAGTATCGCCGTGGATCCGGCTTGCGCCACACTCCCTGGTAACCGCCAAATGCTCCGACCTCGGCGAAGATCTCGTGACCCATATCCGCGAGCGCACTTCTGATTTTCTGGGGGATGTGTCGTTCGAGACCGACCCGTCCATCGCCGCTCATCTCATCACCCGTTGGCGTCGAACTCTCGAAGTGCGCGACCCGGGGCTGTTCACCCGCCTGCTGCGGTGACATGCCGAAGTCGATCATGTTCATCAAGACCTGCGCATGACCCTGCGGCTGAAAGTCGCCGCCCATGACCCCGAATGAGAATAACGGTTGGCCCTCTTGCGTCACGAATCCCGGGATGATCGTATGGAACGGTCGTTTGTGGGGCTCCAGTTTATTGCGGTGATCGGGATTCAGCGAGAAGAGTTGCCCGCGATTCTGCAGGGCGAATCCGAGATTGTCGGGCACAACCTGCGAACCGAAGCCGTAGTAGATGCTCTGAATCAATGAGATCATATTCCCGTCTTTGTCGGCTGCGGTGAGGTAGACTGTGTCCGACGGTCCGCCCAACTTCCCCGGGACGACGCGTTGCGACGCGTGTGCCGGATCGATCAGTCCGGCTCTCTCCTTCGCGTACTCCTTGGAAATGAGCCGCATGAGTGGCACGTCCGCGAAATCCATGTCCGCGTAGTAGACCGCCCGGTCTTCGAATGCCAGCTTCTTCGCCTCAATAAGCAGATGCAGCTGTTCGGCGGAATTGGGTTGCAGCGACGGAATGTCGAAATTCTCCAGGATGTTTAAGATCTGCAATGCGGCGATGCCCTGCCCGTTGGGCGGGAGTTCCCAAACATCATGGCCGCGATAACTGGAGCTGACCGGGTCGACCCAGGTGACCGTATGATCGTGGAAGTCGCGTAGCGAGAACCGTCCGCCGTTGGCTTGCGAAAACGCGACGATTCGTTCGGCAATTTCGCCTTCGTAAAATGCTGCCGCACCGTCCCGCGCGAGGGTTTCCAGGAACGCTGCCATGTCGGGGTTTGCGAACACGTCGCCGAATTCGGGTATCTTGCCGCCGGGTGCGTATGTCTTTCCTAATGTCGGGTGCTTGGTGGCGTCAACACGCTTCCAGCTTCGGGCGATGATCGGCGACACGGGAAATCCATCCCTGGCATAATGGACTGCCGCTGCCAGTAAATCGTTCAGGTTCGATGTGCCGAACTTCTGACGGAGCGCTTCCCAACCGCTCACACAGCCGGGGACACTCCAGGACAGCGGCCCGTATGTCGGGATTTCTTGCAAGCCCAGCGTCTCTACGTCGGACAAGCTCCAGTCATACGGCGACCGGCCGCTCGCATTCAGTCCATACAGCTTCTTCTCTTTTTCGACCCAGACAATTGCGAAAAGATCACCACCGGGACCACAACTCATCGGTTCGACTACGCTCAATACGGCGTTGGCGCAGATAGCCGCGTCGATCGCATTCCCGCCGGCTTTGAGGATATCGATCCCCGCCATACTCGCCAGCGGCTGGCTGGTGCAGACGATTCCATTCTGGCACACAACGGTCGATCGATTCTGATTTCGGTCCTCCAGAATATCTTTGTCGATGAACATATCGGGACTTTCCTCTCTGGTCGCGGCATTGACTGGGAGCGGTGAATGCTGCAGAACAACAGCGGACATTCCGGCACTGCCGGCAAGTTTCATGAAGGATCGTCGTTCCATAATGATGCCTCCCGGTCACTCCTGGCTGGCCAGCGCTTCATCGGCTCAATTCTACCACTCCGGGTTTGCGAGCGCCAGACGCAGTTGGCCGGCGGTGCTGTATTTTCTGGGGATCAGGGCGGGCTTGCGGCCTGTCATCAACTGGCGCGCGTTCGGTCTCGCCCGGTTTTGGAGCATTGCGTCGGGTACAGGAGAACCCGCATTCTCACGTCAATGCGGCGTGACCGACGCGGAACGACTATTGGTCCCTGCGGCTATGACTCGGCTCAATCGCACATCACTCCCCCGCTTCAAGCCGCGCCAGTGCCTCCTGCGCGAGTTCGAAGCCTTCATCCAACTCGAGGGACTTACGGTGACAGGCGATTGCCGTGTCGACATCGCCGAGTTGCTCGTAGGCGACGCCCTTGCGCCACCAGGCCGCTGCAATCGACGGGCTTGTCGATTCATCGGCCAGCCCGATGTAGCGGTCGAGCACCTCGATCGCCTTCTCCTGCTCAAACTCTCCCAGGAGCCGCGACCGTGCGGCCTGATAGAGTGACGGCAGATGTGGGCTATCGCCTTCACAGTTGTTCGCGAACACTTTGATCGCTTCGGCGTACGACTCGTACGCTTGCAGGGTCATGGCGCGCCGGAAATCTCTGTCCTGTTCCGTGGCGAGCGAATACGGTAACCCCAGCAGCATGCAGTCGATCTTGTTCGCCAGTTCGAAAGCGGCGTCCTCGTAGTTGGCGAGAACGACAATCGTATATCCCTTTTCGGGGTAGCGCCGGAAGCTCGAGTTGAACCCGCCGGAGGCGCCGCCGTGATAGATGACCGTGGTACCGCCGAATTCGACGACCTGCCAGCCGTTGGCGTAGTTCGGGTTCGCCTCTTCCGGCGTGAACATGATTGTCTTGGTCGCTTCGCTCAGCAGTTCCTCGGTGTAGAGCGCCTGATCGAACTTCAACATATCGAGAACGGTCGTGTAAATCCCGCCGCCGGGATAGGCCGACGGTTCACCCAGGACCCGAGTGTAGCTGGTACCATCGGCTGCGAGCTGGTACGCCGTCGCGCGGTGCGGCAGCAGATTGCCGCCGACGAAGAATGATGTGCTGCTCATTCCCAACGGCTCGAAAATCCGTTGCGCCACTGCCTCTGCCAGCTTCATCCCTGTGGTCTTTTCGATGATACCCTTCAACAGGAGAACGCCGGCGTTGGAGTATCGCGGTCTTTCGCCCGGCGCGAACGCGGGCTCCTGCCCGAAGACATGGGGCAGGACATCGTCGATACAGGTGTACCGATCAGCATTGGTCTGGTACTCGTCGTTGTCACGATAATCCCCGAGTCCGGAGGTGTGATTCAGCAGGTGCTTGATCTGAATCTCGTTCGCCGTCGGATAGGGACACTCGGGGTAGTAGAGTTGCATGATCACTGTCGCGATGAAGGTCTTCTGGATCGAACTGATGTTGAATCGGGTCTCAAGGACAATAGGGATGTGGTACTCTTTGTTCGCCTCACCGAATCCCTCGGCGTAGACGATCTTCCCGTCCTTGGCGACCAGGACGGTACCTGAGAACAGGTCGTAATGTGTCTCGGCGTTGACGATTTCGGCGATACGTTCGTGCGTGGTCGCGTGACTCGTTGTCGCCGTCGCGAAGAGGACAGCGACCCCTGTCCGTATCACTGAGGACCAGCGGGCGCTCTTACAGTTTAGGCGTTTCATACGTCAACCTCCGTTGATGATGATCCGGTCTCGGGTCAGACTTGAATTTGAAGCTTACAGTTTGAGCCTCATCACGATCCTGGCGCGCCTGAACTTGGCCGGAATCGGGCTGCCGGTAACTCTCGTGAAGCCGAGCGTCTCGTACAGGCGCTGGGCGGGCTTGAGCTTCGGATGTGTTTCGAGCCAGAGTTCCGGCGCGCCGACGGTTCGGGCGCGATCGATAATGGCCAAGGCGAGCTTCGTGCCCACCAGACGCCGACGGGCGTCGGGCGCGACCGCCATCTTCGCGAGTTCAAACAGATCCTGGTCGTGTCGGATAAGAGCGGCGGTCCCGACAATCCGCCTGTCGATTTTGGCAAACAGGACCGCACCGCCGGGGCGGATGATCTGGCCGACGGGATCGGCGAGCACTGTCTCGTCGTCGGCCTCCACCCGGAAGTGCTGTGCCAGCCATTCGTGGTTGAGCTGACGGAAGTGTTTCTTGTACGCGGCCTTGTACTCGAGGATTTCGATCCGCGCTAACATCCGCGGCCGGAGCTTCTCGCGGATTCTCTCGTAGACCTCCTGCTGGTCGAGTTGCCGCTCGACACTTCTGATCGCCGCGAGCAGATTGGGATCCGAGCCGTCGACCAGATCGTACGCCACTTCCCAGACATCTTCCCAAACCGGAGTCAGATCAGCCACCACGCGACGACCATTCTTGGAGAGTCGCAACATGCGTTTGCGGCCGTCGGCCGGATCCCGCATCGCTTCGAGCAGACCCTTGCGGATCATCTCGTTCGCGAAGCTCTTGATCGCGGTGTGAGTGTAGCCGAGCGCGGCGGCGATCTCGGTAATCGCCATTGGGGATTTTTGGGAGAGGAGGTAGGCGACAGGAAACCAACGCGCTTGGAAGTCGATATTCAGCTCACGGTAGACCCGGGAGACATCCTTGTTCATCCTCACGGTCAACCGCTTCAGGCGGCTTCCCAGAGCCATCGGTCCGAGTTGTTTGATTACGTCCACAGGCACCTCGCCACCTCGGGGTGTATGCCACGCGGTACGGAAGATTATGAAAGTAGTTTCATAGAATCGCAGACTTGACGTAATGCGCCCCTCT
>Ga0307378_10009690_pt1 | contig 12622 bp, 7 predicted proteins | sample UN1MG_FD_202238 | JGI IMG/M metagenome (GOLD analysis project Ga0307378, IMG submission 202238) | Soil microbial communities from Risofladan, Vaasa, Finland - UN-1 | ecosystem: Environmental > Terrestrial > Soil > Coastal area > Acid sulfate soil | place: Finland: Risofladan, Vaasa | collected...
TGGCGGCGTGACCCGGCGAACGACCATCCTCGTGGCGGCCTTCGTCCTGGGGGCCTATGCCCTGTGCGCCCAGGCGATGCTCCTCCGGGAAGCCCAGGTCCTCCTCTTCGGCTCGGAACTTTCGTGGGGCCTCGTCCTGGCGCTCTGGCTTGGCGGTGTAGCCATCGGCGCCCAGGCCGGCGGATGGGCGCTCCAGCGGTCCGCGCGACCGCACCTGGCGTTTTCCGTGGCGGCCCTGGCGATGCCGCCCCTCCTCCTGGGCGAGATCGTTCTGCTTCGGGTCGCGCGGTCGCTCGCGGGCGTCGGTCCCGGCGAATACGTCGGCCCCGGCGCGATGCTCCTCATCACCCTGGCTGCCACCCTGCCGGTGAGCGTGTGGGTCGGCCTGGCCTTCCCGGCGGCCGCCAAGACCGTGGCCTGGGCCGGCCAATCCGTTTCCGAGAAGGCCCGCGGCGTAGGATGGATATATCTTGTTGAGTCGGCCGGAAGCCTCGTCGGCGGCGCCGCGTTTTCGTTCCTCCTGGTGGACCGCGTTGCGGCCGTGCCCCTGGCGCTCGGCGGCGGGGCGGTGCTGGCGGGGGCGGTCCTCCCGATCTTTTCACGGGCGATTCACGACAGGCGCGCCGCCGTCCTGCCGCTCGTCGGCCTCGTGGCGCCCATTTTCCTAATCGCTTTCGGCGCCGCGCGCCGGCTCGACGACGCCACGGTCGAGTGGCGCTGGCAGACCTTCGCGCGCGGTCTGGACTTGGTGCGGTCGGAGGACACGCGCTATCAGAACCTCGCCATCGGCCGCCTCGGCGACCAGTATAGCCTTTACTCGAGCGGTCTCGTGGCGGCGACGTGGCCGAACCACACGGACCTGGCCATCGAGGCCCACCTGGCGGCGTGCGAGTGCCCATCGCCCAGGCGGATCCTCGTCCTCGGCGGCGGCGCCGAGGGAATCCTCAAGGAACTCCTCCGCTACAAGCCCGCGCGACTCGATTACGTCACGCTCGACCCGCGACTCCTTGAGATGGAGCGGCCGTACCTCGACCGGCCCGACCAGGAAGCCCTCGCGGCGCTCGGCGACCAGGTTCACTTCATGGACGCGCGGCGGTTCGTGATGCGGGCCGCCGCCCCTGCGGGCCGTAGGGCCGAGGACGCCGATCGCTACGACCTCGTCATCCTGGCGGCGCCGGAGCCGGCCTCCGCCCTCGAGGCGCGGCTCTACACGCCGGAGTTCTTCGCGGCCGTCGCGGCGATCCTGTCGGACGACGGCGTCCTGGCCACCGCATTGACCGGCACGGTCGGATACTGGGGCGCGGAGCCCGCCGCCTACGTCGCGAGCGTCGTCCTGCCCCTGAAGCGCGTCTTCCCGGAAGTGCTGCTCACGTTCGGCCTCCCGACCCGATGCTACGCCGCCAAGCGCGCGGGCGTCCTGGCCGAGACGGGCGACGTGCTGGCGGCGCGCTACCGCCGGGCCGGCATCGCATCGCCATACTTCGACCCGCTCTGGTTCGCGGGCGCCTCGGACCTCCTGGACCCGGCGAAGCGGGCATCGGTCGAGCGGGCGATTTTCGGGCGCGAGCCGCCGCTCGCGAACACCGACGAGCGGCCGGCCGCCGCCCTTCATCATATGCGGTTCTGGCTTGCCACGAGCGGGACCGGCCACGGCGACGGCGGCGCCCCGGCGGCGCAGCGGACCGACCTCCTCGGCGCCCTCATGGGCCTCCGCATCGAGTGGACCATGCTGGCCGCCGTCGGAGGGACGGCGCTCGTGGCACTCGTCGGCCTCGTCCGCGGACGGCGGGGCCTGGCGCGGGCCGCCCTCCTCTGGTCCGTCGGCACGACGGGCCTCGCGACGATGGCCCTCGAGATCGTCCTCCTCTACACGTTCCAGACGCTATATGGCTATGTATACAGCATGGTTGGCCTGGTGGTGGGCGTGTTCATGTTCGGCCTCGTGCTGGGGAGCCTTGCGATGAACCGCCGGCTGCGCAAAGGGGACATTATCCATTCGCGCGGCGGGTCTCCGACCTGCCGCGCGGCAGGACAGAGTCCCGCCGCGCTTATTCCCAGCGGTCGTGACGGCCATCCGCGCCGGGGGCTCCAGGCGCTCGCCTGGCTGGACCTCGTGATGGCGATCTTCGCGGCGGGCCTCGTGGTCGCCCTGGGGGCGCTTCGCGGGTCGGCGGCGGATTGGCCTATCCAGGCGGCGACGTTCGCCCTTGTGGCGGTGACGGGCGTGCTGGGCGGCCTCGTCTTTCCGCTGGCGGCGGCGGTGGCTCTTGAGGATCGCCCGAGCACCGCGCGGGCGGCCGGGGCGATTGACGCCGCCGACTGCCTCGGCGCATGCATCGGCGGCCTCGCGACGGGCGTCATCCTCGTGCCGGTCCTCGGCGTGAGCGGCGCGTGCTGGGTGATGGCCGGCGCGAAGGCCCTGAGCGCGCTCCTGGTGGGCAGCGCCGCGGCTACTTCGCGGCGGGGGACGGGGCGGGCGGGGACTTCTCCTTCGGCTTGAACGCGAGGGCCGCGTCCTGGGTCCAGACGCCCGGGATCTTCCGGCTGCACGCCGCACAGGCCCCGTCCTTCAGGTTCGACGCGTCCACGCGGAACCCGACGCGCTTGATGACCACCTTGCGACAGGACGGGCAATACGTGCTCTCGCCTTCGTGGAACGGGACGTTGCCGACGTAGACGTACCGGAGGCCGGCGTCCATGGCGATCTTGCGGCAGCGGTCGAGCGTTTCGACCGGCGTCGGCGGCAGGTTCTTGACGCGGTAGATCGGATGGAACCGCGAAAAGTGGAGCGGCACGTCGGGACCCATGTGGGCGACGAGCCACTTGGCCATCGCCGCCGTCTCGTCGGGGGCGTCGTTCAGGGTCGGGACGATGAGGACCACGATCTCCGTGTGGATGCCGATGTCCTTGAGGACGTCGAGCGTCTGGAGGACCGGCGCGAGTTTCCCGGCGCACTGGTCGGCGTAGAACTTCTCGGTGAACGCCTTGAGGTCCACCTTGATGGCCGTGAGGCTGCGGCAAAGTTCGCGCAGGGGCTCCTCGCGGATGTACCCGTTGGAGATCATGACGCTGCCGACGCCCTGCCGGCGTCCGATGGCAGCCGTGTCATTGACATATTCCGAAAAGACAACAGGCTCGGAGTAGGTGTAGGCGAGCGTCGGGATCCGCCGCGCCACGGCCGCGCGCACGAGGTTCTCGGGCGGCACGAGGACGCTCTCGACCTGCTCCGGCCGGTACTGGCTCACCTGCCAGTTCTGGCAGAACTTGCATTCCATGTTGCATCCAGCCGTCGCGACGCTGAGGGCCGCCGTCCCCGGCAGGTAATGGAAGAGGGGCTTTTTCTCGATCGGGTCCACGTTGACGGTGCAGAGGGCGCCGTAAACGAGGGTCTTATAATCGCCGCCGCGGTTCTCGCGGACGCCGCAGTACCCGCGCTCCTGGTCAGCGACGGTGCACTCGCGCGGACAGAGCCGGCACTGGACGGCCTTGTCGGCCAGGCGGTCGAACCAGCGGGCATCGTGGACGGCGGCCTGGGGCTTGGCGGCCCCGGCTTCGGAAGGGGCGGCGCTATCCTGGGCCAGGACGCGAGCCGCACACAAGGCGCAGGCCCCTGCCCCGACCGCCTTCAGGAATCCGCGCCGCGTTGTTCCGCAATCGTTCATCCGACATCCGTCCAAGTCTTGCCTATGCTGATGACTTCGATCTTCGCGAGGTCAGCCGTGCCCAGGCCGCGCGCCTCGGCGCTCGCCAGGTATGGAAGCGTCGGCTTGTCCCGCGCCAGCGGCGGCAGGTCCGCGGCCCGGCGCTTCCGGTCGAGAATCTCGCAGGCCACGCGGTCCACCGCGACGGGGTCCGTACCGAGGATGAGGCCGCCGTAGGGCCATTGCCAGCGAGTCCGGGTCGAAGGACCGCCGGTGTACTGCGGCCGGAGGGCATCTACCACGGTCAGCCGCAACTTCCCGCGGATCGGCGCGGCCGCGTTCACGTCCGCGATGAACGGATCGCACCCGTTGTCGTGGTACTTATTGGGATTGTGGATGGCCCCGTAAAAGTTTTTGAGCGCGCCCGTCAGGCCGCACAGGTTGTGATCCTTGAGGACCGGGGCGCTCACGAGGGCGGTGGCCTCGTCGGTGACGATGCGGCTGAAGAGGCTGCCGATGGCGCCGCTCGTGATGATGTCCTGGGCATAACCGGCGTTGCCGCGCCCGGCCAAGGCGTCGGTGCCGTAGCATCGCAGGGCCTTGCCGGCGGATTGCACGTCGTAGCCGGCGTTTTTGAGTTCCGCATTGGCGCGGTCCCAGATGAGCGTGCGTTCGGGCGGAAGGCCGATCGCGCCGATGGCAGCCGCCAGGGCGACCGCCACGGCCGGCGTGGTCGAGTAGCCGAGGCAGTTGACCTTGATGGCCACCAGGTCATTCGGCTTCAGCCACGCGGCCCAGGCGTCGGCCGGCTTGGCCTGGCCGGCGAGCGCGGCGGCGGCCTCGTCGAGGAGTTCGCGGATGCGGGCGGCGGGAGGTCCCGGCTTGTCGGCCATGAGGGCCTCATGGCGGATGACGACGACGCGAGACTTCGCGGGACCTCGCGCGGGCGGCGCCGCCGGGGCAGCGGCCTCGGGCGCGGGCTTGGAGTTGTGGGGCAGGATGGCGGCGGCCGCGCCCGCCGCAGCAACCGCCGTCGCGCCGGCTAAAAGTGCGCGGCGCGTCAACCGGGCGCCCGCGGCCCTCTGATTGCCGCCCTCGCCTGTCGGGATCATTTTCCCGCGCCCTCGTGTTCGCCGAAGACCTGGGCGGTGAACCGGTAGAGTTCCGCCTTGGGGTCCTTCCATGTGCCGTCGGGCAGGCCCGCCTTGCCGCAGAGTTCCGTCAGGTACTCCTGGAGGTTCCATCCCTGCTCGACGGGGACCTGCGGCAGGAAGAGGCCGCTGGCCCATCCGCGGACCAGCATGAGTCCGTCGCGGCCGATGCGGATGTTCTTGACGTCGTCCAGGCGGCGCATCGGCGACAGGACCGAGATCTCGATCGAAAGGGCCGGCACTTCCGCGGCGGTGATCGGGTTACGCGTAAATCGCGGGTCGCGGCAGGCGTTGCAGGCGTTCTCGATGACGCTCTCATAAAGGGGCTTGACGGCCATGACGTGGCCGATGCAGCCGCGCAGTTGGCCCGCGTTCTTCAGGGTCACGAAGGCGGCGCCCGGCGACTTCAGCGACACGGTCAGGGCATACGTGCCGCCGTCGGCCTTGAGGGCCTTGCCGGACTTGGTGAACTCGGCGACGGCGTCGCGGGCGATCCGGAGGAGCGTGGCCTGCTCGGCAGCCGCCAGGCCCTCGCCCGCGCGCCAGAGGGCGATGCCCGCATACGTGACGGAGTTGGACCAGTCGCCCGTCAGGTTGCCGCTCGTGTCGTAGGCCACGCGCCCGCCGCGCACGTCGTCCCACGGCTCGAGGATTTTCAGAAGGAGTCCGATGCCGGCTTGGCCGCAGATCGTGTCGTGCGTCTTCTCCAGGAAGGCGTCCCATCCCGGCACGTCCACTTCGAGGATTTCCCGGACGGCCATGTCGTTCAGGGCCTTGAGGTTCTCGGGCAGGCGACTTCGGAACGGGACGTAGCCGAAGTTGGGTCCGAAATGCGTGAAGTCGCTGCTCGCCACGAGGAGCGTCGAATCGTCCACGAGCGCGCGGACGGCGTCGGCGAGCGTCGCGCGGTCCTTGGCGCTCATCGCCCCCACGAGCACCTCGACCATCTTGAACTGGCCGAGGGCGCGCTGGAGCATCGGCAACTGGTTCTCGACGGAATGTTCGGTCCGGTGGGCCGCCGCCTGCTCCGCGACCACCGGGCACACGAGGAGCGCATCGCGCGCCTCGATATCCACCGGGATGCGGCCGAGCGGCGTGTCGAAGGCTTCGACCCGGAGGACGCTCGCGCCGCGGAGCGCGTACTGGTGGCTCGGGCCGAACAGGATCACGCGCTTGTACGTGCGGCCCTTGTCGCCCGAGGCGACTCGACTTGGCGAGACGGTCGCATAGGTCTTGCCGGCGATCGGGCCGGAGAACTCGTAGCCGGCGTGCGGGACAATCAGGGCAACGGGCGGCTTCGGCACTTCGGGTGGCGAGGCCGAGAGGTACTTGTCTACGATGGTGCGGAGTGAATCGGCGTCGGCCGGGAACCACCGGCCCGCGCCGGCGCAGGCGTGAACGCGGACCTCGCCCGGCGGCCCGGCGTCGGCCTTTGGCGCCTCGGCGGCCGGTGCGGCGACGGGAGGGAGCGACGAGGCCGGCTGCGCCGCGGACGGCGCGGATGCCGGGGTCGTCGCGGGCGGTTGCTGGTCGGCCGCGCGGCAGGCGCCGACCACGAGAAGCGAGAAGGCGGCCACGGCGAGGGACGCCACGGTGAGAAGGCGGCGACGAGCGCTCATGATTGACCTCCAAGGAGAGGCATCGCGAGACGGCTCAGGTCCGGTGTCACAACAGGATTATAGACCGGCCGGCGGTTCGGGGCAACCGGCTGCGGCGGCCTAAGAAACTATCTCAGAACTTCCGCTGTCGGGTGCCACCCCCAAGCGATGTGGCTTGGGGGTGCCACGTCCCGTGGCTGCGGCACCCCCAAACTTCGTTTGGGGGTGGCACCCTCCGTTCTGAGATAGTTTCTAAAACTTCTCCCAGTGGATGACCTCGGCGAGCGGCCGCTTGGCGGGTTTCGGCAGAGCGCCTTCGGGCCAGCCCATGGCCACGAGGGCCACCAGCCGCACGCCCGCGGGACCGCCCACGCGCTCGACCACCTGGGGAGCATAGGGCTTCTTGTCGCCTGCGACCCAGCAGGCCCCGAGGCCCAGCGCGTGGGCCGCGAGGAGGATGTTCTCGGTCGCGGCCGACCCGTCTTCGAGGTAATACTTGGTGTCCTTGGCGAGGACGGCGATGCAGACCGGAGCGTCGGCGATGAACTTGCCGTACTCGGCGAGGGCGGCGATGTCGCGGCGCGTGGCGGCGTCGGTCACGACGACGAATTCCCACGGTTGCTCGTTGCGGGCCGTGGCGGCCAGGCGGCCGGCGTCCACGACCTTCTCGACGAGGTCGCGCGGGACGGGTTTCGCGGTAAACCGGCGGCACGAGCGGCGGGTCCGTAGGGCTTCGAGGGCATCCATGGGTGGCTCCTTACAACACGCGCCCGGCAAGCCGGGCGGCTAAACAAGATTTGTCGCGCTCGCAAAACGCGCGCCGCGCAAGCGCGGCGGCTAACCAAGATTTGTCGCGCTCGCAAAACGCGCGCCCCGCAAGCGGGGCGGCTAAACATGATTTATCGCGGCGGCGCGCCTCTCGGCCGCCCAGCGTCATGGCCTGGGCGCGGCGGGTTTTTTGGGCGTGGGCGGCGCGGCCGGCTTCGGTTTCGGCGAGACGGTGAGGGACTGCTGGTCCTCGACGTCCACGCGGCTGGTCGAAGGGACGTAGGAGATGGTCCGCGCGACGATCTCGCCGAATTCCTGGCTGGCCTCGTTCTCCTGCCACAGGCGGGCCCAGTCGTCGGCCCCGCGGAAGAGGCGGATGATCTCGGGGCTCCGCTGATAGATCATCCGGGCGGCCGTGCCGCGGCGATCGTCCACCTCCAGGCGCACGTTGCCGTCGGCCACGAGTTTCTCGACCGTCATCCGTTCTTCGCGCGGCGTGGCGGGCTGAGCCGTCGCGTCCGCCGGCGCCGGCGGGCGAGCGGCGGTCGGCGCCTCGGGACCTCCGGCGGCGGCCGCCTCCGCGGGCGGCTTCTCGTTGAAGACCACCTGGAGGTCGTTGCTCTGGATTCGAGTGACCGTCGCGCGGCGAGCGGTCGCGGCGCCTCCGCCCGGGGTGCCTCGGCCGGCGTACGTGGTGTCCACGCCGCCCTTGAAATAGGCCCGGTCCGTGGCCCCGTCGTAGGCCATGCTGTCGGTCCAGGCCACGTCGGTCCGGGCATAGCCTTCCGGCAGGTCGCCCTTGAGTGCGGCATCCACGGCATCGAGCGCCAGGCCGCCCGTCTCCGCTTCACCGGCCTTGGCCTTCTCGCGGGCCAGGATGCGGAGGCGACCGGGGCCGCGCATGTAGGCCTTGCGGTTCTCTTCGACGTAGGTCAGGTTGTCGCCGACGATCACCATCTGATGGCGGAGGGTATCGTCGGGCAGGAATTGCTGGTCCACGGCGCGAACGTTTTTCTCGGCGAGGACCCGGACGAGGGCCTTGTTGCCGACGAACTGCTGCATGTCGCCGGCCACGACTGTCGGTTTCGGCTTGGCGGCGGCCTGGGCCGCGGGAGCGCCGGCGGGCGCGGGGGTCTTGGCGGCGTCGGCAGGTTTCGCGGGCCGGTCCGCGAAGTAGACCCACAGGCGTTCGGAAGCGATGTGGCTGGTGGCGGTCGTGGCGACGACCCCGCCGTCAAACTGGGCGAAGTTCCGCTTGTCCTCGTAGAGCATGTTGTTCGCCCAGCGGACGACCATCGGCTCGGCCTGGGCGCGCGGCCGGCCCCTGAGGTCGGTCGTCGTGGGCATTTCGAGCAGGCCCGCGCCGCGGACCGTGGCGAGGCCGTCGGTCTGCGAGAAACTGATGTACGGTCCCTCGATGCGCGACCCGCCGCGCGCCGCCTTGGCGGGCCGGCCTTCCAGGAGGAGTTTGCCGGACGCGAGGTCCCTCCGGACGTGGTCGCCTTCGGCGTGGAGGTCGGCGCGGTCGATCCAGACGTTGCCGAAGGCTTCGAGGAACGTCGGCTCGACGCGGCCCTTCTCGGTGGGCCCGAAGTCCACCGTGAGGTCCTCGGCCCGGATCTTGCCGCTCGAATCGTTGATTGCGACGGCGCCGGTGGCCTTCAGGTGCTTCGGCTGCGTGTCGCCGGACTTCGCGTCGCGCGAGAAGGATATGTCGAGGTTCTGGCAAGCGATGTCGCCGACGGTGGCCTTGGGCGCGCCGGCGGCCGCATCCTTGGCGGCGCTGCCGGCCTCGGGCGGCTGGTTCTTGATGAAGACGTCGCCGCGACCGACGAGGCGCTGCACCGCCTGGCCGCGGCCCGGCAGCGTCTTGAAGAAATCAATCGCCAGTTCGTCGCCCTTGAGGATTCCGTCGCGCTGCTTGACGACGGCCTGGCCGAGGAACACGGCGGTCTGGATCTCGCCCGTGCCGCTCTGCGCGCCGCTGGGCAGCCGGTAGAACTTGAGGCGCATGCCGCGCGTCCACACGGCATCGAGGGTGGCCGGTTCGGCGGTGGGCGTCGCGGCTTCGGCGGCCGGCCGCTGGGAGCCGGTCTTGCCCCGGCCAAGCCCTGGCTGGCCGGGCATCTCGGCGGGCTGGACCTGGGCCTGGAGTTGGCCCTCGCCCAGGACCTCAGCGGTCGCCTCGAGGCGGTTGAAGTCAAGCCGTCCGCCCGTCAAGTGCAGCCGCCCGGGCTGATCGAGCCGCATCGGCGACTCCTTGCCGATGATGCTGCCCGAACCGTCGCGGGTGTTGTAGCGGACCTCGGCCCCGACGATCCGCGTCGGCCCGTCCAGCACGACGACGGGCGCGCCGGCGGCCGTGAACTCATAGCGTTTCTGGCCGAGGGTCTTCTGTTCCTCGGGCCCCAGCGCCGTGATGATGAGCGGCCCCTGGGCCACGACGACCAGGGGCGGCGCGGCGCCCGCCTTCAGGAACTTCGCTTCGGCGGCCGCGGCGCCGGGAGGTTGCTCCGACCTCGCCTTGGCTTTCGATTTCGGCGCCGGCACGGCGGGCGGCGCGCCGGAACCGGCCGGGGCGGAGGCCGGCGCGGGATTCGCGGCCGCGGGCTGGCCGGCGCTCGAATAGAGGCTCAGGCGATCGCACAGCAGCCGCTGGTCCTGCTGGCGGGCGTCGACCTTGCCCACGAGATCAATGCGCCAGAGGCTTCCGCGGTCGCTGTCGGCGGTGGCCGCCTCGCCCGGTCGAGTCGCCTGCGGCGACCTTTTAGCCGCCGCCGCGGGCGCCGCGGCCGCCGCGGGCGACGCGCCGGCCATGCGGCCCGCAGGGGCGCCCGGTTCCTCCGGGCCTGTGAGGCCCAACCGCATCCGGTCACCGGCCTCCAGCGTGACGCGGATCTCCTCCACAAAGGTCATGGTGGTGAGGCGACGGGTCTTGGGGTCCAGGGTCATCCGCAACTTGCGGGCCGTCAGTTGCATCTCGAGGCCGGCCAGGACGACGGGACCGTCGGTCGAGAGTTCGAACGTCTCGTGGCTGAACTTCAGGTCCTCGAGGTTCACGAGGATATCGTCGGAACTGTCATCGGGCGTGCCGCGATCGTGAACCATCACGACGTGGCCCCAGAGGACGCCCGACTCGATGTCGGTGAGATTCGTGAACCGGCCCTTGGTGACCACGTGGCCGCGGTCGGCCATCAAGGTGACGATCTCGCCGGCCTTGGTGAAATACTGGATGCGCGGCCGCTCGATGTCGGACGAGTCGGCGGTCTGGTGGTCAATGCGGTCGGCCAGGAACCGCATCTCCATCCGTCCCTCCCTGTCGCGGCGGATGAGGTCCACGTCAAGGGAGAGGGGATGGGCGATGCCGCCGGTCAGCGGCATCTGGGCCGCGCCGGGAGTCAGCGGCGTCTGGCTTTCCACTTCGACCGGCGGGTGGCTCAGCAGGCTGGCTTCCCAGTCGCGGTAAATCCAGGCGAGGACCGTGAAGATGAAGATCGCGCCCAGAAGCGGCAGGACGACGAGCATGACGCGTCGAAAAGTCACCGGACCTCCCGTGGCGGCCGGCGGCCGAGAGCGAGATCCGCCGGAAACCGCCCTGTGTAGCGCGCGAGGATCCCCTCCCATCGGCCCTGGTATTTCAGGATCAACTCGATCGTTTCGCGGACCGCCCCGGCGCCGCCCGGATGCCGCGTGACGTAGTGGGCGATGCGGCGGACCTCGTCCACGGCGCCGGCCGGCGCCACGGCAAAGCCCGCCCGCGCCAGCACCGGCAGGTCCACCAGGTCGTCGCCGACGTAGCAGGCTTCGTCGGCCGTCCGGCGGAACCGCTTCAGGATCTTCTCGAACACCGGCAATTTATCCGTGGCTTCCTCGTAGACGGCCTTGACTCCCAGGTCCGCCGCGCGGCGACGGATGGTCCGCGACGACTTGCCCGACAGGATGGCGGCCTCGTGTCCGGCCCGGAGCCAGTACCGCACGCCCTGCCCGTCGTGCGTGTCGAACGCCTTCGTGTCCGCCCCGCGGGAATCATAGACGATGCGGCCGTCCGTGAGGACCCCGTCCACGTCGAGCACGAGCAGGTTGATGTGATCGAGCATCACTCTATCCCGGAATCCCCGCGTGCTTCCGCACGCGGCTCGATAAGACTTACAGGCCCAGGCCGGCCGCCAGGAGGTCCTGGACATCCACAAGGCCGACGAGCCGTCCGCGCCGATCCACGACCGGCAACTCCTCGATGAAGTGGCGGTTGATGATCTCGATGGCGTCGGCGGCCGTGTCGCCCACACGGACGAACTTGGGGCCGCGGGTCATGACTTCGGCGATGGGCCGGCTCAGGCACTCCTCGCCGCCGGATTCCAGGAGCCGCCTGAGGTCCGCATCGGTGAAAATGCCGGTCAGCCGCCCGCGGGCGTCCACGAGGCAGATGGCGCCGCTTCGCCGCCGCATCCGGCGCAAGGAAGCGAGGGCCTCGCGCAGCGTGAGGTCATCCCGCGCCACAGGGAGGTTCACCCCCTGGCGCATGACCGTCTCGACCATGATGAGTTGGCGTCCGAGGCTCCCGCCGGGATGGTAGAGGGCGAATTCCTTGCGCGAGAACCGCCCGGCCTGCTGCCGCATCTTCAGGACCGTCAGGGCCAGGGCGTCGCCCAGGGCGAGCATGGCGGTTGTGGTCGCGCTTGGCGCCAGGCCCAGCGGGCACGCCTCCTCGATCTGGCCCATCCAGAGGAGGACCTTCGCCTTGCGGGCCAGCGTCGAGTCGAGCGTCCCCGTCATGGCGACCACGGGGACCTTCATCTTCTCGAGTTGGCCGAGAAGTCGCGTGACCTCGGCCGTCTCGCCGCCGTACGAAAGGATGAGGACGATGTCGTGCGGGCGGACGCGGCCCAGGTCGCCGTGAACCGCCTCGGCGGCGTGCAGAAAATGGCTGGGCGTCCCGGTCGAGGCGAGCGTCGCGGAGATCTTCTGGGCGATGATGCCGGCCTTGCCGATGCCGCTGGTGACGACGTTGCCCTTGCACCGGTAGACCCTCTGCGCGGCCAGGGCGAACTCGCGGCCGATCCGCCCCGTCAGGCGGTGGAGCGCATCGGCTTCGACTTTGAGGACGTGCCGCGCATAGGCCAGGTCCACAGTCGCGCGGCGTCCGGTTGTGCGCTTGGCCATGAGGCTGCCCCCAAGAGCGGCTCGTGAACGGACGCAGTCTAATCCCGACGAGGCCTTCCTGCAAGCCCCCATCGGCCTGGGCGGGGCGATTCTCCGTAACCTTTTGACTCGTGCCGGGTTCAACGGCATAATCAAGTGTCCAAGAGGAGGTACCAAGAATGCGCGCATGCCGCCGGTCGTGCAGCGGGTTCGGGTGGGCGGGCGGTCTGGTTGCCGTTCTTCTGGCCGCAGCGGCGGTTGCCCTGGCTGCCGCAGCGGCTGCCGCGCCAGGGGCCGAGACGTCCGCTTTGACGCCATCGGCGCC
>Ga0307378_10009692_pt1 | contig 12620 bp, 9 predicted proteins | sample UN1MG_FD_202238 | JGI IMG/M metagenome (GOLD analysis project Ga0307378, IMG submission 202238) | Soil microbial communities from Risofladan, Vaasa, Finland - UN-1 | ecosystem: Environmental > Terrestrial > Soil > Coastal area > Acid sulfate soil | place: Finland: Risofladan, Vaasa | collected...
TGGCACACTACATGCTCATGAGCGAGGAGAACCTACTTGCCCACTACACCAAGCTGTTTGCAGACGGATACGCCGCGTCTGCGGAGGGCGAGGTTGTGGAAGGCGAGATTGTTGGGGATTCGGGAGCTGAATGAAGCCCGCCGACGCCGATCTTCTCAGACAGATAATCCTCATCAGGGAAGTGGCCGTCAAGAGGGGCATAGTACTCCCGGATATTGAGACAGAGGCCCGGTCGGCGAGCCTGCAGCAGGTGCGAGCGCAGTACAGGGACGATCCTGTGGGGTTCTGCGAGACAGTTCTCGGCGAGACGCTGACGGATGATATCAAGCTCATGCTTGAGTCCGTCAGGGACAACCGAATAACCATCGCCAAGTCAGCCAATTCAACTGGCAAGACTTTCGCCAGTGCCAGGGCGGCAGCGTGGTTCTTCACCATGTGGGAAGAGTCGCAGGTGCACACGACGGCGGCGCCGCCCGAGAAGAACCTGAGACGACTATTGTGGGGCGAGATCGACGCAGTAGTAGAGAAGCACCCTTGGATCTTTGCAGATGCCAAGCTCCAGGTAACGCATATTCAGCGCAAGAGGAAGGAGCTGCGCTCCTGGATAACAGGTCATAGCATCCCGCAGAGCGGCACGGAAGAGCAGCGGGAAGCGAAGTTCTGCACTGGTGCTGATGAACTATTTGAGCTAACCACTGGGGAACTGGTGACCTATCGGTCACTGATCGGCAAGACCGTGCGGGTCATGAGTGTTAGCCCGGGCTTTGAACGGGAAGAGACAGATGCAGAGTTCTTTGACAACGGAATTGAGGGTGTTTACGAGGTTGTATTGTCTTCGGGCCATAAAGTTGTGCGTACTGGGAGGCACCCCCTATTTGCTGGCAAGATTGGCCAGTGTTTTAAGACACTCGGGGGCACCCATGTCAAGGGGCGATATCGCGTTGGTGGTGGGAAGTGGACGTCGGTCGAGGATCTTCAGGTGGGAGATGCCGTTCTAGTCCCACAAGACACAGAGTTCAACTTTGGGTCCTTGTCCATGGACCCAAACGAGATTAAGGTCTTGGCCTATTTGATCGGCGATGGCTGTGTATCCAGCGGCAGAAAGATTCAGTTCTTCCAAGAAGACAACCGACAACTGGCAGAGTTCAAGGCAGCGGTTTCTGCCTTGGGGGCATGGACAACGGAATACAATCCGAAGCTATACAGCATCACGGTACGAGGCGATGGTTCTGGAAACGATAGCAACCCAATCCTTAACCTAGTCAGAACACATGGACTGCTTGGCAAGGACAGTTCCACCAAGCGGGTGCCAGAAGCCATCAATCAGTTGTCTAGGGATGACGTTGCCATATTCTTGAGCCGGCTTTTCTCGACAGATGGCTGGGCTTGCATGACAAATTGTAGCCCCGGTTACAGGAAGGCCCAGATTGGCTACAGCAGCAAGAACGAGGGTCTGGTAAGGGATATTCAACGGCTACTCTTACGCTTTGGGGTTGCTTCGAAGGTGCGTAGGAAGAAGGCCTCCTGGACATATAAGGGTGTGCTAAAGTCCAACTACCAGTGGGCGCTTGAGATTGTCAGGAAGGTAGATATCATTCGGTTTGCCGAGACAATTGGGATCTTCGGCAAGGAAGAAGGAGTAGAAGAGTGCGCGGCTTTTGCTAGGGGTAGGGCGGCTGGTGCCACATGGCGAGAAGGGAACATAGCCGGGTTCCGTTGGGATAAAGTCAAGTCGGTCACCCCGTTAGGGGAAAGGCCAACAGTCGGCGTCCATGTGCCAGTCAACAACACTTATCTCACCGCATTGGTTGAGCACAATAGTGGGAAGCATTCCGCCCACATGTTGTGGATCGTGGACGAAGGGGATGCTGTGCCGGACGAGGTCTACAGGGGCATAGAGTCCTGCATGAGTGGCACGCACGACAGAATGCTGATCATGCTCAACCCCCGGGCTGAGATTGGGGCTGCCCACACGATGATCAAGGATGGCAAGGCCAGCGTCATCAAGATGTCGGCCTTTGACCACCCGAACGTCCGTACAGGGCAGAACGAGATACCTGGTGCTGTTTCCAGGGAGTCAGTCGTCAGGCGCATCAACGAGTGGTCCAGGCCACTTCACGAAGACGAGAAGTCGACCGATGAGTGTTTTGAGGTCCCCAAGTTCCTGGTGGGGGCGATTGCAGAGAGGCCCGAGGGTGGCGACTACGCCCCATTGGCTGCTGGCTGGCGGGAGGTCACCGAACCGTCTCTCTGGTACATGGTCTTGGCAGAGTACCCTGCTCAGTCCGAGTTCCAGCTTATCAGCAGGGCATGGGTGAACGCAGCCAGGGCGCGATGGGACATGTTCGTGGCGCTCCATGGGAAGATACCGCCGACACAGACGAAGGCGGTCATGGGGGTGGACATAGCTGAGTTCGGGGCCGACGACAACGTCGTTTGCCTGCGCTACGGGGGCTACGTGGCTCCCATGAGGACATGGCGGGGCGTAGACGTTGAGGCATCCGCCGACGAGGCGATAGCCATCTACCTCTCTGAGGAAGTGGACAGGGCGTGTGTTGACGCCATTGGCATCGGGGCGGCAATGGCCCCCAAAATGCGGCGCAGTGGTTGCCGCGGGGCGCAGGCCGTCAAGGTGTCAGAGAAGCCCACGAAGAGGCTGGAGCGAGATGCCTTCTCTATCTTGCGGGACCAGTTGGGATGGGAAGTGGCGCGGTGGTTAGAGAAGGACAGCGGTGCAATGTTGCCACCTGACGAGGACCTGGTCGAGGAGTTGCTCGTACAGCAGTATCGGCGGCAGAACGGCCGCATGCGTATTTCCAAGAAGGACACCGTGCGGGAGAAGCTGCCCCGCAAGCGCAGCCCAAACCGTTGGGATGCACTGTGCCTGACGTTCGCGCCGGCGCGGAAAGTGTTGATTGATTTTGTGTGAACCCGTCTGTGCCAGTAGACAACTGAGGTTTAGCCGTCAAGGGCTAAAGAAGAGTGTCAAACAATGGCTATAGAACCGAACGCGTTAGGCAAAATGCTTGGCTATGTCACGTCTGGCGTCGCCTATGCTCGCCAACAGATGGGCGGCGAGGTAGAGAAGCGCCGCGTGATGATGGATCTAGTGGGCAAGCTGTCAGGCAACCAGTTCGGCCAGATGGTGGATAGCAGCGACTCTGAGTTGCTGGCTATCACGAGCTACGCCGTGTTCACCGCTGTACGGTTGATAGGCAGTAGGGTTGCCGCAAGGAAGGCATGGCCGCAGGCGATGGTCCGCGAGGGCGAGGGACTAATAACCGTTGACAACCACGAGTTCGAGCAGTTGTTACGGTGGCCCAATGACCTGATGTCCTATGGCTACATCGCCAAGTATTGCACTGGGTGGTATCTCCTGCGGGGGGCGAGCTACATTTTCATCTCGACGCCCAAGATGGGGAAGGGGCTGCCAACAGAGCTGTGGCCCTTGCCAGCCAACACTGTTGCACCGAGGCCTGATACATTGCGCAGGTCGCCATTGACCAACACGATTGTCATGGACTACTTCATGACGGTGGATGGCAGGAAGTACCCGCTCAACGGCGAGAACATGATGCGGGTGATCTTCCCCAACTGGTGGGACTATTGGAGCGGGCTGAGCTCGCTGACGGGCAGCATAAGTGCTGTGCGCACAGACATCAAACAGGCCAAGTGGGAAGAGGACTTCTACGGCGAGGACAACGCCGTGCCGACAGCCATCATCTCATTGCCGCACGACATGTCAGACTCGGATTACCAGGTGGCCAAAGAGGCCATCAAGGAACAGTTCGGCAAGAAGAGGTCGTCTGCCGTGACCCGGGCCGGCGACATGTCGGTAGAGGTTCTTCAGCAAACGCTTGAGGAGATGCAGATCAGGCTGTCACGGGAGTTCAACAGAGACCAGATCTACCAGGTCATGGGGGTTCCCAAGGGGCTGGTAACGGGCGAACTGGACGCCGACAACGTGTACGCGACGCTCATGTCCTTTGCGCAAAACACCATACAACCAATTCTCGACGAGTTCGCCGCCCAATGGACGATAGCCCTTCGTCCCTACTACGGGGACACATTTGAGGCCAAGGCCGCCGACATCGTCCCACAGGACAGGGCATTGGAAGTGCAGGAGTACGGCGTGTACGTCCAGGACATGACGATCAACGAGGCCCGCAAGTTGAAGGGGTTGCTCCCGCTGAAGCTGGAAATATGCGATACGACGCCCGTGAGGTTGCTGCGGCTCTATCGGTTCGGCGGACACCCCGCTGGCGACACTGAGGTTGGGACCATGCTTGGGTCGGAAGACCCAGAGCAATTGCAGGGCAGGTTGACGGATGACGGCACGGACACTGAGGACGTGCCGGAGAGCCCAGAGGACCAGGGCGAACACGGTGACGAGGCCACCAAGGCGATGGCCGCCGCCATGAAGACGGAATTGAGGGCGTGGCGCAGGGCTGCCCTGAACGACCTGAAGAAGATGCGTGTCCCGTCAGACAGGGCTTTCGTGACGGCCATCATGCCAGATCACATAGCACGGAAGGTCCGCTTGGATCTTGCCATGGCGGGCATGGATGAAGTAGCGGTGAAGGCTGTGTTTACCGACATTACCGGGCTGTTGGATGAGCAGGCGGCGTCCGCAGAAGTAGCGATAAAGGAGAATGACAATGGGCTTTGATCAGTTCCTGATTTGGGCATCGAGTGCCGGCGTATGGGCCGTTGTGGGATGGGTACTCCCGTGGGTTGCGAACTTCTTCGGCGCCCCCTGGGAAGATATCGTCCCCCCGCGGTGGAGAGCGCCATTGATGCTGCTGTTATGTGAGGTAACACCCGTGCTCGCAGTGCTCTTGCGCGTCGCGATGAAGTACACCACGCCCAGCTTCCCAGACTTGATCTGGCCGGCGCTGGTAGCGGGTTTCGTGGCGTTTGGCGAATACGGGATCGTGGAGAAGGCCAGGAAGTCGCCTTCGACCAAGGAGTTCAGGGCGTTCCGCAAACGCCATGCCGCATCGACGGGATTCAGCAAGGAGTTGTCGCACGAGATCGACCGCTTCAGCTGGACCGGATAGGACACAGGACGCCGCCTGCTATGTTTGCCAGGACACACCTATGACCGCGACCAGGCTCACGGTGCCGCTGACCTGCACCAGTGGTGACAGGTGCTCATGGCCGCATGGATATGCGTTGCGTGGTGGCATACTGACCATCACGTCGCGGCACCACGGCGAGAAGCACGTTTATAGTACCAGCGTGCCACTCTTGCTTGAATTGTTCATCAAGCACAAATTGATACCAGAAGAGATGCTGCGGAGCATCGTTGCCATCGCCGAGGAGGCGCTGGCGGCCTAAGTACGGAGCAGCACAACCGAATACAAGTTGCGCCCAGTTGCGCCCATCTCAGCCACTCTGGCTCGATAATGGGCGTTTTGTGTTTATGGGTGCAAAGGAGAAGATACTATGACTGAACCAACAGTTGCCAACAAGGCCCAGAGCCTGGATGCGCAGCTAGAGGCCATCAACCTGGCGTGGAATGTGGCACAGGGTTGGGCAGACGGCCAGCCAAGTGGCTGGGGATCCATCGTCGAGACCTTCGCTGCCGAAGGCTACGTCGTGATGGCAGACAACGGCAAGTACTGGCGCGTGAGCTTCTCCGAGGTCAACGGCGAGATCGAGTTCGCTGACAAGGAGAAGTGGTCCGAGCTGCGCATCCGATGGGTGCGCAAGAGCGGCGTGCTTGTTCTCATGTTAGGCGAGGACGAGGATGCCCTCGAGCAAACGATGCGCGCCTTGGACGACGGGGCTGTAGAACCTGCCCCTGAGGCTATACGCGGCGCCCCGGAAGGGGACCCCGCTGAGCATATGAATGCTGAAGAAGGTGAACAGGAGGCTTCTCCCATGAAGGGGGTGCCAGCGCAGGACGGCGAGACGGTTGTCGAGGAACAGGACGTGGTAATCGACGGGGGCGACTGCGGCCACCGTGGAAGGCCCATCCGATCTCTCGGCGAGAACCGTGTCGGCGAATACCTTGTGCTGTGGGGCAGCCCAGAGGAGCGGGACTCCTACAGGACCTACTTCACGCCAGAGACAGAAGAGTTTGATGTCGTGTTCAGGGCGGTGGGAAGAGTTCCAATGTTCTACCACCATGCCATGCACGATGAAGTCAGGACCTCTGTCATCGGCCTTGTGGACGTCATGCTACCCGACAGTATCGGCCTGTGGGTGGAGGGCGAGTTAAACAAGGCCAGCAAGTATCGCGAGGATATCAGATTCATGCTATCGCAGAAATCACTTTGGTGGAGCAGCGGCACCCTGCCGGGTGCTGTTCTGGAGACAGAGATAGCCGATGATGGATGGATCCCGCGATGGCCGATAGTGGACGCTTCCATGACCCCGCGACCAGCGGAGTATCGTATGGTTGACCGCCCAATCGAAGAACTCAGAAGTCTGTACAAGGCAGCCGGACTCGAGTTGCCACTCTTGCCCAAGTCTGACACACCCGCCGATGCGGGTGTCAGGCAGCGAGAGTTGGACATCGAGATCGAACTGCTGGAACTACTGGACCTCTGACCATAACTATAGGAGGGACATCATGACCCTACACGAACAACTCGTCCTCAAGAAAGGTGAGGCTAGAAAGGCTTTCGAGGCAGGTGACCTGGAGACTGGTCGCGCGCTGAAAGAGGAGGCCGTGAATCTGGCCGCAGCCATTGAGGAAATCAATGCCGTCGACAGCATCCGGGCGGACATGCCCGAGCCCGTCAGACCACCGCTTCCGGGGATGGGATTGGGCAATCAGCCCGTTCCAGTACCCGATGCGCCCGCGGCCGAGAGCGGCGTGCGCGCCGCTTACGTCCGGCGCTTTGGCGAGCCCGATGGGTTTGTCAAGTCCGCACTCACCGAACTGCATGGGGCCGACTATGCCCAGGCGTTCTACGATCAGAAGAAAGCATTCGTCAAGTACCTGCGTACTGGTGAGCTGGACAGGGAAGAGCGTGCTGCTCTTCGCCACATCATCTATACCCCTGCCGCCATCAAGGCGGCCATGGACCAGGGGATCTACGACGTCAGCACCTTGCGCGCAACGATGATCGAGGGCTCGGACGTGCTGGGCGGATACGTTGTCCCAGTCGACTTCCAGGCCCGCGTGATCTCGCGGCTCCCCGGCTTTACCGTCGTGCGCCCGCGGGCGACCGTGCTGACCACCAGCCGCGACAAGGTGAGCATCCCCACCGCCACGGGCGGAGACGATCAGTACACGTCGGCCGTGCGCGTGACGTGGGTAGACGAGACTCCGACTGCTACGCAGGCCGAGAGTAACCTGACCTTCGGACTGGAGAACATCCAGATCCACACAGCGATGATCACCACGCCCATGAGCCAGAACTTGCTGGAAGACGCCTTCTTCAACATCGAAGCCTTCCTGGCCGAGAAGTTCGCTGAGGCTGCCGGTGTGGACGAAGACAACAAGTTCCTCACTGGTGGTGGCGGGGCATCGCCGCGCGGCATCCTGCCGAACAGCTTGAACGCCCACAGCCTCACCGAGGAAGACAGTGCTGATGCAAACTTGCTGACGTGGGATGGCGGCGCTGCTGGCGCAGCCACCAAGCGCAGCTTGATCGGCATCACCTACGCCCTGGCCGCGCAGTACCTGTCTAACGCTGCGTGGTACATGGAGCGGGCCACGGCCGAGGTCATCAGGTCGTACAAGGACGGTAGTGGACGGTATCTGTGGGAGCCCAACCAGCAGGTTGGAGAGCCCCCGATGCTGCTTGGCTACCCCGTGTTCATGCAGGAAGGCCTGCCGTCCATCGCTGCCAACGCGTATCCGATCATATTCGGCGATATGAAGGGTTACTACATCGCCGACCGTGTCGGAATGAGCGTCAATCGCTTCAACGACTCTGCCACCGCATCGACCAACACTGTGAAGTACGTCATGCGGCGTCGGTTGGGCGGGGAAGTCTGCGAGACCTACCGTCTCGCCGTGCTCAAGATCGCCGCCTAAGGAGGAATACCATGGCTTACAGATCGTTTTACAGAGACGTCAAGATCGTGCGACTCAAGGCCCCAGAAGATGCGTGGAACGGGGCTACTATTTACCCCGCCACTACCTACATCGACGTGGGTGACTTCAAGCACGTCGAAGTCCACATCAACATGGGGGCAATGACGGGGCCCGTCACGTTCTCTCTGATGGAGAACACGGCCTCCACGGGCGGCACGCTGGATGTCGTCGATGCCACTTACGCCAAGCTGGTCTTCGCGACCGCTAACGCGGACAAGTGCGCCATCATGCACGTGGACACTGAACACCTGGCTGACGGGCATAGCTTCATCGCCCTGAAGCAGACCGGTGGCGGCGCTGCCGATTACGGAGACGCGTTGTTCCTGCTCCACGGCGCCAAGACGTTGCCGGTGACGCAGCCGACGTCGCAGTACCCGACTGGCTACAATCTGGACCTGTCGGGCTAACCTGGAATCTATGGTGGGGGCAGTGTTTCTGCTGCCCCCACCGAACAAGGAGTCAGAGTGGCGGCTAACATTGCTGTTGTTGGCGAACCATCAATCACTGACGACACATCACCTGCCCAAACTGTTGATTTGGACAAGGTGTGGGGGAACGTGCCGGAGGACCAGCGGTTCTTCGCACCCCGCGTTTTGCTAAATGGGTTCCCCAAGAGCGGCTTGCACTTAGTTGCAAACATGATGCGTCCGATAGCCGACCCGATGGAACCATCGCAGTTTCATGGTGTTCCATGGGTGGGTACGTTCTCGGGGCATTCCTGGACAACAAACTGGGTGGCCTTGCCGCTACTGCTCTTCCGTATCGGCCAGCTAAAACCCGGTATGTATCTCAAGAGCCATGTCGGCTACAAGGATGAGATCGAGCGCTTTCTGTGGTATTCAGGGATAGCACATGTGTTCATCTTCCGCGACCTTCGGGACGTGGCGGTGAGCCAGGCGCACCATATCCTATCAGAGATAGACGTGCTCGCCCATCCTAACAAAGATCTCTATCGGGCGATGGGCGGCTTCGATGAGGTACTAAAGGCTGTAATCGTGGGGACAGACGAGTATCCCGGCGTGATGGAGCGGTGGGAACTCTACGCTCCGTGGTTGACATGCCCGTGGACGCTCAAGGTGCGGTTCGACGATCTGATCGAGAACCGCGTTGATTGCGCTGGACGCATTCTGCGCTATGGCGTGGATCGCACGGCTGCAATCGTCGGTCTAAGAGCCTCGGAACTCGGGCCGCAGTTTGATGGGCTCAAGGAACAAATGGCCGAGGCCAGTATGGATACCAAGTACAGCGCTACGTTTCGCAAGGGTGTTGTTGGCGGCTGGAAAGAGGCATTCACGGCAGAACACCGCAGGCTGTTCAAGGAAACAGACAAGAATGAATGGCTCACCAAGCTAGGCTTCGCTGAATCGCCGGGCTGGTAGGGCTACATGGAGGAAACACATGAAGATCAATAGAAACACTCGCATTGCCATGGCAGTCCTGGCGACGGTAGCTATCGTTTTGGGCCTTGCTGTGTCGTGCGCACCCGCGCCTACGGGCGCGGGATACAACACAACCGTTCACTTTGACAGCCAGGGAGCAAAACTGGTCGTCGAGAGTGGCGGCGAGCTCGAGGCCCTGACTGGCAGCGCGATTGACATCCAGGCAGGGACCACTTACGCCAACGCTGCTGTTACGGCGTTCACTGGCACCAGCTTCGATGTGAATGTCACTGGCGCGGCAAGCGTCGACGCCGATGCTGCAAGCAACTTCAACACTTCGGTTGGAGACCTCACGCTGGAATCCGAGGTGGGCAGCGTCAATGTCAAGGGCGATGAGGCGGCCGCGAACGCCGTCTATCTCGACGCCGATGAGGCAGTCGGCACTGGCGTGACCGTGGCCAGCGGGGCGACCGCCGGCACGGTCCTGTCGGGCGGGCCGGTTAGCCAACGCAACACGGCGACCGGAAGCGTAGTCTTTGACATGCGCGACTATGCCGATACGACCGACGATGACATGGCACACGCCTCGCTGACGGCCAACTGTACCGGGACAGGTACTGGCGCCGAGGAATGTGACCTGGGCATTGCAACGGTGAGGGCTGGTGCTGCATCAACGGCGATCAACGTCGACGCCGATGCCGAGATCACACTGCTTACCGAAACCCAAGTTGAGTTGGTGAATGCCCTGACTGGCAACATCGAGCTGGTCTTCCAGGACTTCATCGACACGACTGACGATGACATGGACCACGCGGTCATCAGCGCCAACTGCACCAATGCTGGCACGGGCGTTGAGGAATGCGACCTTAATATCGTGACGGTCCGGGCCGGAGCTGCATCAACGGCGGTCGCTATCGACGCTGACGGCGAGCTGACACTGCTATCCGAGAATCAGTTCGAGCTAGTCAACGCCGCGACCGGCAGTGTTGATCTGGTTTTCCAGGACTACATCGACACGACCGATGATGACATGGACCACGGCTCGATCATCGCCAACTGCACCGGGACAGGAACGGGCGTTGAAGAGTGCGACCTTTCTCTCGCATCGGTGCGGGCAGGTGCTGTGTCTACCGCAATCACCATCGACGCTGACGCAGAGATGACGTTGCTGTCCGAGAATCAGTTCGAGCTTGTCAATGCTGCAACCGGCAACGTCGAACTGGTCTTCCAGGACTTCATCGACACTGACGACGACGACATGGACCATGTAGTGCTCGTCGCCAACTGTACCGGGACAGGTACTGGCGCTGAGGACTGTGACTTCGTAGTTCAGGTCGTTGAGGGCGGTGCTGCACCCGAGACGCGTATCAATATCGACGCTGATGCAGGAATCACAATCGGATCGGCTAACTCTACAGAGGCAGTTCTGACGGCTGGAACGTACAGCCTGACTCTGGTCGACGCCCCCGCTGCTGGCGCGAGTGGCGATGTCGTGGACATCACCGCAACCGACAGTGCTTCGGATGGCACAGATACGTTCATCGGGCTTGACATGAACCTGACCGGGGCGAACGCTACCGGCACAGGGAACAAACTGTACGGTGTGGACCTGGCGTTGACCACGGCAGACGCTCAACAGACCGAGGTCGGCATCAAGGTGGATACGGGCTGGGAGTACAGCATCGACGCCGGAGATGTGCCTTCGATCTTCACAGCACAGACGTGGTGGCACGACTTCATGGGCGATGCGGTGCAGGCGGAGGTTCTGGAGATCTCTGGTACTGACCCGCAGGCCGTACAGGCTATCGTCCAAGAACAGTTTGGATCATACTTGCTGACGAGTGGAGACGATGGCACCAACTGTGGCACCGACTGTGAGGGCTTCAATGCTGGCCTAGTCTATCAGGCCGATCAAGGCTCGCTGGTCTTCCAGACCCGGCTGCACATCGACACCAACCTGACCAACTCCATCGTGTGTGCTGGTCTGACTGACAGTGCTGGCGTAGAGATGCCTTCGGTCGTTGGTGTGGGTACAGACACACCCGCCAATGTGGCGGACGACTTCCTGGCCTTCTGCTACGACAGCGGAAGCACCACGGACAACTGGTTCGTGATGGGAGCGGATGGCACTACGCAGGGCACTGGCCTGGGCGTAGTAGCTGGTGTGGGGCCGACGTTCAACGTCTATCAGGTTCTGCGCATCGAAGTGGATGCCGGTGGAGAGGACGCCAGGTTTTACGTGGACGGGGTAGAGGTTGGCACATGCACAGCCAACTGCATCACCATCACAGACTTGCTGACGCCGGTCATCGTGGTCGATACCAATGCCGCGGCCTCAGTTTCTGTTTCGGTCGACTACGTCTACGCCTCGGCGCAGCGTAACTAAGCAAACTATCTGGCGGGCGGACTAGGGGGCACCCGAAGAGTGGGCATCCCACCCACCTGTCCGCCCGACACTAATGGGAGTCACTGGGGAGGTGACACATGAGAGAAAAACCGAATAACTGCCAGGGATGCGGTGTTGCACTGCCCAAATCATGGGCGTGGTGCCGTGACTGCGAGCCGAAGTGTGTGGACTGCGGGGAAAGCACCAAGCGACAGAGAATACGGTGCAGGAGTTGTGGCAACACTCTGAGATGGTCTAGGCCAGAGGAACGCGAGAAGCAGGCTGCGGCCATAAAGAGGCTGTGGGACACTGACGAAGGGCGCGAGAAGTACACCGAAGCCATCAGGGAGTTCCAAGCCGACCCTGATTACAGGAAACTAAAGGGCGACATATCCAAGGAAATGTGGGACAGGCCGGGTTTTCGCGAGAGGCACGCCTCCATAATGGCAGAAGCCAGGGAGGCACCCAGTTTTCACGGCAACATGAGTGCTGGGTCGCGACGGGCATGGGAAGATCCAGGCCACCGACTCCGGCAAAGCGAGTCTCGGAAGCAGATGTGGGCCAACGCTGATTATCGCAAGCGGCGAAGGGACAGTCTAGAGGAATACTGGTCCGACCCAGAGAACCGCGAGCGGCAGAGGCGAATTGTGCTAGCGACGATAGACACGCCCGAATACCAAGAGGCATACCGGGCGGGCCTTGAAACCAGACACGTTCCGTCTGGCCCAGAACACTACAACTGGAAAGGCGGCTGCAAGCCATGGTACGGGGAGTACCCTGTCGAGTTCGACGAAGCCTT
>Ga0307378_10009693_pt1 | contig 12620 bp, 13 predicted proteins | sample UN1MG_FD_202238 | JGI IMG/M metagenome (GOLD analysis project Ga0307378, IMG submission 202238) | Soil microbial communities from Risofladan, Vaasa, Finland - UN-1 | ecosystem: Environmental > Terrestrial > Soil > Coastal area > Acid sulfate soil | place: Finland: Risofladan, Vaasa | collected...
AGCTTCCGCTTTTTTTCACGAGTATCACACAGGCCACGTCTAAATCATGGGTGAGTTACAAGTCGAATACGTTTCAGCAGATACGTTACTGCTCGCGCCTTACAATCCGCGGCGCATCAGCGACGACGCCTTGGCCCGGCTCGCTAAGTTGCTGGATTTGCATGGCTTTGTGGACCCAATCATCGCCCGCCGCGAGGATTCGCTGGTAATTGGCGGGCATCAGCGGCTGAAAGCTAACGCTTTGCGGCCAAAGCCTGACGAGCGCGTGCCGGTGATTTTCCTTGACGGCATTTCAGACCCGGTGGCCAAGGCGCTCAACATCGCTTTGAACAATCCCCACGCTCAGGGCGAGTGGGACTTCCCCAAGCTGGTGGACGTGCTGAACGAAATCGACACGGGCGAGATTGACGTGCCGAATCTGACGGCCTTTTCCGAGGCGGACATTGCCGGGCTGATGCACGGGGCGGATGAGTTTCAGCGGGCCGATGAGCCGTCGGATTCTCCTGAAGCCTCACAATTTCGTTGCCCCAAATGCGGCTATCAATGGGCGGCGCGGACAGAAGATTAAATGGGCAAGCGCGGACCTAAACCAACGCCGACGCAACTGCTGTCAATGCGGGGAAGCTGGCGCGCCAAGGTGCGCGAAGGCGAGCCGCAGGCAGAGAGCGGTATCCCCGCCTGCCCGGAATGGCTCGACGACGACGGCAGAGCGATATGGGCCGCGGCGGCGCAGATGCTCAATCAAATGGGCGTCCTTGCGAAGGTAGACGGCAATCTGCTGGCGCGCTACTGCGATGGCCTGGCCCAATGGCAGCGCGCAGCCAAGTGGATACGCGACAAGGGTCTTGTCTACACCATCAAGGACATTAAGGGCGACGCCAAGTTTATTCAGCAGTGGCCGCAGGTGGGCATCTATCACAAGCTGAATCAGCAACTCTTGCGCATGGAGCAGGAGTTCGGCATGACGCCTTCCGCCCGCGCCGGCCTCGCCACAACTCCACATGCCGACACAAACAGACACGGCAAATCCCGATTCTTCAACGCTGGATGATGTCCTGCGCCTAATCCCCGGCTACGATCCGTTCGCTACTGCCGGTGATTGCCTGTTCGATGAGGAGCAGGCGCGCTTCGCCTTAGACTTCTTTCCCGAATGCTTGAAGCACGTCAAGGGCGCCCTGGCCGGCAAGCCGTTCAATCTTGAGCCGTGGGAACGGGCAATCGTCGCCAATACCTTCGGGTGGAAGCGGCCGGATGGGACTAGGCGCTATCGGGAAGTGTTTATCTACCTTCCCCGCAAGAACGGGAAAACCACCCTGGCCGCCGGCATAGTTTTGCTGGTGCTTTACACTGACGGCGAGCCGGGCGCAGAAGTCTATTCCGCTGCGGCCGACAGGGACCAGGCCACGCTCGTTTTCGCCCAGGCCGAGGGCATGGTGGTTCAAGAGCCTGAGCTTTTGAGCCGGGCGCAGATTTACAAGACGGGCAAGTCAATCGTCGTCGGCGGATCAAGCTACAAGGCCATCTCCGCGGAGGCTAATACGAAACATGGGTACAATACTCACCTTGCCGTTATCGATGAGCTGCACGCCCAGCCGAACCGCGATCTGGTTGACGTGCTGGTGACATCCACCGGGGCGCGCCGCCAGCCTTTGATCGTCTACATCACGACAGCCGACTTCGCCCGCGAGTCCATCTGCAACGAGAAGCTGGACTATGCCCGCAAGGTGCGTGACGGGATAATCGAAGATCCGTCGTTTCTGCCTGTAATTTTTGAAGGTCTGCCTACTGATGACTGGACTAGCCCTGAAGTCTGGGCGCGGTGCAATCCGAACCTTGGCGTAACCATTCCCCTTGATTACCTTGAGCGCGAATGTCAGCGGGCCAAGGAAACGCCGTCCTACGAGAATACCTTCAAGCGCCTGCACCTGAACATCGTCACAGAGCAGGAAGTCCGCTGGCTGCAAATGGAGAAGTGGGACGCCTGCGCGGGCGAGCAGACCTGCCAGCAGCTTGTGGAATCGCTCAAGGGCAAAGCCTGCTGGGGCGCGCTAGACCTTTCATCGACTTCCGACCTGACGCCGTTTGCCCTGGTGTTCAAGCCTGAGTTCGAGGGGGATAGTTTCAAGGTGCTGCTGTGGTGCTGGGTGCCTGGCGAGTCGATGGAGCGGCGGTCGCGTAGGGATAAAGTACCGTATCCCGTCTGGGTGCGCCAGGGCTTCATCGAGGAGACTTCCGGCAACGTCGTCGATTACGCCCGCGTCCGGGCGAAGGTCAACGAGGTGGGCAAGGTCTACTCCATTCAAGAGATTGCCTTTGACCCGTGGGGCGCAACCCAACTTGCTCAGGAGTTCGGCGAGCAGGACGGGATTGTGATGGTCGAAATGAGACAGGGCTTCCGGACCTTTAATGAGCCGTCGAAAGCCCTGGAGCGATTTGTCCTCGACCGCAAACTGGCACACGGGGGCAATCCGGTTCTGCGCTGGGCGGCGTCAAATGCCGTTGTCTCGACTGATGCCGCCGGCAACATCAAGCCGGACAAGGAACACTCGACAGAGAAGATCGACCCGCTTGTTGCCCTGATTATGGCGCTCGGCCGCGCGACCTTGGGCGAAGAGGCGGGCAGCGTCTATGACAAGCGCGGCCTGCTGTGGGTTTGAGAATGATTGGGGCGAATATTTAAGGGAATAATATACTTGACTCTACCACCAACACGGTATATAATGGTAGTATAAGGTGAAGGTGGAATATGAAACGCACAAACGAGTATAAAAGCCTGTACGATCTGATGCAAGCTTTCGCCGATGAAAACGCCTGCATTGAGCATTTAGAGAAGCTTCGTTGGCCCAGCGGGATTGTGTGCCCGTGCTGTGGAAGCACGCGGAAGATTTACCGGGTGTCCCGTGGTTCCGGCTATAAATGCGCCGATTGCAAAAATATTTTTTCGGTCCGCAAGGGCACGATCTTTGAGGAAAGCCGCCTGCCGTTACGGAAGTGGTTTGCGGCCTCCTGGCTCGTTACGACGAACCGCAAGGGGATTAGCAGTTATCAGCTTGGCCGGGAGATTGGCGTTACCCAAAAGACCGCATGGTTCATGCTCGGGCGCTTGCGGGAAGTGGCGGCGGCAATGGGAAGCACCGGCGGTCCCATTGGCGGAACGGTAGAGGCTGACGAAACGTATATCGGCGGCAAGGAAAAGAACAAACACGCGGATAAGCGGTTGAACATGGGGCGGGGCCTTGCCCCGCTACCTTGCGGAGTTTTCTACCCGGTGGAATATGTTCAAAGCCAACGGCGGCGCAAGGCTCGATATGGTTCTTGAATCCGCTTCCGGCCTCCGATGAGCGTGGACGAACTTCTAGCGGCGGCGGCAAAGCGAGTCCCTACCCGATCAATGCGCCAATGGCTAGGGAAGATGCATTGCGGCGATTGCATCGAACTGATGGGCAAGATGCCAGCGGGATCAATAGACCTAATCGTTACCAGCCCGCCTTACAATCTCCGAAACAGCACCGGCAACGGCATGAAAAATGGCAGTGGGGGAAAATGGCCTAACGCTCGACTCATTCAAGGTTACGATACCTCCGAAGATGCTATGCCGCATGAGGAATACGTTAAATGGCAAAGGGATTGCCTTGCGTCCATGATGCGGATTCTTAGGCCGGACGGGGCGATTTTCTACAACCATAAATGGCGCGTGCAAGGTGGCCTCCTGCAAGACAGGTCCGATATTGTGAAAGATTTCCCTGTCCGGCAGATTATTATTTGGAAGCGAAAAGGCGGAATCAATTTCAACGCCGGTTACTTTTTGCCAACCTACGAAGTGATTTACTTGATCTGCAAACCCGATTTCAAGTTAGCGCCCAAGGCCAACGCCGTGGGGGATGTTTGGGAAATTCAACAGGCCGACGATAACCCGCACCCTGCCCCTTACCCGGTGGAACTGGCCCAGAGGTGTATCGAATCATCGACGGGCAGGATTGTCCTTGACCCGTTCATGGGGTCAGGATCGACCGCGATTGCTGCCGAGATTTGCGGCAAGGATTGGATAGGGCTGGAAATCTCAAAGGACTACTGCAAAGTGGCCCACGAACGAATAGAAGCACAGAGGAAACTAATCAAAAAATGAGCACTCAATTTCCGCAAACCGCGCCTAACTCGGCTAAGGAACTGTTTGTACGGATGCGAGCCGTAATCTCCCACGGATGGTACGAAATCCCGTCTGATAGGCGATTCAAAGGCACGGGCGGTTCGGGGTGTCTCTTGGAGGCCCTGTTGGGTTCCCGTGCTGGCAAATGCGACATTGCCGATTCGACGGGCTGGGAAGTCAAGACCTACACCGACAAGACCAACCTGATAACGCTCTTTCACAAAGAGGCCCACCCAGTAAACATCATGCGGCACATGGTTAGGAAGTGGGGATGGAAAGACAAACTGGGTCGAATGAGTTTCCGGCATACTATCGCGGGCAGGTCTGACAGGTTTAAGGTTGAAAGCGATGGAACACAAGTAACGGTTAGACCGCTTAAGGCCAATGGCCCTGTGCCGTACTGGACCTATGATGATCTTTATAACGCCGCCAGCAAGTTACGGCGTGTCTTGCTCGTTAAGGCCGAAAAAGACGGTCAGAGAGTGAAGTTCGTAGATGCGGTTCGCTATGAGAATTTTCAGGTCAAAGATTTCGTCTATCAAATGACAAAGGGTACTGTCTGTGTTGACTTTGACGCAAGAGAGGCCAGCCCGGGTAGCGGCGGGTTGCGTAATCACGGCACAAAATTTAGGGTTTCGCCCCTAAACATTGGCAGGCTGTACCACAATAAACAGCCGCTTGGTTGAACTAGGTATATTAACCCCTTTGTCAGCTAATGCACCTGTAGACGGTGAAGCCGACCGCGAAGGCAACCGACAAGAACAGGGCTAACATGACACAGCATCCGACGCCCCTACCTACCTTGCGTTGCCGCCCCTGGCGCGTCAAGGGTACGCCCATCTTGCGGGACAACCTGCTTTTCGCCCCAGAGATGCCGACGGCACGCTTCCAAGAAAACGATAAGCCAAACTTGCGGCCCATGTTTTGCTCCGTTACTGCGGTGGCCCACAAACACTACACGGACCATATCGCTGCTTGGCATCCTTCAGTTTCATCGGGATCATGCTCTTGGATAGATAGCGACAACCTGCCCGATGGTACTTCGCCCCGGTCCGCGTGACATAGACGGTAACGTCGCCCTGGTCTGGGTGGACCTGCGGCGGCCGGGTCACGGTGGGCGGCACGACCGGGACCACGGGGGCCTTCACGGCGGGCGCGGGTTCGGCCGGCTTATCCTTCGGTCCCCACAGGCCCTTCTCGGCTTGACGGGCGAACTGTTCAAGCTGCCTGAACTGCTCAAGATACTTGAAGGGATAGTCGGGATAGCAGTGCCCGTAGCCCTGCCGGACGATCTCCGCGTTGACGAACAGGCCGTCGGGATAGCGGTAGACATACGCCAGCGTCCGCCCGTACCTGTCCTTCTCCCCCTGCTGCGGGTCCTTGACCAGATAGACCTGTTCACCCTTGAGCAGATTCGTCGTGAACCGGCTGGCCTCCCGGCCGTATTCCTCGACCGGCTTTCGCGGGTCAACGGTCTCTGGCGTGTCCACGCCGACCAGGCGGATCTTCGTGAGGCCCGTATCGGTCTTGACGACGATGGTGTCGCCGTCCACCACGCGGACCACGCTGGTGAGCTGGTCGGCCTTGAGTTCCGGCGCCTTGAGGTCAGGGAGCTTTGCCGGGGCTACTATCGGCGCATCGGCCCCGATGGCAACTAAGCATAAACCGAGTAACAGCCCCCAGACGACAACGCATATCGGTTTCATCTTCCATTCTCCCTTCTGGCGGTCCGCCAGGGTAAACCAAAAAAGCCCAAATAGAACATCCGAGCCGCCGAGACGTTGGTGGTCATCAGCAGCGCTATTCTTTTCATGCTGGTTCCTTTTTGCTCCCTATGGGGTGAATCCCGCCATGCTGGGACATATGAGTATATTTCCTTGTACGTCGGCAAGTGGTCGCGGTCAAGCGCAATCCCACAAAATATTAGCTGCGCCGGATAGCCAAGCGCCGCATTGCCCACGCAAGCGGGCAGTCACACGAAGCAGCGCCTTTGCTGGCGGGCATAAATGCGAAATAGGCTGAGACGATTTGCGGCCGCGCTGCGGCGAAGGGCGCCGGGGCTTATGGCCCTTGTGGGCTTAATCACGCTGGCTGTCGGGGCGGGCCTTTACTCACTTCCGGCCGGGCTGATTGTCTTCGGCTTCGGCCTCTACATCGACACTCACATCAAGGGCCCTGAGTAATGGGCAGTATTGCTAAGCTCTTTGAAACACGAAGCAATCTTTCCAAGCCGGCCCAGTGGCTTGTTGACGCCTTCGCGGGCGGCAAGTCGGCGACGGGGCTTTCCGTAACGGCCGATTCGGCGCTGAAATATACGCCCGTCTGGGCTGCCGTGAACATCATCGCGGGCGCCGTCGGCTTCCTGCCGTTCATGGTATATCGGCGGCTTGCGGGCGGCGGGAAGGAACCGGCGGGCGATAGCAGACTTTATCGGCTGGTGCACGACCGGGCCAATCCGCACATGAGCGCACAGGAGTTCCGCGAAGTGATTCAGGGCCATGCCCTGACCTGGGGCAATGGGTATGCGGAGATAGAACGCGACAATGCCGCGCGCCCTGTTTGGTACTGGCCACTCCGTCCCGACCAGACGACGCCATATCTGAATGAGCGCGGCGACTTATTTTATGAGGTCCGCCTTACAGGTGGGACATTGAGCTATCTTCCTTACCGTAACGTCCTGCATATTAAAGGCTTAGGCGGCAACGGGTATCAGGGCTACTCTGTCGTTCGGTATCACCGCGAATCCATCGGGCTGGGCCAGGCGGCGGAGAAGTACGGCGGGAAGTTCTTCGGCAATAGCTCAACCCCGTCCGGCATACTCCAGCATCCCAAAACACTGGGCGACAAAGCTCGTGATAACCTACGCACTGAGTTTGAGGCGATGCACCGGGGGCTTGACCAGGCGCAGCGGACGGCGATTCTCGAAGAGGGGATGACCTGGCAGCAGATCGGCATACCGCCGGAAGATGCGCAGTTTCTCCAGACCCGGAAGTTCCAGGTCAACGACGTGGCCCGGATATTCCAGATTCCGCCGCACATGCTGGCCGAGATGGACCGGGCGACGTTCAGCAATATAGAACATCAGGGTATCGAGTTCGTCGTCCACACGCTCATGCGCTGGCTCAAGAAATGGGAACATGAGTGCAACTACAAGCTATTCGGCGAATGGACCAGTGGGAGCACTTACACAGAGTTCGTCGTTGAGGGATTGCTTCGCGGCGATACTGCCGCGCGGGCGACGTTCTACCGCGAGATGCACAATAACGGATTTATGACCATCAATGAAGTTCGTGACAAGGAAAACATGAACCCGCTTCCGGGCAAGGCCGGGGATATGCACTTCGTCAACGCCGCACTGAAGCCCGTCGAGCAAATGCTTTTGGAATCCAAGGAGCCGAAACCCGCTGAACCAGCGCCGGACGAGCCGGAGCCGGACGACGACCCCTTGCTTGCCGCACAGCGCGCCTTGTTGCTGGATGTCTGCGGGCGGATCGTCCGCAAGGAAATCAGCGCCATCCGCAAGGCCGCGCACCGTAAGGATTTTGGCCAGACGCTCAAGGCGTTTTACGATACGCACGACACATTTATCCGCCAGGTTCTTGGCCCAGTCATTACTGCCGTCGCCACCGCCATTCATACCGACGTGGGGCCGGAGTTTATCGCCGGCTACATTTCGCGCCTCGGCTGGTCATGGCGGGACATGAACTACCAGGCCGTGCTTGAGACGGCGCCGGACGACCTGCTTCCGCTTGTCGGCGGCTGGCAGCAAAACTTGGCGGGCAAATACGCAAACAAGATTCTTGCAGACATCAAGGAGAACGGACGTGCCGCTTCCTAAGCCCAAGAAAAACGAGAAGCACGATGATTTTATGAGCCGCTGCATGGCGAACGAAACGATGCTGACTGAGTACCCGGACCAAAAACAGCGATACGCCGTTTGTGAATCGCAGTGGGAAGATAAGGACAAGAAGAAATCCGCGCCCGTGCGCGAGGTTCGCATTGTCCCGGCTGGGCAGGTGGAGCTTCGGATCGTCCGCGAGGACGGCAAGCCTTCCAAGCTCGAAGGCTACGCCGCCGTCTTTGACAAACTCTCGGTGGACCTGGGGTTCTTCGCGCCCATCTATGAGAAAATCGCACCCGGCGCGTTCAAGAATTGCCTGAAGGGCACCGATACGCGATGCTTGTTCAACCACGACGCCAATTTTATTCTCGGCCGCACAAAGAGCGGCACGCTGCGGTTGCATGAGGACAGAAAGGGCTTGCACTTCTCGAATGACTTGCCGGATACGCAGCAGGCCCGCGATGTCGCGGCCAGCATTGAGCGGGGCGATATTGATGGCTGCTCATTTGCGTTCACGGTCAAGGCCGATGAATGGCGCAAGGGCGATGAGGACGAGCCGGACATACGCACCCTGATAGAGATTGACGAACTGTTTGACGTGGGCCCTGTCGTCTATCCGGCCTATAGCGACACTTCCGTTGCGGCTCGTTCTTATCAGGAATGGCGCAAAGCGTCTGGTTCAATAGAAGTCCCGGCTGAAACACCGGAGGGCGAAGTTAAGGCTGAAGCCCAGCCTGAAATTAAGCCTGAGCCCAAGCCCGAAGCCAAGGCCGAAGTGAAGGCCGATCCCTCCACGCCAAATCAATCCGAACTGAACAGGCAGCAGCTTGAGGCCGCGCGAGCAGAAACGAAGCGGCTCAGTCTGTTGTACATCAAACTTGAGTATGACCGCCGACATTAGGCGGTCGCCCCGCGGACCGCTCCGCTTTAGCGAGCGGATGACGTAACCACACCGCGGCCGGATTTCTGGAGGCCGTCGCCTATCCATCCGGGCCGCACACCGCGCGAAAGCAAGCCGTCGCTTCGCATCCGCGCACATCAAACACACAGGAGCATTCGCATGAGCGCGAAACTTGAAAAGATGAAAACCGAACGCGCCTCTCTTATAGAGGCCGCGCAGGAACTTCAGAAGGCAGCGGACGATGAGGCCCGCTTTCTGGTCGAAGACGAGCAGAAGCGTTTCGACGATTACATGGTCCAGGCTGACAAGCTCGTCAAGCCCATTGAAACCCGTGAGCGGCTGGAGAACGCCCAGGCCGACATCGAGCAGTCCACCCGCAAGATCAAGCCGGAGGCCGGCAAGATTGACCAGCCGGGCCATTCCCGTGTCGAGGTCATGCCCGTTGGCGACGCCAGCAAACTCCGAGCCTTCCGCGGCCCCGATGCGCTACAAAAGGCATACCGCGCAGGCAAGTGGATTGCCGGCTTTATCTATGACAACCAACCGGCCCGCGAGTGGTGCAGGGAGCACGGCGTGGGATCGGGGGTTGAGCAGCGCGTCCACCAGGAAGGCATTGCCTCCAAGGGCGGCGTCCTTGTGCCGGACGAACTTGAGGCCGCGATTATCACCCTGCGGGATGAGTACGGCGTCATGCGCCGCGAGGCCCGCATCTGGACGATGACCAGCGACACCAAGAGCATCCCCCGGCGTACCGGCGGGCTGACGGCCCATTTTGTCGGGGAAGACCCGGCCACCGGCGTCACCGAGAGCGATACGGCCTGGGATAATGTGACCCTTGTTGCCAAGGACTGCATGGTCGGGACGCGCATCTCGCGCAGCCTCGAAGAAGACAGCATTGTCAACATAGCCGAAATCATAGCCGATGAAATGGCCCTGGCCTACAGCACAAAAGAAGATTTGTGCGGGGTCGATGGAACGGGCATTTTAACACACGGCGGCATGACCGGCTTCCGCACCAAGATGGTCGATGGTCTCCATGCGGGAACGTATATCACCGCCGGAGCGAATATCGACTTGTTCAGCGAAGTCATGGCTTCCGACCTGAACGAGATGATGGCCCTCTGCCCGCAGTATGCCTTGGGCGGGGCCAAGTGGTATATGTCACCGTTCGCGTGGGGCACGACCGTAATTCGGCTCAGCTCCGCCATGACCGGCAACACCATGCCGATTCTCGCTGACGGAATGCGGAACATGCAGTACATGGGCTATCCCATCGTGCTGATGAACCAGATGCCCGGCAACGCAATTGTGAACCTGGCCATCGGAATCGCCTTCGGCAACATGCGTCAGGCAATCAGCTTCGGCGACCGGAAGGGCATGACCATGCTTTCCGATCCCTACACCTACGCGTCGAAGGGCCAGATTGCCCTCTACGGCTTTGAGCGTTTCGATATCGTAGTCCACGACATCGGCAGCGCCACGGCCGCCGGCCCGCTAGTCGGTCTCTATATGACGACATAAGCGGTCCTCTGTGTCTTTTCCTAAATGTTGCTCTGCGAAGTAGCGCTTCGCTGTGCAGCACGAGTCGTTTCTCCACTCCACAGGAGTTTTCCAATGGTTCCTTCCTGTAAACTCGCAACTCTTTTTCTGCCGCAAGCGGTGACAAGCGGCCAATCTCAATTTGGCTACTTCGACACCCTGGGGTATGACTACGCAATCATAAACCTGGTGTCCGAGACCGTGGCTGCGGTGAGCATTCCCAATGCTCTCCGGCTTGGCGAATCAGACACCGTTCCGGTGAACTTCGCCGGCTCAACTGCCATTGCCCCCACTTTTGTCGGCGGGGCGGCCACAACCACCGCCGTTGGGTTCGTAATCCCGACGCCGCGCACGACCACATCGGTCGGCGTGAATACCTACGCCGTCCAGTTCCGGGTCAATCTGAAAGCCCGGATGCGTTACAATCGAGTTTGACACCATTGTGAGTCAGACAACGAGCGTTAACGCGCTTCTGTTCAAAGGCGAGGAATCGCCTGAGACAGAGACCAAGGCCGGCGTCCTGGATGGTGTCGGCACTGCCCTGATCAGCGGCTGATGTGTTCATTTCTCACCCCGCCCTGGTGCCAGTATGGGCCGGGGCGGGGGTGAGATTTTTTCCACAAACGAAAGGGTGAGAAAATGAATCTGCAAGAGCGCGTCAAGAAGTTTAATTGGTATCACCGGATCGAATTGCCCGGCGGTGTTGTAACGCCCGGCACATTGCCGGCCTGTCCCGAAAAGTATCATCTGCCCATGAGCATGGCCGGCTGGCGCGTGCTCGATATTGGGGCATGGGATGGATACTGGACCTGGGCCTGCCTAAAACTTGGCGCCCGCCAGGTTGTCGCTATTGAGGATTTCTCTGACGACTTGGGCTGGGAACTTCCGCGCAAGGAAATCGCTTGGCAGACATTCGACCTCTGCCGCGATGCGTTGGGTTACACGGCCGAACAGGCCGACCATCAGACGCTAAGCCTCTATGAAGTGACGCCGGCCCGGCTTGGCGAGTTTGATTTGGTGCTGTTTTACGGCACCATCTATCACTGCCGCTATCCGTTGCTGGCCCTTGACATTCTTTCCCGCGTCTGCAAGTGCCAGATTCGCATCGAGTCGGCCATCCTGAATGACTGGTCGGCTTATCGCGGCGGCATGGGAACGGGGTATGGGGAGCAGACTGTTGCTGAGTTCTATCCCGGCACCGAATACGGCCACAACCAGACGAACTGGTGGAACCCTACGCTGACGACGCTGACGAAGATGGTGCAGGCTGCCGGATGGACCCCGACTGACGCCTGGAAGATGTTTGATCCGCCAACGGAACTTTGGCAATGCCGCGGCCTCGTGACGGGGCAGAAGGAGGCCGCCCATGCTTAATCATCTGGAAGCGGCCCAGGCTGCTGCTGTGGCAATTCGGGGAACCGAATCCCCTGGCGCGCAGGTCCGGCTCGACATAGGTTGCGGCGACAAGGCTTTGGACGGCTGGATTCCCATTGACCGCAAATTTGGGAAGGAAGCTTTTCCGCTGGATTATCCGACCGGCAGCGTGGACGCAATTCGTGCGGTCCACATCCTGGAGCACTTCAGTTATTTCCAGACGATCAGCGTGCTCAAAGACTGGTGCCGGGTATTGAAGCCGGGCGGCCTGCTCCGCGTGGCCGTGCCGGATTTGGACAAACTGATTGCCGCGTATCAGGGCACGAACCCGGACGGGATTCCCATCGAGCAGTGCATCTTGGGAGCCCAAAGCGACCCTAACGATATTCACAAGGCGCTTTTCAATGCCGAGAAGCTGACTGAGGTAATGCAGCTTGCCGGGTTCGGCGCGATACGCCGCTGGAAAACAAAAGCCAATGATTGCGCCAGCTTGTCCATCAGCCTGAATCTGGAGGGCAAAAAGGGCGCGCCCAATCCCGTCATCGAGAAACCCCTGCTCCCCATGAACGTCGCGGTGGCGCTAAGTGTGCCGCGCCTGGGTTTCCAGGATACCTTTTTGAGTATTTGCCAGTCGGTGGCGGCGTATCGCCTTCCGGTCCATCGCTTCACGGGCGCATTTTGGGGGCAATGCTTGGAGCGCTCGATGAAGGAAATGATGGGCAAGGGCTTCGATGCAATCATAACCATTGACTATGACAGCGTTTTCGCCCCTCAAGACATCGCCACGCTGGTCAAGTTATTGGACGAACACCCGGAAG
>Ga0307378_10009694_pt1 | contig 12619 bp, 10 predicted proteins | sample UN1MG_FD_202238 | JGI IMG/M metagenome (GOLD analysis project Ga0307378, IMG submission 202238) | Soil microbial communities from Risofladan, Vaasa, Finland - UN-1 | ecosystem: Environmental > Terrestrial > Soil > Coastal area > Acid sulfate soil | place: Finland: Risofladan, Vaasa | collected...
ACGACGCGGAGCTCGGCGACCCGATGGCGGTCACGTGCGCTGATCTCGAATCGCCAACCGTCGTGCGCGCACTGATCACCGGTCTCGCCGATTCGTCCGAGCTCGGCGACCACGAATCCGGCGAGCGTCTCGTAGGGGCCCTCAGGGATACGGAAGCCGCAGGCGTCGAACACCTCGTCGGGGTGCAGGGTGCCCTCGAGGACCCACTCACCCGGACGTTGGAGGGTCGTGAGCGGGGTGGACTCGTCGTACTCGTCGTCGATCTCTCCCACGATCTCCTCGAGGACGTCCTCGAGCGTGATGATGCCCTCGGTGCCGCCGTATTCGTCGACGACGACGGCGAGGTGCGTCCCCACATCGCGGAGCTCGAGCAGCAACGAGCCGAGCTCACGGGTCTCGGGGACGAAGAAGGCGTCGCGTCGGATGGCATCGATCGGCGTCGTCGCCCGCTCCTCGTAGGGGATCGCGAACACATCCTTGGCGTGGACGACGCCGGCGATGTCGTCGAGGTCGCCGGCGTGGACCGGGAAGCGTGAGAGACCGGTCTCCGATGCCACCTCGGCGAGATCGCTCACCATCTGTGCCCGGTCGAGGCTGCGGACCGCCATCCTCGGGACGAGCGCATCTGCGACGGTCTTGTCGGCCAGCCGGATCGAGCGGGCGATGAGAGTCAGCGAGTCGCCGTCGAGCGTGCCCTCCTCGGCCGACGACCGGATCAGCAGGTGGAGCTCCTCGAGGCTCCGGACCGATGCAAGCTCTTCGCGCGGCTCGATGCCGAGGCGACGAACGGTCAGGTTGGCTGCGCCGTTGAGAAACCGGACGAGCGGCCCGGTGAGGATGCCGAACCACTTGAGGAGGCCGGCGAGCGCGTACGAGGTGCGGAGAGGCTTGGAGATGGCGATCGTCTTGGGGACCAGCTCGCCCATGACCATCTGCACCGTCGTCGCCAGGAGCAGCGCGATCACGATCGAGACACCTCGGGAACGCTCGGTCCCGACCAGGTCGCCGATCGCCGGTTCGATCGCCTTGGCGATCGTCGGTTCGGCCACGAAGCCGAGCACGAGCGACGACACCGTGATCCCGAGCTGCGCTCCGGACAGGTTGAACGACAGGCGCTGCAACACCCGCATCGCCGTGCGCGCGGCGCGCTTGCCCGACTCGGCCTGTCGCTCGACACGGGAACGGTCGACTGCCACGATGGCGAACTCGGCCGCAACGAACACGGCATTCGCTCCGATCAGCGCGACGACGATCAGAAGTCCTACTGCGGTCGAGATGGAAACGTCTCCCCTCGAAGAACGATGAGCGCCCGCAGCGTACGACCTGATGCTCCCGGTCCCCTAGCGTCAGGCAGCCATGCCCCTTCCGCCCGCGCTCGTGATGCGGTCGGTCGGACTCGTCGAAGACGGCACGCCCATCCTCGGAGGCATCGACTGGCGGGTCGAAGCCGACCAACGATGGGTCGTCCTCGGTGCCAACGGCTCGGGCAAGACCTCGCTGATCCGGATCGCGTCGCTGTATCGCCATCCCTCCCAGGGCGAGGTCGAGGTGCTTGGCCAGCGGCTCGGACGATGCGACGTACGAAAGCTCCGACGGTCGATCGGACTGGCGAGTCCGGCACTGGCAGACCTGCTCGAACCCGAGCGCACGCCCGCCGAGATCGTGGTGACTGGGCGAGAGGCAGCGCTCGCGCCCTGGTGGCACACCTACTCTGACGCCGACCACGCGCACGCTCGGGCCGAGCTCGAGCGGTGGGATCTCGGCGATCGGGCCGACGCACCCCTGGCCACCCTGTCGGCCGGAGAACGCCAGCGAGTGCTGCTTGCACGGGCCTTCGCCTTCGACCCGGCCATCGTGCTGCTCGACGAGCCCACCGCCGGACTCGATCTCCCGGGCCGAGAAGATCTCATCGACGCACTCTCGGCCCGAGCCGCGGCACACGACGGTCCACCGACGGTGCTCGTGACCCACCACGTCGAGGAGATCCCTCCGGGATTCACCCATGCGCTTCTGGTCGGCCGAGGACGCACGGTGGCGGCCGGACCGATCGACGACGTGCTGACCTCGGAGTCGCTGTCTGGCCTGTTCGACCGCGCGCTCCGACTCGATCGGATCGACGGCCGATTCTCTGTGCGGAGCGTCAGGCGCTGAGCAACTCGGCCAGCCGGACTCGCGAACCCTCGATCTCCTGCCGCAACATCCGGTCGAGCATCGGAACCCACAGCGCACCGCCGTAGTGGAGCGTCATGGTGAGCTCGGACCCGTCGGTGGCCGGTGCGACCGCCGCATCGAGTACCCATGGCGAGTGCGATCGGCCGTCGGGCTCGACACGTTCGAAGCGAACGTGGAACGGCGGACGGTGCTCGGTTCGCTGCATCCTGAGCCGCTTGGCTCGTGACAGCGGCCCGATGCGGCCACGGAGGTCGACCATCCAAGCCGGTTCGTCACCCTCGATCCGGTTGGCCCGCGAGACGATCGACAACCACTCGGGACAACGGCCGAGATCCTCGACGATGGCGAACACCGCTGCGGGCTGTGCACGAAGCTCCACGGTCTCGACCAGCTCCATCGTCTGATCGTGTCACGCAGACGGGGCGAGATCGGCAACCACTCTGAGCAGCGGGTATGGATCGACCGCCGGACCACCCCCGGGATGGATCTCGAAGTGCAGGTGTGGCACCCCGCCCCGTGCATTCCCCGTGTCGCCGACCGTTCCCACCACATCACCGGCATCGACCAACGACCCCGCCACGATGCCGGGCTCGAAGGTCTGCAGGTGCGCGTAGTAGTAGTGCGTGCCGCTCTCGCCCTTGATCCACAGCTTCTGCCCACCGAGCACGTCGACACCCAGCTTGGTCACCACTCCTCGCTCCGCTGCGTAGAGAGGTGTCCCGAACCCGGCGATGATGTCGGTGCCCTGGTGCGAGTGCTCGAACACGCTGCCGGTCATCCGCGGAGCGCCGAAGGTCGGGCTGAACTGGTTCGGCGTGCCCACCGGAAAGACGAAGCCCGAGATGACGATCTCGCCTCCGGCGGCGAACACGCGGAGTGCGAGCTGTGCCTGCTGGTTCTCGTGACGCAAGCGAGCGAGCTCGGCTTGCGCGTCGGCGAGCGAACGGTCGACCTCGCGGAGATCGCCCGCCAGCGCCCTCGCACCGCGGTCGAGGGTGCGACGAGCCTCGACGACCCGCGCCACGGCGGCCAGGTCGGCCTCGGCAACGGCCTCGGTGAGGCTGTTGGAGTACATGAAGTCGTTGACGTCATCGGACCGCAACAGTGCCGAGAGTTCGCCGACGTTGCCGCGGATGAAGGCATCGGCCACCCGGTTCTCGAACACGTCCTCGGCAACTTGGAGCTCGCGTATCGCAGCGACCTGCTTGTCGCTGAGCTCGGAGAGGCTGCTCTGGAGCTGCGCCCGGTGACTCCTGAGCGCGGCGACCCGGTCCGTCGACACCTCGAACGCAGCCTGGATCTGCACGGCTTCGGCCCTGGCGACCCTGAGCTGCTGGCGGATCACCCGGCTCGCCTGTGCGCCGCTGACCCCCAGCGCTGCGGGGTCGCGGGGTGGCACCACGAAGTCGGTCTCGGGCACCTCCTCGGCGACCGCATCCTGTGGGCCGGCGAGATCGTCGAGCGGAGGCACCACCGTGGTCGTCGTGGCTTCGGTGGGCGCGGTCGTCGGTGATCCACCCGGGCCGGTCGTGCTCGTCGAACTGCTCGAACTCGACGACGACACAACGGTCGTCGAGGTCGACGACGACGCAGGCGGACCGGCCGCCGCTGGTGCGCTGTCGAACTGCGCAACGAGTGCCCAGGCGCACGCGATCGAGACACACAGCGCGAGTCCGCGGTGGCGGGACGGGGCGAGGGAGCGGCGCGTCGACATCACGGGATCGAGCCGTGATGCTACGACGCCGCGGCGCTCAGGTCATCACGTGGACGGCATCTCGGTGGACGGCCACTTCACGCCGTTCACCGCGCACGGCACCAGGCAGGTCGGCTTCGAGGGTCGGTCCACCGTTCACCGGCCGGATCACGCTGACGGCTTGACCGTCCCGCAGCACCATGTCCTCGATCTCGACCGCGACCACACTGCGGGTCGGCGCCGGGGCAGCACGGATCGCCCCGCGCGGCACGAGCAGACCGCACGTGGTCGTGGTGACCGCGACGCGGAAGGTTCCCCATCCCTGCACTCGCACCTCGCCGCCGCGGACTGCGCCGTCCAGCACGTTCCGGAGCCCGAGGGCTGCTGCGACCGGTCGGCTGCGGGGCGCGGAGAACAGCTCATCAGGCGGGCCGATCTGTGCGATCCCGCCGTCGAGCATCACCGCGATCCGATTCGCGAGCGCAGCAGCCTCGGTCGGGTCGTGGGTCACGGCGATGACGGTGAGCCCGAGCGCGGAGAAGATCGAGCGGAGCTCGTCGAGCAGATGATCACGGAGGCTCCGGTCGAGCGCGCCGAACGGCTCGTCGAGGAGCAGGGCTGCCGGTCGTGGAGCCAGCGCACGTGCCAGTGCGACTCGTTGGCGCTCGCCTCCCGACAATGACGCCGGATCGCGTGATCCGGCGTCTGCCAGACCGACCACCATCAGCAACTCGTCGACCCTGGCCCGGCGCTCCGGGCGGCCGACTCCTTGCATCCGGAGTCCGTACTCGACGTTGGCGGCCACGTCGAGGTGGGGAAAGAGTGCCAGGTCCTGGAACATGTAGCCGATGCCGCGTCGGTGGGTCGCGACGCCGGCGAGGTCGGCGCCGTCCACCGACACCGAGCCGGCGTCGGGGACCTCGAGGCCGGCGATGATGCGCAGGAGCGTCGACTTGCCGACGCCCGACGGGCCGAGCAGCGCCACCGTCTCGCCACCGGCGACCCCGAGGTCCACGCCGTCGAGCACCACGGAGTCACCGAAGGCCTTGGTCAGGCCGCTGACCTCGATCACGCGAGCGACCCGACAGCGTCGGCCGTCCGCGCGCGATCGACGAGCAGCATGACCGAGGCGGTCAGGACCATCAGGACCGTGCTCATCGCCATCGCTCGTCCGAAGTTGAGGCTGCCCGGCCTCGAAAGGGACCGGAAGATCGCCACCGGGACCGTGGGTGCGTCAGCTCGGGCGATGAACACCGTGGCCCCGAACTCGCCGAGTGAGATGGCGAGGGCGAACCCCACGGCGACCAGGAGCGGCGCGAGCATCAGCCGTACGTCCACCTCCCATCGCGTTCGCCTCGGGGTCGCGCCCAGTGTGGCCGAGGCCTCTCGGAGGCGGGGATCGATGCCTCGCAGGGCGGGCAGCAGCGTGCGCACGACGAACGGCATCGCGATCAACGCCTGGGCCGCCGGGATCAGCAGCGGCGAGGTACGCAGGTCGAGAGGGGGTTCGTCGAGCGCGATCAGGAACCCGAATCCGAGCGTCACCGCGCTCGTCCCGAGGGGTAGGGCGAAGGCAGTGTCGGCGACTCGGCCGGTGCGTGATCCGAGGCTGACGATCGCCAGCGAGACGAGCAGCCCCAGCACCATCGCGATACCTGCCGCCGCCAGCCCGAACACGAGCGAGTTTCCGATGGCCTCGGTCGGCGCCACGAATCCGGTCGTCCCCCGGCCGGTGGTCGAGAGGCTTCGGTAGAACGCCAGGCCGTAACCGTCGTCGGTCGCGAAGCTCCGCTCGACCAGCGATGCGACCGGCAGCACCAAGAGGATCGCTGCCGTCGACAGAGTTGCACCGAGCACCCACCACTGCCCACCACGAGGTCGCCGGTCGTGGTCGCGGCCGGTGGTCCCGAAGGCGCCGACCTTGGACGACGGAGACCGGTAGGCGAACGCCAGGAGCGCGACCACCGTGAGCATCTGCAGGAGCGACAGCGCCGCCGCGGCCCGCAGATCGAGCAGTTCGGTCGTCAGGCGGTGGATCTCGACCTCGATGGTTGCGATCTGCGGGCCGCCGAGGACCTTGATCACCCCGAACGAGGTGAAGGTGAACAAGAACACGATCGTCGACGCACCGACCACCGTCGGACCGAGCGCGGGGAGGGTGATCGTCCGGAACGCCCGCCAGGAAGAGGCGCCGAGCGTCCGCGCGGCCTCGGTGACCGCCGGGTCGAGGCGCGCCCAGGTGCCACCGACCGTACGTGCGATGACCGCGTAGTTGAAGAAGACGTGGGCGATCAGCACGGCCGGGACCGTTCGACGGAGGTCGACATCGTCGACGCCGAGCGTGCCCATCACCCCCGACACCGGCCCGTTCGGTCCCAGAAAGTTCAGGAAGGCCACGCCCACCACCACCGTCGGCAGGACGAATGGCACGACGATCAGTGCTCGGACGATCGCCTTGCCAGGAAAGCTCAGGCGGGCGAGCACATAGGCCATCGGCATCGCGGCCACCACCGTCAGAACCGTCGAGACCGCTGCCTGCCACAGCGTGAACCAGGCCACTCCCCGCTGACTCGGGTCGGTGACCAGTTCGACGAGTGGCGAGAGGTCGACTCCCTGCTCGTCGGTCAACCCCCGGCTCAGGATGGCGACGATCGGAGCGACGAAGAAGACGGCGAGGAAGGCCAGCGGCGCGACGAGCAGCGCGCCGGACGCGAGGAAGGACGTCGGGCCGGGTCGACCGGCGGGGCCGGACCGCCTCAGCGGAGGACCGCGTCGGTCCACGTCGACAACCACTCGTCGCGCCGTGCCGCGATGACGTCGGGAGCCAGCGACAGCGGTGTGTCGGCCAACTGAGCGAAGTCGTCGAACACCTCGGGCAGCGCGATGTCGGTCACCGGGTAGACGAACATGTTCAGCGCCAAGTCGGCCTGGAAGGTGTCGTCGAGCATGAAGTCGACCAACTGTCGAGCCTCGTCAGGGTGCGGCGAGTTGGCCAGGATGCCCGCGAACTCGATCTGGCGGAAGCAGCTGTCCAACAGGACCGCCGACCGCGGTTCGTCGATCGGCGATTCGGCGAAGACGATCTCAGCGGCCGGACTCGACGCGTAGCTGACCACGATCGGACGGTCGCCGCCGCTGACGGTGTACGAGCCGTAGTACGCGTCCTCCCACCCGGCGACGACCTCGACGTCGTTGCTGCGAAGTCCGGCCCAGTAGTCCTCCCAGCCGTCCTCGCCGAAGCGATCGACCGTTGCCAGGAGGAAGGCGAGGCCGGGCGACGACGAGGCGGGGTTCTGCACCACCGTCAAGCCCGCGTACTCGGGAGTGACGAGATCGGCAAGGTCCGTGGGCGGCGCCACGCCGAGGTCGGCCAACGCCTCGACGTCGTAGTTGAGGCACACGTCGCCGGTGTCGATCGGCGTGACCCGGTGCTGCTCGTCGATCACGAGGGCGGGGTCGATCGCGTCGAGGCCGGCGGCTTCGTAGGAGACGAACAGGTCGTTGTCGAAGGCCCTCGACACGAACGTGTTGTCGACGCCGAAGAACACGTCACCCTCGGGGTTGTCCTTGGTGAGGATCGCCTGGTTGAGCGCTGATCCCGCGTCGCCGCCCTGGAGGATCCTCACCTCGATGCCCGTCTCGTCGGTGAACGCTGCGAACACCGAGTCGCTGACGACGAAGCTGTCGTGGGTGACGAGGGTGAGCGTGACCGGATCGGCTGTCTCATCGCCGCCACACGCGGCGACGACGGCAGCGAAGGCGAGACCAGCCGCGAGGATCGTTCGGACGTTCATCGGGCCGGTTCTCCTGATCGGTGCGGATTCGACGAGAACACGAGCGCCACGCCGTCATGCACGGTGACCACCGGGTGATCGACGATGGCCAGGTTGCTGACGCCAAGGGTCGACCCGGGGGCGATCTCACGATGGTCGAGCGGCCAGTTGAAGCCTTCGAGGCTCACCGTCGCAGGTCCGTGCACCGGGATCACGCTGATCGTCGACGGTGCGCCCACCGGGACCACCAGGCGACCGCGTGCCACCCAACCGCGTCCGGTTGCACTGCGCCAGGCGATCCCGAGGCGGGCAAACGCCGGAGCCGCCAGCAGGAGCAGGTTGGCCAGCTCGTGATCCCCGCGACCTCCGGTGACCCCGAGCACCAGGACCTGTGGCATCTCAGGTCCGGCCGAGCTCTCGGCGGCGGCGAGCGCGAGCTCGAGATCGGTCCAGTCCTTGTCGGCCGGATGGGGCCGGATGTCCGCACCCCGAAGAGCCGCCCGATCGAGCGCGCCGTGGCTGACCGAGTCGAAGTCGCCGACGACGACGTCGACCGCATCGGCCCAGCCGAGGGTCGTCGCCACGTCGAGCCCCGAGTCGGCGGCGATGACGAGCGAGCCGGTCGGGTCGACGTCGCTGACCACCACCGGGTCGACGGTGTCGCCTCCGGCGATGATCACGATGTCTGGCGGACGCAGGTCCACGATCCCTCCGCTGGCATTACCCAGATCAGGTTCGGTGGGTCGGCGGCACGGACAGCCACCCTCTCAGCCCGCTGGTGCGAGCTCCCCACGCCGCCGATGTCTTCCCGACGACGCACCGGTCACTGTATCGGCCGCCCCACGTTCGCCGTCGATTCCTAGGTCTGCCGTGGATAGCCCAGACCACGGCAATCAAATCCACGACAAACCGCGGAATCCACGACGGAAGAAGAAGTCCACGACAGGCCGAGTCTTCACCGCCAGACCTCACGCTGCCGTCGATGTCGCAGACTGCCGTCGATCTCGATGCTCTGAGCGGGTGGATTCACGGTGGACACAGTGATCCACGGCAGATCACGCCGCTCCCGGCGAACGCCTACGCTGGCGTCGGCTTCCCCCACAGCCACCTCCGATGGAGGGAAGTCCATGCGTGAGCTTCTTCACGAGCTGGGGCGAATCGCCGCCGACCAGCACGGCGCGTTCAACCGCGTGCAGGCGCTCGATGCCGGCGCCAACGACAACGACCTGGCGGTCTGGGTCCAACAGGGCGCCGTCCGGCGCGACGGCCACGGCGTCTACTGCTTCTCCGGCGCACCTCGCACATGGCTTCAATCCGTGCGTGTGGCCACGCTCGAGGCTGGACGCCATGCCGTCGCTTCGTGCGAAACCGCCCTGGCGTTGTGGGACATCGAAGACGTGCCACACGATGAACCCCACATCGCGATCCCTCGCGGCCTCAACCACCGCATCGGCCCGGCCACGACTCACGAGATGCGCGACCTCGACGAGGCGCGGGTCACCGTGCGGTACGGCATTCCGGTCACAGGGGTCCTCCGTGCCGTCCTCGACGATGCCATGACCGCGCCGCTGGGCACCGTGAAGCGGCGGCTCGAATCGGCTCGCCGCCGTTACGACATCAGCGCGCCGGCGGCAGTCGACGCGATCCGGCGTCATGCACGCCCGGGCCGCACCGGGATACGGAAGTTCCGCCAGGCGGTCGTTCACGAATACGCGCACCGCGCCAACGACTCGCGGTTCGAGCACGACGCCAACGAGATCCTCCGACGCGCGGGTGTTCTCGGCGGTCAGTCGCGCTTTCGGACCCTGTTTCGCGACGGGACACCGGTCGAATTCGACATCGCCTGGCCCGAGGTGAGGGTCGCAGTCGAACTCGTTGGTGGTGACCACTTCCGACGCCGGCGGGTCATGCTCTCCGATCTCGTGCGCCGGAACCGAGCCAACCTCGACGAGTGGCTCATTCTCGAATTCGACTACGACCTGGTCATCGGCAGTCCCGAGATCTTCGTGGCCCAGGTGCTCCAAGCGCTCGCGCTCCGCTCCGCCGCCTGACTGCCAGAGGCCAGCTCTGCCGTGCATCTCGACGTCTGCCGCCATCCTCCGTGCCCAGAGTCGAGCCATCCACGGCAGACCCTGGAATCAACGACAGAATGCCGCTCTGTCAGGCGCGGAGGAGGTCTTTGGCGATGTGGGTGATCTGGATCTCGTCGGTGCCGGCGTAGATCTGGAGGACCTTGGCGTCACGCGCCAGCTGCTCGACGTGGAACTCGGCCATGTAGCCGTTGCCGCCGTGGAGCTGGACCGCCTCGAGGGCGACCTCCATCGCGGCACGGGCCGAGTAGAGCTTCATGGCCGACGCCTCGGCGAGGCTGAGTGCCTTGCCGGCCTTTCCCATCTCGATGGTGCGGAACACCAGGTTCTGCACGTTGAGGCGGGCGACCTCCATCCGGGCCAGCTTGTCCTGGATGAGCTGGAACTCGCCGATCGGCTTGCCGAACTGGACCCGGTCCTTGGCGTACTGAACCGACAGTTCGAGGCACTTCTCGATGATGCCGAGGGCCATGGCGGCGACTCCCGAACGCTCCATGTTGAAGGTTGCCTTGGCGCCATCACGCCCGCCGGCCGACTGGTCCTCGGTCTCGCCGATGAGCCGGTCCTTGCCGACGCGCACGTCGTCGAGGAACAACTCGCCGGTCGGTGAGGAGTGCATGCCCATCTTGCGCAGCGGCTTGCTCTGCACCAGCCCCGGCATACCCGCGTCGAGGACGAAGTTGAGGATCTTGCGCTCTTCGGGGGGATTCCCCTCGTCGAGCTTGCAGATGAACACGATGGTGTCGGCGTAGGGGCCGTTGGTGATGAAGGTCTTGGATCCGTTGAGGACGTACTCGTCGCCGTCACGCCGAGCCGTCGACTTCATCGAACCGAAAGCGTCGGACCCCGAGCCGGGCTCGGTGATCGCCCACGCGCCGATCTTCTCCATGGTGAGCAGCTCCGGAACCCAGCGCTCCTTCTGGGCGATCGTGCCCTTCGAGCGAATCGCAGCTGCTGTGAGGCCCATCGACACGCCCATCGCCGTCACCATCCCGGGCGAGTAGCGGCAGATCTCGATGATCGGCAACAAGGTCAGCGACTCGTCTCCGCCCTCGCGCACCGGCTTGGTCGGCGCCTCTTCACCCTTCTCGATCGCCTCGGCAACAGACTTCTCGAACTCGATCTGACGCTTGAACCCTTCGCGGGCCATGGCATCCATGCCGAAGGTCGCGAACAACTTGCGAAGGACGTCGTACGGCGGGGTGTCGCCGTGCTCGAACTCCTCACGCCGAGGCGCGATCTCCTTCTCGACGAAGTCGCGCACCGCGACGCGCACCATTTCCTGCTCTTCGGTCCACTCGATCACGGGTCTCTCCGGTTCGTTCAGGGGGCGGGCGAAAACTATCCGCCGTCACCGGAGCCGGGCAGATCGGCGTCGATCCCGAGCTCGGCGCAGAGCGACGCGACGACGGCCTCGAGCCTCTCGACGCGAGCCTCGAGAGGTACCGATACCGGCCCTGCCGCAGCCGAACGGGTGGCGGCAGGCGCGTCGGGACCGTCGGGGGCATCGGCCGGGGCACGCGTCTCGCCGCCGAGCAGGTGGGTCCACCGTTGGTCCTTCTGGCCAGGTTGGCGCGGCAGGATCCGAACCAGCGGATCGTCCCGCTCGGCAAGGCGATCGAGCACGTGACCGACCTCGTCGAGTGAACCGAAGGAGAACTGGCGCTCGGACCGGGTGCGTAGTTCGCCGACGGTCTGCGGTCCTCGGAGCAACAGCACCGACAGCACCGCGAGGGTCGGCTCGTCGAGCACGAGTTCCTCGTCGGCGCGATGGCGATGCTTTGCGGCCCGCCCGCCGGGTTGGTGCACGAGGCGGCTCAGCCGCTTCTCGCGAAGACCGTCGACGGCGGTGACCACGTCGGTCTCGTCGTAGGCGACCACCGGGTCGCGGCTGGACCGCTGGTTGCAGGCGCCCAGCAGCGCGTTGAGCGTGATGGGGTAGGTGTCCGGCACCGTGACGGCCTTTTCGATCAGGCAACCCAGGACCCGGCACTCTGCGGCGGTCAGTGACTCCACGCTGGCAAATGTAGGTGGGAGGCAAGCCACTCCGACGTCTTCGGGATGGACCGGTCGGGACATCGTGGCGTGGCAGGCTGTACGAGCACCGCCACGTGTCATCGCACGGTGCGAACCCTCCGACCACGGCATCACACAGAAGGCACGTTCGTCCATGAGCGACACCCAGCAGGGCCCCGAGTGGTGGCAGGCGAGCGACGGGAAGTGGTACCCGCCACCACGGCCCGACTGGCCGGCTCCGACCGAGGCTGAACCTGTCGTCCCTGTTGCTTCGCCACCCTCATCGGCCACGCCGCCCGAGCCGACCACACCACCGACCGCACCGACCGAAGTGGCAGCCGAGCCCGCCGCCGTGCCGAGCACGCCGCCCGAGCCGACCACACCACCGACCGCACCGACCGAAGTGGCCGCACCCGAGCCCACGTCCCCCGTCGTGCCGATGGCTCCGCCCGACGCAACCGAGGTGGCGCCGCCTGTCGAACCCGCGCCCGGCGCGACCCAACCGGCCTTTCCCGACCCCACCACTGCCGGTGTGCCTCCCACGAGCCTCGAGACCGCCGCGTTCCCCCCCGGACCACCCGGGGTGGGTCCCTCGCCGAGCGGCGACCCGTTCGGGACGCCCGACAAGAACAAGACACCGCTGATCGTCGGCGGGGTGATCGCCGCAGCCATCGCCCTCGTGCTCGCGTTCGTGGTGTTCGGCAGCGGTGACGATGACGACCCGGTCAGCGCGGGCGACACGACGTCCACGAGCACCAATGCACCCGAAGACAAGGAGGGCGAGCCAGATCCGGTTCCGCCGCCCGACAGCGGATTCCCCGAGTTCGTCGACCCCGCCGACGCCGATCCGATGGAGGTCGATGAGACCGGATTCG
>Ga0307378_10009695_pt1 | contig 12618 bp, 15 predicted proteins | sample UN1MG_FD_202238 | JGI IMG/M metagenome (GOLD analysis project Ga0307378, IMG submission 202238) | Soil microbial communities from Risofladan, Vaasa, Finland - UN-1 | ecosystem: Environmental > Terrestrial > Soil > Coastal area > Acid sulfate soil | place: Finland: Risofladan, Vaasa | collected...
GCGGTCCAGTCCGAAGCGCACGTTCTCGGCCACCGTCATCGAATCGAAGAGGGCGGCGCCCTGAAAGAGCATCCCGAACTTCCGGATGGTGCGCTGCAGCTCGTCCTCCCGGAGACGGGTGATCTCGACTCCATCGATATAGATCTCCCCGGCGTCGGGCTTGAGAAGGCCGATGAGATGCTTGAGCAACACGCTCTTTCCGGAACCGCTCTGACCGATGACCACCATGGTCTCGCTTTTTTCGACGGTCAGGTTGACTCCGCAGAGGACCGCGTTCTCTCCGAACGATTTCTCCAAGTTAACGATGTTTATCATCCGCGTAAGGTCGCCGGCAAGACTTTGCTCAGGAAAAAGTTAAGGATCAGGATCGAGATGCTGGCCAGGACGACGGTGCGCGTGGTGGCCCGGCCCACGCCCTCGGCGCCCCCTTCTGTTTTGAGCCCCTGCCAGCAGCCGACGACGGCGATGACGACGCCGAACACCGCCGCTTTGATCAGGCCGCTGGCCATGTCCCAGAGCTCCAGGTAGCGTAGCGTGTTCTGGAGATAGATGATCCGGTTGACATCCATGAGAACGACATTAAAGAAATACCCGCAGGCGATCCCGATGATGTCCCCGTAGAGCGTCAGGCAGGGGAGCATGAAGAATGCGGCCAGCATCCGGGGGACGACGAGATAGCGGACCGGGTTGGCGCCGAGGCTGAACAGGGCATCGATCTGCTCGGTGATCTTCATCGTCCCGATCTCGGCCGCCATGGATGAACCCACCCGGCCCGAGACCATCAGCCCGACCAGGATGGGGATCAACTCCTTGGACAGCCCGAGGGAAATGATCGGACCGCCGTACGCTTCCGACCCGGGGCCGATATAGCGGTGAAAGCCGACATAAGTCTGGAGGCCGAAGACCAGCCCGCCGAAAGCGGCCGTGAGGGAGACGACGGGCAGCGATCGCACGCCGATCTCCTCGAGCTGCTGGATCAGGATCTTGTGCTCCCGGGGCCGGCGGAACAGGTTCTTCAGGGTCTTTAAGAACAGCAGCCCGACCTCGCCGAGTTGCTCAACGGCGCCGATCACAAGAGCGTTCCGGAACAGGCTGGCCATCTCAGGCCTCCGGATATTGATATTCCAGGTCGGCGTTGGCGAACCGGGCGTATTTGTTGATGAAGGCGAGCTTGATGTTGTCGGTCGGACCGTTGCGTTGTTTAGCGACGTTGACCTCGGCGATGCCGCGGAGGGTTTCATCCTTGGGGTTGTAGAACTCGGGTCGGTAGATAAAGATGACCACATCGGCGTCCTGCTCGATGGCCCCCGATTCGCGCAGGTCGCTGAGCTGCGGCCTCGGCTCGCGCCGGCCTTTTTCGGGGGCGCGGCTGAGCTGGGAAATCCCGACCACCGGGATGCGGAGCTCCTTGGCCAGCTCCTTCAGGGAACGCGAGATGAAGGCCATCTCCTGGTTCCGGTTCTCGAAGCGGCTGCCCGGCCTCATCAGTTGAATGTAGTCGACGAAGACCACGTCCAAGTTGTTCTCCATCTTCAGCCGCCGGCACTTGGCCTTCATCTCCATCACCGTCAGGCCGGAAGTTTCGTCGAGAAAGATCCGGGCATGGGAGAGGGCTTCGCCGCTGAGCTTAAGTTTTTCGAACTCCCGCTCGCTGATGAAGCCCGTCCTGACCCGCTTGATGTCGAGCTGACTGTCGGCGCAAAGCAGGCGGATGAGAATCTGCTCCTTGGCCATCTCCATCGAGAAGAACCCCACGGCGTAATCGGTGTTCAGCCCGACGTACTGGGAGATGTTCAGGCAGAGCGCGGTTTTGCCCATGGACGGCCGGGCGGCGACGACGACGAACTCGGACCGGTGGAAACCCGAAGTGAGGTTGTCCAGGTCGCGGAACCCCGAGGGCACGCCGGTGACCGCCTCCCGTCTTTCGGCCAGGTGGGCGATCATCTCCAGGGTGGGCGAGGTCAGCTGCCCGACCGAGACGAATCCCGGCTTGACCCTCTGCTCGGCCACCTCGATGATGGCTGCCTGGGCCTCATTGAGCAGTTCGTCCGCGTCCTCTTTCTGCTCGTAACTCGAATTGATGATCTTAGCGGAGGAGAGGATGAGCCTGCGGAGGAGGGATTTTTCCTTGATGATCTTGGCGTAGTACTCGACGTTCGGGCTTTTCGGAACCCCGTCCATGAGCGAGGACAGGTAAGAGGCCCCCCCCACTTCCTCCAGGATCCCCGATCTCTGCAACTCCTCGCTCAGCGAGAGCAGGTCGACCGGGAGTCCTTTGTCCACGAGGACGATGATCCTCTCGACGATTTTGCGGTTGGCGTCCTTATAGAAATCCTCGGGCGAGATGATCGAGAGAACCGTGTTGAGGTTCTCGTTATGGACCAAGATGCCCCCGAGAACCGTCTTTTCCGCCTCCGGGCTATGGGGCGGGGTCTTTTTCAAGAACATGAGGTCGAGTTCCATGGTCAACCTCTCCTTCGGAGCAGAAGGGCCGGTCCTCCCGTTCCTTTCATCCCTTTAGTCCTTGGGTTCTCCGGCGTCCTCTTCGTCGGCCGCCCCTTCTTCCTTCCGGACCTCGACCCGCAGGGTGGCCTTGTCGTCATGGAACACCTTGACCGGGATGGTGAAATGGCCCAGCCTTTTGATCGGCTCTTCGAGGCCGATCTTTTTCTTCTCGATTTCGAACCCCAGCCGGTCCAATGCATCCTTGATGTCGGCGGCGCTGACGCTGCCGAAGATCATGTCTTTCTCCCCCGCCTTCCTGGGGAAGGTCAGGGTCACCTCGTTCAGCCGATGGATCAGGTCCTGGTAAGACTCGCGCTCCTTCTCCACTTTCTTCTTCAAAGCTTGCTGTTCGATCTCGATCATTTTCATGTTCGAAGGAGTGACCTTGAGCGCCAGCTTCCTGGGGATAAGATAATTCCTCCCGTAGCCCGGGGCGACGGTGACGATATCTCCCTTGCGACCGACGTTCTCCACGTCCTGTTTCAGAATGATCTTCATTGTTCCTCCCGCGATTTCCCCGGGGATCAGTCTTCGACATAGGGGAGGAGGGCCATCAGGCGCGCCCTCTTGATCGCCGTGGCCAGCCTCCGTTGATGGTAGGCGCAGGTTCCGGTCACCCGCCGGGGAGCGATCTTGCCGCGTTCCGGGATGTACTTTTTCAGAATGTCCACGCTCTTGTAGTCGATATCCCGGACGTTCCTCTGACAAAAGCGGCAGAACTTCCTTTTCGGCGGAAAAAATCTCCGGTAGGACGGCCTTTCCGATCTCTCTTCTCTGCCCATCTTAGTTCACCTCTTCTCCCGATTCCCGGCCGGCCGTGTCCGCTCCGGCCTCGCGCTTTTCGCCCGCTCCTTCAGGGCCGGCTTCGGCGGGTTCCGACGCCTTCGCCTTCTTCCGTTTCCTCCGGACAGCCTCCTGGGTGTCTTTCTGCAGGGTCAGGTAGCGCAGGATCGTGTCGGTCTGCTTGAACCGTCTCGCCAGCTCGAGGGGGATGTCCGGACTGCCCTCATAATGAAAAAAAACGTAGAAGGCTTCGCTGAACCTTTTGATCGGATAGGCCAGCCGGCGTTTCCCCCATCTTTCCTGCTTGACCAGCTTTCCCGCCCGCTGGGAAATGACCTCGGCCATCTGGGTGATGACCTGTTCGGTATCCTCTTCGGATAGGTTGGGGGCGATCAATAACCCCGTCTCGTAGTACTTCATGTGACCTCCTTATGGATATTAAAGCTCCCTCTTCTCGAAAGAAGGAACAAGGAGCGTATTTGCGGTTAGGTCATTCCTTTCTGATTGAAAGCGTTCATGGCTGCGTCGATCCGGCCGTCGATAACCATCTCCAGGGCGTCCTCGGCCCTGACCAGGGCATCCTCCAAGACAGGACGCTCCTCCCGGGAGAACGGCGAGAGCACGAACTCCGCAGCATCGTCGCCCTCGGCGTGAGGTCCGATCCCGACCCGGAGGCGGGGAAACGCGGCCGTCCCGATCTCGGCGACGATGGAACACATGCCCTTATGGCTGCCGGGGCGGCCTTCTTTCCGAACCCGGATCTGGCCGACCGGGATATCGAGGTCATCATAGACAACGACAAGATTCTGCGGAGGGATCCGGTATCCGTCCACCATCTGTTTCACGGCCTTACCGCTCAAGTTCATGTATGTCTGAGGCTGGGCCAAAACCAGCCGTTCGTTATTCCGCATCGCTTCCGCGACCTTGGCCCCATGTTTCCGCTTCCGGAACTTCACGCCCCAGCGTCGGGCCAGCCTCCGGACGAGGAGGAAGCCGACGTTGTGCCGCGTCCCGGCATAGCGACGCCCGGGATTGCCCAGGCCGACCACAACCCACAATCGCGACTCCTACTTCTCCTACTTCTCCTTCTTCTCCTTTTTTTCCGGTTTCTCTTCCTCTTCCAACTTCTCCGCCCGTTCCTTCTTGATCAACTCGGGCTCAGTGGGCTCGGCGACGACCACCTCTTCCTCGGCCGGCTTGGCGACCTCTTCTTCCTTGTGCGGCACAGCGATGAGCACGAGGACCGTCGCCGGGTCGCTGATCAGCTTGACCCCTTCCGGAACGGCGATATCGCCGACCTTCAGGGACTGGTGGAGATGAAGCCCGCTGATGTCGATCATGATCTGCTCGGGGATGTCCTTGGGCAGGCACTCGATCTCCACTTCTCGGGTCATGAAATCGACGAATCCGCCTTCGGTCTTGACGCCGACCGGATCTCCCTGGAGCTCCACGGCAACGTTGACCCGGATAGGCTTGTCCATGGAGATGTGGATCAGGTCGGCATGGAGGAGCTCATCCGTCCCCGGGTCGATCTGGAGGTCCTTGAACATGGCGTCCTGAGCCTTGGAGTCGAAGGCCACCTTGAAGATCGTGTTCTCCCCGCTGTCCGACTTCAATATCATGACGACGTCCTTTTTATCCAGGACCAGCGGGATATTGGCCGTTCCTCCCCCGTAGAGGATGGCGGGGATGCGGCCCTGTTTTCTCATCCTCCGGGAGGCGTTCGTGCCGAAGGCGTCTCTTCTTTCCGCTTTGATGGTGAAACTCATCATCTCCTCCTTAGGCAAAAAGGGAGCTCACCGAGCTCCCCTCGTTGATCCGGCGAATGGCTTCGCCAAAGAGCTCGGCCACCGACAGGACGACGAACTTCCCGCAGGCCTGAGCGGCGGCGTTGAGCGGGATGGTGTCGGTGACGATCACTTTCTCCAGGGGCGATTTTTCGATCTTGGCGATCGCCTGGCCGGAGAGGACGGCGTGGGTGCAGGCGGCCAGGATCCTCCGGGCACCTTCTATCTTCAGGGCCTCGGCGCTCAGGACGAGAGTGCCGGCCGTGTCCACCATGTCGTCGAAGATGACGACATCGCGGCCCTGAACATCGCCGATGACATGGAGGACCTTGGCCACGTTGGGAGCGGGTCTCCGCTTGTCGATGATGGCCAGGCCGGCCTGCATCCGGCGGGCAAAGACCCTGGCCCGCCCGACTCCTCCGGCGTCCGGAGAGACGATGGTCAGGTTGTCCAGGGCGAGGCCGGCGATGTGCCTCGCCAGGACCGGCATCGAGGTCAGGTTGTCCATCGGGACGGAAAAGAACCCCTGGATCTGGGGCGAATGGAGGTCCATCGCCAGGACCCGGCCGGCGCCGGATTTTTCGAGGAGGTCGGCGACCAGCCGGGCCGAGATCGGCACCCGGGGCCTGTCCTTCCAGTCCTGCCGGGCGTAGCAGTAATACGGCATGACCGCCGTGATTCGCTCGGCGGAAGCCCGCTTGGCGGCGTCGATCATCAGGAAGAGCTCCATAAGATGAAAGTTCGAGTCGGCCGAACCGGTCTGGATGATGAAGACATCCTCGCCGCGGACATTCTCGTCGATATAGATGTGGATCTCTCCGTCACTGAACTGACTGAGGACGATATTCCCCAACTCGATCCCGAGGTAGGCGGCGACCTCCCGGGAGAGCGCCTGGTTCGACGATCCGGAAAATACTTTCATCGGCCTTTCCTTCTCCGCAATCCTTTCAGCATTAAACTGGGGCGGGAGGATTCGAACCTCCGGATGACGGATCCAAAGTCCGTTGCCTTACCGCTTGGCTACACCCCAGCCGTGGCTCTTTTCCAATACCGTTCTCGGGACAGAGTCTCCACGAGAAGCGCCTGCTCCGTCCATTCCATCGCGGCGAGGGCCCGGTCGGCTTTCTCTCTCTCCTGGAACAGCCCGAACACCGCTGACCCCGTCCCGCTCACCAAGGAAAGGACGGCTTCCTTTTGAAGAAAAGAACTCTTAATCGCTTTTAATCGAGGATACAGGCTAAAGATGGTTTCTTCGAGTCTATTCTCTAATAGCCCGAACTCTCTGCGCGCTAAAAACCGGTTAATTTTACTGTCTTTGTCGGGTGAAGTCAAGCGTAGCCGGCCGTAGATAGCGGAGGTCGAAATGGGAAAAGAGGGCAGGGCGAGGATACAGTAAAGAACAGGGAGGTCGTCGAGCGGCGAAAGCTCGTCTCCCCGGCCTTCTCCCAGGCAAAGTCCGCCTTCCAGGGAATAGGGGACATCGGCGCCCAGCCGGCGGGCGAACGCCTGGAGGTTTTTCCGGTCGAGCCCGAGCTCCCACAGTTTGTTCAAGACAAAGAGCGCCAGGGCGGCGTTACCGCTCCCTCCGCCCAGGCCCCTGCCCGCCGGGATGTTCTTGGTGACCCGGACCTCCACACCGGCGGCGTTCGGAAAGGATTGTTGGAACAGCCGGGCCGCCCGGAAAACGAGGTTGCGCTCGTCCCAGGGGATGGTGGGATCGCTTCCGCTGAGCCGGACCTCCCGGCCGGTCAAAAGGCGGAACTCCAGAATGTCGCTGAGGTCGATCGTCTGGAAGAGGGTCTTTATCTCGTGGTAATCATCCTCCCGCTTATCCAGGACCTCGATCCCCAAGTTGATCTTGGCGAAAGACCGGACCTTCATCGTTCGGCCTCTTCCCGGAGCCACCGTTCGACCTCCTCCCAGGCGGCGGACCGATAGGCCTCGTTGTCGAGAAAAAAAAGGCGGAAGGCGTCGGCCTGGAGAGACTGATTGAAGTTCAGCCGCAGGACCCTCAGGCTTCCCTTGGCTTCCTCCCGCGAGAAGACGAGGAGCTGAGGGAGAGGGCCGGGCTCGAAGAACTGGCGGATCTCAAACCGGAGGTCGGCGAGGTGGCCGCGGACGACGCGGCCCTGGCCGTCCTTCTCCAGGACCCAGTCGGCCAGACGGTCGGCTCTTCCGGTCAAGATATCCGTCAGGTCCTTAGGACTCAAAGCGAAACCCAGCAATCTGGACATGACCTCATCGCGGTCCGATCTCCAGTAGGCCCGCTTCCCCGGGAGAACCAGATAGGCCTGATCATCGACCAAAAAGAGAAGCGAGGCCGTCCGTCCGAGCGGGTCGATGACTTCGACCCGGCCCCGGTCGGGAATCAGGAAGACGAAGGAAAGCCTGGACTTGGCCGTTTTCCCATCCCTGGTCAGCCGGAGCGAAGCATAGCCTTCGATCGATTTCACGGTCGGGGGGAGGGGGGCCACGGAAGGGCGCGAGGGAAAACAGGAAAGAAGAGACACGGCCGCCAGCAAGGAGACAGCCCGCGCGCTTCTCCTCATTTCCCCTCCTCTTCGTTCCGCCATCCCGGGACGGGGGTTCGACTATTGGTCCAGCCGGAATCCGTAGTCGTCCGTTTTCTTTACCGCTTTCTTCTTGTCTTCGACACCCCCGGGTGTTTTCTTGACCTCTCCTTCGGTCAGCCGAAACCCGTAGTCCTGGGCTGGGGCCACGGTCCTCTTCCGGCCCTTCTTTCTGAGGAGAGGATAAAAGGGCGACCGGATGCGTTTTCCGAAGCAGGATATCCTGGGGTTGAGGATCAACAACAGGACGAAGGCGCCGAAAGCGATCAAGATGCCGGTTGTTCCCCAGTTCATGGCCTGTCCTTTATTTTGATTTTTTTTATTATATGCTTCTCTCTTTCAAGAATCAATTTCCAGTTCATGGAAAATGGGATCGTCGAAGACGGGAGGGACAAGAAGGCAGCTGCGGGTCGAGGGGGAACCTTCAGATATGCTCTTCCGGTTCTTCCTGGAAAGCCGGGATCTTGGCCTTTTCCTTCAATCTGCCGCACCGAAGCCCCACCAGGAAGCCGGTGATAACGGCGGTTAAAGTGAGTAAGGTTTTAAAGAAATCTTTCATCGTCGAACGCCTCGCAATGCATTACTATTTTCGCTCAAACCGCAAAAAAAGTCAACGTTCGAATAATCCCCAAAATTGCCGATAGGAAAACGGTATTCCTGTCATCGCGAGCACCCATCAGGTGCGTGGCGATCTCATCAAGATAACTGAGATTGCTTCGCTTCGCTCGCAAAGACAATTTTCTAATGCGAATTCTGAGTCATAGCAGTTGCCTTTTGGGGGCCTTCTGGCTATATTCTTCGTGAGGGAACGATGAACAGAAAGATTTTTATCTCTTTTCTGATAGCGACAGGTTTCGCGGCCGGGGCCGTGAGGGCGCAGGGCGTGCGCGCACCTGTGTGGGCCGGGTCTTTTTATGATGATGATAAAGCCCGGCTGTCCGCCCAGATCGATGCTTACCTCGAGAATGTCAAGGATCTGCCGGCGACGATCGCTGGAGTTCAAGCCTTGATTTGCCCCCACGCCGGATACGTTTTTTCCGGGCAGACGGCCGCCTATGCCTACCGCCTGGTCCGGGGGAAGCCGTACGAGACGGTGATCATCATCGGCGTGTCCCACCGCTATCCTCTCGACGGATGTTCGATCTATCTCAAGGGCGGGTTCGCAACACCGCTGGGCGTCGCTCAGGTTGACGAGGAGGTCGCCGCCCGGATCGCCAAGGCCTCCGGCTTTTCTTATGTCCCGCAGGCCCATGCCGAAGAGCATTCCGTCGAAGTCCAGGTCCCTTTCATTCAGAGGGCGCTCCCCAAGGCAAAAATTGTCCCCATCGTGATGGGCTATCCGACCAGACGGAATGTTTATGCGTTGGCGGAAGGGCTGGCCAAGGTCAGCGGCAATGACAAAGTGCTGATCGTCGCCTCCACGGACCTCTCCCATTATCTTTCTAAAAAAGACGCCAACAAGGTGGACGCCGAGACCATCGCACTCGTCCGGAACCTCAACGCGAACACGCTGCTTAACAGGTGCGCGAACGGCGAAAACATCATGTGCGGGGGAGGAGGAGTGGCGGCGACACTCATCGCCCTGAAAAAGACCGGAGAGCCGAAGGTCGAAGTCCTGCGCTACTCCGATTCTTCGGAAATTTCGGGAGACGAGGACCGGGTGGTCGGCTATCTCGCCGCCGCGGTCACCCTGAAACCGGGCCCGCCCCGGGAATTCTCGCTCTCTTCCGCGGAGAAAAAGCAGCTTCTCGAGCTGGCCCGGCAGGCCGTCCGGACCTTCGTCACCGAAAAAAGGGTCGTCGACTTCCGGACCGAAGACCCCAATTTACTGGCCGAGCGGGGAGCGTTCGTGACCCTCAGGAAAAAGGGAGAACTCCGCGGCTGCATCGGGTTCATTGAGCCGGTAGCTTCGCTCTACGAAACGGTCATCCAAACGGCCATTTATGCCGCCACCGAGGACAACCGGTTTACTCCCGTGATGGAGGAAGAGCTCAAAGATTTGGAATATGAAGTTTCGGTGTTGACCCCGCTCCAAAAGATCGACAATCCGCGGGTCGTCCAGGTCGGTAGGCACGGCCTCGTTATCTCGATGGGAAACAACCGCGGTCTTCTGCTCCCCCAAGTGCCCGTGGAGAACAAATGGGACCGGGAGACCTTCCTCAATCAGGCGTGTGTCAAGGCCGGACTCCCGCCCGACGCCTGGAAAAAGGGCGCCGAGATCTCCGTCTTCGAGGCCATCGTCTTCCATTGATCATAGAATCTCGGCAACGGGAGCTTGAATCTTGAACCACAGCGAAATCGTAAGCTTTCTCTGGGGCGTCGCCGACCTCATCCGGGACACGTTCAAGCGCGGCAAATACCAGGATGTGATCCTGCCGCTGACGGTCCTGAGGCGCCTCGATTGCGTCCTGACCCCGACGAAAGAGCATGTCCTTAAAACTCAGGCCAAGCTCAAGGATAAGAAACTCGAGAACCTCGACCCGCAGCTTCGCAAGGCCGCAGGCTTTGCCTTCTACAATACCTCCCGATACGATTTCGACAAGCTCCTGGCCGACGCCCCCCACCTGGCCTCAAACCTCCGCAATTACATCGCCGGCTTCAGCCCCAACATGCGCGAAGTCCTCGAGAAATTCGATTTCGACAACACCATCTCCAAGCTCGATGAGGCGGGGCTCCTCTTCCAGGTCCTGGAGCGCTTCAAGAATGTCGACCTCCACCCCGACAAAGTCGACAACCCCACCATGGGAACGATCTTAGAGGAACTGATCCGCAAGTTCAACGAAGCCCTGAACGAGAATCCCGGCGAGCACTTCACCCCGCGCGATGTCGTCCACCTCATGGCGGACCTGCTTCTCGCCGGCGATGAGGACCAAATCCGCCGGAAAGGCGTGGTCATAACCGTCTATGATCCGTGCTGCGGGTCGGGCGGCATGCTCACGATTTCGAAAGGTCATATCCTATCCGGCAGGCGCAAGAACGATACCCTCATCCGCGAGCCGATCAACCCGGAGGCGGATATCCACCTTTTCGGCCAGGAAGTGAACCCCGAGACATTCGCCGTCTGCAAGTCCGACCTCTTCATGAAATCGACCGAAGGCCGGGATGCCGATAATATCGCGTTCGGGACCACTCTCTCGAACGACCGTCATGCCGGGCGCAACTTCGATTACCTGATCACCAACCCTCCCTACGGAAAGGACTGGAAGCGCGACGAGGAAGCCGTTGCCGCCGAGCACGAGCGCGGCATGTCAGGCCGGTTCGGCCCGGGCTTGCCGCGGATTAGCGACGGCCAGCTTCTGTTCCTCCTCCACATGCTGGCCCACATGAAGGAACAGAAGGACGGCGGCTCGCGCCTGGCCATCATCATGAACGGCTCGCCCCTCTTCACCGGCGACGCCGGGAGCGGCGAGAGCGAGATCCGCCGCTTCATCCTGGAGAACGATTGGCTCGAGGCCCTGGTCGCCCTGCCGGAGCAGCTTTTCTACAATACGGGAATCGCCACCTATGTCTGGGTGCTCACCAACCGCAAAGCACGGGAACGCCGGGGCAAGGTGCAACTCATCGACGCCACTTCCTTCTGGTCACCGATGAGGAAGAGCCTCGGCGATAAGAGACGCGAGGTTCCCCCTGAAAAGGCCGAAGAGATAATGCGGTTCCTGCGTTCGTTCGAAGAAGGCGAGTTCGTCAAGGTTTTTCCGACGACGCATTTCGGCTTCCGGAAGATCACGGTCGAGCGGCCGCTTAAGCTCAATTTCGAGGCAAGCGCAGATCGAATCGCGCGACTCGAGGAGGAAAGGGCCTTTCAGGGCTTGGCGCAGTCAAAAAAGAAAGGCGAAGCCGCGGCCAGGGAGCAGGCTGAGGGAAGGGCAATTCAGGAAGCGGTCCGAGGCCTCCTGCGTTCTCTGCCGGATACGCTCTATAAGGACCGGGAAGAATTTACGACGGCTCTCCAAGGCACGGCGAGAAAAGCCGGTCTTAAGCTCCCGACGCCGATTCTGAAGGCGGTCCTTTCGGCCCTGTCAGAGCGGGATGAAACCGCCTCGACCTCCCGGGACAAAGACGGAAATCCGGAACCAGACCCCGATCTGCGCGATACCGAGAGCGTGCCGCTTGTTGACGCCCCCGACCCGGCTGATGAACAGGGCGTCCCAGAGAGCGTTATCACATTCTTCGAGCGCGAAGTAAAACCTCATGTTTCCGACGCCTGGATTGATACCTCCAGGCGCGACGCCAAAGACGGCCTCGTGGGCACCATCGGCTACGAAATCAACTTCAATCGATATTTCTATAAATACACTCCACCACGCCCACTCGAGGAAATCGAAGCTGATATCCGGACTATCGAACTGGACATAATGCGAATGCTGGAGGAAATGAAGAGTTGACCAAAAAGGCTAAAGAAGCGCCAAGGATTAACTCGAAGATTTCTCAACACGAAATGTCCCTCAATAACCTGCCAACGATCAACCGATTCGTTTTGGTAGTCGAGCCCACGAACGTCTTTTTGGAATGGGCGAGGAAGTTTCCGGACGAAGACCCAAAGCTGACTCTGGAAGAACTTTTTGAAGACACATCAGCATACTTGATGCCTCATATTGACCCCGATTCATGGCTGGCACAAAACTACGGGAAAATATTCGAGATTGAACTTTATGACTGGAGTGTCGATCCTTCATGTTGGCCAAAGGATCTATCTTTCAAGGCATTCAAGAAATTCTTCTCCGTACGTTTCTGCTCGATCGTCATAGACATGGGCGAAGGCCTAATCAAGAGGGAATACTTATAGCATGGGCGGAGCAAAATCTTCCCTCGAGACCCTAGCCGGGAGGTTTCAACACTACCCAAAATATAAAGATTCAGGTGACGAGTCGCTGGGCAAGTTTCCGGCGCATTGGGAAGTGATGAAGACAACTTGGCTTTTCTCTATTGGAAGCGGGACGACTCCTCGGTCCGAAGACCCGTCGTACTACGGC